>WNFP01004280.1_pt1 | contig 11496 bp, 10 predicted proteins | sample 5400201 | NCBI WGS metagenome assembly WNFP01 (sample SAMN13153355, study PRJNA577476) | soil metagenome | isolation source: 115 cm saprolite under Madrone tree | place: USA:California | collected 2016-06-14
GCCCTCGCCTTACATGAGCGGCGAGCCCTTTCACCGGTGCACCCACACCGCGCTGTCGCCCCACGGTGACCTCTACGTCTCGGACGGCTACGGCAATGCGCGGGTCCACAAGTTCGCGCCGAACGGTGCGCGGCTCCAATCGTGGGGCGAGCCCGGGACTGATCCGGGCCAGTTCAACATCCCGCACAATATCTGCTGCGACGCCGACGGCTGGGTCTACGTCGCCGACCGCGAGAACCATCGCATCCAGGTCTTCGACGGCAACGGGAAATACGAAAGCCAGTGGAACAACATGCACCGTCCCTCCGGCCTCCATCTGGAGCGCGGGCCCGAGCGGCGCTTCTACGTGGGCGAGATCGGCGGCGGTCTCGGCGTGAACTACGACATGCCGAATATCGGCCCCCGAGTGAGTATCTACAGTGCCAAGGGCGAGATGCTGGCTCGCCTCGGCCATCGCCCGGCCGGGCTCGAGCCGGGACAGTTCGTCTCGCCGCACGGGCTCGCCGTCGACTCGCGCGGGGACATCTATGTCGGCGAGGTGTCCTTCACCAACTGGGGCAATCGCTACAAGGGTCAGCCCGCGCCCGCCGGCCTCCGCAGCCTGCAGAAACTCGTCAAGGTGCGCTGACGTTCGTCGCCGCTACACCTGCCCGCGCAGTCGCGGGTCGAGCGCGTCGCGCAGGCCATCGCCCAGGAGATTGAAGCCGAGCACGGCGACCATGATAGCGAGGCCCGGGATGGTCGCGATGTGCGGCGCCACGAGGAGGAAATCCCGGCCGCTCGAGACCATGAGGCCCCAGGACGGCGTGGGAGGAGGCACCCCGAGCCCGAGAAAGGACAGAGCGGCTTCCACGAGGATGGCGTTGGCCATGAAAAGTGTCGAGTAGACGATGACGGTAGGGAGGATGTTCCGCAACACGTGATACGTGAGGACCCGGCCCGAGGTGGCGCCGAGGGCCCGCGCGGCGCTCACATACTCGCTCTCTCTGGCCGTCAGCACCGCTCCGCGTACGAGACGGATCACGGTGGGTGTGCCCCAGATTCCCACCGCGATGGTGGTATTGAGCACACCGGGCCCGAGCGCGGACACCACGGCGATAGCCAGGAGCAGATAGGGAAAGGCGAGTAGGATCTCCACTCCCCGCATGATCAGTACGTCGAGCCATCCCCCGGCAAAGCCCGCGAGGGAGCCCAGGGTCAGGCCCAGGCCCAGCGCTATGGCCACCGAGAGGAGTCCGACGAGGAGGGCCACCCGGCTGCCGTAGATGACGCGCGAGAGGATATCGCGCCCGAACTCGTCGGCGCCGAGCAGGAACTTCTCTCCCGGGTGCGCGCGTTTCTCGATGAGGCTCTGTTTGGCGGGATCGGCGGGCGCGAGCCACGGCGCGCCCGCGGCCGCCACCGCGAGCACGATCACCACCACGAGCCCGGCTAGCGCGAAACGATTCCGGCGGAAGCGCTCCCAGGTGTCGGCAGACAACGTGGCGGGTGCTGTGGTCTGCATCCTTTATGAGCGCTCCGCGCGCCCCCTCACCCTGCCCTCTCCCCCGCGGCGGGGGCGAGGGATTCTTCTCCCTTTCCGAGGGAGAGGACCGGGGTGAGGATGGGGCCGCGTCCGCGAACAGCCCGGGCTCGCCGTCACGACGGCTAGCCTTGCCGCGCGATGCGCGGGTCCAGCGCGCCGTAGGCGAGATCCACCGCCAGATTGATCAGAACGAAAGCGAGGGCGAACACGAGCACGGCGCCCTGCAGGAGCACGTAGTCGCGGGCGAAGATCGCCTTGACCATCAGCCGCCCGAGGCCCGGCCACGAAAAGACCGTTTCCGTGAGCACGGCGCCCCCCATGAGCTGGCCAGCCTGGAGGCCGAGCAGGGTGAGGATGGGAATGGCCGCATTGCGGAGGGCGTGCTTGGTCACCACGAGCCGCTCCGCCACGCCCTTGGCGCGGGCCGTGCGCACGTAGTCCTCGCGCAGCACGTCGAGCACGCTCGAGCGCGTCATGCGCGCCACCATGGCGAGCGACGGGAGGGCCAGGGTCACCGCGGGGAGCACGAGATGGGACGGCGAGCCCATGCCCCCCACGGGAAGCCAGGGCAGCCAGAGGGCGAACACGACGATGAGCACGAGGCCCGTCCAGAAGACGGGCATAGAGAGCCCGAAGAGCGAGCCCACGCGGGCCACGGCGTCGAAGAGCGAGTTGGGCCACACCGCGGAAACCACGCCGGCCGCGATGCCGAGCGCCGCCGCGATGGCGAGGGCGGCCACGGTCAGCTCGAGGGTGGCCGGCCATGCATCGGCGAGCTCGTCGACCACGGGACGATTTTGCTGGATGGAGCGCCCCAGATCGCCGCGGGCCACGCGGCCGACATAGCCGACGTAGCGGACGAGGAGCGGCTTGTCGAGGCCGAGGGAGTCGCGAAGCCTCGCCACGGCCTCGGGAGTGGCGTGCTCGCCCAGCATGAGGGCGACGGCGTCACCGGGAATGAGCTCGACTGTCAACGTCACCACGAAGACCACACCGAGCAAGACGGGCACGGCGAGGAGCAGCCGCCGTACGATGAAGGTCAGCACGGCCGCGGCCCGGGGATCATGACGCCCAACGCGCTACTTGTCGAGCCAGACCTTTCCGAGCCAGAGGTTGTACTCGACGGGATGCACAGTGAAGCCCTTGACGTTCGCGCGCGTGACCACGATCTCCTTGGTGTTGTACACGGGGATCCACACCATCTCCCTGGCCAGGATGTCCTGCGTCTCTCCGTAGAGCTTCTCGCGCTCGGTCTGGTTCATGCTCCGGCGCGCCTGCTCGACCAGCACGTCCACCTTGGGGTTGGCGTAGCGCGAGGTGTTCCAGCCCGTGGGGGGCACTTGCTTCGAATGAAAGAGCGCGTAGAGCGAATAGTCCGCGTCGGCGTTGGAGGTGACCCACCCCAGCGTGAACATCTGGTGGTTGAAGCTGGCCGAGCGGAACTGGGTGAAGACGGTCGCCCACTCGAGGAACTGCACCTTGGCTTCGACTCCCACGTCCTTGAACATGGCCTGGATCGCTTCGGTGATCTCGCCGTCCTTGGGATACCGCCCGCGTGCGGCCAGCCACGACAGGGAGAGCCGCTGTCCGCCCTTCTGCAGCACGCCGTCGGGCCCAGGGGTCCATCCCGCCTGGGCGAGGAGTGCCTTGGCCTTCGCGCGATCGAAAGGATAGAGGCGGTCGAGCTGCATGTCCTTGAAGCCGAAGACGCTCGGCGCGAGCACGCCGCGCGCGGGCACCGCCGAGCCCTCGAGGATATTGTCGAGGATGGCCTTGCGATCCACGGCATGGAGCAGCGCCGTGCGCACCCGCACGTCGTCGAGCGGCGGCGTAGCGGCGTTCATGCCCGCGAAGACCACGCGCCCGCCCACCACCTCGTGGATCGAGAACTTGGGATCGCGGCTCAGCGCGGGCAGCTGGGCGGGCGCGGGCAGCAGCACCATGTCCGCGTCGCCCGTCTGGAGCGCGATCATGCGCGCCCCTTCCTCCGGCACCACCTTGAAGATGACGCGATCGAGGGGGGCCTTGTCGCCCCAATAGTCCGGATTCCTCTCGAGGATGACGTGGGTGTTGGTCTTCCACTCGACGAACTTGAAGGGGCCCGTCCCCACCGGCGCGCGGCTGAAGCCCTCCCCCATCTTCTGCACCGCCGTGGGCGACACGATGCCCGTGCAGTACATGGCGAGGGTGCGGAGAATGGGTCCGTAGGGCTCACGCGTGGTGACGTCCACGGTGAGATCGTCCACCACCTCCGCCCCGCTCAACGAGCCGGCGAGGCTGGCCCAGCGGGCGGGCGGAGTGCCTCGCAGCGCGCGGTCGAAGGTGAACTTCACCGCCGCCGCGTTGAGGGGCGTCCCGTCGTGGAACTTGACGCCGGGCCGGAGCTTGAAGCGCACCTTGGTGGGCGACAGCACCTCGTAGCCCGTGGCGAGAGCGGGACGGATCTGCATCTTCTCGTCCATGGTCAGGAGCGGCTCGAGCATGTTGAAGTACACCCAGGCCCCGGGCGCCGTCGTCTCGAGCTGAGGGTCGAGGGAAACGGGATCGGTGGGGCGCACGATGGTGAGCGTGCCTCCCCGCTTCTGAGCCTCCGCGGATGCGGTCGAGCCGAGAATGATGGCCGCGGCCAGGGTCGCCGCGAGCACTGCGCCGAGCGCGCTGGGAACTCGTGTCATGAGTGCATCTCCTTTGTCGCCAGGGCTTCACCAGCGCCACGAGCGGTTCGAAGTTCTTCCAGTCCATCTGACGGCGGCCGTCTTCGAGGTCCCGGATGATCGCGGCGAGGCCGCGCGTGAGGGGCATGGTGACCCCGAGCGACTCGCCCTTGCCCGCGAGCACGCCGAGCTGGCCGTCGACTTCCGTCTTGCGCTTGCGCACCGCGAGGTCACGCCAGATGCCCGTCTTCGTCTTCGTGTGGGCGCGATAGTGGGCGGCGATTGCGCCCATGGCGCGTTGACGTGCCGTCCCGTCTCCGGCGAGCGCGGCGCGATACCATGCGGGATCGAACTCATCGAAGGGCTCCACGCGCACCCCCGCCTTGTCGGCGACGGCCAGCCCTTCCCCCACGATGCCCACGAGGACGCGCTGCACGCCATCGCTCCCCTCCACCACCTCGTAGACATGGGCGTCAACGATGGCCGTGCCGAAGAGCAACGCACCGTAGATCAGCTTCCCCCACTTGTAGCCCCAGATATTGTCGGTGACCGGCGTCTCCACGAAGGCGCTGAGGAGACCGGCCAGCTCGCGCACGCGAGGCGTGATGCGACCGTCGAGCTCACCCAGCACGAAGGCGCCGTGGCCGCCGTGCCGGATGCGGCCCGGTCCGATCCAGTCCGCCGCCCAGTTGACGAGACAGCCCACCGTGCGCTCGGGCCCAATAGCCTGCGCGATCAGCTCCTCGCTGAGCCCATTCTGCAGCGACACGATAATGCCGGTGGGGGCGAGTCGCGGCGTGATCTGCGCGAGAGCCTCCCCGGTGTGGTGACTCTTGACGGCGAGGAGGACGAGGGGCAGGCCGTGGCCGAGATCGGCTGGAAGTACCGCACGCACGCGGGTGGTGGTGGCTTCGCTGCCACGCTCGATGGTGAGCCCATGGGCGTTGATGGCCTCGACGTGCTGCGGATGGCTGTCGACGAGGAGCACGTCGTGTCCGGCGCGCGTGAGGGCGGCGCCGGTGGTGCCTCCGATCGCGCCAGCGCCGTAGACGGTCACCTTCATGGCGCCCCTCAAGTATCACAGGCCCCGAGGCCGGTCAACGCCAGAGGCGCTCGGTAGCCAGGTCCGCGCCGTCCCGCAGCGCGCGCAGCTTCGCCCACACCACGCTCTCCGCCACGTTCTCCGAGCCGGCGAAAGTGCCGAAGCCGCAGTCCGTGGAGGCGATGATGCGCGTCCGGTCGCCCACCGCCTCCACCGCCTCGCAGATCCGGTCCGCCACCACTTCGGGATGCTCGACGTAGTTGGTCGTCGAATCGATCACCCCGGGAAGCAGGAGCATCGACGCGGGAGGGGGCACCCGCGTGAGCACCTTGTACTCGTGCTGATGCCGCGGGTTCGCCAGAGGCAGGGACAGCGCGCCCACGCGCGCCCGATAGAGGCGCGGGAGCAGCGGCTCGAGCGGCACGTCGTGGGTGTGCGGGCCGTCGTAGTTTCCCCAGCACACGTGGAGACGGATGCGCTCGGGAGGAATCCCTTCCGTGGCGCGGTTGATGGCATCCACGTGCAGATCGACCATGGCGAGGAATCGCTCCAGGGGCTCGTCCTGGAAAAAGCGCGCGCGCTCCATGGCGAGGTCCGGACAATCGATCTGGAGGACGAGCCCACGGGCGTGGATCAGGGCGTACTCCTTGTGCATCTCGCGGGCGAGGGCCGCGATATAGGCCTCGTGCGAATCGTAGTGGGCGGAGAGCAGGATGGTGGCGATGACGCCGGGCGAGGCCGCGGTCATGAAGCGCTCGGCAAAGGCGGGGGATCGCCCGTCCGTGGCGGCGAGGAAGAGATCGCACTCACGGGCGGCCGCGCCGAGGTCGGTGTACTCGATCTCCCCGATACACTGGGGAGCGTCGGTGATGCGGGCCGACCCGCGCCGGCGCTGGGCGAGCATCGCTTCGAAGTCTGGATGATCGCGGAGATCCAGGGCGAGCCGTCGCGCGCTCGCGCCACCGAAGCCACGCATGCGCCCCGCCACATAGGTCGAGAAGCCTGGGCGCGGCATCTCGCCGTCATTGCCGACGTCGATGCCGGCGGCGAGCTGCCGGGCGACGACGTGACGGATGGCCGCCGCCGCCTCGCCCTCGAGCGCCGCGGCGTCGACGGATTCACCGCGATCCTGACGCACGAGCAGGTCACGCAGGGCGGTCGGCCGCGGAAGGCTGCCCACATGCGTGACGAGGATCCGACGATCGCTCTTGATCATGGTGCCGCGTATCTTAGCCCAGGAAGAGCTCCGTCGTTGGCGGCATGGCTCCGCGCCGCGCGACTTGATCAAATTCACCGGGTAATTTCTATATCCTCGAAAAACTTCCCCCGCCTCCTTTTCCGATCGTCGGCTGCGGCCAGGCGCAAGTATCCATAACTGCTGCCTTCTGGACATTGGGCCAGCCCGGTGGCACATGCGATGCAGCCCTTCTGTGCCAGGAGGTGACGAATCATGAAAGTACTTCAGAGCTTCGCTGGCGCGGGCCTCGCCGCAGTGGTCACGGTGCTGGCCGCGGTCGAAGTCGCTTGGCCGCAGGCAAGACCTCCCGTGCCGCCAACCGAAGGAGTCGCGGGCTACGGGTTCATCGCGTTCCTGTGCGTGTTGGGCTTGCTCATCGCCGTCGGGATCGCGGTGAAGATGTATGACGTGAAGCGGAAGCGGGAAGACGAGGGCGTCGCGCTCCAGTCCCGCCTCTCCGATGCCTTGCTCGGCGATCCGGTGCTGGCCGGTGTACCCGTCACCCCGACGGTCCACGTACCGTTCTCGCGGCGCGGCCCGGTGGTGATCACGCTCACAGGTGCCGTGCCCTCGCCGGCGCGGCGCGAAACCGTCCTGGAGATGGTCGAGAGGGTCGTGGCACGGCTTGAAAGCAACTATCAGATCGAAGACCGCATGATCGTCGACCCGCGCATGGCGCGGCGCGCGGCCTGATCAGGGAGATCCGCGATGCGATGGTTAAGTGGAATGCTCGTCCTGGCGTGGTTTCTCGCGGCCGCACCGGCGGGGGCGGCCGCGCCTGAGAAGCACTCCGGAGTGGTGACCGGCGTCGAGGGCACACAGATCACGATCGAAGAGATGGGACCGTGGCGCGGCCCGGAGACGAAGGCGATGCCCCGCGCCTTCCAGTTGACCTCGGCTACGAAAGTCGAAAGAGTAGAGCGGACGCCTCAGGGCAGCGAAGGGTGGAGCTGGTCCTACGTCAGCCGGCCGCTGGAGCTTTCCGAGCTTCGCCCAGGCGACTACGTCACGGTGACGGTTGACCCCGGAGGAGCGGCGCAACGCAGCCATCGAGGTGCAGGCGGTGCGACCTGGGCCGAACGCCTTGAACTAGTCCGAGGGCTTATTTCACCAACTCGACCCTGACTCGTGCTTGGCCCGCCTTGGCGAAGCCGAGCAATGCGGCGACTCGGGGCGTGACCTCGATCACGCCCTGAGCCGTCCGCCTCATACGATCATTCACGGTAACGACCGCGCTCTTCCCGTTCGCGAGATTGGTTACCCGCAGCCGGGTTCCGTATGCGTACTTCGGATGGGCGGCGGTGAGTGCCTTCTTGTCGTAGACCTCGCCGCTGGCCGTCCTCCTCCCCTCGGACCTGTCGCTATAGAAGGTCGCCATGCCCTCTTCCTCGGGCAACTGGGCTGCCACTACTCCAATCGTCGACAAGGTGGACAGGCTCAGCACGCTCACCAGCAGTAGCCACTGCCCTCTCGTGATGAGAGCAGTCATATCGTTCTCCTCCTGTCTGATGACACCGCGTGTCATTCTCTCGATTGACGCGTCGGCAACGCTTTCCTCTGGTTACCGTCTGGCACGCTCGTCGTCAACCGCGATTGTCCAGGGACATTGTCCTTGCCCTCGAGGCCAAGCCCGTCTATTGTCTCGCCCGGGTGGCGCGGGGGACCGGCGCAGCGCCGCGGCACCCGCAGGCGACCGCGGCCGGGCTGGCGGAGCTCGGCATCGGGGCAGACGGCGGTAGAGGAGAAGTAGTGGAGGGTTGCGTGGCGACCACGATCTGCTGTCTGGTTCGCGCCGACACCTATCGCGACTCGGTCGATTTGATGCGCGTGGCCGCCCTCCTCGAGCGGCTCACGCGCGTGAGCCGGGCCGCGCTCATGATGGCCACGCCCGCCAATCGCGAGCTGCTCGCGGGCGCGGGTCTCCTCGACGCCGCGTCGGCCGCCGCCGGACCCAATGACCTCGTGGTGGCGGTGGCTGCCGCGGACAAAGCGGCGGGCCAGCGGGCGCTCGCCGAGGCCTCTCGCCTGCTCGACGAGCAAGCTAGCGTCTTCACTTCCGGAGGAGAAAAAACTCCGCCCCGCAGCATCGCCGAAGCGGCGGCCGAGCTCGCCCACGCCAACCTCGCCATCATCTCGACCCCCGGCCCCTACGCGACTGCGGAAGCCCTCAAGGCGCTCAAGCGCGGACTCCACGTCTTCATCTTCAGCGACAACGTGCCGGTGGCGGACGAGGTCGAGCTGAAGCGGCTCGCGGCAAAGAAGAAGCTCCTCGTCATGGGGCCCGACTGCGGCACGGCCATTCTGGACGGCGTGCCGCTCGGTTTCGCCAATGCCGTGCGCCGCGGGCGCATCGGTCTCGTCGGCGCCTCGGGCACCGGACTCCAGCAGGTGTCGTGCCTGGTTGACCGACTCGGCGAAGGGCTTTCGCAGGTGATCGGAGTGGGCGGCCACGATCTCGACGAGCGCGTGGGCGGCCTGATGATGCAGGCAGCCATCGATCGGCTCGCCGTCGACTCCGGCACGCGCGTCATCGTCCTCGTCTCCAAGCCACCCGCTCCCGCCGTGGCCCGCCGGATCCTGGACGTCGCGCGCGCGTCGGGCAGGCCAGTCGTCGTAAACTTCCTCGGCGGCGATTCCGGCGCCATACAGCAGGCGGGCGTCATCGCCGCCGCCACGCTCGAAGACGCGGCACGGGATGCGGTGGCCCTCGCGCGGGGCAAACGCCCCGGGGTCAAGACGATCTCGCCGGCCGCGCGAACCAAGGCGAGGCGCTTCGCGAAGGGTCAGCACCTGATCCACGGTCTCTACAGCGGCGGAACCCTGGGCCAGGAGGCTGCGCTCATCCTGACCGCCCTCGGGGCCAAGCACGCCGTGGTGGATCTGGGTGACGATGAGTTCACCGTCGGGCGACCGCATCCCATGATCGACTTCCGCCTACGGAACGAGCGCATCGTGGCCGCGGCCAGGGAGCCGGCGACGGCCGTCATCCTCCTCGACGTGGTACTCGGCTACGGTGCGCACCCAGATCCGGCCGACGCGCTGGCGCCGGCCATCGGCGCGGCGCTAAAGATCGCCTCCCGGAGCAAACGCGGGCTCGTCATCGTCGCCTCGGTGTGCGGCACGCCAGCCGATCCTCAGAACCTCGAGCGGCAAGAGGCGGCGCTGACGAAGGCGGGCGTCGTGCTCGCGCCGAGCAATGCCGCAGCCGCGCGCCTCGCCGCCGCCCTCGTGGGGACGGGCCCGGGTGAGCGACGGAAGCCGTAGCGTGAGCTACTCCCCCCTCACCCTGACCCTCTCCCCCTTTGGGGGCGAGGGGAGCGTGTTCCATGACACGGGCTAAGAACAGGGAGTCGGCTCCGCTTCTCGAGGGTGGGATTCGCGCACTCAATGTCGGCGTGTCGGAGTTCGCGCTGTCGCCGCGCGCCCATGGCGCCAGCGTGCTCGAGCTGGACTGGCGGCCGCCCGCAGGCGGAGATCGCGATGTGGGCCTGCTCCTCGCCCGCCTCGAAGACGACCCGGACGATCCGGTCGGCTCCAAGGTCGCCGCCGCCAACGCCCAGGCCATCGAGCGCATCCTTGCCGCCCGCCCCATGCTCGTGGGCATGGGGCGGGCCTCGGAGACGCTATCGGGGCTGGGGCCGCGGCATATTCTCCACGCGGGTCCGCCCATCGCGTGGACACGCATGTGCGGGCCCATGCGCGGCGCCGTCATTGGCGCCATCCTCTACGAGGGCTGGGCTGATTCGCCCGAGGCCGCGCAACGGCTGGCCGACGATGGCGCGATCGATTTCGCCCCCTGCCATCACTTCGGGGCCGTGGGGCCCATGGCGGGCGTGCTCTCACCGTCGATGCCCGTCTTCATCGTGGAGAACGCGTCGGGTGGCAATCGCGCCTTCGCCATACTGAACGAAGGACTGGGGAAGGTCCTCCGCTTCGGCGCCTATGGTCAGGAAGTCCTCGACCGGCTGCGCTGGTTGAACGGCACGCTCGCCCCCGCCCTCGCCCGAGCCCTCAGCGCGCGCGGGGCGGTGGATCTCAAGAATCTGACGGCGCAGGCGCTCCAGATGGGCGACGAGTGCCACAACAGAAACGTGGCCGCCTCGTCACTCTTCGCTCGGCTCGTCGCGCCCGCGCTCGTGCGGACCTCGCCGCCGGAGATCGCCGCCACCGTGCTCGAATTTCTCGAAGTCAACAATCACTTCTATCTCAACCTGTCTATGGCGGCCTCGAAAGCGACCATGGACGCGGCGCACGGTATCGAGGGGTCGACGGTGGTGACGGCGATGGCGCGCAACGGGGTCGAGGTCGGCGTCCGCATGAGCGGCACGGGCGATGCGTGGTCCACCGCGCCGGCGCTCGTGCCCGATGGTCTCTACTTCCCCGGCTACGGGCCGGCCGACGCCAATCCCGATCTGGGTGACAGCGCCATCACGGAGACGGCGGGCCTCGGCGGTCTCGCCATGGCCGCCGCCCCCGCCATCGTGCGCTTCATCGGGGGCGCAGCCGAGGAGGCCATCGCCACCACCAAGCTCATGTACACGATCACCCTGGCCAGGAACAACGACTACGGCATTCCCGCCCTCGGCTTCGCCGGCACTCCGACGGGCATCGACGCGCGGCGGGTGGTGGACAGCGGCGTCCCCCCCGTGTTCAACACGGGCATCGCCCATCGGGAGGCGGGCATCGGCCAGGTCGGCGCGGGCATCGCCAAGGCGCCCCTTGCCTGCTTCTCGGGAGCGCTCCGCGAGCTGGGCCGGCGCCTGAACGTGACAGCGTGACGCTGCCCGATCGAACCGCCGTCATCGCGGTGGGCGGCAATGCGCTGATCCGCGAAGGACAGCAGGGCACCATCGCCGAGCAATTCGAGAACGCGCGGGCAACCGCGGCGCATGTGGGCGCTCTCGTGGCCGAGGGCTGGCGGGTCGTTCTCACCCACGGCAATGGGCCGCAGGTGGGCTTCATCCTCCGCCGATCCGAAATGGCCACCGAGGCCGAGTTCACACCGCGCCTCACCCTCGACATGTGCGTCGCCGACTCC
>WNFP01008816.1_pt1 | contig 11495 bp, 3 predicted proteins | sample 5400201 | NCBI WGS metagenome assembly WNFP01 (sample SAMN13153355, study PRJNA577476) | soil metagenome | isolation source: 115 cm saprolite under Madrone tree | place: USA:California | collected 2016-06-14
GAAATGGCGGAAACAAGATCCAGTTTTCCGTGCGGGTGCACTTGCCAGCAACCGCTGGCCTCGCCCTGGCAAATATGACTGGGAAAATGATTCTCGTGTGTTTCCCCGTAAGCGATTGCCGTGAAGGGTTTGACGAGCGAGCCGAGAGGGATGGGCCTGGCTGGGTCGTCCCAACGAGACGACAAAAGGGTGCCAGAGCGAGCATCCAAGAGGAGATAGGAAATGTCATTACTGGAGAACTCCCGTTCGAGTACAAGGACGGCGGACTGGCTAAAAAGAGACTTCGCCGGTGGGGAGGAATCCTGGGCTTGGGACGGCATGTCAGGAAGGCCGGAAAGATCATCGGTCATCGCGAGCACCGCGATGAAGAGCCCAGCAGCTAATCTTAACGAGACCATTCGTAAGTGACCGTCTGCGAGACTCTATCACTCGCGTCCCGAATCACAATGGTTTGCGAAGAAACGCCGGCCAGAGCGGCGCTGAAGCTCGCTAGATTGTCCGAGAAGAACTGCGGATAGGGTTCCGATGGCGCCGCGCCGCGGGGGTTTGCACCCGGACGGTCGAGGAGCCCGGTAAGCCGGGAGAAATTCTCACGTTCCCGGGCGTGATGGAATCCCCCGACAAGCACTGCGGGTTTTTGCGACGGCTTCTGGTTCATGCTTGCGAACATGTTTTTCAGAAGCGAGGAGTCATCCGAAATCAACAGATACTTTCCTCGAACAGCGACGGCGAAATTCCAGAGACCATCGAGCTCTTGATAGCCGGACTTGGACTGCCATTGCAATCCAAGGTTGCTTGTAGTCAAAGAAGGACGCAAAAAATCGCCCAGCGCGGACCGGACGGAAGCTTCCTGCCAGTCGGCGGCAGCGAGATAAGCAACGCCGGAGTGAATGCGAACGAAGACGCCATCCTTGTCGCGTTCCGTGACCTGAGTCTGCAGGACAGCGAGCAGCCGGGCTTTTTGGAAAAGGTCTTTGAGCGGAGTAGAGGCATCGCCGGAAGCCTGCGTCTTCAACGGGGCTTGATCGATGCGCGTTTCGAGGTCAGAGCTACTGCCAGTTTCTCCGGAAGAGAGTTGAACGTCCGGGGCGGTCTGCTGAGCGACGGCAGGGCCCCGGTGAGGAGCAAGAATCTTGGTCTCAAGGAGATCGAGGCAATCCGCGGCCGAAGGGGCGGCTCTGACTTCGTAAGTTCCGGTATCTACCGGAACGAGACGAGCTAGATCAGCGACGGCGGTTGCCGCGTCACCCGTAGTTGGAGGGCCGGCGGCTGCGGATTTCTTCAGCAAGACCCGTTCCTCGCGATATTCCTTGCCGGAGAGGAATAGATCGGAGACCGCGGCACGGTACTGCTTCATATCCGTGATGTTGTGCTGAATCCAGTACGAACGAAAATAGGGACTGGGCACGATCTTTTCTAGATTGAGGACCATGCGCAGATCGCCCACGGGGCCTGCGGCAGCCACCGCTTGCGACCACCATTGCTCGGCCTCAATGGTGCGGTCTTTACTGCCGGCCATGAGTTGAATAGCGCCTGCGAGTAGATCCTCGCGCGTGGCCAGGATCAAATAATCGCCGTTGACGGCGAAAGCCACTTCACGGCCGGATTCGGGATCGCGCCGAACGTAGAAGGTGACACCTGCGACGCCTCGCGTTTCGAATTTTGCGCGCGTCTGCCACAGTGTCGATTGCATCGAGCTTGCCGAAGGCAATTTTGTAACATAGAGAAACTCGAGTTTGCCGATGTCGTAGAGTGCGAGGGCGGACTGGGCGCCGGCCACCTGGGTAAGAAAATTCATGTCCGGCGGCAGGCCGGCCGCCGCAGCGAACTGATCGCTGGTGCCCTGCAATCGCAAGAATAGGCGGGAGCGGGAATACACTTCGTAGTTTTTGCTCTTCACCCAGCTTGCCTTTTGCGCCGAGGCATTCCAATCGCCCAGGAGCGCGGAGAAATCCTTGGCCTGGAGATAGAGCAATGAACCCGCGGGAATGTAGCGAGAAAGCGGAGGCGGTTCGGGAGCGAGGGCTTGGAACGCGGCCCAACTGGCGCCGATGGAGGCAATGCTCACAAGCAACAAAATAGCGGCACGCTTCATGGTTATTCACCTCCCGTTGTACTTGCTTTGCGGGGTATAGCGGCGCGGGCCAGGAGTCGCGGACGAACGACGCGGTCCTGTTCGAGTTCCTGATGGAGAATCGGCTGTCGCGCGAGATTCAGCCGCTCGCGACGAAGCACGGTTCGCACCTCCGCGAGTTTGCCAGTGATTTCCTTCTGGCGCGCGGGGGTTTTTTCGAGCTTTTGCGCCAGTTGCAGATACGGCAAAGCTTCGCTCCACCGGTGCAGCCGGACCAGAGCATTCGATATGGCAAGTGAGATTTGCGCTTGTTCGGCGAGCGAAAGCTTTGCCGCTGTGTAGGCTTGCGCGGGAGCTTCCTCGTCCTCGGAGTCCCTGTCTGTATCGCTGGAGCTGACAATTTCCTCGTCGTTGTTTTCGTCGGGCGAAGCGCGGTGCAGCAACAGATCGCGCAGGAACGGATCAATGGCCAAGAGGGCTAGTTCGTCCGAATGGATACTCTCCGCCGCTTTGAAGAGTGGGCTGCGGGCGTCACGGCGCGCCGGTGTGTCAGCAAGGGCTTTGCTGAGCAGCTGCAATTTTGCGCGGGCATCGGTGGAATTCTCAGCCGCCTTTAGCCGGGCGTCATAAAAGAAAGGCTGGTCTGCCGCGGCAGTGGAAATCGAGTGGGGCGCCCTAGACAAGAGTTTCAGCTCTGCGCTCCCAAGGCCTGCGGCTATCTGTGCGCCGGAAAGAGCGATGGCGGCTTCGACGCGAATGTTGTATGGGGCTTCCGCATTGGAAGCAATTTTCGCCAGGCCGTCCGCAGAAGAATTCGCATCCTTTGCGGCCAGCCGGGCCTTCTCGAAGCGCAGGCGGTAAGAAGCTTCCCAAGGAGCGGACTTCACGAGCTGATCGAGGAATTCGACGGCTTCAGCATTGTGTCCGGTCTTTTCAAGTAGCGCGGCGGCTGGATCAAGATTTTCGTAAGGATTTCCCACGACGGCGGCCAAACGGCGCAACAGCTCAAGCGCGCCAGGCGCATCGCCAGCCGCAAGGCGAATTTCGGCAAGCCCCAGGAAGTTGGAGGCTACCAGCTGATGATTTTCGATTTCGCGGGCAAAGACAAATTCGATGAGTTTGCGGGCCGACTGTTTGTCACCAGCATCGAAAAGCTGGCGCGTCGCCGCCCGAAGAATTTCCGGCGCAGGAGCGGAGGAGGAGTCGGCGCGGTAACCGGCGATCTTCGCGTCGAGAGTTCCCAGTTGAGCGGCCGCTTGCAATTCGAACGGTACGAGTGCAGCCGCGCGAGCGCGTTGGGTTTCGATGGGGAGGGCAGCCAGATAATCAGCGGCTTGGGAGAACTGCTTGGTTTGAATGAGGTATTTTACCCATTGGACCTGCCACGAACGCAGATCTTCCAGTGCGCTTTCTTTCTGGAACCCTTCAACGCGGGAGAGCGCGTTCTGTTTGTTTTCCAGGATGCGCTGGTAAATCGGTGCCCGTTGCGCAAGCGGAATCCAAGGAGCATTCGCAACGTCGGCCAAGATTTGTGTCGGGTCCGGAGCGGCCGAAGCCAGATCAAGCAGCCACGAGGTGGCCGCCGCGGGATCGCGCGTCGAGATCAGCCTTCAAGGGAGCGAAGAGGCGGCGCGTCTGCAAATGCTCGCAAACGTGGGCAAAGTCCGTCCAAAAACTCTCCGGCACACGCGCAGCATCGATCTGGTGTGTAAGCGTAGACAGCGCGAGTTTCCATTGCGCCAAAGCTTCGGCGCGGGAACCCTGCTTGTAATAGGCGACGGCCAGGCGGTCCAGCACTTCTGCACGGCCAGGGGTGAGCTCGAGAGTGTGAGTGTAATCGCTTATCGCGGAGCGAGTATCGCCGCTCTCGGCGTAGTAGTCAGCGAGAGCCAGATAGCCGGCCGCTGTGGCGGGGCTTTGCTCGAGCAGGGCAGGGAGATAATCCTCCGGAGCGCCGTGTTTTGTGACGCCGAGATATTCGCCGTAGCGCGAACCATAGTAGAACCAAATGTCGCCGGCAAGCCGCGCGTTGCGGTCGACTGGTTTGCCGAGCCGCTCGGCGATGGTGTTGTCCCCGAGCGCAGATAGAAAGACCTTGTCTATTTCGGGCGAAGGCTCGGCAAAGTAAAGACCGGCTAACGCGTTGTAAGCTTTGGACCACACGGGCGGGCGCACACGGCCGCGCGCGGCGACCATCGTATGGACGAGCGCCGCATCGCCATTGGCAACGACAAAGTCAGCAGTCTGCTGACCCCAAAAGGTCCAGTTCGCGGCGATCTGCGCAAGTTGCGCTGGCCGGTGTGTCAAAAGTAGGGTGAACAATCGTTTCTGATTCTCGCCCCCCAGATTTTCCGGACCGATAGCAGCGAGCAGCCGCAGTTCGTTTTCTTCGTCGCCCGCAAAGTGATAGGCCTGCGCCGCGGCAATAAAAGCCACGTACCGGTTGGGTCCGCTCAGGCGAGAAGAGAAGCGTTCCAACTGAGGACCAAGCTCCACCAATGTCAACCGCCGGTGCTGCAATTCTATGTAGGCGTTCATGTCGGCGATTAGTTGCTGAGGCTGCTTGTTTGCGCTCATCAATAGCTCGTAACGCCATGCTGATTCTTTTTCCGCAAGGCCTGCGCTCTCCGCCAGGGGAATGGCGAAGTTTTCCACCAAATCCGGAGCAATCATCGATCCGCGCAGCTTCAGGGCAAATTCCGCAAAGGAAACCTTTTCTTCCGGCGTGAAGTAGCGCGCCACTGTGGCACCCATTTCCACGAGGGTTTCTCGCAGCCCTTGGCGTGCGTTCTCCATGCGGATCTGTCTCTGACGCTGGCGCCATTCAGCGTCCTTGGCGGCCGCGATGCCTTCCTTAGCGATCTGTTCCTTGATGACTGGCAGAGACGAAGACGCGCCAGAAAAAGCGTTCTGCAAAGTTGTGTACGCGGCCTGCTGCTGGCGAAGCCGCGTCAGGATTCGCACATAGAGCTTTGCGCCGGCATGGTTGTCTGTCGAAGCCAGGAGTTCGGTTCCGGCAGACGCAACGCCCTGCTCGGCAAATCCGCGCGCTTGGGTCAGCAAGCCCCAGGATTCCAGGCGCCGTGCGGCTTCAAAGAAGTTCTCTGCTTTCTCCGGACGGCCATCGATCAGCGCGGTTTTGAGCGCGGCGACCGCGTCATCCGCTTTTCCCTGCCGGGCGCGAATCTCTGCAATCTTTTCCATCCACTTCGGATCTTTGTACGCAAGTTGATAGACGCGGTCGTATTCGCCGATGGCCTCATCGAAGCGCATCATGCGTTCGGCGAGTCCGGCGCGGGCGATGCGCAGGTCGGCGCGGTCCGGACGGATGGCGATGGCCTTCGCGTAGGTTTCTACCGCGCCGGGGAAGTCTTCAAGGCTGGTCTGGACGCGAGCCAGAACCATGGACCAGCGGTAGTCACGCGGCGATTGCTGAATGGTCTTGGCGTAGTAGTCCACAAGCTGTTGCTGGCGCTTGTACCGGGCGGCGTAGAGCGCGGCTTCCGTCACTACGTTTTCGTCTTCGGGGAAAGCGTTGATGATCTCGATGTACTGATCCACTGCCCCTGCGTAGTCGGTGAGGCGCGTAAGTGCTGGTATCAGGCCTCGTCGAAGAGCGGCAATACGCGCTTTGCGATCGTCTGCTGAGAACGGCGCATTGCGAAACAGCCCGATCTTGTCCAGATAGAACTGCTTCAACCCTTGCTGGTCGCCTGACTGAGCGTAAGTGTCCGCCATTGCCGCGAGGTACTGGCTGTCGTAGGGAGAATCTTTTTGAAGTTGAGCGAGTATTTCCCGCGCCTGAGGGAAGAATCGCGCCTCGGTTGATTTTCGCGCAGCTTCAAAGGCGAATTGCTTGCCAAGCTCGGGGTAGGCGTCCTTCGAAGCCTCCTGGAGCACGGCAATGGCTTGAGGGTACTGCTTCATGCGCCAATAGAAATCCGCCGTGGAACGCACCACGCCGAGTATCTTCGGGTTATCGTGATAAAGAGATTCTACATTTCTCTGCGCGGCTGGGAAGTCTTTGCGGCTCTCGTACAAACGGGCAAGTGTGTAGCGCAACTGCAGTCGCGTGACCGGATCCGAAGCCAGGGTCGCTTGTTTCTCCAGGGCGTGTTGCCGTAGCGCTTCCAGGGATTTTTGTTGCGCGAGGTTTTCGATTTCGGCGGCCTGCTCGATGGTAGTGGCGCCGCTGACCACGGAATCCAGATAGCTTGCCAACTCTGGCTTACGGTTTTGCACTTCGAGGACGCGCACGCGCAATAGAACAGCCGCCATGGGAGCGCCGGAAGCGGTGGCAGGCTTCTGCGTTTCGCGGTCGACAAGATCGCGGAACTTCGGCCGTGTGGCCAGCGTTAGGAGCCGCGACTCCGCCTGCGATTCTCCACCGGCGGCGAGCGAACCCTTCACGTACTCCTGCACGGCACGGGGGTAGTTGCGCTTTCCTTCATAAATTGCCCCGGCTTCATAGGAATAGAGCCCGTCATCTGCGAGTTTCGTGCGGCCCTCGGTGAGCAGCCGCATGGCATTGTCAAAATCAAAGTAATCCCAATAAATTGTCGCGGCTTCCAGGTAACCGCCCGCTTCGCCAGGAGATACCTTAGGGATGCGCTCCCAATAAGGAGCAGCCTTGGCGAACAGCTCGCGGTCGGCGTAAATGTCCCCGATACGAGCGAGATCTTGCGTGTTCCCCGGATTTGCCGCCAGGAGATGCTCTTCGATTTTGACGGCGGCGCCAGTTGACGACGGATCAAAATACGCTAGCGAGCGAAAGACAGAAGAAGCAGTTTGTCCCAGTTCCGCATCAGCGGGATATTCTTCCGCGAGGGCCTGCAACACGGGTGCACTCTCTTCAAAGTGAGAACGCCAGAGATAGGCTTGCGCCAGGTATTGCCCCGCAGCAGGATTTTGTTGCACAAATTCGCCCCAGCGTCCTTTCCCCTGCGCGGGAGCGCCCTGTTGCAACGACTTGATTTCAGCATCGAGCTTTCCGGTGCGCGTGAGAAATTCAAAGAACTGATTTCGCAAATCCGATTCCTCGAACCAGTGCCGTCGCAGAAGCGCTTCCCAGGCGGCTTCGTTGTAGGTTTCGCGTCGACTGTAAGCGGAAAGAAGATTACCCACAAAGACAGGATTGTGAGGGAATCGCTGGTTCGCATACAGGTTCAAGCGAAGGTACATCTCAGGAGTGCCGCCGACGAGCGACTGAAAATAGTGTTCCAGCTCACTGCCCTGGAAGACGCGCACGGCGTCCTGCGTAAGCTTCTCAAACTCGGCGTTCTTTCTCTGGCGCAAGTAAAGGCGCGCCAGCTTGTGATACCAGGAGCGGTCTGGAAAACGGGCTATCGCCCGGCGATAAATCTCCTCCTGCTCCACGCCGAGCCGGTTCTGGTCCAGGAACACCGCCAGCCGCTCGTACAGACCGGGATCATCCGGGTTGTGGTCCAGCTCGCGCCGAAGCACGGCGAGCGCCTGAGGAATCTCTTTCAGCTCGACAAGACGTGCCAGGTACCGTTCGAGAACACGCGCGTATTCCGGAGAGCGTGCGCCGGCCTGCGCTAACGCCGACGCCGCATTCACTTGGAATGCCGAGTTCTGTTGTCCCGCCGCTCCGCGGGGCATTACAGACGTCTGAGCGTCCTCTGCTTTCGCTTCCTCGCTCTCCCGCGCCCTGATCCCCATCGGCGAATAGTTTTCTGTCTCCGAATCGCGCGCTCCGAGAGGGATTCTGTCTGCCTTTGCGGCCAGTTCCTGCAAAACGGAATCGTAAATAGCAAACTCCTCCGGAGCCTTTCTCGTTCGCGAATAGGCATCGGCCATCAGAAGCGCAACGGCAGTGCGCTGCGCTGCGTTGGGAAAGCTGGCGAGAAAATCCCTCCCGCCCTTGATCACTGCCTCGCTTTCGCCTGAGGAGGCATAGAACTCCAAAATGGCGATATGAAGCTCGGCTCGGCGGGGCGAGCTGGGAAACTTGGCGTCAAAGAGTGCGACAAGCTCTGTCGCGCGCGAGCGGTGGAAATAGGAAACCGCGCGGTCCTCTTCTCCGGAAAATTCGCTCGCTGGCGAGGTGGTATTCAGAAGCAGAGAGAGGATGCCGTTCAAATAGCCCGGCCCCTGATCCAACGTGGCGATGTCGCGATACATGGAGAGTTCGCCGGCGCCAAAGCGGATGGACGTTTCCGGAGCCGTGAGCAAAAGATTGGCAAGTCCGCCGAGCGCGCGTTCCTGCGCATCGTTCATTCCTTTGCTGTTGTAAAGCGCAAAGTAAAAGCGTGCGGACTCGGGATACGCATGAATCTCCTCAAGCAGCCGTGCGCAGATATAAAGTTCCTGGGCGCTCCAGGCGGATCCGGAAGTGTCTTTGCGCAAACGAAATTTGGCAATGGTTTCCTGCGCGGCGTCGAGTTTGCCTTGCTGCTGGTAGTAGTAAAAGATGCGTGCCGCGGCGTTGAGGTCCACGGGATTTGCTTGCTGCGCTGTTTTGGCCTCATCCAGGAACTTTCGCAGGCTGCGTGTCTGCGTAAGCAGATCGAAATAACTCTTGATCAGCTCCGGCGCCCAGAGCGGCTGGAAACCTTTTTCATAGACGGCAAGCCCCTGCTGGAGCGATCCCTGCCGGTATTCGACGAGCGCCCGCGCCTTTACGGGAAGAACCTCGTCGGCGGGAAATTTTTCATGATACTGCGCGATGAGCTGAGTCGCACCGGGAAAATCCTTGACGGAGATCAGGTACTCGAGAAAACGCGGGCACAGGGAAGGCTCTTGCGGGTATCGCGTCAGCCAACTGCGGTACTGCGCCACGGAAACTTCCGCCGGGAGTCCTTGCGCATGGATCACGCCGAAAATACGTTCGAACGCGCGCCAAGAGCGCTGCTCGGAGGCACGCGTGAGTTTTTCGGAAGCGTCGGATGGAGCGGCCGCGGCGGCAGAGAGCGCCTTGATCTCGTCGAGAGGCTGCAGCCTGCGATGATAAAAGTCCGCGAGGGAAAGCTGGGCCGCAGATTTATCCGTTGATTTTTCCGCCAACCTTTTCCAATCCGCCTCCGCAGCCGTGAAATCCAATTGCTGTTCGTCCTCGAGGGCGCGCAGCGAATACAGTTCAGCGTCCCCCGGCTGCTTTTTGAGCAGTTCTGCCAGCGCCGGCCGCGTTTCGCTGGGAGGCCGGCGAAACGCCACTTCGCCGCCGGGAAGCGCCATCAGCCGGAAAAATGCGGCTTCTATCGCTGTGCGGCTCTCTATGTTTCGAATCCAGGCAGGAAGCGCTCCACTTGCTGTGACTACCCAACCCGCGGCAAGAATCGTGAACGCTGCCGCGGAAAGAACGATCAGGGGTTTGCGGGAGAATTTACGGAAGGATCTCAAGGTCCACCCCCTGTGAGCCGATGTTGTGTGCCACGTCTTCGCCGGTCACCGTCAGCCGGTAGATGCCGGGTATCATCTGTTCCGGAATCACAAGCTGCCCCGTGTTCGCGCCTGTTCGTGCATCCCATTTCAGCCCCACGGGAGCGGCTCCTTCGAGCCGTGCGAGCAGCGTCCGCGTGCTCTGCGATGCCGACACTTTTAGCTCCAGCACTTGACCTCGGCGGAAACGTTTTCGGTCCAGCCGGATTTGAATGACCGGCGGCTTACTGGCAATCACGAAGCTTTTCGATTCGCGGTAGGTGTGCCCAGCCTTGTCGCGCAGAATGAGGCGCACGTTGTACGTTCCGTCTTGCATGTCCCTGGGCGCAAAGAAGCGCGTCTGCCAGATGTCTTCATCGGAGAGATAACGAAGCTTCTGCACCAGTCCGAACGGAAACAACGCCAGTACTGAGATGATGGCTTCGTCCGTCTTGACGCGCAATACAGGGTCGCCGGGACGAATCACCCTGGGGCGCAGCAGAGCGCGGGGAACAGCGAGAAACGATGTATACGGCGTGACAAATTTGTACTGCCGCGCGAGGCGAATGATTTCATCGATGGTCGCCTGGTCTTCGCCTTCGCGCTGAATCTTTTCCAGCAGCGCATCCACTCGCGCGCGCGCCCACAGCCTAGGCAACTGGGGATGCTCGAGGGATTCGCGCGGCAGAGTGGTCTTTGCGGAGATGTTCAGGGGAGTGCCTTCTCTCACGCCGTGAACGGCAAAACTCGCGTCCTGCTGTGGCTTCTGATAACGCCCCACCCACACCGCCAGCGAACCCGGGAACGCAGAATCCTGCAAAGGATAGACGGCGTCGATGCCGGCCTCCGACGGAACATCTAGCCGCAACTGGCCCAGCGGGCTTCTTCCGATTTTGGATAGGAAGGAATTGAGCTTGAACTCCATCGGCTCGGTAGAGAGAATCTGCTCGAGAACTCCATCTTCGCGCGCGAGCAAACGTAACAAGGGCATGTTTGCATCGTCTCCAACGCCAAAAATGTAGGTCTTCGGGCGCTGTGCTTCAGGCACTTTTTTCCAAGCGCTCTGGTACCACGACGCAATTTTGCCGTTTTGAATGGGTCCGCGAGTTGCTCCGCCGTCGCTGAGCAGGACGAGATAGCTGCTGCTGGCGCTTCCGCCCCCGGCGCACTGTTTCAATCCTTCGTCCAACACGTGCTGCACATCGGTGCCACCGCCCAGCCGGCTGCTGCGAACGAAATCCAGGGCCTTCTGCACGGCTGTGCTATCCGCGGGCACAGGCGCGGGCTGATAGAGTTGCGCCTGCTGATTGAACAGAATTAGATTAAACCTGTCCGAAGGGTGCAACGTGCGAAGCAGAGTCTCCAGCGCTTGATAGCTGCGCTCCAGTTTTTCCCACTGCATGGAAAGCGAAGTATCGAAGAGCAGCACGATCGTCTTCGCCGGGCCAAGATCTTGCGGCGCATTCCCACCGGACAATAGCGTTTGCCTCCCGCCACCGAGTAGCGCATCCACGGCGAAAAAGCCTGGTTCATTGGTGCTGCGCACGGGGGCTGTCTCGGTCGGCGACGGCTGTCCACTCACGGGATTTCGAAACGCGAGCACTTGCAGCGTATCGCTCCCGGCGCGGTCAAGCTCGAACGTGGTGACGAAGTCTTCCGTCAAGTTAACGTTCTGTCCTTCAAAATGTCCTTTCACCAGCTGCGGCGAATTCTGCTCGATCTGCAGGGGAAACGCCTTCGCGGCAGCCTGAAAATTTGTGATGGCATGCGCCGAGTGCAACTCGTAATTGATGGACAGGTGACGAGCCATCTGTGCCTGGTAGGCATCCGGGCGCAACGGAATCGCGAAGTACGACTTCAGGCCTTCCACTGGTATCGACTCGTGGTATTCGAATTCCAGCCGCTTTGTGCCAAACGGCGTAATCGGAACGATGCGAGCGCTGAAGATGGCGCTGCGGGAGGCTTCCGCGGCGCCGCGTTCGCCCATTTGCAGCAGGCCCGGATCGATGGTTTGCTGTTTCAATTGATTGTAAATTTCTTC
>WNFP01004282.1_pt1 | contig 11493 bp, 12 predicted proteins | sample 5400201 | NCBI WGS metagenome assembly WNFP01 (sample SAMN13153355, study PRJNA577476) | soil metagenome | isolation source: 115 cm saprolite under Madrone tree | place: USA:California | collected 2016-06-14
TCCAATCGTAGAGGCGTATTGCCCACTGCTACCAGTTCGTAGTCGCCGCGGGTCAGGTCGAGTCCGTTAGCGAGGAGTATTTCCCTTAGCACGAGCAAAAGCGGTATCGACCGCGTCCACGGCGAGTTTCTTGCCGCGGAGATCATCCCATTGTTTGATCTCGGGCCGCACAAAAACCGGCAGCACAGCCGTGTCGATGATCTGCGCCACGGCGATCAATTCTACTCCCTCGCGGCCTGACCAGCCCAACACGTTGTCGAAGGCGGTTGATGCGATCTGATAGGTGCCTTTGCTGAGGCCCCGCATCTGGTCCGTGGAATTGGCCGTGCGAGAGACGGTCAATTCCAAACCCTCGGCAGCGAAGAAGCCCTTGACGCGACCGATGACCGTGGCGGGGTCTTCTCTAAAGACATTGAGCTGAATCTGTCGGAGCTCTCTTTGTTGTGCGTGCACGTCGCGAGCAGCAACTACTAGCACGAGAAATGCACTCAGTAGGAGTGAAATGTTTTTCTTCATTGTATACTCGGAGTAATTGGTTTTGGTTATTCCGCGTCAGGTTGTTTCTCCGGGGCTGCGTTGGCGAAAGCCGGGAGCGCGTTGCAGGTAGTTTCGATCTGGAGCAGCGTGGGATACACGGAGAGGTCGCAGCCGAAGCGGCGCGCATTGGTCAGTTGAGGCACGAGGCAAATATCCGCCAAGGTTGGAGTGTCACCAAAGCAAAATTTTCCTTGTTCCGGGCCGGAGACGACTAGCTGTTCGAGGGCGGATAAGCCGAGACCAATCCAATGCCGTGCCCAGAGGTTCAGGTCATCGTCCGACTGCTTCAAATCCTTCTTTAGATGAAGGAGTACGCGGAGGTTTTGAATCGGATGGATTTCACATGCGATGATGAGCGCCATGCTGCGCACCAGCGCGCGGTCTGCCGGATCGGTCGGGAGCAAGGGTGGCTTTGGATAAAGTTCGTCCAGGTACTCCATAATGGCTAATGACTGAGTCAGGATCCGCCCGCTGTCTTCAAGCGCCGGGACCAGCGCCTGAGGATTGATGGCTTTGTAAGTGGCGCTGAACTGTTCACCGCCACCGCGCCGCAGATGGATCGGCACCTGCTCGTAGCTCAAGCCTTTTAAATTGAGCGCGATGCGCACGCGATAAGACGCCGAGCTGCGAAAAAAAGTGTATAGTTTCATTTTTTCCAGTCCATCAATCGTTCTACTTATGCTCCCGGTTTTACCGCCAAGATGCCCGGCAATCCGCTGGCGACCACGCGCGCACCCGAATCGTCGATTGCGTAAAGAGTCCCGTCCGATAGGCCGGCAAAGATGCCGTTGCCGTCGGGGCTCAGGCACATGTTCATGACGCCACCGTACAAGCCGTCCAGAACCGTTTCCCAGTGGGATCCGGCGTCGGTAGTGCGGAAAATGGCTGCCTTCGCGCCTTCTTCCCTGATCCAGGTGTTCGGCCGTCCCTTGGCACTGCCCAAGTAGATAACACCGTTAGCGTCTTCGATGACGGACATGCCGTAGTCGTGGCTTTTGGGTGTGATTTCTTCCCAGTGCGCGGCGCGATCGAAGCTGCGAAATGATTTATCGCCGCAAGCGGCATAGACCGTGCCGGGCGATTTCTCGCAGGCGTGAACGTCATGCACGTCCATGTCCGTGAGCCCGTTGTTGGCCGGCTGCCAATTGCGCCCACCGTCGTCACTCAGCAGCATGCCGCCAACTTCGATGCCAGCGTAGAGCCGGGTCGGTGTCAATGGATCGCAGGTTAAATAGCGGGTGCGGGATTGTAGCTCGGGACTGGGCGGGAAGTTGGCGTTAACGCTGTTCATGCGCACGCCCTCCAACTCTTCCCAGCCGCCGCCGGTTTTGCTGCGAAACACCGCCGATGGAACCGTGCCGACCATGACCCCGCCGTTCAGCGCCAGCGCCGAAAATAACATCATCTTCGGCACATTGGGATTGGCTCTTAGCCAGTGGCCGCCGGCGTCTTTGCTATAAAAAAGGCCCGAGTGTTCGGTCCCGGCGTAAACCAACTCCAGATTTTCCGGGTCCACGGCCAAGCAAGTCAGCGTCCAGTAGCTGAGGTCGCGCTTGACCTGTTTCCATTCGCGCCCGTTCTTTTCAAAACGATACCAACCGGACATTGTGGCCACGTGCAAGGCCTTATTTTTGTCGTTAGTGCTGCTCATGTCTTTCTCCTCTCGTTTATAGAAATCGTGGCTCGGATACCAATAACTCGTTCACCGTATACATCGCAACGGTTTGCCTTTCGTCAGCGACGCCAGGTCTGCATCAGCTCTTGAGAGCCCACTACATCGCCGAAGCGCTCCATGCGTTTGAGAGCCGCATTGTGGCCTTCTTCGGTGTAGGTGCCCACGCAATCGCGCACAACGACCATAAAGTAACCGCGGTGATAACCGTCTCGCACCGTGGCCTCAACGCCGCCGTCGGTGGTGCAGCCGATCATCACGATGGTGTGGGCTCTTCGGTTCGAGAGCACGGTTTCAAACTCATTGCCGACGAACATGGTCGGGCGCCGTTTGTCGATGACGATGTCATTTTCGCCGGGCTTAAAAGGCTCCATGATTTGCCAGCCGAAGCTGCCATGAAGGCGACGCGGTTTGAGCTTGCTGGGATGATCGACTTTTTGTTCTTTCATGAAGCGGTGAATCCAGGCCGGCGACTCGTCCTTCCACAAATAGGGAGTCTGTCGCGTATAGACAGTTTTGATTCTAGCGCTCGCCGCCGCCGCAATGAGCGGTGGAGCATTGCGAATCAATGCTTCCTTGTTGAAGGCGCCGCCCGCTTGATCGTTCTGCATGTCCCAGACCAGAAGCACCGTACGGTTCGGTTCGACGATCTCGCTTAACTCGTTGGGTATCTTTCGACCCTCGATTTCAATCATGTCGGCCTCCATCTAGTTGCACGCTACCAGACCTCGGGATGTGACTTCGAGTAGTACATCGGCTTCCGAAAAGCGACCGAATCGTCATCGACCACCTCTTTGTCTCCCACTTAGCAAAGGGCGAGATTTAGTAGGGGTTCTGGATTCTCGTTTAAGACTGAGCCTGATCTGTCCTTTGGCGGATTTGGGGGAAGGCGCAAGGACTCATCAGAGGCTCAATCCCAAATCTTTGCACTCCGAGAAACTTTAGCATTGGTGTGCGTGAGATCGATCCAAAACTGGAACCTTCTCAGACGACGTTACCTGGGCTTCTTGAGACAACCCGCTGCGACTAGCCGAACATCTGCTCGGCTAGCTTTCCATCCGCTGCAGGTTTGTTTCTAGGATTTGAGAAAACGAATGGCGATCTCGTTGAACTTATCCGCCGCTTCCCAGATCACCAGATGAGAGGCGTTGTCAATCAACTCGATGCGAAGTCCTGGTTCTTGTTCTTTTAGAAGAGCGGCGCGGGCGGCGGCGGAGCCTCGGTCCTGTTTCCCGTAGAGCAGCAGCAGCGGAACCGAAATCTCTTTAAGCCGCTGGTAAAGCGGCATCCCGCCGCCCTGAGGCTCGCGGGCCTTCGAACGCTCGATAAAAGCCTCGAAATTTTTCCCCACGCTCATTTCCAGTCGGTGTTGCAACAGCTCGGGAGTGATCAGCGCCTTATTGTAAAAATTCGTGTCCAGGATTTTGCGCATGTCCTCCAGCGTAGGAGCCGTGCTTGTTCCCTCTTGGCCCTCGGCGGGTCCTGCGGCTCCGGTTTTTCCGGGAAGCGGCGGTAAGACGGTACCGCCTGCCACGACCATCAGGTGACTCACCCGCGTCGGGTGCTGTAAGGCCACACGCACTGCCATGCCCGCAGCCTGAGAGTGACCCACAAGTGCAGCGCGGTCGGCGCCAATGGCATCGATAAATTTAAGAATGAAGCTCGTGCGGTAGGAAGCGGTATAGTCGTTGGGATTATCTGACAGACCGAAGCCTGGCTGGTCATAGGCGATGGCGCGAAAGCCCGCGGCGCCGATCACGGGCAGATTTCTTTCGAACGCGCGCGCGGAGGAACCGAGGGAGGCCCCGTGAAGAAAAATCACCGCCGAGCCGGAGCCTTCTTCCAAGTAACAGATTTTTAGACCGTCAACCTGAGTCGTCTTTTCCATTGTGTCCTCGCTTTCTAGAATTTATGTTTCGAGCCGTTTGGTTCGTACTCTTCGAGTGCGCCGGGCACCGGGCAGTAGGGGAGACACTCGCCGCAGCCCGTGCATTCGTGCTCAAGAACTTCATACATATGGTGGATGTCCTGCAGCTTCGGATGGACTGCGTGCTCAGGACAGGCTTCCCGGCAGAGGCCGCAGGCGATGCAAAGCTTTTCTTCGATTCTAACCTTCATTCCAAACCAACGTTATTTTGAACCGCCTAAAGCGCGGCTTGGCTCCGGAGCCCAGGGCCTGAGGAGAAAATCGAAAACTTCTTCGATGGGCTTTTGGTTTTCGGGCGTTAGCGCATAGGCGTCGATCTGATATTTGCCTTCCATGAAATGCATCAACTCCTCGGCCTGTTGGCTGCGCAGTTGGTGCCGGACCAAAATATCATCGACGACGCTGAGGGTGGCGGAGATGCCGAGGCAGGCCATCGACTCGTTGTAGTAATGCTGGCCCGCCCGCGCCAGCGGATGAATGTGTGGAAACATCGCGGTCATGCCGAAGTAGGAAAGTTTTGGCTGGGTATTGGCCCGCGGGTCGTCCATCAGTTCCTCTTCGCACTTGATCCACCCGCCGCGCAAAAGCACGTCGGCATGCAGCTGACCATGCTTGACTTCGTCCCAGATCTGCCGCGCGCGCATACGCTGGAGGTCGATATACTGAGATTGTTCGTCGATGGTGACAGAGAGAATTTGGGTCGACATCTGCTTGAGCGACATAAACGGTCCCTCGGCGGCGTAGCCCGCCCGCGCCCGAACGGCTTTGTACTCATCGCTGCCTGATTTGAGATCGTCCTCTGCGAATTGAATCGCCTGGGTAACAAGCTTGTCCCAGAGCGGGAGACAGCGCTCGGTCTGGCGCGTGCGGAAATCGACCCCTGGTCCGCTAAAGCCAGTGGGATAGACCCACTTCTCGAGGAAATCTTTCAGAATAGGCTGCATGCAATACCTCTTTGTTCGTTGAAAAGTTTAAACCCTTCAAAATGACAAATCGCTAATGTGTCATTTCGAGCAAAGCGAGAAATCTTTCTTTTGATGAACAGCAACTGCGAGTCACAATAACCCTTCAAGGTCGACGTAGCCATCTCAGATCTTCCGTCCACACCTCAGGTGGAGGCGGAACCAGCGATCTGCCGGTATCGGCTTCGACGATGGAACCTTCCGCCGGGCAATACATGAGACACACTGTGCATTTCGGATAGGTACAGCGCTCGTCGATCTCTAAAAGATGCTGGGAAGTCGACGAAACCACCACTGCGTTGATGTTGATCTCCCGGCACGCCACGTAGCACATGCGGCATTCGGTGCATTTCTCATGATCGATTTTCAAGCCGGGCATAAAGTATTTAGTTCAAAACGTTCAGTCGGAGTCAATCTTTCAGGCCAGAAGTCCTTGAAACTTGAACCTTGAACATTTTTTTTCGTCAATCGATATCCGCTGCCACCATCACTTCGCCGGCCTTTTCCTCTTCCATCCCTAGGACAAACCGTGCGGCTTCTTCAAGGAAGAACAGATAGTCGCGTCGGGTCTCGGCGCAGAGCCGTTTGGCGAGTTCGACATCGACTTCTTTATGCACGAATCGCTCGACCTGGAGTCGGCCCATCAGTACATGGCTCCGGATTTCCGCCAGCTGGCTCTGGAACAGCGCATGCATCGTTTCGTCCGGAAATCCTTGGGCGAAGCGCTCAGTCCAAGCGAGTTCAATCACCTTCGGCCCGAGGTTTAGCGCTGCGATGCGAATGTTTTGCGGATAATTCGCCAGTGCGCGCAGGCAGAAGATATAGGCGCCAGTTCGCGTCGCCGTGCCGAACTGCGCGTAGGGGTGCGCGAAGAGTTGCTTTTGCGTGCGCACCCAACGTCGCTGCAGAATTACATCGCAAAACTGCATTTCATGGGTCGATTCGTCGTAAATTTGCTTGCCGAAAAGATAGGCCACCGCGGGCGGATATTCGTTCAAATTGATGCCCTGAGCCCAACCGCCGTAGACGTAGTACATGAGGCGCTTGAGTGTCCACAGACGGCTCAGAAGGCGAAAGCAGTGATCGTCCGAGAATTCGCTATTCCGTGCGGCGTCCAGCACCGCGTCCATAGGAGTGACCGTGCCATCCTGCTCGCTCTGGCGACGAAGTTCTTCCGCCAGGCTGATTCGGGGATTGTCAGACGAAGTACTCATCGACGAGATTTGAGTTCGGCGATAACAAGTTTTAATCCCCAACCTGATGAAGCTTCCTCGAATTTAATATTTCCCTCTCCCTTGTGGCAGAGTGAGGATGAATATGACGGCGAGTTTTTTCGCCTCAACTTCTCAGCTCGCCGCCAGCAGGCGCTCATGTCCTTTCTTTGAAACCGGCGCGAGGTCGGACGCAATCAATGTCCAACGTTCACCGTTCGCTTCACCGCAATAGACTTCGCCCCCAGTGGTAGCGCCGAAGACCGAATAGCTGTCGCCCCATTCTTCCAGGCACAAGGCACCAAACTCATGTTTCAAACTTTCCGGCAACCCGCCGCTTAATCTTTGCCAGTTTTTGCCGCCGTCGTTGCTGCGATAAACCCGACCTCCGGCATAGGCACTTTTGCGCCAGGTGGTGGGGTTGTGTTCGGCGGCTGCGACGAACATGACGTCTGGATTGCGCGGGTTCAAAACGAAACCGTCCGGGTAAACGTCCTCAGCCCAATCGGGGCTGGTCCAGCGCTCCCAGCGACTGCCACCATCCGAGCTGACATAAAACCCGGCCCCACCCGTGACAAAGATTTTCTTGGGATCGCGAGCGTCGATGAGCGCTTTGTGAACGTCATAAAAATGCTCCGCCGGGCGGTCTTTGTCACGGAAAAAGCCGACGGTATTTAGCTCCGCCCAACTTTTTCCCGAGTCGGTGCTTTTCAATAGAGCGCCTTGTTCGATGCAGGCGTAAATGGTGCTGGAATCGTGGGGATCAAAGGTGATGAACTTGGTGTGCGCGATGTGCGGGGGCGCCGGAAACGACCAGTTGGGAGAGCTTGGCACCGAGCGCAGCCCTGAAAGCTCGGTCCAGTGTTGCCCTAAGTCTTCACTGCAGAACAGATGTGCCGGCTCCGTGCCGGCATAAATACGAACTTTGCCGTCCACGACGTTTGAAGCGAGGCTATAAACGTCATGCAGCGTGATTCCATTGTCACGCCGCTCCCAGGTTTTGCCGCCGTCCGCGCTGGCGTGAACCGAACCGAAGAACGCGCCGGCAAACATGACGCCGCTGGTGCGCTCAAAAATAATCGAGCTGATATGGTGCCCGCGCAGCGCGCGATGGGCCTCGCGCCATCTGCCGTCGTCGTCGCGCTCGAAAAGAGCTAATCCGTCTTTGGTGCCGACCCAAAGTTGTCTCGAAGGTTCGCTGGATGAATAGACATTACTGCCACCATGAGAAAGTCCGATAGCCATAGGTCGCCTCCTTAGGGTTGAGATAGTTATAGTTCAATAAGCTCTAGAGATATCACAGGTGTGACACTCTACCAACCCATGTTCTTGCCCGTCAATGGTTGGCCCAAGTCCCGCTCTTTTGCAGGCACTTCCGATCTGATGGTGATTCCGTGAAAATGTTAATCAAGTTGGGCAAGTCCGACAGATATGAGCCGATCTCGCGAACTGCGCGGCGCCGACAAGATCCGGAGTGACTTGAAGTTTGACAGCGTCCAAACTTTCATGAAACTGTGGCGGATGCTTGCCTGACAGAGCCGTCTCGAAGGATCCAATGGTCGGCCAATTTCTAAGTGCGGTTGCGTTTCTCGTTCTGCTAGTGCTGCACACGCCTTCGGCAGCCCAAGAGCGGCCCAAAGTCTTTCTTGGCGCATCGAGCAAGACCCTGGGCTACAGCCCTCTTTGGGTCGGCGCCAAACGAGGATTTTTTGAACAACAAGGACTTGATGTCCAACTGGTTCTGCTTCGCGGCGTGCCCATGACTTTGCAAGCCTTGGCAGCCGGATCATTGCAAATCGGCACCGGCGGGCCCGAACCCTATATGGAAGCAAGCGAGCGCGGGCTGGATTTTGTGATTACCGGCGGTATCGTCAATGGCATGGCCCAAGTTATCATCGCCGGAAAAAATTATAAAACCGTGGAAGAGCTGCGCGGCGGGACCTTCGGAGCCAATTCTTTAACCAGCAGCACGGTAACGGCATTGAAAGAGGCTTTGAAACAAAAGGGACTCGAATACCCGCGTGATTACAAACTTCTCATCATCGCCGGCGGCTCCGCCAGCAATCTCACGGCACTACAGTCGGGCCAGATCACGGCTACAACCGTAGCGGTGCCGCTCAATTACGCCGCCGAGGAATTGGGCTTCAATACACTCGGACGCCTGCTCGATACCGTTCCTAACTTTCAGGCGGCAGCCGTCGTCGTAAGACGCTCCTGGGCGGAAAAAAACCGTCCCGTCCTGGTCCGCTTCATGAAAGCAATGGTGCAGTCCCATCGCTGGCTTCACGATAATCGAGATGCCGCCGTTGAATTTCTGTCCAAGGAACTCCAGCTCAAACCTGCTCACGCTCTCAAGGGTTGGGAATACTACACGCAGAATCACGTTTGGCCGGTGGATGGCGAACCGAACATGGAGGGAATGAAGCACAACCTGCGCGTGTATGCAGAACAATCCGGAGTCAAGGGACCGTTGCCTGATATCCGTAAGTTCGTCGAACTAAGCTATCTGTCTGAAGCACTGAAGGAGATAGGTAAACGCTAGTAAAGCGACGCTCAAAGTATTGTGATGGGTGCTTGTTTGTTGGGTTCTGCCATTGTGTTTCTTCACTTGATCACTCTATCCGCCCGATAGAGCACAGACTGCGGAATCGTCAGACCGATCTGCTTGGCGGTCATCAGGTTGATCACCAGTTCAAACTTCATTGGCTGCTCCACGGGAAGGTCGGGCGATTTGGTGCCCTTCAAGATCTTGTCGACATATCGAGCAGCGTCTCGACCTTCGGCAACGTAACTGGATCCGTAGGACATCAGGCAACCGTTGTCGACAAAATCTCCCCGAGCGCATATCGTCGGCAATCGATATTTTGTCGCGAGGTCCGCGATTGGTTTTTGATTAGAATTGGCCACTGGATTCAATGTCACCGCGAGAGCACCGCTGCGCGCCCTCGTTGCCTCCTTGAACGCGTCCTTGTATTTGTCGGCACTGCTTACCTCCATAGAATAGAGTTGCAAACCTAGTTCTGTTGCCGCGAGTTCGCTTTCTTTCCATTGTGGTACAGAGCCTGGAGACTGTGGGTCCCACAGTACCGCAACGCGGGAGAGCTTTGGAACGGTTTCCTTGAGCAATTCCAGTCGTTTGCCAGACAGCACCGGCGCAATGTTGGTGAACCCTGTGAGGTTCCCTCCAGGCCGAGCTAGGCTCTCAACAAGCCCAGCGGTAATAGGATCAGACACGCCAATAAAAACGATGGGGATCGATCTGGTAGCGTTCTTGGCTGCTACAACAGCATTCGTCGTGACCCCGACAAGTACGTCAACCTTGAGACCGACCAGTTCAGCCGCGAAGCCGGGAAGCCGATCGAAGTTACCCTCCGCATGCCGGTACTCAATGGCAATGTTCTGCCCTTCGACATGGCCGAGTTCGCGTAGCCCTTCCCGGAATGCATCGAACCTAGGCAGTTCTGCGGAAGAAGAGTTGGCCGTTAGATATCCTATCCGTTGTATTTTCTTCGCCTGCTGCGCCTCGGCGAGACGGAATGGAGCGAGAGCCAAGGCGACCAGCCAAACGCCAAGGACAGTTTTTCTCACCATACTGCTCTTTGTTTACTGCTGTTCCTTGCCGGATGTCCAGAGCCTTTTCCTCGGCCTCAAGGTGGAAAATAAGGACTGCACGACGGTAGCAACGGTTCTCTCGCGAAATACCGTTTGGCGGATATTCTAACGCGGGTTGTGGGCAATTGGGATAGGGACAGAGGGCAATGATTCATTCCAACCCGAATGTCACTGTTGCTACGCGGTGGGAGACTTTTTCTGACGATCTAGCCTTCTGAACATATTCGGCGAGAAGGGCGATAACAGCGCAAGAGCCTACGATGGCTAGGCTGAACCAGATGAGGCCCCGAAGAGGCCAGCCGAAACGATTCTCTTTGCACATTGAGACCAACGAGAAGACGACTAGCATTGTGCCGAGAAATATAATGAACAGATGACTTAAAGCTCTGAATGTAAGCTTGGGTTGCACTTGCGTCTTAGTGTCGTCCCTCTAGTTGTTCTTGGACGGCTTCGGTGAGCCTTCTGTCTGGCCGTCGCGTTGTTGGGCTTGCGGGACTTCGCTATCAGTTACCTCGGGCAGGTTTTGCTGTTTTATGATTTTGCTCCCTGGAGGCGGCTGCTTATTCGAGATAACCAGCTTACCGTCAGGATCTTGGTAAATGTAATGTTCCTCGGCCTGGCCTTGTGTAACCGCAGCCAGACCAAGAAAAAGGGCAAACCAAAATGCAAAATTCAAAGTCGTAACTCGCCTCGGGTAAGCGATCCGCTGGTATATTTTTCGATGGTCTCCTTTAAGATCTGAGGCGAGACCGGTTTTATCAAGTAGGTTGCAATACCCACTTTCGAAGCTTTTTCCTCCCACAGTGCGGACATCCATGCCGTAACCGCAACAACAGGAATCTGAGAGGTTTTGGGATTCTTTTTAAGTATCGCGGTTGTCTTGGTTCCGTCGGCATCCGGCAGATCCATATCCATGAAGATTAGGTCTGGCAGTTCGGCTTCCGCGACTGTGATGGCTTCTTTGCTGTTGCAGGCTTTTATGGGGTCATGTCCAATCTTTGTTACAAACAGACTCAGGATCTCACGAGAGTCACTGTTATCTTCCACAATTAGAATTTTCTTCTTCACCGGACCTCCCGTAAGTTATGATTCTGAACCGAACCGGGGTTTTAGTTATTCTTTTGTCGCCGCTTTCTGGTTCAAGTATTCTGCGATTCCTCGCTGTATATGGCGGCTCTCTCGACGCCGGCCAACCTTGCTATAACGATCTGGACGAATAAATACTTGGCAACGATGGAAAGCGTAAGAAAGAAGAGATTACTTCGGCATCGGCTTCTACATTCTCGGTGGCAACATAGAGCAACGCCGGTGCCGCTATGAAATGGAGAGAAAAACTGTGTGGATTGGGAACAGACTTCCTAAAGAGTCCCGTATGGCAGGTGTCTGGATGCCTCAGTTTTACGGGGGAAAAATAGCAACGGGCGAATTAGCCCAGGTAACGGGTGACACTAGGTGATGCAGTTTCTACAAAGTCGGCTTATGAAATGGTTTATGGAAGATTACCAAAAACAGCATCACTATCGTTACCTGTCGCCCCACTTCGTACCCTACGGTATCTGAATGGGATAGTGA
>WNFP01004283.1_pt1 | contig 11491 bp, 6 predicted proteins | sample 5400201 | NCBI WGS metagenome assembly WNFP01 (sample SAMN13153355, study PRJNA577476) | soil metagenome | isolation source: 115 cm saprolite under Madrone tree | place: USA:California | collected 2016-06-14
GGGCCGAGCCGAGAAAGCTGATTTCGGAATGCCTAACCGATTTGGGCGGCTTCCGTGAAGCTGTCAAGCAGACGGACGACTTGACGCTTCTCGTGGTGCAGCGCAAAGACCCCTCCGTTTCGTGAAAATGCAGCAAGGTGAGGGCGGTCTTCTTCAAAAGCAAGAGAGAGATTCGACGGCGTCTTTGGCTTCTCCGAATGACCGATTGAGCCGTTTTCGGTCCGCCTGAAGATGGTTGCAGTTTTTTCAGAGACGGCGCCGGGGCGCTCCGGAGGCAGCGGAGCAGAGGGCCAGCCCAGCGCTTTCGTTAATCCGTCAAAAACGCCGCGCGTAGCGCCCTCCAGGGTCACGCACTCTTTTGCGAAGCAATCCAGGAAGACGCCGCCCTCAGGTGTGTCAAAAGAAAAAAAGGCCGGACGGCGAAACAAATTGGAGCGCTGGGAGTATTTTTTCTCGAGCGCTTCCGAATACTGACCAAAGAAGCGCGCTGCATGCTCCTCGCTGTCCAACTGCAAGCGAGTCACCAGGACGAGCTTCTTGTTTTGCTTCTGCTCGTAGAGAACATATCGGTCGCCGTCCCAGGCTGCCGCCAGGGGCTTCGCGCGGTCCTCGCCGAGAAATTGCTTCAACACTTCCTTCCAGCCGAATTCACCGAGGGCGTTCTCATCGAGCTTCGACCAGTTCGCGCCGAGCAATTTTTCGAGCTGTGGAAGGGTGATATTCGGCGGAGTCTTGCCGGAGCGGTAGAGCGCCGGATGAAGAATCTGTTGGGTGGAAACGGGAGGCTTCTCGAACAAAGCGGGCAGGCCCGGCCAGCCAGTGTCCTTCAAAACCGCAGCCGTGAAGTTCAGTCCGCCGAGATAAGGAAAGATCAAAGCATCCTTGATAAAGGGAGGAGCTTTTTGCAGCGTCGGAGTGCTGCCCAGATCGCCGATCAACATTCCGGGATCGAAGTCCGGCAGATCCTTCAAGGAGCGCCCGGTGCCAAGCATCAGATAATCGACCATGGCAGCCATGGCGCTGCCTTCGAGCACCGCATCGCGCGCGAGTTCAGCATCTTCGTTGGGGCGGGCTGCCTTTACCCACGCCTCGATTTGAAAGTGCTGATCCTCGAGCGCGTGCGTCAATTCGTGGGCCATGACCATGCGCTGGTCCGCAAGCGGGCTCCAGTCCGCGATATAGAATTCACGAGTCTTCGGATCGTAGAGACCTTCGACCTGTTCGGTGAGCACGTTCACCATGAAGGAATCGAGGTTGAATCCCTTGGGAATGAGGCCAAGAGCCTCAGCGCTGCGCGCGTCGGCATAGCGTTCCGCAGGATTTTTTTCTTCGTTCATCTGCTTGATGACAAAGGCGCGGATTTCCTCACGCGAGCGCAGGGACTTTTTCAGCGGCGCGCGGAGCTTCAGCCCGGTGATTTCGCTCATCTGGTTGAGGACTTCATCGGCGGCGGCAATAAAATCGGCTTGCGTGCCGGCCTTGGGGGCCGCGGGAAGCGGGGTGACGGAAGCTTCCTGCGCGCGAACGGCGATCCCGCCAAAGAAAACAACGAGGCACAAGAACAGCGCACGCAACGGAGAAAGCCGGCGTTTCGAGAGAGAGGCCATATCGTTTGAGAGCATGACCGCTGAGCGGTCAATTGAAAGTATGACCGCTGAGCGGTCAATGGCAGAATAGCAGAATCGCAACGCTCGCGCCGCGCGCCGGCTGGCGGGATCAGACCATGGCTAGAGGATCAGGGGCAGGTTCGGCTTCGTCAGCATTGTTTCTGAATCGACTCAGCACCTCTTCGATGGTGCTGAACATCTCGCTAGTGCGGATGGGCTTGGAAATGTAGCCATCCATGCCTGCGGCGAGACAGCGGTCCTGGTCGCCTTTCAGAGCATGGGCGGTCATGGCGACGATGGGAATATGACGGCCGGTTGATCTTTCTTTCTCGCGGATGGCGGACGTAGCTTCGAAGCCATCCATCTCCGGCATTTGAAGGTCCATGAGCACCAGTTGGAAGTCTTCCTTTTGAAATGCTTCGACGGCCGCGCGGCCATCGCCCACGACTGATACTTCGTACCCCCTTTTCTGAAGGAGCCTCACCGTCAGCGTTTGGTTCACGGGATTGTCCTCTGCCAAGAGGACTCGGACACGACGCTTGATTTCCCGCAGGGAGTGGCGGGTCACCAAGTGGTCCGTGTTCTTCTGGGGTGCAGTGTGCAGAATCTGACAAATGGCGTCCAACAGTTCCGCTTGCCGGATGGGCTTTACCAGATAGGCGGAGATTCCGAGTTGGCGGCAGCGTGCCGCGTCACCCAACTGGCCCGCTGAAGTGAGCATCATGATAATGGCTCCCACCAAGCCCGGGTCTTTCTGGATTCGCTCAGCGAGCGTAAAGCCGTCCATTTCGGGCATTTGGCCATCCAGAAGAATCAGAGGGAAGGGATAACCGGTGCTCTTGGCGATTTCGAGAGCCTGCAGCGCGGCCCGGCCCCCGTCCACGGCGGTGGGCTTCATGCCCCAGCGAGTGAGCATGCCGTGCAAGACGCGGCGATTGGTGAAATTGTCGTCGATAATCAGGGCGTGGATGTCGCGCAAATGAGTTTGCGAGGCAGGAGCCGGGCGCTCGGCAGGTGTCTTCTGAATACCCAACCTGGCCGTAAAGTGGAACGTGCTGCCGAGGCCGAGTTCGCTTTCGATCCAAATTCGCCCGCCCATCAGTTCCACGAGCTTTGCGCAGATGGTCAGGCCCAGCCCGGAGCCGCCGAACTTTCGGGCCATGGAGCTATCGGCCTGAGAAAAGGCTTCGAAAATGATCTTCTGGTTGTCAGGGGCAATGCCAATGCCAGTGTCTCGAACGGCAAAGTGCAGGCAGACCCCGTCGCTCGTTTCTGATTCAATCTCGGCGGAAACAGCGATCTCACCCCGTTCCGTGAACTTGATGGAATTCCCCACCAAATTGATAAGGATTTGCCGCAGCCGGCCGGGGTCACCTAAGAGAGATTCGGGCACATCCGGTTGAACGTCGTAGACCAGCTCCAGGCCCTTCTGATGAGCGCGGAAACTGAGGGCCTTCATGCTTTCGCCCAGACTCTCCCGCAGGTCAAAGGGAATCGAATCGAGAGTGAGCTTTCCCGCTTCGATCTTGGAAAAATCGAGAATGTCGTTGATGACCGTGAGCAGGGATTCGGCGGAGAGGCGGACGAGACCCAGGCTGTCGCGCTGCTCGGCGGTGAGTTCGGTGTCCAGCACCAACTCGGTCATGCCGAGAATGCCGTTCATGGGCGTGCGAATTTCATGGCTCATGGTCGCGAGGAAAATGCTCTTGGCTTCACTGGCGGCTTCCGCGGCCTGCTTCGCGGCCTGCAGCTCCTCTACTGCATAGCGGCGCTCCGTAACATCGCGGAAGCTCCAGACGCGCCCGGCACTTTTCCCATCCAGGAGCTGAGGCTCGGAGTGCCACTCAAAGACTCGACCATCCTTGAACTCAATCACATCATCCGTCGCGTGATCGCGATCTCCCAGGAGCTGGAGTGCGCGGATCAAGAAAGCTCTGGGATCCTTGAGCTGTGGAGCGGAAACCATCAGGGCTTGCACGCCGTCGGCGGCCTGCAAACTTTCCTCAGGAATTCCCCACATGGCCTGAAGTTTGCGGTTGTAGGTGAGCGCGCGGCCCCGGCGGTCCACAACCAGAATGCCATCGGCTGTAGATTCCAGAGTCGCGCGAATCACTGCCGTCGCCTCGCGGACGCGCCGACGCAGGGAAGCGCCCCATCGCAAGGCCATGAGGATTCCCAAAACCATGAGCGCCACAAGAGCGACGGCGCGTTTGGCGTTCCACCACGGCGGCAATTGGGCGACGAAGACATCCTTGGAGGTGCGAAGACGGATCCGGAAGCGATCGGGTTGTCCCTTCTCGTCGCCGTTGTCTACCGTGCAGATTCCGGTAACTTGCAGGATGCTGCCCTCTCGAAGCGACGCGAAGCCCGAGGGAATCTCCGAGTCCGTCAATTCCGCTTCAAATGCAATATTGCCATCTTGCAGGAGAAGGCGCTGTGCTCCACGGTTCAGAGAGCGCCCCGTTAACCAGCCGCGTACACGGATGAGTTCCCCGTTGTAGCTATGGAACATGTTCTCTTTGGCGAAGTTGGTGCCGAACAATGCGTCCTTGGGAGTAATCTCACGGGGCCGTGGAATCACGCCCTTCCCCGCGGTGCGGAAAATAGTATCCCTGAGTTCCGGAGCAAACCGGCCCATGGCGACGAATCCAAGCACATCCACCTGGTCACCGGGTGCGAGAACAGGCGATTCCTGCTGGGTTTGGGCGTAAAGAGAACCACTCTCATTCTGAATGAAAATGGCCTTCCCCGGTCTAAACAGCGTCACCACGCCATGCACCTGAACGCGATGTCCGGGTGCGCCCTGCGGGCTGAACCGTAGAAGATCGGAAATCGCACGGACGGAGGTAGCGAATGGATCGCCGGGAGGCGGCTCGATTACCTGGATTTCAGATTCATAGGGAATATTGATGAAAATCCCGGTCAACTGATTCATGGAGTTGAATTGCGCACCGCACGTTCCGCGCAATCGCACTCGCGCATCCACGATCTGCGGCACGTCTGCGCGAGTATAGAAAGGAATTCGACCCGTTACACGGCCGTCTTCCATGGCCACTTCCAGGAGCAGATGATTCCCCTTCCGGAATACTCGATGAACGATGCCTTCCACTTCGACCCGCTGGCTGTCTTCCTGCGTGGAAGCCATCCGCTCAAACGAAACGGGCCGCGCCGGGGGCAGACTGACATGCCCCAGAATTCGCAATCGAGGATTGCCCACCTGAGGCGCAAAATCCGGGGCTTCTGTGACACCCTCGACTTCCACTAGATCCCCCACTCTGATTGGCACATTGGGCTTGACGATTTCTGTGTTGATCCAGATACCGCTGCTGGGATCTTGCACAAAGAGATCAGGTTGCTCCGGGTCGTAGAACGTGATGACACCCTTCAGCCGTACGGGGTAGCCCTGTTTGGCTTGTTGGAGGCTCATCTTGCGGATCGCAAGTGCGCTCGTGATGACGGGCCGGATGGGGTTGGAAGCGGGTTCGTCTGCCGCTGAAACGTGAATGGAGATGAACAGAACGCTGAGGAGAAGCCCCAAGGGCAGGGCGCGCACCAATGACGGAAGAAGACACATTCGGGGCATCCGGAACCGTAGACTGGTTGCGAAGAGCGAAATTTGCGCGCGGCGCGTCATTGGGCTAATCGAAAGGCCAGTGAGCCATCATTGCACGCCACTGGCCAGCGAGGGTGAAAGGAGCTGGGCGCAAGGCCTGCAAAATCAAGCCACTAGCCAAGGGAGGAGGGCCTTCAGACTGTGCTGCTGTCTCCGGAGGAGTCAGACTTGAAACACGATTCCAAGATGGAACAGTGCACCGGTCAATGGCAGAGAGGCGGCCCAGGAAACCGGCTTGTGTTTTCGGCAAGCAAAGCAGAAGAATGGGTGAAGGAGCAGGCGCTAACGGCTGGCGAGGTAAGGAGGCGAGAATAAAGGCGCTCTTGTTCCGAAAACTTAACAGTGTGGTAGTTCTGATGTACTCTGAGTCGAGCGCTCAGTCCGCGCCCGAGGAATTGATGCTTCCAGGTCTCCGTCTGCGGCAGGCCCGCGAAAGACTCGGATTAACCTATCGAGATGTGGAGCGAGCCAGCTTCGAACTGGCGGCTCGACGCGGACGTCCCGACTTCATCGTGCACATCAGCCGGCTGGCAGATATGGAAAACCGGGGGGTTGTGCCGGGCCTGCACAAACTGTATACGCTGGCGACCATCTACCGATTGAATCCGCTGGAAATGTTCCGCTGGTACGACGTCCCTATTGACGAGTGCTTTCATGATGGGAGCGACTTGCCCGTGCCGGAGACCCATCTGATGGCGCCGCCGATATCGCTGCGGATTCCAATGAAGTTTGATCCGGCGTTCGATCCGCAGCGAACGGAGTTCTTGTCGCGCATGGTGGAAAGGTGGGGCCACTTCGAGGGCGTGCTCACCAACGGCCATTCGAATCACATTTATGGATACATCGGCCTGTCCGATCGACGGATGACGCCGCTGCTTCGTCCGGGGAGCATTGTGCTTGTGGATACATCCGTGAGGAAGATCAACGATGGCGATTGGACAACAGAACATGACCGGCCGATGTATTTCGTGGAGGTTCACGGAGGATATCGATGCGGATGGTTCCATCAGGATGGTTCGCGACTGGTCATGCAGCCGCACCCGCTTTCACATTGTCTACCGGAGACGTGGCGCGCGCCTGAAGAGGCTGAAATTGTGGGCCGCGTGACGGGCGTGGTTACGCGCTTGAACGAGCCCGGGAAGCTTCCTCCCGCAGAATCTCCAGGAGAGCGCGGAGATTCGAACAAAAAAGCTCTTTGAGATAATCGGGAGATTGCTCGGGCACGAGCACGCGGTACGCTTCCATACGGAGCCAGTGAGAAACGGCGACGGTCAATCCACCTTCCATGGCAGCGAGGCAGGCCTGCAAATCCTTCAACTGAATTGCGAGCGGCGTTTCGAGAATCCGCTCGAAAATCTGTTCATGACAGAGCTGCAAAGCCTGCTGGATGGCGGCGTCCGGATACAGAGCAGCCAGGCCTGCGTGCTCGTACCGGCCACTGGATAGATCCCGCAAAGAAGACACATAGGTCAACCGCGCAAATAGCCCGGGAATGGCCGCCAGGGTAGTCAGGGTGAAGTCCTGAACGATCCTACGGTTCTGCTGGAACTGTGTCAGCGTTCTCATGCCGTGATTTGTTCCGCTTACGGAACATTTTCGAACCCACAACCGTCACGATGACTGCTCCTCCTTAATATGCCCTTGAGGAGGGCTATACCCTTGAAAAAGCCAACACTGGTCATGGCGGTCTCCGTTCTGGCAATTCTGATGGTACTTCCTGTTATTGGTTCCGTCAACACTTTAGCCGGTAAACCAACGATAATCGACCGGACGCTCCGCGCCGATGGCGCGCCACTGCCCCCACCGATTCCACCCCAATCATCTTTAATGGACGCCAAAACGCTGGTGGCGGATGGAGCACCCCTGCCCCCGCCGATCCCACCGCAGCCGTCGGGCAGCACGCTCATGGCAGACGGGGCGCCCTTGCCGCCGCCGATTCCGCCGCAGCCTTCAGTCGAGTTGTCTGTCTGAGATTCATCTAATGAGTGAGTCGGCCGGAATTACTCCGGCGGTTCCAGTACTTGTGGGCCATTCCGATGGGCGTATACAGGCTATTTACCGCGCGGTTATAAAAGTGTTAGTATGCGCCCGGAATGGTTCAGATCCTCACATTCGAACGGGCGTTGTGGGTTGTCACCGTTCTCTTGGAGGCGGGATTACTGGTATTGCTTCTCTACCGCAAGAACAACCGGGCATTTCCGTACTTCTTCGCTTACGCCCTCATCAACTTCCTGCAAAACGTGGTTCTTTTCGAATGCTATCGAATTTGGGGATTCCGCTCGCGGGCCACGACAACGATCGCCTGGGGCTCGCAAGGTTTGGTGATCTTGGTCCGGGCGCTGGCGGTAGCTGAGATTTGCAGACGTGTGCTGGCAAGATATCGGGGAATCTGGGCGCTGACGGGACGCGTGCTTCTAGTAACTGCGGGATTCGTTTTGTTGTACTCGTGGGCGATCGCCAGAGGCAGCTGGCAGTTTGCCATACTCAACTCGGATCGTGCCGTCGAGCTGGCGATCGCCGCCGTGATCGTGATGCTTTTTACATTTGCGCATTATTACGAGGTGGGTGTAGAACCCGCAGTGCGTACGCTCGCCATCGGATTTCTCTTGTATTCGTGCTTCTTCGTCCTGAATGACACGATCTTGGAAAGCCGGCTGCATCGCTACACGGCGCTCTGGAATCTCCTGGGAACCCTGTCCTTTCTCGCGAGTCTGGTGATCTGGAATTGGGCTTTGCGCGAAAAGCAGCCTGAAGCAACGCTCGCGCCCGAAATGCTCTCCGATGACGTCTATCGCCAGATGACGCCGGAGATCAACTCCCGTCTGAGAGCGCTGAACGACCAGCTGAATCATTTTTGGCACGCGGAGGGAAAGAGATCTTGAGTTTCTTTCTGTACTTGTTTTTCGGACTGGTCGGCCTGTTGCTTCTTCTCTTCGCATGGTCGGCCCGCAATCCGACGAGGCCCGTGACGTCTGCCTTCGGTGCCGATGTTCTGGAGGAAGACGAGCCCGGCCATTTGGCATACTTGCCGCAGATCCAACAGGCCCTGGCGAAGACAGATTATGAATTCCTTGCCGGGAGAGTTCCAATCAGAGTACAGCGCCGGGTGAGGCACGAGCGTCGAGGTGTAGCGCTCGCTTATCTGTCCGCGCTGCGAGGGGACTTCCAGAGTCTGTTGCGGATGGCCAGAGTCATTGCGGTGCTGTCTCCGGAGGTGGCGGCTGTGCAGGAGTTCGAAAGGCTTCGTCTCTCCATCAAATTCGCATGGCAATACGAGATGCTTCGAATGAAGTTGTTGGCAGGCTTTGCCGCGGCACCGCAACTGATGAGTCTGAGTGACTTGGTGAGCGGATTGAGTGCCCGAATGGAATCGGCGATGCAGGAGCTCGGAGAACGTGCCGCCCTGGCAAAGAAGCTGAGTTCATCACTCGGCCGGCGCGGAATGGGCGCTGCTTGAGAGCAGTTCATCTACTGCGGTGAGCAAATCACTCGCTTTGAACGGTTTTTGAAGGATTCGGGAGCCGTTTCCCTCATTTTTTCCATCTGCTCCGTTCGATTGTGCGACGGCGCACATCAAGATCAGCCTGTTGCTCAGAGCCGGCTTATGTTGGGCCAGCCATTCCCCGAGGCCACTTCCGTTGGGGCCGTTGAAAATCTGGAGGTCCGCAACGACCAGGTCGAAGTTCTCTTTTTCAAGCAGGGCGCGAGCTTCGGGGATGTCTCGGGCCGTGTGAACTCGATGATCGCGGCCACGCAGGATGGTCCCGACAGCTTCCAGTACGGAATCATCATGATCCAGCAGGAGGATACACCCATCCCGCCCTGAAATTGCGGGCGCCCCGGGAGCGGCGGGAGCCTGCGACGCAAGAGGTTGGAAGGGTAAGTTGATTGTGAACGACGCCCCGCGCGTGGGAATATTTCTTACGCGAATAGTTCCTCCGTGTTCGGTGACGATGCCATAGCAAATGCTCAAACCGAGACCGGTCCCCTTGCCGACCGGTTTCGTCGTGTAGAAGGGATCAAAAACTCGGGAAGGGTCTTTAACGCCGGGCCCGCTGTCGGTGAACTCGATGAAGAGGCGATCGCCGTCAATGCCGGTGCGCACCCACAGATCACCATCGGCGGAGCCTTCCAAAATGGCGTCGACGGCGTTGTTCACCAAATTGAGAAATACCTGCTGGAGTTGGTGGGGATCGGCGGCCGTGAGGGGCAGATTGTCGGCCAAGTCCAAGTGAACGCGGATGTTGTTCATACGCAAGTCGTAATCCCGGAGCGCCAGCGTCTCTTCGAGAGTCTCATTGATGTGCACGGGAATACGTTCCGGCTTGTGCTGGCGGGCGAAGCTCAAGAGATTCTGGACGATGCGGTGCGTACGCTGGGCCTGCTTGTAGAGTTTGTCCGCATACTCGATTCCCTGTGGTCCCATTTGCCCGCCGGAGGTCAACAATTGGCTGTAACCGAGGATGGCGGTCAGCGGGTTGTTCAGTTCGTGGGCGACGCCAGAGACTAATTGCCCGACCGCCGCGAGCTTTTCGCTATGAAGCAACTGTTCCTGCGTGCGGCGCAGGTTTTCGTAGGCCTGGCGAGTTTCTTCGTAGAGGCTGGAGCGCTCGATGGCGCTGGAGATCTGACTGCCGACGGCGATGAGCAAGTTTACGTCAGCGGGAGAGAATTCGCGAGGCGTGCGGCTACCCACGACAAGGCCGCCGATGACGCGATCCTTGGACCAAAGGACGACGATGTAGGCGGCCACAATCTCTTCTTTCAATTGCATCTCGCGGAAAACGGGCGGCAGCGGCAAACCCTGGGCAGAAAGAAAAGTCGCATGGACGGCCTTGATATGCTGCAGCAGTTCGGGCTTCACGGAAACCGGCGGGAGGTGGCGGGCTTGATCCGAGCGATGACCCACAGCCGCGATGCGGCGCAAATGAGCGTCATCCTTGTCGAAAAGATAGACCGAGGCGGCATCCAGGCCGAATAGCTCGGCCATTTGGCGCAGCGTGCGGTGCAGCGAATCGCTGAGGTCCAGCGATTCGCTCAGCGTTTGGCCGATGGAGTTCAGCACCATGAGTTCGCGGTTGCGGCGGCGGATTTCGGACTCGGCTTGCTTTCGCTCGGTGATGTCCAGGACGAAACCTTGATAAGCGGTCGCGTTTCCTGCGGTATCCCGGACGGTCATGGAGGACTCGAGCATGGTGCGAATTTCCCCATCCTTGCGGCGCATTTCGAACTCGAAATCGGCAACGGAACCGTGTTGCAGCAAGAGTTTCTTGAGCCTTTCGCGATCGGAGGCATTGGCATAAAACACGGAAGGAATGTCAATGGCCATCAACTCCTCGCGGGACTCGTAGCCGGTCATTCGAAGAAGAGCCTCATTGAAATCGAGGAACCGGCCCTGCGGCGTGGAAATGAAGACGCCTTCTTGCACACTTGCAACGAGGCTGCGATATTTTTCTTCCGCCCGCTTGCGATCGGTAATGTCTTTCAATACGTGGACAGTTCCGAGCTGGCGCCCGCTTGGGTCTGTAAAAGTGGAGTTGGATGCCAGGAAATAGCCGGCGAGCCACGGATCGGGTTTGTCGCCCTCGCCCGCAACTCCCTCGCAGTATGGGCAACTCTTGTAGGCAGCGTCTTTGACGGAGAGTAGCTCCGTAACGGTGCGGCCAACCAGCGATTTAGGCTCGCGACGCAAGAGTTGGCTGAACCGCTGATTGCAGCGGAGAATCCTTCCCAGAAGATCGTGGACCAAGATGGGGTCTCCGATGGAGTCGAAGGTATACTCCCATTGGTGCTGGGCGTTCGCGACTTGTTCAAACAAACTCACATTTTGTAAGGTCAAACCGAGAAGGTTAGCGATGTTGACGAGATAGGAGAGTTCGTCGGCGTGGAAACGCACATGGCGCGCCGAGCCGATTGTAAGAACACCCAAAGGCTTGTTCTTGCCCGGAAGGGCCAGAGTGACAAACGCTTTCAGGCCGGCCTCATCCATTCTCTTGCGGGCGACAGGATCCCACTCTTCCTCGGATTGCACGAATTGGCAGTCTTGCTTCAGGGCATGTTGGGCCCAGGGCTCGGTCGCTGGAAGTCTGGCATACCGAGCCATAAACGAAGGCTCAAATCCCACGGAGGCCCGAGCCACGAGTTGCGCCGAATGACCTTCACCTTCCGTCAGGCGCACAATGCCGTGGGTAGCGCCAAGACTCTGAGCGATATGGGACAGAACCTGGTGGATTACCTCCTGGACTGAGAGCGTCTGCGTGGTCGCGGCAGT
>WNFP01008287.1_pt1 | contig 11489 bp, 7 predicted proteins | sample 5400201 | NCBI WGS metagenome assembly WNFP01 (sample SAMN13153355, study PRJNA577476) | soil metagenome | isolation source: 115 cm saprolite under Madrone tree | place: USA:California | collected 2016-06-14
GGCGCCATCCGCGCCGAGAGAAACCGGAATCCGGCGCGCCAGCATCTCGGCTATGCGAGCCAAACCCGATCCAAGTTTCAAATTCGACGACGGACAGTGCGCCACGTTCGTCTTCGTTCGCGCCAGCGCCTCCATTTCTTCGGTGTCTAAGTGGACACAGTGCGCGAGCAATACATGCGCGCCCGAGATTCCCAGCGAATCCAGATAAGCAACGTTGCGCCGGCCAGTCTCGGCTTCGACCAGTTCGCATTCTTTCTTGTTTTCGGAAGCATGGGTGTGAATCATCACCCGATGCTGACGCGCTAGTTTGGCCACCTCGCTCAAGAGTTCCGGGGTGCAACTGATGGCAAATCTGGGAGCAAAACAACAGCGCACGCGGCCACCTGAGCTTCCGTGCCACTGTTCAATTAACGCTACAGACTCGCGAATCGACTCGTCGGTTTTTTCGAGCAAGCCCGCCGGCACTTCTTCGCCTTTGTCCATCATGCACTTGCCGACCGTGGCGCGAAACCCGGTTTCATCGACCGCCCGCAGAACTTCTTCGGTATGCCTGACTGTTTCCATCGTCAGCGCGCAGGTCGTACCGCCCTTAATCAGTTCAGCGATTCCCAGACGGGCAGAGGCGCGAATTGACTCTGCGGTGTGTGCCGCTTCCATCGGCCACACGCGCTGCTTCAACCAGTCAATCAGCGCGAGATCGTCGGCCGCTCCGCGAAACAAAGTCTGACACAGATGGATGTGTGTCTGGACAAAGCCTGGTAACACCGCACATCCCGCCGCATCGATGATCGTCGTCGCGACCCCGTGAACCTGGCCGATTTCGGCAATTCGCCCGTCTCTAATTAGTACGTCACCGCGCACGATGGAATTCTTTTCGTCCATCGTCACAATGGTGCCGCCTTTGATTAGAATCGTTTCGCTCATGGATTGAAATCAGGCCGCGCGGATTATGCGGTGATTGTTGATGGGCTGTAAAGGAATCAACTCTTGAGCGGGCACGATGAAGTGCCGTAGGCACGAAATATTTATAGAAGACATACAAACAATCATCAAGACGACTTGAGCGAAATGCTCAGCATTTCGCTCAAGTCGGAAGAAGAAAAAATGGACGTGTTCGGTCTATAAACATTTCGCCGCTACGCGGCTGAGTGTTGTAGCGCTTCGCGAGCTGCTTGCATTACCTCTTCGTGGGTCAGACCAAATACTCTCCCTGAGGCAAGCTCTTCATGACGTCGGACAGCTTCACTAATGTGGAAGTCGTCGAATCCCGAACCGAGCATCATTACAAGCCAATGTGTCTCACCCGAGGGAAAGGTTATTCTAACAAACGGCTCTTTGTGATCAATGAAATCTGAACCAGAAATCAAATCAGAAACACCAATGTCTGAGATGGTTCTGGAAGCCTCCTTTAGCGAAATAATGAACTCTCATGGGCGGCTTAAATTACTTTCGCCAGGCCAAGATAGCCGTAATCTGTCGTTCGAAAACTCCTCAATCACTCACACAGTTGAACCGCCAGACTTTCCTGGAACCTCAAAGATGAAGAACAAGGAAAGTCTCCTCGGGCCCAAAGCGCCAGCAACTCGTCGGCTGATTTGTGAGACATTGAAATACTCCTCTCGAAACCCTACTTTTTATCCGCAGCCGTCGCCGCCGCCGCTTTCTTCTGTTCAACCGGCGCCGCTGCCGCCGCAACTTCACCATGCACCGGCATACCCAGCGCTCGCCGCACGTCATTCTCAATTCGCTTCAGCACTTCCGGATTGTCCTTCAAAGTCTGCTTCGAATTCTCGCGACCCTGGCCCAGGCGCTCGCCTTTGTAAGAGAACCAGGCACCGCTTTTTTCCACTACGCGATTGTTGGAAGCGAGATCCAGGAGATCACCTTCGCGCGAAATGCCTTCGCCATACATGATGTCGAACTCGGCCTCGCGGAACGGCGGCGCGACCTTGTTCTTGGCGACTTTGACCTTGGTCCGGTTGCCCACGACCCGATCGCCGTCTTTGATGGCCCCGATGCGCCGAATGTCGAGCCGCAGAGACGAATAAAATTTCAGCGCCCGTCCACCCGTAGTGGTTTCGGGACTACCGAACATCACGCCAATCTTTTCGCGAATCTGATTGATGAAGATGAAGCAGGTGTTCGACTGGGCCACGATCGCCGTCAGCTTGCGCAGCGCCTGGGACATCAGACGGGCCTGCAAACCCGGAAGCGAATCGCCCATTTCACCATCCAATTCAGCGCGCGGCACCAGCGCCGCCACCGAATCAACCACGATCACATCGACGCCGTTAGAACGCACCAGAGCTTCCGCGATTTCCAGAGCCTGCTCGCCTGAGTCAGGCTGTGAAATCAGCAGGTCGTCGATGTTCACGCCCAATTTGCCGGCATAGTCGGCATCCATCGCATGTTCGGCGTCGATGTAGGCAGCCACGCCGCCGGCTTTCTGAGCTTCGGCGACAATGTGCAGTGCGAGCGTCGTCTTGCCGGAGCTTTCCGGGCCATAGATCTCGCAGATGCGGCCGCGCGGCACGCCGCCGACACCCACGGCCGCGTCCAGCGACAAAGAAGTCGTGGAGATCGCCGGGATATCGGAAATCTCACGCTCGCCTAAGCGCATGATCGATCCTTTGCCAAATCTCTTTTCAATATTGAGCAGCGCGGCTTCGATGGCGCGGCTGCGGTCAGCAATTCGGTCTTCAGGCATAACGGGCATCTCTTTCTTCTGCTCCTCTTTTGATTAAGTTGCGTCTCGGGGCATTCCACAGGAAACCGAGGATAGCACAACTCAAGCGAGAATGGAACAGAGTTTCATACATGAAACGCGGATATTTTCAGCAGAGGGTTTCGGAAGTCAGAGCCTGCTAATCTGGCGCCTCGGCAGCCCTCTCTGCGACCCGAAGGTGAGGCGACACGTTATTAATTGGCCGCAAAAGAACGCGTAAGGATAACCTAAGATGCCAGCCTCGTCGATAAGATAATACTTGGCCCTAAAACTTCAACTGACCAAAGACCTTTAGACGCAGTTGCAATTATCATCACAGGTGGTCTGACTCGCCATCCAAGAACTCAACATCCGGGATGCGCTAACTCAAACTCATCCACTTAACAGAACCACTAAACCCAAAATTGACAAAGAAAGCGTAACGCCGGCCCACGCTCGCATTGAACTTTGGCCTGCACCAACAACGGTCGCGGAAACAATGGCGGACGCCAACCAGCCTGCAACAACGACGAAAGCAAGATGGCCCACGGGCCGTAGAACGAAACGTCATTCATCCATAAACCCTGCGCCCAAATGCATCATGAGCGCAGCCAGGCACGTCCCCCACAAAGTAGAAATCGTCAATCTGGATTCGGTATCCATTGGTTATCCCGAGATTAGTTGTCGAGCAAACTGTCCAACCCGAGACACTTTGTTGGAAGCGGACTGTGCACGCTCGATCTCGGCGACAATAGCTGAACCAACTACCGCGGCGTCCGCGTAGCGCCAAACGTCAGCCACCTGGGCCGGCGTTGAAATGCCAAAGCCCACCGCTACCGGCAAGTCTGAAACTCTGCGGACGCGACCGACGAGCTTCTCGGCTTCGGCGCTTAATTCATCACGAGCGCCGGTGACACCGGCGCGCGACACCGCATAGATGAAACCGCTGGCGCGCTCGGCCACCATTTGCAGACGCTCATCAGTGGAGGTCGGAGCGACCAGAAAGATCATGTCGAGATCGTGCGCGCGCAGGATCGAAGCAAACTCGCCCGCTTCTTCCGGCACGAGATCGGTCACGAGGATTCCGTCAACACCCGACGCCTGTACTTCACGCGCGAGCTTCTCGAATGTTGAGAGTGCGAGAGCGCGGGGTCCCCGGCGGGGCAGCCCAGCTGGGGTGATCGACTCGTCCGCCTTCTTCACGTCAAATTGCAGTAACGGGTTGAAGTAACTGAAAAGAATAATCGGCACGTCAGTTTGGGTACGTGCCTCGACGACAGTTTGCAGGATCTCGGTAATTCCAAAATCATGCCGCAGGGCGCGCTCAGAAGCGCGTTGAATGACCGGGCCGTCGGCCATCGGATCAGTGAAGGGCACGCCCAGTTCAATCAAAGTCGCGCCGGCGCCCGCCAGTTCAACGATCAACTCACGAGTGGTTGCAAGATCGGGATCGCCGGCGGTGATGAAAGGGATAAAACCGCGACGACCGTCGCGTTTCAGAGCAGAAAACGTTTCAGAGATACGATTCAAAAGATAGATTTACCACGGAGGTCACAGAGAAATCTTCCCGCTCTGTTTATGATCCTCTGTGTCCTCTGTGGTTGTCCAACCCCCGAACGGTGTCAATATCTTTATCGCCGCGACCAGACAAATTGATAATCAAGATCTGATCGCGATTCATCTCGCTTGCGACTTTCAAACCGTAGGCTACCGCATGCGCGGACTCGAGCGCTGGGATTATTCCTTCCACCTTCGACAATATTTGAAAGGCCGCCAACGCTTCATCGTCGGAAACCGACGTGTATTCGACTCGTCCCTCGTCATGAAGAAAAGCATGCTCCGGCCCAATCGAAGGGTAATCGAGTCCCGCAGAGATCGAATGCGTGGCCGCAATTTGTCCCCGTTCATCCTGCAGCACGTAACTCATGGTGCCCTGCAGAACTCCAGGACGACCGCCTCCGGAGACATTGAAACGCGCGGCGTGCTGCCCCAGATCATTGCCCGAACCGCCGGCCTCGACGCCAATCATGCGAACTGATTTATCCCCCAAGAACGGATAGAACAAGCCGATGGAATTCGATCCACCACCGACACAGGCAATCAGGCACTCAGGTAAACGTCCCTCCTGATTCAGAATCTGTTCGCGGGCTTCGGTGCCAATCACTTTTTGAAAATCACGCACCATTACGGGATAAGGATGCGGTCCCAGTGCGCTTCCCAATAGATAATAAGTGTCGACGACATTCGTGACCCAGTCACGCAGCGCCTCGTTAATCGCATCTTTCAGCGTACGCGATCCGGAATCAACTTCGCGTACCTCAGCGCCGAGCAGTTGCATGCGAAAGACATTCAGTTCCTGCCGCCGCATATCTTCCGAGCCCATATAGACGACGCACTGCAAACCGAACAACGCACAGACGGTCGCGGTCGCCACGCCGTGCTGGCCCGCGCCCGTCTCGGCGATGATGCGTGCTTTGCCCATGCGCCGGGCCAAAAGGATCTGCCCCAGGGTGTTGTTGATTTTGTGCGCGCCAGTGTGCAGCAGATCTTCGCGCTTCAGATAAATGCGCGCACCGCCGGCATGCGCGGTCAGACGCTGCGCGAGGAAAAGCGGCGTCGGACGTCCGGCGAAATCTCTGAGCAGAGCATTGAGTTCCGTCTGAAAAGTTTGATCGGCGCGCGCAGCCTCATATGCCGCGGTCAATTCTGCGAGCGGCGCCATCAAAGTCTCAGGCACAAAGCGGCCGCCATAGCGACCCCAATGCCCAAGGAAATCAGGTTGAGTGGTTGGTTTCACGGTTTTCAGTTCAGAGATCTTTCCCCTCTTAACAGGAATCGAGGGAGAAGACTGCCGGCAGGATGCCGGCGTACCGCAGGCAAGATGCCTGCGCTCCAGAAAGACTCAGGGATTTTTATTAACCTTGTGCGTCGAATGCACGCGGCCGGGCGACTGTGGGCCGCGCGCGTCATCCACGACGACTCGATTCTCGCGCCGGTACAATGTCAGACGATTACCGTCAGTAGTTCCCTGTTCGGCATCTTCAACATGCGCCGGGTTGCCTTTCAAGATAGCCACATCGTCTGCATTCGTGTACTGGCACCAGTCTCCAGTGCCGCGCTTGCCGGGCTGGATCAACACCACGTTGTGCTGTGCGATGGTGCGCTCGACCTCGTTGGCGTCTTTCTGCAAATAGACATCGGCGACTCCGGCACTCATTCGATCGGTTCCCTGCTTGATATCCACGTTGGTTTCATAGTGCAGTAGGCGATCCGGATCGGAATATTTCATGTATTCAGCCGTAGCAAATACTGGAACGACCGTGGTTGAGTTACTCGTCTTTTGTTTCGCCTGGTAAAGCGCGCTCTGTACGTGGCCGCGGCCTTCCATCTGCTTCTGTTCGCGGAACAAGGTAATCGTGTCGGCCCGCACAAAGTTGTCGTCCTGCCACATGCGCCCGTTGCCAAAATAAGTCGCCACACCGGTATCGTGATTGAGTTCGGCGCGATCGCCCTGCATGTATACCGGGCTCTTAACTTTTCGAAATGGCGCCGCGCCGTTCGTCTGCTCCTGACTGTAATAGGTCGTCTGCACTTTTCCGCGGCAGGACGAAATGTGCGTGCCGTTGTTCGAATCAATCTCAACCGCTTTGGTGCGCGCGCGTGAATCCCAGACCGTCGGGTCGCCGCCGCGCAGTCGCACGGTCTCGTCAGATGCGCCGTAAGACATGGCGCCGGCGATTCCATTGCGATCGTTTTCGTTGAATTTGGCGTCGCCGGTAGCGTCGACTTTATCGATGTCCTGCGTCTCGCGCACAAAGAGCGCGGCCATCTTCTGCGCAGTCATGGTCCGGGTCCCGTGTTTATCGTTTGGCTGAAACGGATCAAAGACCGCTTTGGCGCCGCCCGTGGCGGTGCAATTGCGCGCGATATTACCGCCTTCAAAAAAGTCGCAATCGAAGCGCGGGGCGGTCAGTGTTTTGCGGTCACCTTTCGCCGTCTTCTGCACCGGCTCTACATATAACTCGGCATTGCCGACGGCCTCGGCTTTGTCCAAATCTTTGCCGGTCGCGCGCCAGCTCATCTTGATCGCGTCTGCCGTCAGACGTTTGCTGGCCGCGCGCGGATCATTTGTTCGTGACTTGGGCGCCGAAAGCGTAACGATCGAACGCCCGTCAGCCCGCATCTCTTTCAGCAGACTGCGATCGCCCTGGGCCTGGAAGTTCAACTCCAGCCCGTTCGCCCCGCTCAATTGCATATCGGAATCCGCGTTGAGTGTTTGGGCGCGAATGTCACGCGAGCCGTAAGCGCGCTGCAAACGCTGATCGTCATCGAGGAAGAAATCCATGTCGACCGAATGCGCTTCGCAAGCGTGTCCCACTTCCATCGAGCGCAGATAAGAATTGCCGCGCATCTCGATCTTTTCCAGCTTCTTTTTCTGGTTAAGAATGGCGGTCAGGTTGTCGCCGCTCATCACATCCTGATCCTGTTCGGCGGTAGCGCCGCCTGAAAAGGTCAAACGCATAGTAGTTTGCTCGAATACTCCCTGAGCAGCATGAATCGTGACCGGCATGGCGCGCGAGCCCTTCAATTTGGACGGCTTGGGATCTTTAGAGTTTGGCTTCTCAAAGGCCGCGGGCGCGACGGTGACGGCGACCTGGCTACGCAGTTCCATGCGTTTCTTCTCGTTGTCCACCAGGGCGCCGACGGAGCTGCCGGAAACATTTTCACGTTCGAAGGTAATCGGTGAAGACGTTTCGGCTATCTTGGAATCCTGGTAATAGACGAGCGATTCAGTCTTCACTTTCAAGGCGTCGTGCGTTTCGATCTGCACGTCGCCGATGAATTGACCCGATCCGCTTTTCTCGTCATAAATCGCGCGGTCTGAGGTGATCTGATCCGGCTTATCGCCTTTGGGCGGAAACACTTCGAGGTTGACGCTTTCTAGTTCGTGATGACCATCGGCATAGGAAACATCGCGCGCGGCCCGCAGCCAAAGGTACAGACGATCGTCCCTGGTAATGCGCCGTTCGTAGCCATTGATGATCCCGGTAATCTCTTTTGACAACGCAGGCGCTTCGGATTTCAAACGAAACGGAGTGTTGTTGCGCATCTTGTAGTAAGACACGCCCACAAAAATCGCGCCGCCTATCAGCAGCAAGAGAGCCAGTCCGCGCGCGATGGCCGGGACCCGGGCGCGCAAGTCAACCGCGCTGATTCGCTTCTTTGGGGTTACTGCCTGCATAAGTCTCACTGGCACCTTTTAGCTGGGAGCGCGGACGTCCCGTCCGCTCTGAGCGCGCAAGCGCGAATAAACGTGTGCGAGTCGCTTCAATATGTAACAAATGAGCCGGGTTCGCTGTGCGGACGAGACGTCCGCGTTCCCAGCATTAACCTGCCCGAGCCTAAGTCTAAGCCACTTTCATATCCTTAATATTTAACTGCACTTTGATATCGCCATGCCAGCGGTTTGCCTCCAATTCATATGCCAGATCGATGCGGTCATTAGCCCTTGGCGTTTGCTCGGTTTCTTCCAGGCCACGCCACCAGATCGCTTCGATCGGCGGATGGCCGTCGCTGGCAATTCGTGCCTGCGTTGGGACTTCGGCATCGATCGCGAGCACCGGCTCTAAATCTGCTTCAGTCAAGCACGACGCTGCATGTTCATTCAAGCGCCGGCGGAATTCCGGAATGTGTTCGCGGCGGATGGCCAATCCGGCGGCGTGCGAGTGTCCGCCAAATTTGTCCAGCAAATCGCGGCAGACAGTCAGTCCATCAAACAGATGATAGGCTTCGATGCTGCGGGCTGAGCCGTGACCGACGTCACCCTCAAGCGAGATAACTACACACGGCCGATTCAGCCGTTCGGCAATCTTAGAGGCAGCCAGGCCAATAACTCCGCGATGCCATCCGTCGCCGGCAATTACCGCTGCGTGCGTCTGCGCTGCGCGTTCCGCACCGCTCTCAAACTCTTCGACGGCCCGGTTGAAAATCTCTCGCTGCGCTTCCTTGCGCTCGCTGTTGCGCGTGTCCAGATGCTCGGCCAAACGCCGGGCTTCAGCTGTTTCTTTTGCTTCAAATAATTCAATGACAGCGCGTGCCGCGTCCATGCGGCCGGCCGCGTTAATGCGGGGTCCGATGCGAAAGCCCAGATCGTAGGCGGTCATCTCGCCCTCGTCGCCGCATCCCGCGATCTCGATCAAAGCGCGCAGTCCGGGATTTACTGCACGGGGCAAATCAGCCAGACCTAAAGCTACAATGGCGCGATTCTCGCCCGACAACTTCGCCACATCTGCGACCGTGCCGATGGCTACCATCTTCAGAAATCCCGGCACCTGCGTTTCTCGTTTGCGTTCGCGGAACAACGCATGAATCAGTTTGAAAGCAACGCCAACCCCAGCGAGATTTTTATCCGGATAGTCGCAGCCGTGTTGGTTGGGATTCAGAACCGCGAGCGCCGGAGGAGCGCCTTCGTCTGCGTCGGGCAAATGATGATCGGTAATGATGATGTCTAAGCCGTTCGCCCGCGCCCAGTACAGCGGCTCGTGCGCGCGTATGCCGCAATCGACGCTAATGACCAATTTGTAACCATCACTGACAGCTTTTTCCAAACCAGCTTGCTGAATGCCATAGCCTTCAGTGAAGCGATGCGGGACGTGATAGCCGGCCGTTGCGCCCAACATCCGCAGCGCTCGCAAAAGGAGTGCGGTGCCGGTGGTGCCATCAACATCGTAGTCACCGTAGATCAGGATCGGCTCCCGCTGATCGATTGCGTGCAGCACACGGCTGACCGCGTCAGACATCCCGCGCATCAGAAATGGATCGTGAAGTTGGTCGAGACTCGGACTAAGAAAAGCTCGGGCTGAGTCCAGGCTTTGATGGCCGCGCGCGATAAGCAACCCGGCCACAATTGGCGAGACGCCGAGGGCGGCGGCCAACTTTGCGGCCAACTCTTGATCGGGCTCGCGTATTATCCAACGCCTGGATGAACGTTTGGCCTTCATGACAGGGGGAGTTTACTTGTTGTTCTGCCGAAGAGCTAACGAAAACCCTCGCGCGATTCATGGAAGGTAGTTGGTTCTTAAAAACGAATTACATTAAACGCAAAGGACGCTACGGTCTTCGCAAAGTGCACAAAAGTTTTCCTGCGCGTTCCTTTGCGATTAACTTTGCGGACTCTGCGTTTCAATTCTTTGTTAAGTAAGCGTGACCGGCTCTCCAAATCAAACCGATCCACGAAAACACACGAAGCAAATCGTCTTTTTCGTGCGGTGTCGCTCTTCTTTCGTGCGGTTTCGCGTGATTTCGTGGATCGCTTCTGTTCGAGCGGTGGAAAAGCACCCAATCAAACCAGGGACATTACTCACAGCGGACTAATGCGTCCATTGAAGAGCATGATCAGGATCGCGACTCCTACAATCAAACGATAACCGATGAAAACACCGGTGGTGTGCGTGCGCAGAAAGCGCAGCAGGAACCAAATCGACGCATATCCCACGATGGCGGACATTAACGTACCCACCGCCAGAGTCATAAGACTGTCATGGGTCAGCAGGTGTAAAGCTTGTTTCAGCTCCAGCAAACCACTGGCGGCGATCGCCGGCATCGACAATAGAAAGGAAAAGCGGGCTGCCGTCTCGCGTGTCTCGCCGACAAACAAGCCGGCCATGATCGTCGAACCGGAGCGGCTCGATCCGGGAATTAGCGCCAGGCACTGGGCAAAGCCGACCGCGAGAGCGTCTCGAACTCCCAACTCCTGCAGGCGTCGCTGCTTTTTGCCGACTACTTCCGCTATTGTCAGAAGCAACGCCACCACGATCATCATCGTCGCGATCACCCAGAGGTTCTTGGTGAATGTCCCTTCGATCTGCTTTTTGAACACGAGGCCAACCACAGCAACCGGCACGGAACCAATAATCACCAGCCATCCGAGCCAGGCATCATGCGAGAGTCGCGAGTCTGAATTAGTGCGATGGAACTGATCTCGCCGGCCGTTCTTGAGTAACATTATGTGGTCGTAAGCAAAAGCGCGCGTGATGTGCCAAATGTCGCCGGCAAAATAGACAATGACCGCGACCAGCGTGCCGAGTTGGATCACGGCGATCGACGAAGTCAGTTGTTCCGGAGTAAGCGCCAGATTCATCACCCGGCTGCTAAGCACCAGGTGAGCCGTAGAACTAACGGGTATGAATTCAGTGAAACCTTGGACAATGCCAAGCAGAATAGCTTGAAGAAGGGTCATTACAAATTAGACTCATAGATTCTGATTGAAACGCAAGATCGTGCTTTGTACTTAGTGCTTCGTGCTTTGATGTGTAGGTACAGAACCGCTCGCCGTAGCGAGCGGGTTACCTCAACGGAATGTCTTACCCGCTTGCCACCGCAAGCGGTTCCGTAAATGGTTGAAGTCTCAGCCTGGGGCGAGACACTCAAAGTACAAAGGACTAAGCTCAAAGAACAATTCAATCTATTCGCGAAAAGAATTTCTGGCCGCGATCCAATCATACAATGGATTTGGCAGAAGCATGCAGGCCCGCACGATGTTCGCCAATTGCCATGGAAAGGCATAACTCTTCTTCCGCTTCTCGATCGCGTGTACCATCTTCCTGACGGCTTCATCAAGTTCCATCAGGTAGGGCATACGCTTGCGGCCCGCGGTCAGAGGCGTCTTGATAAAACCCGGATGAATAATCGTCACGTCAATCCCGGTGCTCATCAAATCGATCCGCAAACTTTCAAACAGCGCCGACACGGCCGCTTTGCTGGCGCAATACGCAGCCGATTTAGG
>WNFP01006421.1_pt1 | contig 11488 bp, 7 predicted proteins | sample 5400201 | NCBI WGS metagenome assembly WNFP01 (sample SAMN13153355, study PRJNA577476) | soil metagenome | isolation source: 115 cm saprolite under Madrone tree | place: USA:California | collected 2016-06-14
GAAAACGGACGATGGTACTCAATCATCGGCGTCGTCGCGGATGCTCAGTACAGACAATTAGGCACCGTGCGACACGATATTTTTGTTCCTTTCCTGCAAACCAATGTTCCTCTTCGCTATGTTGTTGTACAAACCAGCACCGATCCAGAGTCGTTTGTTCCCTTACTCCGAGAGGAGGTTGCGGCGATCGATAAGAATCAACCCGTCTCCAAAGTGCGCACCATGCAGCAGCTCATTTCGACCGCCAAGGCCGGCCCACGTCTCTCCATGTCCCTGTTAATTGTATTTGCTGGTTTCGCGGCCGCCCTTGCTGCCGTCGGCGTTTATGGTCTGGTGTCGGATTCCATCCTACAGCGTAGACGCGAGATCGGCATTCGCATGGCTCTAGGCGCGCAATCGACCAAAGTGCTCCTTTTCATGGCTCGCGGCGAAATGAGTTCTGTGCTGCTGGGCGAATGCGTAGGTTTCGTTCTCTCACTCGCCGCGTTCCGCGTTTTTGGATATTTTATTTATCGCGCCGCCACCGTTGATTTCACTTCGATAGCAATAACGGTTGTAATTCTTTCGTCCGTCACGCTGACCGCTTGCCTCTTTCCAGTTTTTCGCGCCACGCAAGCGCACGTCCGCGACCTTCTCGTCGATTGAGAACAGCTTCGCAGATGGTCATCGCCATTGCCTTGACGGTAGGGCCTGCCGCCAGTAGGCTGGCAAGCTCATGCGTGCCTCTTCCAGGAAAGTAGTAATCGCCGCCATTGGCCTGGTTGTACTGGGATTTATCACTTACCGCTCGCGTAGCCTCTTTCATTTTGGTGATTTCAGCGGCGCCAGACTACTGGATTCCCTGCGCGGCGCTAATCTTTATCTTCTGGCGTTCTGCGTGGTCGCCAGCTATGGCTGCTATGCCTTGCGGGCTCTGCGCTGGGAAGTCTTTCAGCGCAATCTCGGGCCGTCGCACTTCTGGCGCATTTACGCGATGACCTTGGCGGGGTTTTCCGCCATTCTCCTGCTGGGGCGCGCAGGTGAGCCTATCCGGCCTATCCTTCTGGCCCGCAAGGAGAAGCTGCCGGTCTCCGGCTTGTTCGGAATTTACGTTCTGGAGCGGATATTCGACGCGGCCGCCGCTGCGGTGGTCGCCGCCCTAGGGCTGCTGCTGTATCAATCGCACGCGCACGCCAGCGATGCCACCAGTAAAGTGCAGGCCGCTGCCAAGACCACCGGAACGCTGCTTGTTGCCGGCGTGCTCTTCGCCGCTATCGTGTTGGTGTATCTGCGGTTGCATGGGACGGCGTTCCTGGAACGCCGGCTGCAAAGCGTTGTTGCCTCGCACGGTTGGAAGGCCAAATTCGCCTCGATCGTGCTGGGCTTTGCGCGCGGCGTGCAGACCATCCGGAGCTGGGGCCAACTCGCTCTGGCGGTTCTATACTCAACGGCCCATTGGTTTCTGGTGCTGCTGGTGTATTTGTGGGTGTCGCACGCTTTCGGCGGAAAGCTGGGCAGCATCACGCTGAGCGACGCGCTGCTGGTGATGGCTTTCACGCTGGTAGGCTCCGCGGTGCAAGTGCCTGGAGTGGGAGGTGGTTCACAGGCTGGGTCGATCATTGCATACCACGAGATCTTTGGAGTAGAAATGGAGCCGGCCGTTGCTGCCGCCATCGTGATGTGGCTGATTTCCTTCGCGGTAGTGGGCTTGGCCGGAATTCCGCTGCTGATTCGCGAAGGTTGGTCGCTGGGCGAGTTGCGCCAGATGGCCAAGAGCGAGGAGGCAGCCGAGCTTCAGGATGCCCGAGGAGAAATTGCCGAGTGAAGTGCCCATTCTGTGCACACGTCGACGACAAGGTGATTGATTCTCGAGAAGGCCGCAGCGGCGACACCATTCGCCGCCGGCGCGAATGCCTCAAATGTGGGCGGCGCTTCACCACGTACGAACGCATCGACGAAATTCCGTACATGGTGATCAAGAAGGACGGGCGCCGGGAACGATTCGAGCGCCAGAAGATTTTGCAGGGCTTGCTGAAGGCTTGCGAGAAGCGGCCGGTGCCCACGCCGAAGCTCGAAGCGATTGTGGATGAAATCGAAGGCGTGGTGCACGAAGCGACGGAGCGCGAGCTGACGACGACGGAAATCGGCGAAATGATCAGTGCACGAAGCGACGGAGCGCGAGCTGACGACGACGGAAATCGGCGAAATGATCATGCACCGGCTGAAGAAGCTCGACAAGGTGGCGTACGTGCGATTTGCCAGCGTGTACATGGACTTCAAAGACGTTCAGGAGTTCATGAGCGAGCTGAAGAATTTGCTGAAGGATCGCGTCAAGAAATGACGCGCTCCGCGCTGCAAATATTTTTAAAGTTCGCCAGTTCTTTTGTCGAAATTGACCTCGAGTTGAATTATGATGCGCAGGCCCTGGTCGGTGAGCCTGCAAGAAATGAAAGTGCCCGCGGCGGGCGCAAGTGTTTGTTCGGCGCTGGATAGGCTGCGAGTTGGCAGCCCAGCGATGAGTTTGAGGCGGCACGCAAGCAGAAAGAAGCAGGGAAGTGATTGCTTGCGGGCAAGATACTTGCCGCGCGAAGAGTCCGCAGAATATCTTGGGAGGTTGCGAATGAGCCCCTTTCTCGCGTTCCTTTTTTCGCTGTTGCTCTTTGCCGACACGCCGGTGACGGCCGATGCGCCATTGAGTGCTGAAGTTCCGCGCATCACGCATTTTCAGGCGCCGAGTTATCCGGAGATGGCATGGCAATCGAAAGTGCATGGCAAGGTTACGCTGAAGATCCTGGTGTACAAGGATGGCCGGTTCGGATTTACGGACACCATTGCGGGGCCGCCGGCGTTGGTGAGCGCGGCGAAGGAGAATCTGTGCTCGTGGACATTTGCGTCGAACCAATCCGAAGCGCCGCTGCCGCTGACCGTGGAATATGAATATCGGATCGACAAGTCGCGTACGTCGGCGCAGCTCAATGCGGAAGTCACGTACGATTTGCCGAACCACGTCACCGTGGTTGCTCCGGAGTATTCGCCTTCCTGCCTGTGCGTGAAGAAGAAGTCGAAGTGGCACTTGTTCTGAGTGCACTCGATGGAATCACTATCCTAGCTTCTGATCTACGCGATTTTCCCGAAGGTACGGCGCCGATTCCGGAACCGGCGATTCATTAACAATTTCGGCTTGCGCCGCAAGCGGTATCGGCTGAGCGCGAAGTCAACGGCTTAGAGTTGCTCGGGCACGATGTACGGTGCGCGATAGGTGCCGCGGAGGATGCGGTTTGCTTCGTCGTCGCCGATTACTTGTTCTTGGGCGGGGTCGAAACGCAGCGTGCGGCCCAGGCGGTAGGAGGCGTTGGCCAGGTGCACGAGCGTGGTTGAGATGTGGGCTTCCTCGATGGGCGAATGAATGTCTTGAGCGCGGCGGCTGCGGACACAATCGATGAAGTTTGCGTAGTGATCGCCGTCACCTTTACCGTGGGGGCCGGGCTCGACCTGGTCGGTTATCCACGTTTTGTAGGCGTCGTATCCATCGACGGCGAGATAGCCGTTTGATCCGTAGAAGACATTGCCAACGGTGTTCGTCTTGGCATCTTTCGGGCCGAGGGGCTGCTGCTTCTCCGCAGGTTTCTTGTTTGCACTGGCGGTGAGTCCGGCGGGGGGAACGCCGCTGGCTCCGTACGCGCCGGTGCCGATTTCGACTTCGTGATTGGTGATCCAGTGGCGGACTTCCAGTTCCATCATTTTGCGCTTGCCGCCGGGAGCCTCGAAGCAGAACGTCGCATGCAAAGTGTTGGGTGTCTCCTGATCGTCGTCGAACATGAAATGGCCGCCCATTGCGGACACCGAGGCAGGGAAGCCAACGCCAAGGCCCCAGCGCGCGATATCGATTTCGTGAATGGCCTGGTTGCCGACTTCACCGTTGCCCGTGTCCCAGATCCAATGCCAGTTGTAGTGAAAGCGATTGCGCGTGAATGGCTTCAGCGGCGCGGGGCCGGTCCAGAGGTCGTAGTTCACGCCGGCGGGAACGGGCTCTTCGGAAGCGCGGCCGATCGAGGGGCGCCACTTGTAGCAAATTGCGCGCGCCATGTAGACATCGCCGATTGTGCCGTCATTCAGATGCTGGATGGCTTCGAGCATGCCGGGGTTGGAGCGCGATTGGCTGCCGTGCTGGCAGATGCGATTGTATTTTTTTACCGCACGGACCAGTTGGCGGCCTTCAAACGTGTTATGCGAGCAGGGCTTTTCCACGTACACATCTTTACCGGCCTGGCAGGCCCAGATAGCCATGAGCGAGTGCCAGTGATTCGGCGTGGCGATGGAGATGGCATCAATATCTTTGTCCTCGAGGAGCTTGCGAACATCGACGTAGGATTTTGGTTTTGCCACGCCGAGTTTCTCGACGTCGCCGAGGCGTTGGTTCAATATGTTTTCGTCGACGTCGCAGAGAGCGGCAAGTTCTGCTCCGGGGACATGCGCAAAGCCGCGGATATGATCGTGGCCGCGACCCCGCACTCCACAAACGGCCACTCGGACGCGATCGTTTGCGCCGAGGATTTTTCCTCCGAGCGCGAGCGTGGCCGCGCCGACAGTTATTGCTTTTCCGGTCGTCTTGAGAAATTCGCGCCGCTCGATTGCCATAATTGGGCCACCTTATGTGAAAGCTTTTTTTGCACGCCGAATAATATAATTCATCGACGTCGGTGCCAAGTGTTTGAAATCACGGTCTTTGTGGAATGAAACAGATTGCACGTAGTCACGTTTCGTGACGTGTTTTGACTCTATTTTTTGAATTAATTGGATGCAGAAGTTGCGTCTTGACTCCAATTTATTTCGTATGCTAGCTTCGGTTTGCATCTAACAATCCAGTGCTACCGAAGGTGTTCTGAATTATTTGAGAAAGACCTGAGCAGTTCAGGAGGTGACCCAACAGAACACGGTACGACGCGCATCATCGTTCTAAATAAGTAGATTCAGCGTTTAACAGCCAGCTGCCAGTAAGTCGAATTATCCAGCCCCACAAGCCATCCTGAGTTCTGAGTCAGAACTCGCCTGCATACCAGCAATTTGATTTGTCCCGGCACCAGACCTTGTTCACAGCAAACCCTGTACACAATAACTCCTGCTCGACACTGACACCCTTTTCGTTCTCAAGAATCATCCAATGCGCGTACTACATCCTCTTTGCAGGTGGTCCCCATGGCATCTCCAGCGAAATTCCGTATCGATGTTGCTATGCATGACCTGCTCATGCACACGAGCCAGCCGCCGTTGCCGCCAAGCTTCGCGGGACTCGAGTTACCGGAGCCGCCGTTCCCGCAATATCCGGAGCGTCTGAAGGATCCAGGCCCCGACCAGCCGCCCGAAAAGCGGCAGTGGAGTGGTGAAGATATTTACCGCAAGATGCGGGGCTGGCTGTTTCCATACGTGCGTTCGCGTGTCCTGCCGGGCGAGTTTCATCCCATCACGGCGTATCTCTTTGTCGAATACAAATGCAACCTGGATTGCTGGTATTGCTGGGCTTTTGACAACCGCGTGAAGGGAATGACGGAAGACGTGGCGCGGCGCTCGATTGATTGGTTGCACGATCATGGATGCCGGGTGCTGGCGTTAATGGGCGGAGAGCCGCTGCTTCGGCAGCAGTTCGCGCACAAAGTGGTTTACTACGCCGCGAAGAAAGGCTTTTGGGTTTACATCGCCACGAACGGGCGGCTGTTGCGCCCGGATGTGGCGGACCGGCTGGGCGATGCTGGCGTGGCGGTGTTCAATTTTGCGCTGGATTCCTGGGATCTAAAGCCGAGCTTGCCGAAGGCGCTCGTTCCGGCGAGAGAGAATCTGGAACATGTCTTGCGCAAGCAATACGCGCAGAGCTACATGGTTTTTTTCAACATGAATATTTGTCGCAATAATCTTCAGGACGTGCGGCAACTGACCGACTACGCGCACGATCATCGCGTGGCGACCGACTATCACATCAATGAAACGCCGATGCTCGAGCAGGATGAGCATTTCAAGCACATGGAAGAAAACCCCACCTATATCCGCCCCCAAGATTGGCGCGACGTGGATTCCTTGCTTGATTGGCTGATCGAGAAGAACAAGGCGGGCTACCAGATGGTGAATTCCGTGCAGCGCCTGCAAGAAACGAAGGCGTTTGTGCGCATGGCGTCAGGCGTCGATTTGAAAAAACATGGCTGGTACGGCGATGGAACAAATGCGAATGGACACACTGCGGAGATGCTGGCGTCGATGCCGGGAATCGTGCAGGACTCGAGCGGCGAGCTTCACTTTGCGGAGTGGGACTGCCGCGCCGGACAGAACAACGTGATCATCCGAACGGATGGCACGGTTGCGCCATGCTTCCCGATGTATGGCTCAACCTTTGATTGGGGAAACATCGAGGAACCGAAATTCGATCAGGGCCAACTGAAGGCGATGAAAAAGACATGTCAGCGTCATTGTTTTTCGACGCTGAACCACAATTTGGCGTACTGCTACAACGACGCCAGGGTCATCAAGTGGGTCTGGACGAATTTGGTTACGAACCGTCTGCGGGGTAACGTGCGCAGCTTCGAAGACTGAGGGGCCTCGTGAGAGTGGCGCCGATCTGTTGGATTCCGAAGTGTTGCTCAATCCCTTTCCTTGGCCTGCTCGTGGGAGTTTGTGTTCCTGCACGGCTAAATTCGCAAGAAGTCAGTGTTTTAGCCGTTTCGAGTGAAGGAGCGCTGCAGCCGGCGCGTGCCGATGTGACGCCGGAGCAGATTTTCGCGGAGCTTATGAGGCGCAACGAGCTTCGCAATGGGGCGTTGCGCTCATACACAGTCGAGCGTAGCTATGCGGTGACCGACCCGAAAGGGAAAGTGCACGCGCAGAAGACGGTGCGACTGGACTATCGCGCGCCGGACACGAAGTCGTTTGTGACGATTTCAGAAAAGGGATCGGCCGTAGTGCGCCGGCTTGTGTTGAACCGCCTGATGGAAAGCGAAACGGAAGCAGCGTCGGGCAAGAGCCACCGAGACAGCACTATTACCGCTGCAAATTACACCTTTACTTTGCTTGGCGAGCAGGATCTCGGCGGGAATCATTGTTTCGTGGTGCAAGCAACTCCTACTCGCAGCGACAAATATCTTTTCAACGGGAAAGTGTGGATTGATGCACAGGACTACGCCGTGGTGCAGATTGTAGGGCATCCAGCGAAAAAGCTTTCTATGTGGGTCGACAAAGCCGATTTTGTGCGGCGCTATCAAAAGATTGGGGAATTCTGGCTGCCGCTGAAAGACGAGACGTCGGTCCATGTGCGATTTTACGGAAGCAAGACTCTCACCATCGACCACGAACGCTACACGATTAATGAGGCGAAGAGGGAGCAGGTCCGAGGCGAAGGAGAAGACTTCAAGTAAATATCGAGCGACTGCATCGCTAAAGCGCGAGAGCCAGCACTGGGCATGTTGGCCGATCAGAAGAGTTTCGAGAAAACTACGCCGGATCAATCCGGCTAAGGAGACAACATGGCAACGAGACTCGTACAAATCGAGCAGGACCAGGAACTCCAACAGCGCCTCGCGGCCGAGAGAGCCCGTCTGCGGCAACAGGCCGGACTTAACTCGCCTAGTCACTTCCACCGGCCCGTGGAGCGGGCGTTCAAAGCGGAGGAGCGGAACCGCGTCACGATTTTGTTCGGCGGCTTCACCTGGAAGCATGAAGACCTGATTCGCGCCGTGTTCCAGGGCTGCGGGTACAACTGCGAGAAGCTTCCTGTGCCGGACGTTGCCGGCTTCCAGACGGGAAAAGAGTTTGGCAACAACGGCCAATGCAATCCGACATATTTCACGGTCGGCAATCTGGTGCAGTATCTCCAGTTCCTGGAGAAACAGGGCATTCCACGCCAACAGATCTTGGATAACTACGTTTTCTTCACCGCGGGTTCGTGCGGCCCGTGCCGATTCGGAATGTATGAGGCCGAATATCGTTTTGCTTTGAAGAACGCCGGGTTTGACGGCTTCCGAGTGTTGCTATTCAAGGACAGCGACGGAATCAAGGCCGAGTCGGGCGAGCCGGGGTTGAAGTTCACGGTGGATTTCGGATTTGGAATGCTGAACGCGATGCACCTGGGAGATGTGATCAATGATCTTGTGTACCAAATCCGTCCCTTTGAGGTGAACAAAGGCGAGACGGACAGCGTGTTTCGCGAGGCGGTGGATGGGCTTTGCGAGGATTTGAAAAATCGAAAAGCGTTTGAGATCGAACAAAGTGCGCCGAACTGGGCGAAGCCTAAGTTCAAGAATAATAAGATTCTGCGTAACACGTTTAACGTGTTCGGGAAATGGCGCGAGCACATGTGGGGGAAGGACTATTTGGAGGCGTTGCGCAACGCGCGCAGAAAGCTGGACTCGATTGAGGTCGATCGGACACGCGTCAAGCCAGTTGTGAAAATCACCGGAGAATTTTGGGCGCAGATCACCGAAGGCGACGGCAATTTCCACATGTTTGAATTTCTGGAGCGCGAGGGCGCGCAGGTTATCGTGGAGCCGATCGCCACGTGGGTCGCGTACCTGATGTATCAGGCGAAAGCGCACGCTATCGCCAAATGGCCGGTAAATCGTCCGCATCGCAACCCGAAATGGTACGAGCCGAAGAAGCAGTTTGCCAACTACATTGGCTTGCACAAGAAGCTGTGGGGCATTGGCGCTGGGCAACGGATGTGGAATTTCTTTTATCACCGCACGATTGAGCAGTTGGGCGGAATCACGCACCACCTTGTGCCGCAGACCGAATTGGCGGAACTGGCTCATCCTTTTTACAACCAGTTCGCCCGCGGAGGAGAGGGGCACCTCGAAGTCGGAAAGAACGTTTATTACACGATCCACAAACTTTGCCATATGGTGCTGGCGCTGAAACCGTTTGGGTGCATGCCGTCGTCGCAGTCGGACGGAGTGCAATCGGCGGTGATCAACAAATTCAAAGAGATGATCTTTTTGCCCATCGAGACTTCAGGCGAAGGCGAGGTCAACGCGCACAGTCGCGTGCAGATGGCGCTAGGCGAGGCCAAGGTAAAGGCGAAATCGGAATTCGAGCAGTGCCTGAAGTCCACGGGGAAGAGCCTGCAGGAAATCCGCGAGTATATCGAGGAGCATCCTGAGCTGAAGCGCCCGTTCTATCACGTGCCACTCCGCGAAGGAGTCGCGGGTACGGCGGCGCAATTCATTCTGCACGTCAGCGATCGAATTGATCGAGACACTCGGTTTTGGAAGCGGGCGCGCGTGCCTGGAATTGCTGCTCCTGCGACTTCTGGCGACTGACGAACTGGCATCTTGCCGAGTAGGGGCGCAGCCGTGCTGCGCCCCTACAGAAGTAAATTCTGCTTATCACGCGACGGCTAACAGCAAAAACGGCTTTGGAGAAATGGAGAAGACGGCATGCACGAGCACAAGTCCCCGCAGCTAGTTCAGATCGCTCCGCTTAAACCTCAGCCCGTCAAGGCAGCGCTTCATAAGCCTCACGACCACAATACAAAATTTCTGGTTGGGCTCGACGTTGGTTCGACAACTGTAAAGGCGGTTGTGGTCGATGCAGGCAGCGATGCAGTTCTGTGGCAAGACTACCAGCGCCACGAAACGAAGCAGCCAGAGAAAACGCTGGAGTTCCTGAAGCGCATGGAAGCCGACGTGGGCATCAATAGCCACAATACCCGTATGTTCCTGACCGGCTCCGGCGGTGGTCCCATCACCGACCAGATCGGTGCGAAGTTCGTGCAGGAAGTTACGGCTGTTTCCCTCGCTGTCGAGAAGCTGCATCCCGAGGTGTACTCAGTCATCGAACTCGGAGGGCAGGACGCGAAGATTATTGTCTTCAAAGACGACGCTGAGACCGGCCGCAAGAAAAAGATTCCCTCGATGAACGACAAGTGCGCGGGCGGCACGGGCGCGGTGATCGACAAAATTAACGCCAAGCTGAAGATTCCAATTGAGCAGTTGGCCGAGCAGAAGTACCACGGCATTAAGCTCCACAGAGTGGCGGGGAAGTGCGGCGTGTTCGCGGAAACCGACATCAACGGCTTGCAGAAGGTTGGGACGCCACCGGATGAGCTTATGGCATCCCTATTTGAAGCGATCGTGCTGCAGAATTTAAGCGTGCTGACTCGCGGCCACACCCTGCGGCCGCATGTGTTGCTGCTCGGCGGACCCAACAGCTTTATTCGCGGGATGCGCGAAGCGTGGCAGGCGAATATTCCGCGGATGTGGCAGGAGCGGAAAGTCGCCGTCCCGGAAGGTTCCAAGCCGGAAGACATGATCAAAGTTCCGCAAAACGCTCAGTACTTTGCGGCGATGGGTGCAATCGAATTCGGGCGTAGCGAGGACGATTGCGTCGGCTGCTATCGCGGCTACGAGCACCTCAAGCGCTACATTGAATTCGGTCGCCAGGAGGAGAAAGCGAAGGCGGGCGGCAAAGGGCTGGTCGAAGACAAAACAGAATTCGAGACATTCCGCGAGACCTACCGGCCCAAGAAGTTCACGCCTGCGACATTTCAGAAGGGAAGCACGGTCGGCGGATTTATCGGGATTGACGGCGGATCCACATCGACGAAGGCGGTGCTGCTAGACGATAAGGGCGAGATACTTTGCAAGGCGTATCAGCTCTCGAACGGGAACCCGATTCAGGACACGCTCGAGATGTTCGAGAACCTGCGCGGGCAAGTGGAAGGACAGAACGCGAAGCTGGAAGTTCTTGGAGTGGCAACGACCGGTTATGCGAAGGACATTTTGAAAGATGTTCTGAAGGCGGACGTGGCACTGGTGGAAACCGTCGCGCATACAGAATCAGCGCTGAAGTTCTATGAAGATCCGCACGTGATCGTGGACGTGGGCGGACAAGACATCAAAATCATCATTCTGCATAACGGGCGCGTGAAGGATTTCAAGCTGAACACGCAGTGCTCGGCGGGGAATGGATACTTCCTCCAATCCACGGCGGAAGGCTTCGGATTGAACGTAAACCAATACGCGGATTTGGCTTTTTCCGCACAGGCGATGCCGGTTTTCGGTTATGGCTGCGCCGTTTTCATGCAATCGGACATTGTTAATTTTCAACGCCAGGGCTGGCAGGCGGAAGAAATTCTCGCCGGCCTTGCTGCTGTGCTCCCGAAGAACGTTTTTCTTTACGTCGCCAGCATTCCCAATCTTGCGGCGCTGGGCACGCGTTTTGTGTTGCAGGGAGGAACGCAAAATAATCTGGCCGTCGTGAAGGCGGAAGTGGATTTCATACGCAATAGTTTTCGCGCTTCGGGGAAACGGCCGGAAATTATTGTGCACGAGCACTGCGGAGAATCAGGAGCGATTGGAGCGGCGCAGGAATCGCTGCGGCTATGGCGCAATGGCCAGCAGACAACGTTTATCGGGTTGGATTCGGTGCGCAAGATTGAATACCGCACAACGCGCAACGAAGGTACGCGGTGCAATTTCTGCAAGAACAATTGTTTGCGCACCTTCATCGATGTTCGCACCGAGCCGGTGCA
>WNFP01014337.1_pt1 | contig 11487 bp, 11 predicted proteins | sample 5400201 | NCBI WGS metagenome assembly WNFP01 (sample SAMN13153355, study PRJNA577476) | soil metagenome | isolation source: 115 cm saprolite under Madrone tree | place: USA:California | collected 2016-06-14
AACTCCGCTTTAACGTCGGCAACGGTAGCGTCACCCATTGAGCGTTTCAAGGCATCCCTCAGCAACTCGCGCTCCTCGGCCACGGCTTCACGCTCCAGATTTTTCTCTCGCGAGTAGGTGAGCGCCTGGCTGATGATTCTCTCTCCGGGTCCTTCCTTTAGCTGCCCTCTTCGCCCCTGCGCCGCTTGGACAAGGCGCTCCGGCTGATTGCCGAACGCTTCCGCCATCGCGCGATGCCGCCCCTGCATCGCTTCGCGTGACAGTTCCAGCTTTCCTTCTCGCGTCTGGTGCGCCGCGATCTGCGCCGCGCCTGCTCCTCGCTGGTTCTCTCTTGCGAGGTGTTCCTTGATCTGCTGGCGGCGCGGACTCGACGCCTCCAGATAATCTTTGCTGTAGCCTTTGATTTCAGGCTGGCTGCTCTCACCGCGCTCGATCTCATAACCAAGTTCTTTCAACCTATGGGCCAGTTCCGAGCGGTACACCGCCGTCGCGTACTGTTGGGTCTTGTAGAGTTCCCGTGGTTGCAGGGCATGGGCTTCGTCGTCCTCTGTCTCGGTCAGATTGAAAAAGACGACGTGGGTATGTAGTTGGGGTGCGGCTCTGCTGGAAGATTCCCGCCGATGCGGGCCTGGACATATCTCTCTAGCTCATCAAGTGCGACGCGTACGCTTTCTCGATGTGCTTCTCGGACCCGTTCATCTCCACCTACCAGGGCGGTCAACGATACGCTCTTCGGGGCGGAAAACGTTGCATCCCATCCCGCGCGGTGTTCCATCGCGCTTACATGCTCGCCGCGCCTGTTCATGTATTCTCGGGCTGCTTGGTGGCGGATTAGCTGTTCGCCAGTGATCGGGTGTTGACCTTCGCTGAGCCGGTGAAAGTGGTCCTCACGAATCTCGCCGTGCAATCCCCACTGCTCGGCCAGCTTGCCATGCCACTCGCCGCGTATGCGGTCGCCTTCGCTGTAGTAATTCTCCTGCGCGTTGCTGAATTCCTCGTGATGATAGGCGCGGGCCTGTCCTGCACTGAGCGGCTTTGAAATCGTAAGCATGGCCCTCTACTCGAAAAGGCGTCTCTTACGGGGAGTCACAGCATGTTCGAGGGTTTGTTCCTGGCGCAACTCTTGGTCTGCACCGGTAGTTTCCTTCAGTATGCCGTTGGGCTTTGCAGAAACAGCAGCTCCCGCCACGGCCCCGGCTGCCTTCGGCGGCTCCGACGGCAATGCCTCTGTCAGTCGTTCGATGATCGCGGGCTGCGTCTTTGGCACTTTCACATAAGGGAAGCTCAACTGCACGACGGCATTGCCAAATTTCACGTAGCCACGCCGGTCCTCAAGCCCCATAATCTGCGACGGTAAGACCAGTGGCTCGATGCGCCGCTCCAGCTGATCGCTCCTCGAATGGCGATAGCGCGGAGATTGCTCCCGTGTGCGGCTCTCGCGTACCTGTTCGATTTCCACGTCTCCGATGGTTTCGCTGATCCATTTCGCGCTATCTGGTTCACTTGTCCGCAGAAAGATCTTCGTACCCGGCTGCGAGAACATGACCTCGGCGTCCAGCCCGTAATGCTTTTGCAGCTGGCTGCGTCCCTGAAAGCCGAGAACTATCGGGTTGTTCGTCTTGCGGTTCCTGGTGACGGCATCGTGCAACTTGGGCAGTTTTTGCAGAAGCGCAACCTCGTCCAGAATGAACCACACCCGGCGCAGTTTCCTTTCTTCGTCATCCACGCCCTCATCCTGCGTGCGCATCACCAATAAATCGAACCACAGGCTGACTAGTGGCATAAGGCGGTCGCGAGTCATGTTGGTGCTTGGGAAAAACAGCCATCTGGTACGCGTCTTCGACCACTCCACCGTGTTCCAGCATCCGTTGGCTTCGTTTTTGGCTGGCAAGAGGCTTAGCGCGTCGGCTACTCGGTTAAGCGAGCCGAGTACGCCGTTTCGCTGATCGGGTGACTGCGGATTGATCATCGTCGCGTAGGGTGTGCCCGCAACCAGCCGGTCAATCTCTACCGGGTTCGACATCCAATGGATCAACTGCTGTGCCGTTGGTTTGTAGGTCAGCAAGTGAGCGAAGATTTTTCGCGGTGTTTCGGCAAAAAAAGGGTCCTGGTTGGGTCGGTCCGGGAAGAGCGATACTGCCAGCGCTGACGCCTCGGCGGGATTCCGCACCTCGTCGCCGATGCTCCAGAAAGGCATACGCCGGTCGCATGGAAACAAGATCACGTCGCCCCGCTCCGGCCTGTAGAAGCGCGACGTGTATTCCCGCTCCGGGTCGTGTACAATCGCGATCTCGTTCCGCTCCTCGATCTGCAGAAGTTGCTGAATGATGAGTTGCGTCTTGCCGGCGCCAGTGTCCCCCATGATCTCGAAGTGGCGGTTCTCTTTGATGAGGGGGATATGCAATTTCTTGTTGAGGCCGAGCATCCGCTCAAGCGCGGTGCGATCCTCATTCCCAAAGCCGATTCCTCTTGACCGGTGGTGTCTCCAGTTGAACTGCGCTGCGGTAATCAAGTCCGGCCCCCGGAGTTTTCTTCCGTAGCGGAGTAACCTTATGCGTTTCCGCTCAATCCACGTGGCTGGCCATAGACCGACAAGGAACACAAAGGGCATGGTCCAAAGCGCGGGCCTCGCCAGATCGAAGAGCGTCTGGTCGTGATAAATCCAACCGACGAGGAACGCGTGCAACTTCGCGTTGTCATAAAAACCTCGCTGCCATTCAAGTCGCAGTGCTCCTTGCTTCACAGCATCGCTCGTGAGTGCGAACGTTTTCTCTCCGTTGTCCGTCACGACTGGCACTATTTCGCTGTCTAGCGCCAACCGGCTCCCTTTCCGCGTCACTACTTCAAGCAGCGTGTACCATCCGTTCTGCCGAACGGTCCCGGCGATCTCAGTTCCGATATAAGTGAGCAGATAATGCCTTTCAAGTGGTGTCCAGACCCGCAGAAAACTAACGCATTCGACCGCTGCGCCTGCTGCCAAAGATAAGATCAATAACGCGATGGTGTATACCGGCTTGCTGCTGGGCCAGTCCGTCCTCTCGTCTCTTCCCCATTCCGTCCGCATGGCCATGCTCCGTCTGAGTCCGCTTCATCCCGCCTGTGGTTCTGTAGTTGCCGTGGTCAGCCGGTCTAACGCTTTTGCCAGCTTGGACGCGTCGGCGCGATTGATCATGTCCTGCATGTCTTCGCTTGTTAGCTGCTCGCGGTTCGCGATGCTGAACAGCACGTTTACCAGGATCATCCGCAGAGCGAGTAATTCAGCCACGATAGTTTGGTCGGAAGGACTTGGCTTGCTGGCTCTAAGCAACACTTCGCGCGCCCGTTCGCTGATCGTCTGTGTGCCCGCGAGGGCCTCGAACTGCGCGTATTCCTCCTCGGTGACTTTAGTGCTGATGGACTTAGTGCGAGGTGTGGGCATTAATCTCTTCCTAGTTCGAAATGGAGGGCGCGCGGGCGAATGCGCTCTGACGCCCAACAAAATCAACAAGTTCCCGTACGGGAACCGCAAGTTCCTGCGCAGAAACCACGGTGAGCGACGATTTGCTAGCGACCGCGTTTGCAGCGAGTTCCCATATAGCAACCATCGTTGCTATACGGCACCCGTTACGGGGTGACGTGTCAGTCCAACTCCCGGTGCCGAAGGCACCGCTCTTCATAGCTCACCGTATTCGAGGATCAAACCGTCCCACAGCGCCCGAACGGCTGGGATTTCCCAGGCACGGCGGAATAGCTCCCGCACCGCCTTCCACTCTTTCTCCGAGAACGTGAACGTGATTCCGTTGCTGCGCGCGCGAAAGGAGAACTCGACCTCTTTACCATGCTCGCCGAGATAGCCAAAAAAGTATTCGCCCTTCCAATGCTGCGCCGAGCCTTCCGGGTCGAGGGTTGCTAGCATGACCCGAAACTCGGCCATGACTGCGTACTCAGAGAGTGGGTACATTGGCGCTCTCGCACCGGGGAAGCTGAGGAGCACGGAGAAGTCGTTGCCCTCCCCACGGGCAAAAGAGAGAGTGAATCCGCCCTCGCTAATCGGCGGGATCGCTGCCTGAAAGAAACTCTCCGCGACCACCTTGGTCTTGTCGCGGACGGCCTCCTTCGTGAGGTGGTAATGGCCCCGTGCGGCAAGTCGCCAGAGGGGCGGCCAATGAGGGCGGAGCGCACGATTGAGTGCGTCCGCATCTTTGAGGCCATCATCTTCGAGAAGCGCATAGAGGTTCCGCCCCGCTAGCAGTGGTTCCCACTTTGTGGCCAGATCGCTGAACTGTCGGCGAGTTTCCGCTACTGTACGACGCACGATTTCGGGCGTGACTTTCTCGCTGCCTTCGGTGGCCCTTACTTTCGGGGGACGACAGTCCCAGGGAAGATTGCCCAGGTAATACTCATCTGAGGCGGATTGACCTTTGCGCAAATCGTAGGCTGCCGAGAACGCATCGAGGACGGCGATCAGAGACGCGCGAGATACATGACTTGGTGTATCGCTCGAAAATGCTTCCAGTCCCTGTTGAACAAAGTGCGCAAGGACCACCCACTCTGCCTTCGACAGGAGATGCTGAGCCTCGCCCTTTCTCCGAATTTCTCGAAGCGCTTTGGTAGGCTCCGACATGAGGTCCACGACTTCGAGGCGGTCTTCGCGGGCCGATTCGAGAAATTGTTTTGCAATCTCCGAAGTGGAAACGCTTTCGCCTGTCCTGGACGACATGAGTTTTTTGGCCCGGTCCAGGCGTTGGCGTAGCGCTTCGCTGATTCGCACGGAAAGGGTCTGTTGCTGCTTTGCTTTGTCCGAGTTGTCCGGTGGCTTTCCCTCGGGTTTTTCAGGCTTGTCAGGCAATAGGAAACTCACTTTCCCGGTAGAAAATACATTTCTACCAGTTGTATCGAAACATATTGACAGAATACATGTAACCAGCTATGATATCAATCCCATTTTCCATGGGACGAGAATGAAAGTCCGCAATGCCCAATCCGACCCGCGCAAGAACCCAGACTCGCCACGAGTGCATGGCTTGCGCCTCACGGTAAATCCATCATCTGCAGAATCACTGAGAGAGTTCAAAAACGCGCACAGCCAAGCCGAGGAACCATCTCCTCATATTAGTCACGCGGCTGGGAACGCCACAGTTGGGAGAAAGGAAGAAGCGGCGCAATTGCTGACAGTGGCGGAAGTAGCTGCTCTTCTGCGCGTCCCGTCTCCTGGGTCTACGGACGCACTCGAAAACGAACTTTAGAGCGGTTGCCGGGCTACCGACTTGGGAAGTATTGGCGGTTCCGCGAGGACGAAATCCTCGCTTGGGTTAAAAGTCAGCGCGGAGGTCAACATGCCGCTTGACTCCAGAGGTACACTCAAAGCTGACATAGGAAAAGGCAGACGAGCCAACCTCAGAATAGAGAGGAGAAAAATGGCTCGTTGCCAGTATCAGAATGGTTGTCTTTTTATTCGCGGTAAGCGTAGGAAAATGTGGGTTGCGCGGTGGAGGGAAGACGTGGTCCTCGCTGATGGATCGACCAACCGAGTAATGCGTTCGGTTGTGCTCGGGGCCGTAAGCGAGATCGCAGGCCGCCGTGAAGCTCGCAAACTGCTGGACGCTCGCCTCAACCCCATCAATCAAGGGCAATACCGCCCGGAAGCCACGATGTTATTCTCGAAATTTGCTACAGACTGTTTCGAGCCGGGGTTGTTGCCGACACTCAAGTTTGCTACGCAAAAGATATACTCATTCCTCTTGCGGAAGCACTTGACCCCACGGTTTGGTGACCATCGCCTATGCGACATATCCAGAGCTGAAATCCAGCAGTACCTTCTGGAGAAACTCAAGCAAGGATTTGCATGGGAAACCACCAACCATCTTCGCAATCTAATGAGCAAGGTTCTAGGGACCGCCGTCAGTTGGAATTACCTGGCGGACAATGTCGTTCGTGGCGTAAAGATGCCTGAGCGCTCGTTGAAGCGTCCACACCAGTTTTTCAACGCGGACGAGGTGAAACGACTCATTGCGGCCTGTACCGAACCAACTCGCACCGTCGTGGTACTTGCAACCATGACCGGACTGCGGATTGGTGAGATTCTCGCGCTGCGCTGGGGACGCATAAACTTCATCGGAGAAACATTGGTGGTTGCTGAAACTTGCTTCATGGGACATTTCGGTACGCCCAAGACTCGGGCAAGCAGGCGAGAAATTCCGCTGTCGCCTGCGGTCGTGGAGGCGTTAGAGGTTCACTACTCTCGCTCGCTAGATCGTTCTCCTGAGGCACTGGTTTTTGCCACCCGGCACGGTGGTCCTTTGGTGTCGAACAATCTGCGGAAGAGGGGACTGCAATCCGCGTGCAAACGCGCAGGACTGCCACGAATCAATTGGCACGCTCTTCGCCATACACACGGCACCCTCTTGCATGTCCAGGGAACACCTCTGAAAGTGGCTCAGGCACAGCTCGGGCATTCTCACATGGCGACAACTCTCGAAGTCTACACGCACGCCAGTGTGATCGCTCAGCGAGAAGCGGTGAACCTACTCGACGAGCAAGTGTTCCCAAGTGTTCCCAAAAACGCCTGAGAAGGTAGGAGTACAGCAAGGTCGTTTCGCCAACTAATTGAATTTCCAAGATTAAATGGCGCGCCCGGGGAGGCAGGAACTGTGCACAAACTCTTGGACTCCTGCACAGCGGTTGTAACCTCGCTGGTCATTTCATTTGCTTGGCGGTTCATTTTTTCGAGTGCTTCTCTTTGCATTCGCAACTTCATCTGCGAATACTTTTTTGAAGACCTTCGAGTCGCTCTGACGAAGCAGTTGAGTGACCCACTCGTCCGCGACGCCCCGGCACTCAGCCGCGTTGCATACGTTGAACGAAGATCGTAGAGCCGAAAGTAAGGAACCTTCGCTCTTCTCAACGTCAATCGCCAAACGGTTCGCAGGGAGCGTTGATAGCCTGTCGCGCTTTCTTCACTGGGAAAAAGGTAAATACTGCTTCCCGCGAGTGCGATCTGATCCCGGAACGCCTGAACAGCCATTGCGGTGAGTGGGAGCTCGGCAACACCGGTTGGCGTCTTGGAGTCAGGTATCCAAAGAACAGAGTTTTCTAGGTCCACTTGCTCCTTCGTCACGGGCATCAACTCCTTGTAAACGAGGAGCCGGGTTTCGGTGATGATGCGGCGGGCTCTTCAGTCCAATAGATCACGAACCATTTTCCTAACACGCAAAGTGTGGCGGTTGCGGCTTTGGTGCGATTTCCGACCATGCCGCAATCCTTGCCAATGGAGTGAATCTGCCAGACTTGACCTAATTTGCGTTATAGACATAACATTTAGAAGAAATGACTGTACGAGACAAACGAGCGGCCGAGTGGCTGCTGCTGACGTTCACGCTGCCGACGAAGCGCGCCAGCCAGAGAGTGGAGATTTGGCGGAAGCTGCAGCGGTACGGAACAGTACCGCTTGGGAACTCCGGATATCTGCTACCGGGCAGCGCCAGCAATGAGGAGCGGTTTCAATGGCTCGCGGCGACGATCCGGAAATATGGTGGCGAGGCATCCGTAGTTCGAGTGGAGTCCATCGACAACCTGTCCGGGCCGCAATTGCAAGGTCGGTTTTCCGAAGCACGCGCGCGCGAATACCAGGAGCTGATTCAGGAGATTCACGCGCTGTCGGGTGGTTCCGCCGAACGAAAAAGCACGGCTCGTCTTGGACGCTTGCGGAACCGGTTCCAGGAAATCGTGGAGGTCGATTTTTTCGACAGTCCTATGCAAGAGCGCGTCCGGGAATTGCTGGAACGGGCGAGTTCGCTGCGCGCAGCCACGGGCGCAACCGCCAAAATCAAACCAAGAGAATACAAGAGCCGAATCTGGGTCACGAGGCCAAGACCGGGTGTGGATCGCTGCGCGTCGGCCTGGCTGATTCGAAGATTCATCGACCCGAAGGCGCGATTTGCGTTTGCACCAGAAGATCAGGTGCCTCCGCGAGCCGTCCCGTTCGATATGTTTCACGAGCGTGGTTTCGGTCATCGGGGCGCGGACTGCACTTTTGAAACCTTGGAAAAGGAATTTCGGATTAGAGATCCGCGGGTAACGGTGATCGGGCAAATGATTCACGACGCGGATCTTCTGGATGACCGGTTCGGTCGCAAGGAAGGCTACGGAGTGGACGAGATTCTGAAAGGCTGGGCGCGGCAGGGATTTCCGGACGAGAAACTTCTCGAGCGCGGCATGGAGTTGATCGAAGGACTGTACCACTCCCCAGCCAAGTGAGGCCGCCGGCCGGAAATGAATGGAACGGAGAACGGACAGGACGTTTCGAAATGAGGAGTCGATGATCGTGCAAGGGAATCTTGGGAAATATTTGGGAATGGCGATAGTCGCGATTTTCTCGCTGGCGCTCTGCAAACCAGCGCTGGCACAAACACCTTCTGCCGAGCCAGCCAAGAAGGTATTCACCCTCGAGCAAGCCGTGGACTTTGCTCTCAAGAATTATCCCGCCGTGCGGGCTTCACTCGAACGAGTCCGGGCTGCGGAAGCCGGTGTCGGTTTGGCACGGACGAATTACTTGCCGCGCGCTGACGTTCTCTGGCAGGCGAATCGTGCAACCGACAACAACATCACGGGATTGCTGCTGCCGCAGTCCGTCATCGCTCCCATCTCGGGCCCGGTCCCGGTCTCGACATCCAATCAGAGCGCCTGGGGAAGCGCAGCGGGCCTGTTGTTTTCCTGGGAACCTCTCGATTTCGGATATCGCGGGGCCAGGGTGGATGCGGCACGCGCTGCTCGGAATCGCGTGAGTGCGGAGTCTTCGCTGACCCGTTTGGATGTGAGCGTAGCCACCATCAACGCCTTCATGACACTGCTTGCCGCGGAACAAACGGTGCGTGCCGCGGAGGCAGACGCCGGGCGACGGCAGGAGTTTGCAAAATCGGTTCACGTTCTTGCGGACAATGAACTTCGTCCGGGTGCGGATGCTTCGAGAGCCGATGCCGATCTCGCGCGAGCGCGAGTCAACCTTGCAAGGGCGCAGCAGCAGGAAGCAATGAGCCGCGCGTTCCTGGCCGACATCATGGGCATCGCCGATTCCCGAGTGGAGATTCAGGAAAGCGGTTTACTAGGTGCAGCGCTCGGTCGGCCCCTCGAAGCGGCTCCTGTGACAGGAAACCCGGCAGCGGAAGTCCAGAAAGCGCGCGTCGAAGAGTCGCAATCTCAGGTGCATATTCTGGATCGCTCCTACTATCCAAAATTTTATTTGCAGTCCTCGGTCTACGGACGCGGAAGCGGTTTGGATCCGGCCGGGAAGTTTCTGGGAGGGAGTGAAGGCCTGGCGCCGGACCGGTCCAACTGGGCTGCGGGAGTGACGGTGACGTTCCCCGTCTTCGATATCTTCACGATCCGTTCGAAGAAAGCCGTCGAAGCGGCGAATGAGCGGGCGGAAAAAGCCCGCTACGATCAAGCCTTGCAGGATTTGACTGGGCAGCTTCGGAAGGCGCAGGCCTCGCTCGAAGGCGCGAGGAAAGTTGCGGAAAATACGCCTTTCGAACTCGAAGCCGCTCACAGCACGGAGACGCAAGTGCGTGCCCGGTACCAAGCCGGTCTCGCCACACTTGTGGACGTTTCCGATGCGGAAAGCCTGCTCGTGCAAGCGGAAATTGATGACGCATTGGCGCGCCTGGCAGTCTGGCAGAATTTGGCCTCCGTTGCGGCGGCGCAAGGGGACCTTACTCCCTTCCTGCAACTGCTACCCAGCAAGACGAAGGAAGGGCTTTAGTCATGTGGCTGCTCCGGAGCGCGCTTCGAAATCCCATCAGTGTCGTCGTGGTGGTAATCGCCGTGGCGTTCTGTTCGACTCTGGCACTTTTGCGAATGCCCATCGATATTTTCCCGAACTTGAATTTGCCGGTGATCTACGTTGCGCAACCGTTTGGAGGAATGTCTCCAGCACAGATGGAAGGCTATCTCGTCTACTACTATGAATACCATTTTCTCTACATCACCGGCATTGAGTCCGTGGAATCGAAGTCGATCCAAAACGTGGGACTGCTGAAGCTGACGTTTCATCCGGGCACGGACATGAGTCAGGCCATGGCGCAGACGGTGGGATACGTGGATCGTGCACGCGCTTTCATGCCTCCGGGCACGGTCGCACCGTTCATCATGCGTTTTGACGCCGGCAGTGTTCCGGTTGGCTATCTCGTTTTTTCGAGTGCGACGAAGAGCGTCGCGGAGATACAGGACCTTGCGCTAAACCGCGTGCGACCACTGTTTGCGACACTACCGGGCGTTTCCGCACCTCCTCCGTTCGGAGGAGCCGCGCGCACGATTGTCGTGAGCGTTGATCCCGATCGTTTGCGGGCCTATCGAATGGCTCCGGAAGAAGTGATTCAGGCCCTCAACTCCGGAAATATCATTGTCCCGGCGGGGAATGTCAGAACGGGTGACTTGTTGCGGCTCGCGCCCATCAACTCGGTGGTTGCCAACATCAAGGACCTGCAAAATCTGCCGCTACGCACGGGAGCTGGCCCCACTGTGTTTTTGCGTGACGTCGGAACGATTGACGATGCAAGCGACATCATCACGGGATATGCCGAGGTGAATGGGCGGAGAACGGTTTACATCCCGGTCACAAAGCGCGCTGACGCGTCAACGTTGAGCGTGGTGAATGCAGTGAAAGCCAGTCTCCCACAGTTCCAAGGTGTCGTTCCTCCCGACATCAAGATCGATTATGAATTCGACCAATCGTCCTATGTCCGAAATTCCCTGTTGTCCGTCGTGCGGGAAGGTTTGTTGGGCGCCGCTCTAACCGGGCTGGTTGTGCTCTTGTTTCTACGGGATTGGCGGAGCGCTCTGATTGTTGTCACGACGATTCCCTTTGCGTTGCTCACCGCGGTGGTAGCGCTGTGGGGCGCTGGACAGACCGTCAACATCATGACGCTGGGAGGGTTGGCGCTCGCGGTTGGAATTCTGGTCGACGAATCCACCGTCGTGATGGAGAACATTCACAGTCACCTGGGGGAGGGACGAGGAAGAGCAGTGGCGGTTCTGCAGGCGAGCAAAGAGGTGCAAATCCCCCGCTTGCTAGCGATGTTGTGCATCCTCGCCGTCTTTGTTCCTTCGTTCTTTATGATTGGCGTGTCTCGCTCGTTGTTCGTGCCTCTTTCGCTGGCGGTTGGTTTCGCGATGGGCGCCTCCTACTGGAAAACGATAAATCGCTTCTGAGCCGGGTACGCGAGAGGTTAGACAAGACCTTGCATCGACTGGTTGGGATGCGCTGGCTCGCGCTCTCCGCTTATGCGGTGGTTGCCCTTCTGGCGCTGGTTCTGCTTGGCCCCTATCTGGGCCGCGAGGTTTTCCCGCGCGTTTCTTCCGGACAGCTGCTGTTTCGGTTCCGCGCGCCGATTGGGACGCGGGTCGAGACCACGGAACGGCTTACGCTCGATGTGCTCCGCTCGATTCAAGAAGCTGCTGGTCCGGGAAATGTGAGCGTCACGCTGAGCTACATCGGAGCGCCTCCTCCGAACT
>WNFP01004286.1_pt1 | contig 11485 bp, 9 predicted proteins | sample 5400201 | NCBI WGS metagenome assembly WNFP01 (sample SAMN13153355, study PRJNA577476) | soil metagenome | isolation source: 115 cm saprolite under Madrone tree | place: USA:California | collected 2016-06-14
TCGAACAGATCCTTGATCGAGACGGGAATGCCGGCAAAGCGCGACGGCGCCGCTTTCACCTCGCGCAGCCGGTCCATGGCTTCCGCCGCCTCGATCGCGGCTTCCGCATCGACATGCAGGAAGGCGCGTGCGCCCTCGCCCGAGCTGTCGGCGATCTTCGCCAGGCACTCGTCGACGAGCTTGCCGGCGCTGGTGCGGCCGTTTTCGAGATCATCCGCCAGTGATGCAAGCGTCGGCGTGTTCGGCATTGTTTTGTCGCTCGTCCCTGTTGACGGATTATTCGTTGTCCGAGGCAGGCTCGATCTCCAGATCGAGCAGCGCTGAGCTTAGGGATTTGCCGTGGGCGTCCAGTGCCAGCGAGCGTGTTACGCCGCCGCCGAGCGTCTGGGTCATCACAAAATTCAGCGCGGCAATGTTGGGGAGCTCATAGCGCACCACCTCGCCTTCGACCACGCCGGCAAAATGCGCTCTGAGGCGCGCGCTGGTGACTTGCGCAAGCAGCAGCGGATAGTGCTTTTCGTCGTAGGCGATCACCGAGATGTTGGAGGTGTTGCCCTTGTCGCCGGTGCGGGAATGGGCGATCTCGCGCAGCTTCATCGCGTCAACCTCCCACGAACTGGACCTGCGGCCTTGCGAGTTCGCGCGGCAGCAGGACCGACGCCACCGCGACCACATCGCGTGCCGATTTGAAAACGCCGCCGCCGGCGGCCGGGCCATTGGTGTAGAGCGTTTCGACTTCGTTGCCGATCCGCACAGCCTCGCGCAGATTTTCGGTGCGGCCGGCAACGCGAACGCGCACCTCGTAAGGTTCGCTCGCGTGGGCGGCAAGGTTGGCGCCGTGCAGCGCATCGACGCCGATCAGGTCGAACCGCAATTCACCTGCGGCGACGCCCGTTAGTTTCAACCGTTCCCGAACGATCTCCAGCGCCAGCCGTCCGCGCGCCAGCGAGCCCGGGCCGGCATAGGAAATCTGGCCCTCGCCGATATAGCTGTCGACATAGCCGACCGAAACCTTCAGCGTAGCGGGGCGCTCGGTGCCGCGTCCGCCGCTGACGCGTACGCGATCCCGAGCGACTTCCTCGACTCTTACTTGCGAAAAATCCGCCGTTACGTCGGGCTGGAGATACCGTGCGGGATCGTGCACCTCGTAGAGCAGTTGCTCCTTGCAAGTCTGCGCGGTCACCGCGCCGCCCGAGCCCGCGACCTTGGTGATGACGAGCGCGCCATCCTCGCCGACCTCGCCGATTGGAAAGCCGAGCCGCGCCAGATCGGGGATATCCTTGTAGCCGGGGTCGGCAAAATAGCCGCCGGTGATTTGGCCGGCGCATTCGAGCAGGTGGCCGGCGACGGTGCCCTGGCCCAGCAAATTCCAGTCATCCATCGCCCAGCCGAAGGCGTGGATCATGGTCGCCAGAAACAGCGCGGGATCGGAGGCGCGCCCGGTGATCACAATGTCGGCGCCGCCGCTCAGGGCTTGCGCGATCGGCTCGGCGCCGAGATAGGCGTTGGCCGACAGCAGCCGGTTGCCGAGCTGCTTGATCGAGCCGTCGAATTCCATGATCTTGAGATCGCGCTCCTTGCAGGCATCGAGCACGTCGTCACCGATGATGGCCGCGATCTTCAGTGACGGCAGGCCGAGGGAAGTGGCGATCTCCGCCGTCTTGCGGGCTGCCGCGGCCGGGTTGGCCGCGCCCATATTGGTGACGATCTTGATGCCCCTCGCGGCGCAGCTCGGCAGCACCGCGCGCATCCGCTCCTCGAGCAGCGGATCGTAACCGCTGTCGGGATCTTTCATGCGTGCCTGCTGCGCCAGCGCCACGGTGCGCTCACCGAGACACTCGAATACCAGATACTGGACGTCGCCCTTTTCGGCGAGTTCGACCGCGGGCTCGATGCGATCGCCCGAATAGCCGGCACCGGATCCTATTCGTATCGTTCGCACACCATGTCCTCCGGCGCCGCGTCACTTCTTTCTAGCGCGGGAAATCGAGAGCATACAAGCACCCCAGGCCAGCGATTGTGCGGATGCCGGAATATGCGCCATGCGGCAGGGTCGCTCGACCGTTGACGGCGGATGGTCAAATGTCGCATCAAGATTGGAACAAGCGGCCAGATGGCCCGACCCCGCCGGGAGGAAATGACCGACATGGCTGAGCCAGCACGCGCGCGACCGAAACCGACACCGGAAACCCAGCATTTCTGGGATGGCACCAAGGCGGGTGAATTGCGCCTGCAGCGCTGCGACGCCTGCGCCAACGTCTATTTCCCGCCGCGCCCGTTCTGCCCGGTCTGCGCCTCGCGCAAGGTCAGCGTGTTCAAGGCCAGCGGCAAGGCAAAACTTTACAGCTACGTGATTCATCACCGCCCGGTGCCCGGCTTCACGCCGCCTTACGCCATCGCGGTGGTGGAACTGGACGAGGGCCCGCGCATGATGAGCAACATCGTCGATTGTCCGCAAACGCCGGAGGCGCTCGAACTCGACATGAAACTGGAAGTCGCGTTCGAAAAGCTCGACGACAACATCACCCTTCCCCTGTTCCGCCCGGCGAAGGGTTAAGCATCATGCGAAGGAATCAGGTTGCCGTCGTCGGCGCTGCCGAAACCACCGAACTCGGCGTCATTCCCAACGTCTCGCAGATCCAGCTGCACGCGGATGCGGCGCTGAACGCCATCGCCGACGCCGGCTTAAAACTGTCGGACATCGATGGTTTCGCAACGGCGGTCGAGACCCCGCAGCAGATCGCTCACTATCTCGGGATCACGCCGACCTGGGTTGACGGCACCTCCGTCGGCGGCTGTTCGTTCATGCTGCATGTCCGCCATGCCGCGGCCGCGATCGAAGCCGGGCTGTGCAAGACGGTGCTGATTACCCACGCCGAGAGCGGCAAGTCGAATGTCGGCCGCACGCCACGGATGACCGGGCCCGACAGCCTCAACGGCCAGTTCGAGCTGCCTTACGGCGTTTCGACGCCGGCCAGCATGTTTCCGATTCCCGTGCTGCGCTACATGAAGACCCACGGCATCACCCATGAGCAGATCGCCATGGTCGCGGTCGTGCAGCGCGAATGGGCGGCGAAGAATCCGCGCGCCACCATGAAGGCGCCGATCACGGTCGCGGACGTCCTGAACTCGCGGATGATCGCCTATCCGTTCCGCATCCTGCAATGCTGCCTCGTCACCGATGGCGGCGGCGCGCTGATCCTGACCTCGGCCGACCGCGCCCGGGATTTTCCGAGAAAGCCGGTTTACATCCTCGGCACCGGCGAGAGCGTGGAAACGCCGATGGTCAGCCAGATGCAGACGTTTGACAGTTCGCGCGCCTTCAAGGTCGCCGGTCCTTTGGCCTTCAAGGAAGCCGGCATCACGCACAGGGATGTCGATCACCTGATGATCTACGACGCATTCGCGCATCTGCCGCTCTATGGCCTCGGCGATCTCGGCTTCATGCCGCATGAAGAAACCGGCAAGTTCATCGCCGACGGCAACACAAGGCCCGGCGGCAAGCTGCCGCTTAACACCAATGGCGGCGGCTTGAGCTACATGCATTCGGGCATGTACGGCATGTACGCGCTGCAGGAGAGCGTGCGGCAGATGCGCGGCATCGCGCCGGCGCAGGTCAAGGATGCGAAAATTTCGGTCTGCCACGGCGTCGGCGGCATGTTCGCGGCAAGCGGCACGGTTATTTTTACGAACGAACGATAACAACTTTCGTCATTCCGGGATGCGCCACTTGGCGCAGGCCCGGAATCCATACTCCGGATCGTGGTTATGGATTCCGGGCTCGCTCGCTTCGTTCGCGCCCCGGAATGACAACAACGGGAGGAAAAAATGGCGCCGGGTAAATCACTCGAAGGCAAATCCATCATCGTCACCGGCGCCGGGCGCGGCATTGGCCGTGAGATCGCGCTGCTTTGCGCCGCCGAAGGCGCCAAGGTCGTGGTCAACGATCCCGGCGTCGCCGCCGACGGCTCGGGATCGAGCGCCTCGCCTGCGGAAGAAGTGGTCGAAGAGATCAAAAAGCGCGGCGGCACGGCGGTTGCCAATTTCGAAACCGTCGCGGAAGCAATTCCCGCCAGCAAGATCGTCAAAAGCGCGATCGACAGCTTTGGCAAGCTCGACGGCGTGGTCAACAATGCCGGCATCCTGCGCGACGCGATCTTCCACCGCATGAGCATCGACGCCTTCGAGTCCGTCATCAAGGTACACCTGATGGGCTCGTTCTACGTCTCGCACGCCGCCGCGCGGCTGTTTCGCGAGCAGGAAAGCGGCTCGTTCGTCCACTTCACCTCGACATCCGGCCTGGTCGGCAATTTCGGTCAGGCCAATTACGCCGCCGCGAAGCTCGGCATTGTCGGGCTGTCGAAATCGATCGCGCTTGATATGGAGCGTTTTCACGTTCGCTCCAACTGCGTCTCGCCGTTCGCCTGGAGCCGGCTGATCGGCACGATTCCGACCGAAAGCGAGGCGGAGAAGGCGCGCGTGGCTAAAATTCAGCAGATGGGCCCAGAAAAGATCGCGCCGATCGTGGCTTTCCTGCTCAGCGACGTCGCCGGGGATGTCACCGGGCAAATCTTTGCGGTGCGGATGAACGAGATTTTTCTGATGAGCCAGTCCCGCCCCTTGCGCTCGATCCATCGCGGCGAAGGCTGGACGCCCCAGACCATCGCCGAACACGGCGTGCCCGCGCTGAAGTCGTCGTTCTACAAGCTCGACCGCTCGGCGGATATTTTCAATTGGGATGCGATCTAGCTCATCGTCGTCCCTGCGAAAGCAATGCGAAAGCAGGGACCCATAACCACCGACCTTAATTGTTAGAAAGCCGTCTACTCCCAGCGCAAAATCACAAGGGCACGGCGTATGGGTCCCCGCTTTCGCGGGGACGACGACCTCACCCGCTATTGCGCAGTCCCGCCGAAATCCCGTTGATGGTGAGCTGGATGCCGCGCAGCACCTGTTCATCGGGATTCTGCGCGCGATGTTCTTTCAACAGTTCCACCTGCACATGGTTCAGCGGATCGAGATAGGGAAAGCGGTTGCGGATCGAGCGCTCCAGCAGCGGGTTGCCCTGCAGCAGGCGCTGCTGCCCCATGATGTCCAGCAACGTCTCGATCGAATTGTGCCATTCGCGCCGGATGCGCCCGAAGATATTTTCGCGCAAACTCGTATCCGGCACCAGTTCGGCATAGCGCGAGGCGATCGCGATCGAGCTTTTGGCCAGCACCATGTCCATATTCGACAGCAAAGTGCGGAAGAACGGCCATTCGCGATAAAGCTCTTTGAGGAACGGCATGCCCTTGTCGGGATGCTCCGCGATCCATGCCTCCACCGCGCTGCCAAAGCCGTACCACCCCGGCAGCATCAGCCGGCATTGCGCCCAGCTGAACACCCAGGGTATGGCGCGAAGGTCCTCGATCGCGCGGGTTTTTTTGCGCGACGCCGGGCGGCTGCCGATATTGAGCGTCGAGATTTCGGTGATGACCGTCGAGGCCCAGAAATAGTCGACAAAACCCTCGGTCTCGTAAACCAGTCCGCGATAGGCCTTGAAAGCGAGCTCCGACAACTGGTCCATCGTCTTCAGATATTCTCCCGATGGAGCGCTGTGCTTTGGCTGAAGCAGGCTGGCTTCGAGTGTCGCTGCGGCGAGAATTTCCAGGTTGCTGCGGCCGACCTCGGCATTGGAATATTTGCTGGAGATGATTTCACCCTGCTCGGTGATCCGGATCTGGCCGTTCACCGCGCCGCCGGGTTGCGCGATGATGGCGTCGTAGCTCGGCCCGCCGCCGCGGCCGACCGAGCCGCCGCGGCCGTGAAACAGCCGCAACCGCACCCCGTGACGCTCGAACACCTCGACCAGGCCGATCTCGGCCTTGTAGAGCTCCCAGCCCGAGGTGACGAAACCGCCGTCCTTGTTGCTGTCGGAATAACCGAGCATCACCTCCTGCACCAAGCCGCGGCTGTCCACCAGCTTGCGATAGTCGTGAATCGACAGCATCCGGTCCATGATCGCGGCGGACGCCTGCAAATCCTCGATGGTCTCGAACAGCGGCACGATGTTGATCGCGCTGCGGCCGGAGGGATTGACCAGGCCGACCTCTTTCAAGAGCAGCGCGACCTCCAGCATGTCGGACACCCCCTCGCACATCGAGATGATGCATTGGGGGATCACTTCCGCGCCGAACCGGATATGCGCCTCGGCAGCCGCATGGAAGACCGCCAGCTCACCAACCGTCTCGTCCGAGTATTTCACGAAGGCGGAAGCGAGCGGCCGCGTGTTGCGCAATTCGTTGGTCAGAAGCGAGATCCGCGCCTCTTCGTTTAGCGCCAGATAGGACATGCCGGGCATGGCCGCGTCGATCAGCTCGGCCACGGTGCGTTCATGCACCGCGGAGTTTTGCCGCATGTCGAGATTTGCCAGGTGAAAACCGAAACAGTCCACCGCGCGGCGCAACAGGCGCAGCCTGCCCCGCGCGATCACGCCGGAATTATTCGCGATCAGCGAGCGGTGGAGAATGTCGAGGTCGGCCTTGAGCTCTTTCGCACCGGCATAAGCGGCCGCTTCTCCCACCGGCTGCCTCATGGTTTCCACGTCCAGCCTGACAGCGGTCGCGGTGAGTCGGGCGTAAATGCCGGACACCGCCAGCCGATAAGGCTCGCCGCTTCGATGCGGCGAAGTGTCGGGCGAGCGCCCCGCCAGCGCGCGCAGATCTTCGGAGACGTCGGCGAGGTGCGCCGCGAGCGACAATTCGGAGCCGAGCACGTGCAGTTGTTCCAGATAGTAGCGCAGCACACGGCTCGACTGCATGCGAAGCGTGCCACGCATCACGTCTGCCGTGACGAACGGATTGCCGTCGCGGTCGCCGCCGATCCAGCTTCCCATCCTCAGGAACGACGCCAGCTCTCCGCCCGTGGCGGGGGCGCCCTCGTTCAATCGGTCCTCCAGCACGCAATGCAGCCGCGGCACCTCATGCAGGAAGGTGTAGTCGTAAAACGAGAGGCCGTTGACGACCTCGTCGAGCACGGTGAGCTTGGTACGGCGCAGCAGATTGGTCTGCCATAGCGTCAGCACCTCGCGGCGCAACTGCTCGTCATCGGCCGCGAGTTCTTCCGGCGTGAGCTGGACGCGTTCGCGGCGCTCCAACAGCGCGGCGACCTCCATCTCGCGGTCGATGGTGCTCTTGCGGCGAACCTCGGTCGGGTGCGCGGTCAGAACCGGACTGACCAGAGCTCCCGCAAAAAAACGGCGCAGATCGGCCGCGCTGAGGCCGGCCGCACGTGCGTGCGACAGCGTCAGCGCAAGGGTGCCCGGGCGCGACGATCCGCCTGCACTAGCGCGCGCCCGCATCTGGCGGATGTTGTTCTGGTCTTCGGCGATGTTGGCAAGGTGCGAGAAGTAACTGAAGGCGCGCACGATGCGCACGGTTTCGGTGATCGACATGCTGTCGAGGATGATTTCGAGCTCGCGCCGCGCCGGCCTGTCGTTGTCCCGGTGGAACCGGATCGAGGTCTGCCGGATGCGTTCGACCAGATCGAACACGCCGGCGCCTTCCTGATCGCGCACGGTATCGCCGAGGATGCGCCCGAGCAGCCGGATGTCGTTGCGCAGCCGCGCGTCCTCTTCAAGCGCCTGGGCTTCCTCGGCGCGATTGGACTTTTGGTCGGCGTCGGAAGGCATGATCTGGGACGACATGGCTGGCTGCTCCAGAAACTGCCCGGCAGTCTCTTGAGTCGCAATTTTTCACCCGCAACGCAAGTCCAAGAAGAAGGCGGCTCGTCGGGTCAATGAGCCCTCATGGTGAGGAGCGCATCCTCGCGCGTCTCGAACCATGAGGATGAGATGTCATCCTTCGAGACGCGGCCAAGCGGCCGCTCCTCAGGATGAGGCCGCGCGTTGATCAAACATCAGCAAAGCGCGGCGGGCGCTTGTCGATGTTGGCGCGGACCGCTTCGAGCTGATTGGCGCCGCCTATCAATTTCATCTGCTCGATGGATTCGGCTGATAGCGCCGGGCCGGGGTCGACGGAAAGATTGTTCAGCAGGCGCTTGGCGGCACGGATGGCGTCCGGACTCTTGCCGGCGATCTCGCGCGCGACCTCAAACGCCGTGGCGCGCGGGTCGTCGCAGATCCGCGTCGCGAGACCGTAACTCAGCGCTTCCTGCGCCGAGAAAATCCGCCCGGTATAGGTCAGCTCACGCAGGATATCGTCGCGGACGAGGCTCGCCAGGATCGGCGTCCCCGCCATGTCCGGCACCAGGCCCCATTTGATTTCCATGATCGACATCCGGGCATCGGGGCTGAGGAAGCGCATATCGGCCCCCAGCGCGAGCTGAAAGCCGCCGCCGAACGCCACGCCCTGGATCGCGGCGATCACCGGCACCGGAAGCTGCCGCCATCCCCATACCGCCTGCTGCGGAAAATTGGCTAGGCCATGGGTGCGCCTGGTCAGGTCGCGGTCTTCGCCCCCGGCTACCCCGTTACCGCCCTTCTCCTTCATGGCGGCGAACCGGCCCATATCGAGGCCGGCGCAAAACGAGCGGCCCTCACCGGACAATACTACCGCCCGCACGCCTTTTTCATGGGCGAGCCGCTCGGAAGTGGCGACCAGTGCATCGAACATCGCGGCATCCAGCGCATTCATCTTGTCCGCCCGCACCAAACGGACATCGGCGACGCCGTCCGCAATTGCTACCGAGACGCGCTGCTCCATGGATGGTTCTCCCTGCTGTTTTTTGTTTGCCGCTTTACAGAAAGGCGCCGGGCGGATTTATTCGATCAACCAATTAGCAGACAATCCCTTTGGGCGGAAAGCTTCAATGTTTAACCAACAGCTACTCACTGGCCGTCGCATTCTTGTCACCGGCGGCGGCACCGGTCTCGGCAAGTCGATGGCGGCACGCTTCCTCGAGCTTGGCGCCGAGATCCATATCTGCGGCCGCCGCAAAAGCGTCTGCGACGAAACCGCGACCGAGTTGATGGATCTGTATGGCGGCAGGGTGACGAGCCACGGCGTCGATATCCGAAACCCGCTCGCGGTGGATGAAATGATCGAGACGATTTTCGTCGAGGGTCCGCTCACCGATCTCATCAACAACGCCGCCGGCAATTTCATCTCGCGCACCGAGGACCTGACGCCGCGCGGCTTCGACGCGGTCGCCAACATCGTCATGCACGGCACATTCTACGTGACCCACGCCGTGGGCCGACGCTGGATCGCCGCAAAACAACGCGGCAACGTGGTCTCGATCACCGTGACATGGGTCCGCAATGGCAGCCCTTACGTGGTGCCGTCGGCGATGAGCAAGTCCGCGATCCATGCGATGACGATGTCGCTGGCGACGGAGTGGGGACGCTACGGCATCCGCCTCAACACCATTGCGCCCGGCGAAATTCCGACCGAGGGCATGAGCAAGCGCATCAAGCCCGGCGACGAGGCCGGCGCCCGCACCAAGGCGCTGAACCCGATGGGCCGCGTCGGAAAAATGGAAGAGCTGCAAAACCTCGCCGTGTTCCTGATCTCGGGCGGCTGCGACTGGATCAACGGCGAGACCATCGCGATGGACGGCGGCCAGGCGCTGGCGATGGGCGGCAACTTCTATCAGTTGCGGGACTGGACCGACGCCGACTGGACCCAGGCGCGCGATGCGATCAAGGCGCAGAACGAAAAAGACCGCGCCGCGCGGGGCTAACCGCGTCGCCCCCGGCGAAAGCAGGACGACACGCTTGTTGGAGCGCCGCGCGCCAACAAACGTCACTCAATGCTTCCCCGCCCCCATATAGCCGAACAAAAATCCCGCGACCTTGCGCTTCTGGATTTCCTCGCTGCCTTCGGTGATGCGATAGCGGCGGTGATGGCGGTAGATGTGCTCGAACGGCTTGTGGCGCGAATAGCCCATGCCGCCATGGACCTGCATGGCGCGGTCGGCGGCCTCGCAGCACAGCCGGTTCGCCCAGAAATTGCACATGGAAACCTTGTCGGAGAGCGTGTGCTCGACCTGCGCCTGGGTCAGCTGGTCCATTTCCCAGGCAGTCTTGCGGATCAATAGCCGCAGCATCTCGGCTTGGGTCGCCAGTTCAACCAGCGGCCACTGAATCGCCTGGTTTTCAGCCAGCGCCTTGCCGAACGGCTTGCGCTCGCGCGCGTATTTTACGCTTTCCTCGATGCAATACACGGCTGCGCCCAGCGAACTCGCGGCCTGCCGGATCCGGTTCTCATGCACAAAACACTGCGCCAGCGACAAGCCGCGACCGATCTCGCCGAACAGCGCATCGTCGGGAACGAATACATCGGTAAAGCTGACGCGCGGGTGATCGGTCGGCATATTAAAGGTCCACATGTATTCCTCGACCTTCACGCCTTTGGTCTTTGCCGCCACCAGCAAGCAGGTGATGCCCCGCGCGTCGCCGTCATCGCCGCTGGTGCGGGCGAACAGCGCGCAATGGGTGGCGACATGCATGCCGGTGGTCCACATCTTCTCGCCGTTGATGACCCATCCCGGGACGCCATCGCGGGTCGCCTGCACGGCGCGGGTTTCCATGTGGGTCGCATCCGAGCCATGCTCGGGTTCGGTAAGACCAAAGGTGATCCGGTATTTTCCCGTGATCGAGCCTTCGATCATCGCCTTCTGCTCGTCGCGGCCGTAGCGGTCGAGCATGGTGACCAGCGGCAGGTTGCCGACGATCGAATGTTCGTTCTGCAGGTCGTTGTGCAGGCCAAGACCCCTGGATGCAAAATGCTCGCGGATGACGGCCATCCAGAGGTTGGAACCATCCTTGCCGCCGTAGCGCTTCGGAATCGCAAAGCGCAGATGTCCGGCTTCGTCGGCAAGATTTTTCACCCGGCGCAACAGCGCTTCCCATTCCGGCCGCGGCAGCCCGCCGTGCTCGAAATCGGTGCGCGCCCATTCGCGGCGATGATCGAAGAAACGGATGTTGTCATCGACCTGCTCGAGCGGCTTGATCTCGCGCTCGATGAAGCGATCGAGTTCATCGATATAGGCGACGAGGTCGGCCGGCAAGTTGAAATCCAAGGCAGTTTCTCCCGAATTGTAGTTCATTCTCGTTAGCGGCGTGGCCTCGATTAAGGTAACAAGCCTGGATCAAGTCAAGCAAGCGAACACGGCTTGTGACGCGGAGAGGCCTTGCGTAATTCGGTGGCGTCCGCCGGCGGGAGCAAGTTAATATTCAAGCCTTCCGCGCCACAGAAAAAATCCAGGGAGCAAGCATGGACTTGAAATTTTCGGTAGTCACCCGCAAAGGCGCGATCACGATCGTGACGTTGTCGCGCCCGGAAGTTTACAACGCGCTGCATATTGATGCGCATTTCGAACTGAACAAGGTGTTCGATGAGTTTTCCGCCGATCCCGAGCAATGGGTCGCGATCGTCACCGGCGCCGGCGACAAGGCGTTTTGTGCCGGCAACGACCTGAAATGGCAGGCGGCGGGGGGCAAGCGCGGCTTTGATACCGGCGGATTTGCCGGGCTGACCTC
>WNFP01008694.1_pt1 | contig 11485 bp, 9 predicted proteins | sample 5400201 | NCBI WGS metagenome assembly WNFP01 (sample SAMN13153355, study PRJNA577476) | soil metagenome | isolation source: 115 cm saprolite under Madrone tree | place: USA:California | collected 2016-06-14
TTTTTACCGGTCGAGGTTATCACCGTTCCTTGATTCGCTTTCGACCTATCCACCATAAGTTGCACGCCATTTAGGCCAAATACTCCTCGGCTATTCGCTGGCAGGGGTCCTCCGCCACTCGGTCCTCCAGACGCGCTGCTCGTCGAACCCGCAGCGCCGCCGGCAGGAAGGCTCGTAGAATTCGGAATCCCGGATGTTGGGTTCTGTGGGCGGTTAGGGGCCATCGGTGAACCGCCCGCTGCTCCAGCACCCGAGTTGGCCGTGGAATCGCTCGCAGGGCCCGGTGAACCGCCGGAAAAATCACTTTGTGGTGCCGCTATCGCAACGATGGCAACATTCAGCGGCATCTCCTCGCCCTTCTTCGGAATCGCTTTGTCAAAATGAATCACCAGCGTGGACCCGCTATCGCCCTTCGATCGCGCCGTTGCTTCCGTGACGTGGCCCTCCAACTTTGCTCCTTTCGGAACAATCGTCTGGGGTCCGTTTTTCACGGCTTCGGTTGTGTGAGCCTCGACCTTGTCTCCCGGGGCCGCCGCACATGCTGCAAAAATCGTGCCCATCAAAATTGCAAATCCTGCTCGAATCATTTCCACCTCCAATTACCGATTGTCGGGCCGTCTAGGCTGGGCGATCCCCTATATAAGGGGACGCTTGCTTGTTACGAATAGTTGTCTTGACGTCGCGAACCGTAAATCCAGTGTCTCGCGTAAGTCACGCAAGACTACGGCGGCGATTTGGTGCAGATTGGCTTAAAAAGCTTCGCCAGAAATACGCACCTTACTTGAATGCCGGGAGATCGATCAGTCCAATTATTGAACTTATTGAACGATGCCCAAAGGCTTCGCCACTTCCGCCAAAATATCCGCTGCCCGAAGCAGCTGCTCCCGTTTGTGAGTGGCGCTCACGATGGCTCGCAGCCGCGCTTTGTCTTCGGCAACGACCGGATAGCCCACGGCTGGCGCGAAAACGCCGGCCTCAAACAGTTTTTTCGAAAACTCGAACGCCTTCGCTGCATCGCCCACGTGGATCGGAATAATCGGCGTCTCGCTTACTTTGAACTGAAAGCCGCGCTTCTTCAGCTCCCGCTTGAACATTTTCGTGTTCGCCCAAAGCTTTTTCACAAGTCTCTCACCTTCGGGTGAATCGAGCAGCGAAAACGCGGCCTGGCAGGCCGCCACTGTCGCCGGCGGATGCGAAGTCGAAAAAAGAAACGGCCGTGCGCGCAAGTACAAGAAATCAATCAGATCGCGTGATCCAGCAACATACCCGCCCATGGCGCCGATGGCTTTGCTCAGTGTCCCCACTTGAATGTGCACGCGTCCATGACAATCAAAATGATCTACAGTGCCCCGGCCGCCGCGTCCCAGCACGCCCGAGGAATGGGCGTCGTCCACCATCATGATGCAGTTGTACTTTTCCGCGAGGTCGCAAAGCGCCGGCAGCGGCGCGATGTCGCCGTCCATCGAAAAAACGCCGTCCGTGATGATCAGCTTCTTTCCAGGAAACTCCGCGTTCTCCTGCAGGATGCGTTCGCAATCCTTCAAGTCCTTGTGCTTAAACACCTTGATCGTCGCTTTCGAAAGCCGCGCTCCATCGATAATCGAAGCGTGATTCAACTCATCCGAGATGATCAGGTCTTCCTTGCCGAGCACCGCGGAAACCGTTCCCGCGTTGGCCGTGAACCCTGATTGGAACACCACGCACGCTTCTACATTCTTAAACCGCGCGATCTGCTCCTCCAGCTCCATGTGAATTCTCATCGTCCCTGCGATCGTGCGCACCGCGCCAGCTCCCGCTCCGTACCGCTTCACCGCGTCCAGCGCAGCCTTTCGAAGCGATTTGTGTGTCGTCAGTCCCAGATAGTTGTTCGACGCCAGGTTGATCACTTCCCGCCCGTCAAAAATGCAGACCGGTTTCTGTTCACCCTCCAGCACCCGCAGCTTCGGCGCCACTCCCTTCGCTCTCAGCTCGTTCAACTGATCGGAAATGTACTGCGTCGGACTCTTCTTCGTCGTTTGCGTTGCAGTCTCGGACATACGGTGGCTCCTGTGGGACCAATTTGCCGGGGAAAGCTATTTTGCTCCATGCGAAGGGCTTGGAGCAAACCACCGCGCGTTCACAATGCGGTTCTTGGTTACAGCAACTCGGAGTTGTATTTTCGGAATACCGCTTGCAGCACGTCCGGAGTGCGCTCCTTCAGAGTGTGGATGGCCTGAATCAGTTCATAAATCCGAGGCGTCATCACCAATAGATAACGCAATGGTCCCGGCCCGGGGTTCCAATAAGTATGCGCAGTCCCGCGCGGCACGAATACCGCCGAGCCAGCCTGCGCTTCCACGTCCTTGTCTCCGACCCTCACGCAAAGTAGGCCTTCGAGAACATACCAAGCCTCGTCGTCATTATGGTGCAAATGGAGCGGAGCGATAAACCGCGGCGGCCCGGGCGGACCACCGGCATCGCGCCATTCCGCGATCACGAAACTATCCTTGCCAGTTCCGAGAGTGCTTCCGGCTAGGGAAGAAGCAGTGATGGGCGCACTCATTTCTGTTGTCACCAAAGCTGGAGCAAGTGCGGCAGTGAGCTAACGAGAAAGCCCGTTCGGATACAGCAGAATCTTCCCCGCCAACCCACCCTGCAATTTCGCAAACGCATTCTCAAACTTTTCCAGAGGTTCCCGCTCGCCAAACAGCGGCTCTAAATCCAACCGTCCCGCCTTCAGCAAGGCCGTCATCTGTACCCACGTCCCATACATCCGCCGCCCATAAATCCCTTGCACCGTAGCGCCCTTGAAAATCACATCGTTCACGAGGTCCAGCGGCACGTTTTCCGTCGGTATCCCCAGCAGCGACGCGCGTCCCCCCGCTCGCAACGCCTTGAATCCTTGCTGGATTGCCGTAGGATTGCCGGACATCTCGAGCAGCGCATCTACACCCGTTCCGTTCGTCTCCGTCAGAATACGCGCAACAGCGTCTTCCGCCGCGGGATTCAAGACCACGTCCGCGCCCATTTTTTTCGCCATCGCGCGCCGAGTCTCGTTTGTCTCGGTCGCAAACACCGTCGAGCTCCCGCAAGCCTTGGCCACCGCAATCGACATCAATCCGATCGGCCCGCATCCCGTCACCAGCACCGTCTGCCCCGCAATCGGCCCAGCCAGCACGGTATGCACGGCATTCCCCAGCGGATCGAGAATCGCGCCGTAGTGTTCCGGAATCGCGGGATCGAGTCTCCAGATATTCGACGCCGGTATTTTCACGAACTCCGCAAACGCTCCATCCTGGTCGATCCCGATAATCCGCAAATTCTGGCAAATATGCGCTTCGCCGAGCCGGCACTGGTGGCAATGCCCGCAATTGACGTGCATCTCCGCGCTGACGAAGTCTCCGGCCATCACCGCCGTAACCTCTTCACCCACTCGCTCGACGACGCCGCAAAACTCATGCCCCAGCGTCACCGGCGGCTTGATCCGTCCCTGCGACCACCGGTCCCATCCGTAAATATGCAAATCCGTTCCGCAGATCGACGCCGTTTTCACGCGCACCAGCACGTCAGCCGCGCCAATCGCGGGCACCGGCGCGCTTTCCATGGACAATCCGCGCCCCGCCCGCATCTTCCGCAACGCCTTCATCGCCGCTGCCATCTGCTACGATCCTCGCTCACAACACAATCTTCGATGCTAGCACAGCCCCATCCGTAGGGGCACGGCACGCCGTGCCCGTCTTCGTCGACATCTCGTTCCAATCCTGCCTCGCCTATCCTCACCGCGAAATCTCCTCCAAAACCAACGCGTTCGTCCGTGGCCCCATAATCGCCACCACGGTCGCCACCAAAATCATTGCCACCGCCAACAACGCAAATACCGCCGGCACTCCATGCGCCAGCACCGCCCCAATCAGTAGCGAGGTAAACGCCGCGCTCAAGCGGCTCCAGCTATAGGTGAACCCCACTCCCGTAGCGCGCAGCCGTGTCGGAAACAACTCCGCCTGATAAGCATGGAACGCCGCCGAAAACCAATAATTCGCCAGCGTCAAAAGGGCTCCAAATCCCACAACCGCCGCAGGCGCAATCGAATTCCCAAATCCGATTCCCAGTCCTGCCACAAGCAAAGCCAGCACCACGATCGTCCACTTCCGTTCCATTCTGTCCGAAGTGAGCGCGGCCAATAGGGGCCCCAGCGGCGAAACGAGCGCAATCAGCAACGTATACTCCAGCGAATGCAAAAGCGTCACTCCCCGCTTCAACAAAAACGTCGGCGCCCAATTCGCAAATCCATAAAACCCAATCGTCTGCAAAGCCTGAAAAATCACAAGCATGACGGTTCGCGAAAGATAGGGCCGCCTCCAAAGCTCCCAAAACGACGCCGCTTCCGCCACGACTCCAGTTTCGCCGCCCTTGGTCGTTAGCCCGCCACTCTTCACTCGTGTACCCTGAGCGGAGCCGAAGGGCCACTCGCCACTTCTTCCTGAAGCAGAAAACGACTCCTTCTCCAGCGTCGACATAATCGCATCCGCTTCCGCGATCCGTCCTTGGCTCTCCAACCACCGGGGCGACTCCGGCAATCGCCGCCGGAACCACCAAGTCAAAAGAGCCCCCGACGCCCCCATCACCCATCGCCACCCGCTCATCAAAAAATGTGTCGGCACAAGCACGCGCGAAAGCACCGCCGCGACCGGCACCGCGCAAAATCCCGCCACCTGCGTGATCGCCACATACCTCCCGCGCGCGAAACTCGGCACTACCTCCGTGACATACGTGTCAATCACCACAATTTCCGCGCCAATCCCCACGCCCGCAAAAAACCGCAGCGCAATCAACCACCCCGCCGTCGGCGCAAACGCATCCGCAAACGTAAACACCGAATAAATCAAAAGCAGCAGAATGAACGCGCTCCGCCTCCCCATCCGGTCGCTACCCATCCCAAACACGACCGTCCCAACAAACATCCCCAAAAATCCCGCTGCCACAAAAAACGTAAATTGTCTGAGCGAAAGAAATCCGGACTGCTGCAAAGCCGCGCCGATGTAGGCCACGATAAAAATGTCGTAGAGGTCGAAAAAGTTGCCGAGCGATACAAGCGCAATAAACCGCCGGTGAAATCTCCCCAACGGCAACCGCTCAATCCTCTCCGCAATCGTCATATAGTTTTATGTGTCATTCCGAGCGTAGCGAGGAATCTGCTTTTGTTCTTCCCCGCTTCTGTGCGTTGTTGTAGGGCGCAACATGTTGCGCCGCATTTCGCCAGTCACTTCGCCACCGACACGACTGCGATTTTCTCCAATGCCCGCAAATACTCCACCACCAACTCCAACGGCACCGGCCCATACTCCGCCGACACCGCATCCCGTATCTCCTGCGCATTCCGCTTCCCATCCGCAAAATTCAACGCCTCGTAGGCGTATTCTTCCCCCGCTCCCCACAATCCCTCGTAACTGAACAATTTCGGCGTCGCCACTCCCGCCGCCTTCGCACGATCTGCAAAGTAGTCATACCCAAACACCGCAAGCGGCCCTTTCGGCTCGGCCTTTCGCTCGAACCGAATCACCGCATCGCCCCTCGGAACAGGAGTCAGTGCCTTCATAGGATTCAGAGTGCCGTCCACGAGAGACACGCCGTAGTACACATGCAAATCCTCAACAACATTTCTGGACAGAAATCCCAACAGCGAATCACCAATCCCCTGCTCGTGGCGCGTCCAGACAAGTGAATACGCACCGAGGTTGGCATCGCCGGCTGCGCGTCGCCGTGAAAGAGCCCGCGAAACTCGTTGGCGGCTACCCTCTTCAAATAGACTTCTCAAAGGCTCGGCGTTCGCGTCCCGAAGATTCGCCAAAAAATACCCGCTAGCCGCCCCAATAAATGCTGCCCTCTTCAATTTCGTCGTATCGATATTCGCCGCCGTATCAAAATTCGTATGAATGTACCGGTCCGGCCAGTCATTCATATAAATCGCCGGTATCCCGAACGACGAATCCTGATACACATCATGATCGCTTCCCATCGTGTAGGCCGAATACTCCGCCCGCAGCGGCTCTTTCCCTCCCTCCGGCGCCACAAACGGGTACTCCGCCTTCCCCGTCGCCGCAAATTTGTACGACTCCTCGTTCACAAACTCCGCAAACGCCCACGCCACGTCATGCACAAACGAGGGCAAGCTCATCGGCCCGCGTGTCACGTGGAACACTGCCTTGGTCTCCGGCCCGCCTCCGACCATATCCATGTGAATCGCCGCCTTGATCCGCTTCGCCAGCTCCGGTTTCGCGTTCAGCAGCGTGATCGTCCCCTCAATCTCCGGCGGCCAAATAAAACGTATCGTCCGGGCCGGCCGCGCCAATTTCCCCTCCGCGATCAACTTCTGCAAAGTCCGCGCCACCTCCAAAATCGTCACGCACCCGCTAGCATTGTCATTCGCTCCCGGCCGCTGATGATCGAGGTGGCACGAAAACGCAATCTCCTCCTCCTCGAACTTCGCATCCGCCCCCGGAATCGTCGCCGTCACCACCTCATAATTCCCCGCATGCTGCCCCGCCTTCACCACCGCATGCACCAAAACTCCGCCCTCTTTTACACGCTCGCGAAGTTCCCGCGCAGTCTTTAGCGAAACCATAAATGCAAACGTCTTATTAGTCGAAAACGCCTCCAGATGTCCCCACCTGATCGCCTCTTGATTCTCGCCAGACCAAGCCGTCTTCTGATTCTGTGCATAACTAACAATCCCGACGGCACCAAATTTGCCAACCGCCAAATCCTGCACCGCCCCCGGCGACGCGCCCACCAAAACAATTCTTCCCTTTACGTCCTGCCCTTCGTAATCACTCTCCTTCGTTCCCGCTCCCACATCCGCCAGTGTTGTAATCACATCTGCGCTCTCACTATCCTCGGCGAGCACAACGGGCTCTGCACCATAGCTTTCGTGCAACATGCTTGGACCACCGATGCAATTTGCAATGACTTTGGAATAGTCCATTTTTCCGCAAGGAGCAGGGCCGAGTGGCGCATAGGCCTCGAGCTCCCCTACCTCCGCGTCCCACCCCGGCCGCGACCTCTGCGTCCCATAAAAAATCTTCCCATCCGCCGGAAACTCCCATGTCTCCACATCGCTCAACCCATATGCCCGCGCTCGCTCCGCCACCAACTCCGCCGCCGCATGAAATCCTCGCGACCCCCTCTGCCGGTGAAACGTTGCAATCACCTCCAAATTCCTCTTCGCCGCCTCCCCGCTCAACTCATTCGCCAAAGCCGCCGCATCCTTCCCCGCCAAAAGTGGGGGCTTCTGCGCCGTCACCGCGCCCGCCATCAGTCCACTCGCCATCATCCCCGCCGCAACCGCGCCCAATGCTCGTCTCACGCCACCCTCCGCCGACATTTCTGCCCATCTGCGCGCCGCGATTCTACCTTCATTTCCAACGTCAGATTGTCTTTTCCCGTAGGGGCACGGCACGCCGTGCCCGCTCTTGGTTCGCTGGTTCCAACACCAGGCCGCCTCATCCTCGCCGCCAACAGTCACCAATCGTTCATCAAATTTTCACCGCAACGTCTTAACCATTCCGGTCTAGTATGGCAGCACGAGGTGTCGGCCATTCTGCCCACACCATGACAAAATCAGACCGCCCGGCGGTCAAACCCAAGTGAGTACCGATGATCCGATTGCTCAGAGGTATCCGAGCGCTCCTGTTTCTGCCTCTAGCGCTCCTGCTGTTCGCACCAAAGCCCGCTCTCGCCGACGGTGACGTCCACAAAGTCAAGCACGTCATCGTGATCATGCAAGAGAACCACTCCTTCGACAACTACTTCGGCGCGCTAGCCTACGCCCCCGGCAGCCCCTACCACCACGAACTAGGCGGCTGTCGCAAGGATGACCACGACTGCCTCGACGGCCTAACTTGCAAAACCGACAAATCCGGCAACATCACCTGCTTCAACTCCAACCTCGACGACGACGGCAGCACAGTCTTCTCTTTCCACGACAATCGCCGTTGCGCCGGACCCGATCTTGACCATTCCTGGTTCCAGACTCACGAAGAGGTCAACTTCCTCCATCCCATGGAGACGCTTCACAACACCAAGAGTGACGGCTTCGTCCGCGTCAACGACATCACCGAGCAGCACGACAACGGCGTCGAAACCGCAACCGACGATCAAACCATGGGCTTCTACACGCAAGCCGACATTCCCTTCTATTACGATCTCGCCCAAAAATTCGCCGTCGGCGACCGCTACTTTGCCGCCGTCCTCGGTCCGACCTTTCCGAACCGCTCCTATCTCCTAGCCGCCACGTCCTTCGGTCACCTGACCACCAGCGACACCTTTCCGCCCCCAGGCGGCTACAAGCCCATCACGGGAACGATCTTCGACCTCCTCGATAAGAACGGCATCACCTGGGCCGACTACTTTCAAGACGCCCCGCAAGGCGGCAGCTTCCGCCAATTCGGCGGGCCCGCTACTGATCCGCATTTTCTCCCGCTAACCGTGTTCCTGGCGCATCGAGAACGACGAGCACCCACCCACCGACATCCAGCGAGGCGAAGCCTACGTTTCCCAGGTTCTCAACACAATTCGCAGCGGGCCCTACTGGAAGGACTCCGTAATCTTTTTCACTTACGACGAACACGGAGGCTACTATGATCACGTCGCCTCGCCACGCGCGGCCCAGGGCCACCAAAGAACCCCCGATGGCATTTCACCGGGACAATGCGCCGATCTTTCGAACCCTCCCGCCAGTCTCGAGCCAGGCGCCGGCGCCGAGTGTGCGCAAAATCCCCTCAGCAAGACGGACACAACCATCAACGACGCCGAAGAACTCTGCCCCGATCTGGCCGCCAATCCCACCGGCCCCTATCCAGAAAATTGCCCCTCCTTTGACCAGCTCGGTGTCCGCGTGCCCTTCCTGGCCATCTCGGCATTTTCCAAGCCTCATTACGTCTCTCACACCACCGGCAGCCACACCTCGCTGCTGGCCTTCATCGAGAGCCGCTTCCTTAGCCTCGAAAATGACCCGGACAACGACGGCGACCATGACAGCGGCCATGACGGCGACGACCGAGGTCAACGCACGCCCCATCAACACCTGACCAGGCGCGACCAACACGCCAACTCGCTCGAAGACCTATTCGACTTCGACCGCTCTCCATCGCTCAACACCACGCTAACCCAGGCACTGCCGCCAACCGTGGACTGCACCCCCCATTAACTCCTCCTCTCCACAAAACAAAAGCGCGGCTGGCGGTCGGAACAACCCAGCCGCGCGTTTTCCCTACCCGCTGCCCCTGCCCCCTCGGCCGACGCGCACACTTTGCTGTGGCTGTCTAGTAGGGCACGATAGATCGTGTCCGTCTTTCGTTTCTCTTGGCATTGCGTTTTCGGACGCGCTCGTTCAGCCGCAACATGGAGAAGTGGTGCGGGACCGATTGATGTTCTGACTGGCTTGTTTTCTTTACTTACTTGGGAATCGAATGGAGTTTCTTGCCAGTTGACGCGCCGCGATCGGAACGTCTTTCTTGCTCCACATGTTGGGTGCAATCGGCAATTTCGTCGTCGATCTTCTTGATTTCCAGGGCGAGGTGAAATTCCTCTGGATGCTTTGCGTATTTTTCGAAAAGCAAATTCCGTTTGATCTTCAAGTCGTCGCGTTTCTTCTTCCAAACCCCTGCAACAGCCAACATGTGATTTCCCTCAGGAGTAGTGTGCGCTCTTTTTTGGTTTATCGATATAGCCGTCAGATCATTTCAACAGTCTCGGAACTTTGGTGGGGAGAGCCTTCGGGCAGCCATTTTCGTTGCTTGTGATCTGCTGGGACGAGTGCGCTCTGCGATGGCGGTCTATTTTCGCAGCCCTACTTTACCCTAGCCGCAGACATCCGTGCGACCTACTACGCGCGGGCCGGAAAATTTACAGGGTAAACGAAATGGATGCGACTGCGCCGATCCGCTTCTCAACTGGAATCGGTGAGGACCGGTAGCGACAGGCTGAGTTGCAGAAGGCGGAGCAGATCGATGGCAGTGCGCACCAGATGCGAGCCACGATGCAAGTACCGCAGACGGTAGAGCCGCTCCAGCGTGAGTCCCAGGCAGGTCAGCAGCCAGACGAGCAGCAAGCTGCGCTCGTGGTGATGGCGGATATGCGCAAGTCCATAGCGGTTCTTGGCATCGTTGAAGCCTTGATTTTCGATCTGCCAGCGGCTCTTGGCCATGGCGTAGAGGCAGCGGCGGCTCATACGACGCGAGGAGAAATTGCTGAGCCAATAGGCCTCGACGATTTCGCCGTCGCGATGGTGCTGGCGATAACGGATCACGCGCACGGTGTCCCACTGCAAGCTTTCCCAAGGGTCAAAGTCGTCGGCGTCCCAGATCTCCACGCGATCGCTGCCGTCCCGGAACTCCAGGTCCGGCGGCTTGCAGCAAAAGCGCCGCTGCGCCGCCTGGAATAATTCCGGCAGATTGTCCTTGAGCCGGGCTACCACCGGCCAACCCACTTCTCCAGCGGCGTGCAGAAAAGGTGCAGTGGCAAATTCTCCGTCGACCACCACATAATCGATGAAGCGCGCTCCCAGGCTCACCCGCACGCGACGCAACAGGCGCTGCCCGGCAGCGTATTCACTGTCGCCCGGCCCGTAGGGTTCCACGTCCACGGGCAGGGTGAGGTCACCGCCAACCACCGCCGCCAGGACCAGGTGATGACGATAGCCGACGATCTCTCGGTCGGCATTGCGGTAGGGACGGCACAAGGGGCATTGCGACTTTCGCCGCCGCCCCACCGTGGTGCCATCCAAGGCGAGGCCCACGAAACGACAGCTCTCGAAAGCCTTGTTGCGCTTCGCGCGATGGAGCACCGCAGCCAAAGCGGCCCGCGTGGGCGCCGGATCTAAACGTTCGGTGAAGTAACCCAAGCTGTCATCGCCGAACGTTTGGCTGACTCCTAAATTCCGTCGCGCTGGCGATCCCACCAGCGCCTCAATGGCCAGAAAGGTCCATTGCCGCAAGATCGTGCCCAGTACGATCGACCACAACAAATCTTTCGCCGGGATCTTGTGGCTGGAGCGTCCATCGCCGGGGGAGCGGAAGTAAGTGGCCAGGTGCAGATGCTGGCTGATGTACTTCCACAGGCGGCGTGGGGTGGGGCTGTTCAGGGGTGCTTCCTCTTTTTTTTCTTCCGTTGCTGGCGGGCCAAGACTAAAAGCTGGGCGTTAGCCGCCAGCACTTCACGCACTGCATCTTGAAACTCCCGCCCCGTTCTGACTCGGCGCCGTACCTCTTCGACCCAATCCTTGGGGATGTGCTGGACACGTTTTTTCCCTTGAACCATAAAGGTCAGCGACCAGACGGGATGGCCCCGATCATCGGCACAATGGCAGGAGGGCTTGCCGCAACGGAGATGGGTGAGGGAGAGCGAACCGGGGAGGGCATCCGCGGGAATAGAAAAACGGCGAAGCAGCTGGAACTTGCGCTGGCGCAGTCGAGAAGCGATCGGGCCTTGGCCTGGATGAATCATCTTA
>WNFP01011877.1_pt1 | contig 11485 bp, 13 predicted proteins | sample 5400201 | NCBI WGS metagenome assembly WNFP01 (sample SAMN13153355, study PRJNA577476) | soil metagenome | isolation source: 115 cm saprolite under Madrone tree | place: USA:California | collected 2016-06-14
CTCGACGATCAGCTCAGTGTTCTCACCGGACCCTACGAGCAGCTACTGTCGCTCGACGATGTGATTGACCAGGAGCTCATCCTGGTTGTCTCCCTGAACATCAACAAGAACCCTGAACCTATGCGTTCACTGGGAAAGATGCTTCTGCAAAACCTGCAGCTGGTCATAGGCAAGAGGTACGAAAGCGAAGAGCATAGGCTGCGCGGGAACAGGCCAATACTCAGTGTCGTGCTGGACGAGTTCGCGCCTTTCGGCTATCGCAATTTTGCCCAAATCTTGCAGACCGCGCGTGGAACGAATACCGCCTTCCTGTTCTCCATGCAGGCCTTGCCGCAGCTCATGCAAGTCGACAGGGGATTCAAGGAGGATGTCTCATCCGCGCCCAACACGACGATGATCCTGCGGACCCGGGACGAAGAGACCACACGCTATTTCCTCCGCGCTTCGGCGGAGCACCGCGTCGCCCGGCGCAGCGTGTCGATGCATCGTTGGAGACTCTTTGGCTTCGAGACATACACGCAAACAGAAGGTGCGGTCGAGCACGAGGACAAGGAAACTCGATCGCTCGATGAGCACATTAAGAATCTTCCCAAGGCCCAAATGGAGATTCTGATGACGGACGACGCACGCGGCACGCTGCATGGACTGTTGCATGTGCGAGCACCGGAAGACGTCAGGGTGCCACGCTTCACACCGCAGATCTACCCAACTCTGAGGCAGTCACGTGAGGATTCCGCTGGCGCGAATCTTAGATTCAAGACGCCGGAACTCGCTGCGGTAGGCCGTCGCCGCCGGGCTGGAGGGTGGTTGTGAACTGGAGGCTAACAACACTCTGTACTCTGATACTAGGACTGGCAATTGGAAGCGCAGTTGGTCTCCCTGGTACGGCACAATCTCAAACGCGGTCATCACAGCCTCAACAGTCTGCCGCCCCGTCTGCTCCCGCTCCATATCAACATCAGGAAACCTGGTACGAGTTCGCGCTGAGGCAGTTCAATCCGGACGATGTTGACTACGGTCGGTGGATCGAACGCCAGCGCCAGGTATTCATTGAAGCTCGACTCAAGAACCCGTACTTCTTGTACAGCCTGTGCACCACCCTGGTGTTGCTATCGATGGCAGTGGTCTGCGCCAAGCTGCGGATCGATCATCGCCGGGCGATGTGGATCACGGCGGAGATGATGGCGGACATTTACAACCAGGACGCCTATTCGCGCCGGATCGCTCAGGAAGCAATCGAGAAGTACAACACCCACATTGAACGCTGCAACCGCGCGGTTGAGGCTGCGGGGCAAGGCGAAGCCGTCTCCACTACAGGCTCGGAGATCGAGCAGTTGAGGGGTGAGTTGACCTGTGTCGCCAGCGAGAGAGATACGGCGACAAGGGAGAGGGACCTTGCACGGGAAGAGCTCCGGAAGAAGTCGGAGATCATGGCCGAGATGTCCATTCGACTGGAGGCTCTGACGAACAAGTCCGGTGCGTCAGGCGCCGCGAAGCCATCTTCCGATTTGCGGGGCGCGGATGCCAAGTTGGTGACGCATATCAATAATTTGCAAGAGCAGCTCTACGCCGAGCGCAACAACAACCGTAGGCTGAGAGGCGGGTAGGACGTGCTGGTAGCGGTCACAGGCTTCGGCAGTGTGTGGCGCCATCGGCCCGGAAAACAGCCGCACGAAGGCCGCCGTTTTGCTCAGCCTGTGTACTACAACACTACAGGCGTTATGGTAAGAAGCAACGTTCGTCAACGACCACAGATTTGTGGCTACGCGCGGTTCGATGCAGTTGGCGGTTTCGATCCAAATCACATTTCGAGGATGATCAATCGCGTGTTTGACTGCGCAGAACCGTGTGTGTGGAAGGGATGCAACAACCTGCTGTTCAGACGAATGCTGAAGGCGGGTGAGCGCCCCGACTTCTTCCTAGTGGTTGCGAGGTCAGACCTGACCGGTCAATTGGCGGTTGGAACGGAAGGCTGGAGATCAGCCGACACTTGGCTTCTTTCTTTGAGCGAATGCGCCTCGCAGCAAGAAGCCATGTTGCTGATGCCAGCAAACGGCTGGATAGGAAGCAGTCTTGGCCGGTATGTGCTCGAATCTTCGGAGTCTCGGGCTTGGATCGCCAGGCTTGTGCTTTCGAGCCGCGAATGATGGAGTCAGGCGATGCGCTATCGGAAGGGATCAATCGCACTCAGTGTCACACGGGATTATCCCCTCCTTCGCCAAGTTCTGCATTCGGGTTTCATCACGCACAGTCAGCTCTTCGCGTTTTTGAGACTGGATTACTGTGTCTCTTCGCGCAACGTCTTCAACAACCGTGTCCTCCGGCTGGTGAATCATCGCCTGCTGGTCCGGCACGACCTGCCGCTCACAAACCGCGAATCTGTCTATTCAATCTCGGAGGCGGGAGCGTCAGAATTGGTCAGCAAGGGTGAATGCTATGTGCGCACCGACCGTCCCAACAGCGGTAATGGACGAAGCCACCTTAAGCACGCTTTGGACTTGAATGAGATCCATCTGGCACTCAAGCGCACCGGCACGCTGGTCTACTGGACGCCCGAGACGGAGATACGATCACGAAATGATCTGACCGCCAACGGATATTGGAAATACTATGATGCGGTTGTCGTAGTTCGTCTCGCCGGGCAGGACTGCAAGTTCGCATTGGAATACGAGCGAACGCCGAAAGCGGGGCGGCACTATGTAACCGTTCGGCAGAGAATTGAATTGGAGACCTCGATCAATCAGTTCCTTTACCTGGTGCCCAACTACGACCTCCTCTGGTTCGTCGCGGACAAACTCAACTGCAAACGCGCAGTCTACTTTGGTCTGTTCAAAGACTTCCTTCAGGAAACGCTGGCGCTGCCAGTGAGAAGAACCGGGTCTCCTGCGTCAGTGCCCCTGGCTTCTGTCCTGACGCAGGGGAAACAATCGCAACGAACTGGCACCCTTTTTCCTGGCATTGCCGTGTGATTACGGTGTCATTGGAGTGTGTTTGAGGTGAGGGGCGATCAAGTAACTCTAAGGAATGTCAACGACTTGCCGGTTGACCAAAGTCGTTTAGGGAGACGCACGGGGTTTGCTCCCTTCTCAACTTCCGATTTGCCCGTGACTCGGGCGCAATTGCGGCGTGACTGATTGACACATTTGCGCTCGCGACCACATGTCAGTTGTAGGAAGTGCACGACCTGACTCAAGATTCAACCGCCTTGACGCGATGCATGATCCAGTTGACGCACGGGTGCGCATCTCGGACATGCGGCTCACGTAACTTAGCGCCCATAGCCGGGCCCCAGAGCTGCTGGCATGGTCACTGAAGTAACAAGACGTGACCGCCGCAGAGCAGTTAGGATTGCGACCGGGTGACTCGATGGACAAGTCAACCACGACCTTCGTCCTACTACTACTTGCGAGTATTGGCCGCGATAGCTCTATCATCGAGTGAGGTCTATTTGCCAGGAAGCCCTGCACCGGGCAAAGGAGAGGCACCGTGACTTTGGAGGACGCCCAGATGCGGGTGCAATCGGAATTACAGGCGGGAGAGAGCCTGCGTTGGAGCGGCGTGACCGATGCCCGACGCGCTGCGTTCGCGGCCATTCCGGAGGCGATCCTGTTCGGGGGTCCTTTCGTGGGGCCTGCACTGCTTTACATGTACTACGGATACCGCGCGGCGGGTGAGATGCCGAGGTCATCGTCGAATACGCTCTCACCAGAATTCGGCGTCCTGCTGTTTGGATTGGTATTCCTGATAATTGGGCTGATCAGCCTGCTAAGGCCGCTGTGGGTGTATCGGGTGGAACTCGACACGGTGTACGCCGTGACGAACCAGCGAGTGATGATCATTAGCGGGGATGGGAGCCGGCCGGTAAGATCGCTCCGGGACATCTGTGCGGTGCAGCATCACGAACGGCGAGATGGGTCCGGGGATGTGGTGATCCGCACGTATGGGAGCCTGCAGACGAAGAATGTGGACACACTAAAGATCGTGAGACTTTACGGCGTGCCGAATGTGAGGGACGTCGCGAGGCAGGTTTCGGCGCTTTATCGCCCGCCGATGAAAGGGTTTTCTCTGGTTCAGGTCGCAGGCATTCTAGTCGGGCAGTTCCAAGGTGTACGAAAGAAACTCTTCGGGGCCTGACTAGCTGTTTGTTCGCTTGTTCCGAACACCCTAAGTTGGCGGTTCTTCGGAACCGGCTATTGGCCATCCAAACAAAGCCGATGAATGGGCTGTTGGATACCTCTAACCCAACTTCTGAGTGGTCGGCAAACAAGAAATTGAGAATCGGCCTGCACAGATTTCCGATTTGCCCGCGACTCGGGAAGAACACCAACTTGGTTTGATTTGAACCTGACAGATCGCTGCGGTCGAGGGGTTAAATAGATGGTGGCGCTCTTTCTTGTTCTCCCGGCGGCAGGACTGCTGCGCACTGTGCGGCGCCGAACATTAATCATTATGCAAACGGTCATTCGCATAACGCTGTTCATGACGATATTGGGTGTTGCTTTTACCCCGTACTCGCCTGGTGCACCCCAATCGGGTGCGGTGGCACAATCCGATCAGAACATGTCTGGCATCACAATCCAGATCCCGCGGGCAGAGATCGAGAAGCGAATCGTCGACAAACATTCCGCTCTATATCTGCTTTACGCCGGACAGCTTTGGGCCGCGGGTCGTAAAGACGAATCGGTGTTTTGGTTCTACGTAGGACAACTTCGGTACCGGTTCCACCTTGCCTCCAGTCCCGGTATCGACCCCTCCGGCGATCCGGCGCTGTTTGCGTCACTATTGGATACGATCGGGTCGCCAATCAATCTTTACGCAGGCGGCGATCCCGTGAAATGGGCGGGGCAGATCGATGAAGCACTACGCTGGGATGCCGACCACGCCAACGGCTTTACGTCCAAGGTGGAACACCCCAAGGAACTCGCGGAGGTTCGGGCCGGCTTGATCGATTTGCGCGACTTTACCCTCAAGAACAAAGAAGAATTGAAAGCTCAGCGTGAGCAGAAGGGCATTGGAACCATTGGTGTCATAGACGGCGTATATGTGGAAGAGCGGAACGAGAAGATGCCGAAGGACTGGCCAGCTTTGGTTTCCCCGATTTCTTTAGAAAAGCTTTCTGGTGTTTACTCTGCCCGCGGAGACACCGTGCTGGGGCCTACTTTCTTTTTTGATGACACCACGCGAAACGCGCGCAGCCTGTCCGACGTCGAACTCAGCCCAGCCGGAGATGAGACACTATTAGTTGTTGGCAGGCGAAACGGAGTAGAGCTTCTCAGAAAAATAATTGTTCTGCACGTCACGAGTGATGCAGCAGTATTCGAATACTCGCGCTCGGCTGAGCAAGCCGGTCTCGCTGACGGTACTAAGAAAGAAAAGGTTGCTCTCCACCGAAACAGCGCAGGCGAATTGGTGATTATACGCATGATTGTCACCGAAGGTCATTACCCGAACAAGCCGATGCCGGTGCGACTGACCTATACTTTCTGGAATCGCGCACCTCGGTTGCACTAGAAGGAACAGTTTCCGTAACGTCGGCTCCTCGGAAGCCATCCTGAAACGCTAGTGGGAAGTGATGACCAGATTCCGGACTGTTTGTCGGCAAACCTTCCCTTATTGGTGAGGGAAGGGTTTGCCCGTCACTCGTCTCCGAAGGTGCTATGCTTCTCAGAGCCAGCGCTGTGGACGACAGACAGTTTGGTCCCCCGAACGATGAGTGACTTCCAAGCACGCGAACCCGTCAATAGGCGGCTCTGGCTTCATCCGTCTGTTGGACTCTTGGCCACCATTCTTGTAGCCCATGTTGCCTTACCAAATTCCCGTGGATTATTCGCGAATGCGAAAGGGCAGCCGCCTAGGGCAGGGACCGGAACCCCGACCTGTCTTTCGATGTTGGCTCCTTCGCTGGCTCTAAGATGCGTCTCCTTCTCCGGGCATCTATACGCCGTCGCGGACATTGACTTGCAGTTGCACGAAATGGTCTTTACGACCTCGGACGATGGCAAGAAAGAAACATTCCAGGACGTTGTCAGCAATCTGTCTCGTGCGGGCATGAAGCCTATCCTGGTGACAAACGCCGGGATTTATGGCACAGACAATCGTCCGCTCGGTTTGCTGATTTCGCCCAAAGGTAAACTGCACGACGCGAATACCAACACGGACACCGGGACCGCGCACGGGAACTTTTCGTGGGACAGCGCGGTATTCCAAATTTCAGATGACGGTGTAGCCTCCATTGTGCCAGTACACAGTTGGCAGGACAGTCGGCGCATCGTTGCCGCCACGCAATCTGGCCCGCAACTTGCCAGCGCGGGCAAGATCAACCAAAGCTTTCAAGCTCAGTCCAAGTGGTTATATAGCCGCACTGCCATTGGGGTCGATCAATCAAACCGAAGGCTTGTCCATCTGCTAGTGAGCCGCGATCCCGTAACGTTGTTTGAGTTGGCAACCTTCATGGTGAACGAGCTTCATTGCTCCGAAGCCCTTCACCTCGACGGCGACTTGTCGGCCTTCTACGTACCGTTCGCTTCCGAGAAATTTCTCTTCTCAGATCCCGGTGAACGGATCGTCACCGCACTGAGCGTCATCGACAAAGGGACAAGCGATTTCGAGAACAAAAAGCCTCCCGGATCGGTACCCAAAGGTAAGCGGATGTTGTAGAAGCATCACACTCGGCCTCTTCGAGTTTGCCTATCCGGCCACTCCCGGATCGTCGGCAAACCTTACCTTAGGATTACTTCAGAGTTGCCCGTTATACGGACAAGTGGAACGGATACAGTTCACTTCTCGTCGAAGGTCTCTGACCTCTTCGCTAGTCAAAGGATTTGTCTCTCTCTTTGGCTTTGTGGAGGGTTTCACTTCTTCAGACTTTTTGCGACCCCGCCGGGAACCGTTCCTTCGAACTTCAGGATGAGCCCTTTCTTTCCAACGACCCAGCCACGGTGCGCGTCGGCGAAGCCGATAGTGTTGGTGTCCTCCTCGTGTATCCCGCGGGAGGGTGGCTGCTCTCTTTCCAAGTCTTGCCGCCGTCGTCACTGACGGCGGAATTTGGCTTCACCACCTGCGGATGATCATAGTCTCCGCCGACGATCACCAGCCGGTCGGCATCCATGACGGCGATCGAGAAGACGCCTTGGTTCAGGCCGGTGACGAGCGGCGTCTCGGAGGCGGTCCACGTCTTGCCGGAATCGGCGGTGTGGAAGACGCGTGATGCGTTTTCGGTCACGAACCACGCCCGCCAGTTTTCCTTTCTCCCTTTCTCCTCAGCATACGTTGCGATGCAGGTTCCAGAGGCCGGCGAGCCTTCACCGTTCTTTGCCGGAGGTATCGTGTTCGACTGAAGCGGCGTCCAGTGCGCGCCGCCGTCGGAGGTTGTCAGCAGCTCGGGCTTACCGTCCAATGGGTCGCCGACCACGATGCCGTGCGTCGCGTCCCAGAAGGCCATGCAATCGAGGAACGCCTTCGGGTTCTGCTCGGCGTATTCCAACAACCAGTTCTTGCCCGCATCCGTCGTCTTGTAGATGCGCGACTCGTTGCCCTTTCCGATCGACATCAGGTAAGCGGTCTCGCCGTCGATGGCGTACACGTCGCGAAAGTCGAGCTTCTCGGCCCCGGCGACCGTCCCGGCCTGCCACGTCTCGCCGCCGTCTGTGGTACGAACGAATGTCCCGCCCGTGCCGCTGACCCAAACGACGTTACCGTTGACGATGCTCAATCCGTGCAGGCTAGCGTCGGTGTTCGATTTCTGCGGGTGCCACTGGGCGAAGGCGAGCGAAACAAATAACGGGAGAAACAGGAACGCCTTTTTCAATTGCATCGGGAGTCACTCCTGGCTTGTTTCGACGTGCTTACCCTCATATCGTTAGTTGTCGAGCAGTAGATTCACAAGTGACAAAGCGTAAGGCCGACGTTGCTGTCCCACTTGTCCGTATTGTTTGAATGCTAAGTCCAGGAGGAGCGCGTGGTGTAAAAAAGGCTGAACTCAACGGGAACGTTGATTCAGACTACGACCACGGAGGCTCCTCAAGGACATATGTATTACATCGGGCTAGATGTTCACAAGAAGACGATCAGCTATTGCGTCAAGGATGCGAGCGGTCAGGTTCAGCAGGAAGGCAAGGTTGGGGCAACGCGCTGGGAACTGGACGACTGGATGAACACGCTCCCGCAACCCTGGACAGTGGCGATGGAAGCCACGATTTTCACCGGCTGGATTTACGATCATCTACTTCCGCATGCGCAGCAGGTGAAGGTAGCGCATCCGCTGATGCTGCGCGCCATCGCTGCGGCCAAAAAGAAGAACGATCGGATCGATGCCGGCAAGATCGCCGACTGCTTGCGCTGTGACTTCCTGCCGGAGTGCCACATGGCATCCACCGCGATTCGCGATCGACGCCGAACCCTGCGCTACCGCCACCTGCTGGTGCGCCAGATGGTGCAGATGAAGAATCGCATCTCCGGTCTGCTGATGGAGACAGGAGTGAGCCATAACAAGCGACGGCTGCACAAAGTGGGCTATTTCCGTGAGTTGCTGGCGAGCAACGAAGAGGTGAATGAAAGTATCCGGCCTCTACTGCGAGTGAGCCGAGACAGCATCGTGCGATTGCAGAAAACGGAATATGCCCTGGTCAGTTCGCTGCAGCGAGATCCTTTGCTGGCCGAGAGAGTCAAACGGCTCAGGACCGTTCCTGGAGTGGGCCCGATCACGGCGCTGACCTGGGCACTGGAAATGGGGGAGGTTTCGCGTTTCCCCTCGATCCGACAAGCCATTAGTTACTGCGGGCTCTGCGGTGATGAAAAAAGCTCCGCTGACAAAGTGACGCGCACCCCGCTTTCCAAACAGCGCAACAAACATATCCAGCGGGTGCTGGTGGAAGCCGCGAAGCTGGCACCCAGACAGGATCATAATCTGGCCTTGGTCTATGAAAGAGAAAAACAGAAGGGGAATGCCAATCGAGCGACATTAGCCGTAGCTCGAAAAATGGTGGCGTATCTGCTCGCCGTAGATCGCGGGCGACGCGACTTCATACCCTTCGCAGATTCCCAGAGCGCAGCGGCTTAGAAACCGCGGCCCTCCGGGCGAAAAACGACAGGATCATACAGCGCGCAGACTGCCAGGTCCTGCAGTTGCCGACTGAGCGAGGGAGATCAAACTCCCGAGGCTCTCTTCGAATTGTTTCAGGACTGGCAGAGAACACAGACTCAATCTTCTGTGACGGTCCGCAAGGACCTGAGACAGTGAATGGATGTCCGGTTCTGCGAAAGCAGGAACCACCGCCGAGAGGCACGCGTGCGAGCTGCGGGTTCTGCCAGAGTTCAATAGTGCGCGCTCCTCCGTAGCGCGCGTCAGGAGAATCTTTTTCTCCTTGACACAAGACTTACATGGAAGTCGGCTAACCGGACAAGTTAGGAATTCATTTCAGCGGTGGGGACAGCCTGGCCAGCAACAAGGCCGACGCATTCCTTCCTTAAGTTCTGTGCGTACCCGCTCAATGTGCTGCCTTCTGGTTTCCGGCCTCTTGACGGAGATGACCCAGCAGATCCATTCATTGCGCGCGAGTGGCGTAATATCCTCCCATTTTGCTCGCGCCGCCGGGTCAGAGATGAGAACTTTTCGCAAATCCGCTGGTACAGCGTGTACCGCACCACGGGAGACCGCTCTCTTGGTCATGGATTTCAGTCTATATCCACCTGGCGTGGTACTTGTCTGTGTAGTCGGCTACTCGGAAAGGACTTCCGGGGTCTTGTCATTTCCTCTAACACCATCTCAAAGCGAGAGTTGAGTATCCCCTCGCAAAAGCGGATGCTGTCTCCCCCCATTTTTTGAACTATCCGGGGAATCAACCGTCCCCAGAAAGGAAGGGAAAGCTATGTTCGGTCACATGAAAGCAGAACCAATTCTCACCTTGAGGCCTGCCTCTTCGCTCGAAGAAGCTATCCGGATTCTCATCGGGGCCACCGATGGGGCGCAGCCGGTTCGATGGCTGGAGTTCCCTGCGGCAGTTTTGCTGTTCTTAACCATCGCCGGGGACTTGGAATCCGGCGCGTTTTACGTCTTGGATCGGAAGACCGGCACTTGGTTTTGGGTCGACTTTGAGGACGAGGAGTACGGCGGGTACTGCGTGAGTGATTTTGACATCCTCGTGCACGAGTACGACTTCCTCAGTCTTGTAGAACGTCCCGGTCTATTGAGGGCCGGCGCAGGCTGGCTATTGGAACCGTGCGAGCCGGCTGAAATGGCTGTTCAGCACCGCAAATGAGAAGCTTGCGGCGGCCGTTTGACAGAAATTCAATCCTGTCTTATCTACCACACAGCACGCGGGCAGCAGACACCGGAAAGGAGGTGGACCATGGAGCGACGAATGGTTGCAACACCCGCTTTAGTGAAAGAGTACCTCAATCTGTTCGTTAATCGCCGGGCTTACACGGTCCAGTCCTTCCGGCCTCATCCGGAGAGTGGCCGTCATTATTATTACCGCCCAACGGAACGCGGCTCGGGTGGCGCCGTCCAGTTGAACGAGAAAACAATCTCGGACCACCTGGAAGGGAAGATCACGATTGGCCTCTATGCGATCAACCCCTCCAACCAGCGTTGCAAGTGGGTCGCGATCGACGCGGACTATACCAACTCGATGGAAGATCTGATCAAGCTTCAATATCACCTCGGCGGCGACCGTGTGGATTCCGCCTTGGAAATGAGCAAGCGAGGCGGTCACCTTTGGATATTCCTCGCAGCACCCCTGTTGCCGACGGACGGGTCTGGATGCTCCCGGAAGGCGCTAAGGATTTCGCCGGTGACCTTCGGGAGCAGGAGCAGAAGGTCGTCTGGGCCACCCACTTCGCCCCCGATGCGGACCTGTTCAACCAGAAGGTTGACGGCACCGCATGGAAGTCGAAGCCGAGCTGGTCCATCGTTGCCACCGAGGATCGCACCGTCCATCCCGACCTGGAACGCTTCCTCGCCAAGCGCATGGGCGCCACGACCGTCGAGGTGAAGAGCAGCCACGTGCCCATGCTGTCGCAGCCGCAACTCGTGATCGATGTGATTCGAAAAGCGGCAAAAGCCGCTCAGGGAGCCACGGCAACAGCGTAAAGTGTTTCTTTGTCAGCCCAGCGCGTGCCCGCCGGCTGAACCCGCCTCGCTCGATAGTGGGCCTCCGCCGATCCTGACGACATCGGCGGAGGCCCAGATGAATGTCGTCGTTTGAGGAGAACACAATGAACGATCGCATCACCATAGAAGGCCGGGACGGCACGTTTGGCGGTCATATCTCGCGACCGAAGACCTTGCCGGCTCCCGCCGTCGTCGTTCTGCACGAGGTGTTCGGGGTGAACGCCGACATTCGCAAGACCTGCGACGAACTGGCCGAACAAGGCTTCATTGCGGTCGCGCCCGACCTATTCTGGCGTCAGGAGCCGGGCGTCGACCTCAGCGTCACCTCCGAGCCCGACTGGCAACACGGCCTTCGCCTTTATCAGGCCTATGACC
>WNFP01004287.1_pt1 | contig 11484 bp, 7 predicted proteins | sample 5400201 | NCBI WGS metagenome assembly WNFP01 (sample SAMN13153355, study PRJNA577476) | soil metagenome | isolation source: 115 cm saprolite under Madrone tree | place: USA:California | collected 2016-06-14
GGCGTCGAGCTGGTCGAGGACCGGGACACGAAGACGCCGGCCGCCGATGCGGCCGGCAGCGTCCAGGCGCGCATGCTCGAGGATGGCTTCCTGATCGGCGTCGGCGGCTACCACGGCAATGTCCTGCGGCTCCAGCCGCCGCTCGTGATCGACGACGCCGACCTGGACCGCTCCGTGGCCGCCCTCGACAAGGCGCTCGCCGGGGCCGCCCGCTGAGTCCGGTCCGCCCCTAATTAGGAATTTAGAAAGGAGCGCTGCGGCCGGCACACGCGGGGAGTGCAGCTGTCCTCCCGCTCGCGACCCCCAGGCCGCTTCAAAAAGTAGGCGACTACTCCACCGATTTATCGCTTAAAAGTGAGACGAATTTCGGGAGAGTGGACAGGTGATTCCATGAATCGTCTCTGGTTGTTACTTGCGATTGGAATGTTGGCTACGTGCGGAGCTGGCCGAAAGCTTGATCTCGAAGCATACTTCAGACACCCTCCTATCGGAGCGCCGTTGTCGGACCGTGCGGCACTCATCGACGCCTATGGTGAAGGCTGCGTGCGAACGGAACCGAATTCTCCGGGTGCACCATCGATCGAGCGTCACGCATACTTCGATGCACGGAACAGAAATTGGATTGAGGCGTCGGTTCTAGATGCTGCTCCCGACTCCAAGGATCTCGTCGGGGTGATGGTAACGACCGTTCCTCTGTGCTCGGAGAAGCATCCACTACGAAACTCGTTCAGCGCGACAGGCACCTACGGTGTGAAGCTCGGGGATCCAAAGGTGAAGGTGATCGGGGCGATTGGAGAGCCCCTGCGGGTGTCGAAGGAGAGACTCGGGGACGTCACGGCGGTGTCGGTATTGGAGTACTATCCGGAGAAATCGAATCCCGACTTTTCAATCCGCTTCCACGTCCTAAATGAACGCGTGGTTGCAATTTCGATCCTATTCACAGAGTAGCGAGCGCACCTCAGATCGAGTGGCTAAAGGGCAAAGCCAGCGTCGCTCCGCTCCAAATGAGTGATCGTCATGGCCGGACCAAGCGATACAATCGATTGGATTTGAGGGTATTTGCTAATTTGGCTTAGGGCTTTGGCACTTGGTCCTTGGGTCAATCCGCAAAAGTGGGCTGTCAAGCTATCTGCCTCCATCTATCTGGGCCCCATCTAATTACCTTTTGAACCGACTTACTCTTCAGGTATTTCCTCGCCCTGCGCCGTCCTGCATTGAGGGTCCCGCCTGTGCGATTGTAGCTGCGTTTCCCTATACCCGACCGATGTCTGGGCGCTCAACAACCGGGGGCTGGCTTACTTGAAGCTGGGCAAGGTGAAGAAGGCGCGGCGGGACTTCGAGGAGGCCTTGAGGATCGACCCAGCGTTCGAGCAGGCTAGAAAGAATTTGCAGTCAATCCAATCGGCTCGGTCCGCTTCACCGAGGTCTCTAATTTAGGAAGCGTCCGCGTCGATCCGCCGACGCACGCGGATCCCGTACTCTCCGATCCCGCGGTAGAACGTCGAGCGCTCCCCGGGCCCGAGCATCTCCGGCAGGACCACGCCGGTCCGGCCGATCTGCCCGCGCAGCAGCATCAGCGCGAAGGTCGCCGCGGGCACGGAGGTGACGAGCGACACGTCGCTCGTGCCCCGCACCAAAGCACTCGCGGTCCGGAGATCCGGCGACTCCGACCACAGCGTGACGCGGGCAGGACTATTCTCCTTCCTGCCGCTCACCTCGCAGACCACCATGGACTGACTGTTCAACCGGCCGCTTTCGACCAGCTCCAGAAGTTTCTGCGGTGCTATCGTCCTGGGGAGCCTCTTCATCAGCACGTCGCGGGGGCTCACGCGGACCCCGCCGACCGCGAGCGGCGCCTCGTCGAGCAGACCGAGCCCCTGGACCAGAAGCCGCCAGGCGTCGATATCGGGCTCGCCGATCTTGTAGTCGCAGAAGCGCACGGGCTTCCCGACGAAGAGCGGCAGGGTCACCGGCTCCTCGTGGGCATGAAGGTAGACCTTGCCGCGGCGTCCGATCGGCGGCGGGAAATCGTACATCTCCTCGCCGCTGAAGACGGGGACCCTCTTCGGCGTTCCGTCCTCCCAGATCAGCGGCTCAGTAGCGCAGTCGAGCAGGAAGACCGGCAGCGACCAGAGCGCCACGAACACGTCGCTCGTGGTGACGGAGTAGTCCCGGATGCGGATGGCGTCGACCTCGTCGAGACGGTCCGCCCCCTCCCGCGCCATGACATTCGTCAGCCCCGGCGCGCTCCCGCCGTTCACGAGGGCGGTCCTGCCGGACGCCTGCCATTCCTCCGCGTGCTCGAGCTGCTCGATCGGCAGGCCCCGCCGCTCATAGAAGCGGGTCGAGGACAGGTCGAGATAGTGACAACCGGCCCGCAGGGCGGCCAGCATGACACGCGGGATGAATTCCGGCAGGGCGGTGTTGACGACGAGGTCGAAGCCTCCCGACTTCAGGAAGAGGGTCGTTCCCTCGAGGTCGCCCGCGTCGACCCGGCCCGTCCGAATCTTGGCGCTGCCGAGGTTGGCGGCCGTTTCTTCCGCCCTGTCCGGGTCGATGTCGGCGAGGACGAGCGTGCCGACGTCGTCCGCCCTCGACAGGACATCCGCGACGACGTTCCCCTGCGCCCCCGCGCCGAGGACGAGGACGCTCCGGGTCTGTCCCTGCCGCATGGAGAGATTCTACATGCGGGTGGGAGCGGGCGAACCGGGTTACGTTGCTGTACCCGGGCCCCGGGGACGGTGCGCGCTTGATTCAGCCGGGCCTGAGAATTAAGTTTCCGGGGCAGGGAGGGGACTGGCCGGAAGAGCCTCATTCATGAGCAACATCGAGACCCAATCCGGCGGCTCTCTCATCCTCATCGCGGACGACGACCCGACGATGCGGGGATTCCTGCGCGAATCCCTCGAGGCCGAGGCGTTCAAGGTCATCGAGGCGGTGGACGGCGCGCAGGCCGTGTCGCTGTTCGCGAGCCAGAAGCCCGACCTGATTCTCCTCGACGTCAGCATGCCCGGGATGGACGGATTCGAGGCCTGCGCGGCGGTCCGCCGGCTGCCGGGCGGGGACGTGACGCCGATCCTGATGCTCACCGGCCTCGACGACTACGAGTCGGTCAGCAAGGCCTACGAGGCGGGCGCGACCGACTTCAGCGTGAAGCCGATCAATGTCCTCGTCCTCATCCACCGGGTCCGCTACATGCTCCGGGCCAGCCGGACGCTCGCCAAGATGCTGCAGAGCGAGGAGCGGCTCGCCAAGGCGCAGCGCCTCGCCCGTCTCGGCAACTGGGAATGGGACCTGAACTCGGGTGAGCTGCACTGGTCGGAGGAGATGTACCGTCTGTTCGGGATCGACCCGGGGCACTGGGCGCCGACGCGCGACACGCAGCTCGAGCGCGTGCACCCCTCCGACAAGGACACGGTGTCGCGCGCCCTGGTGGAGGCCCTGCGTAACGTGCGTCCGTACAGCCTCGACTTCCGCATCGTCCTCCCGGACGGAACGGAGCGCTCCGTCCATGAGGAGGCCGAGGTGATTTTCGACAAGAACCGCACCGCCGTCCGCATGCTCGGGGCGACGCAGGACATCTCGGACCGCAAGGAGGTCGAGGGCCAGATCCGTCTCCTGGCCTACTACGACGGTCTGACGCTCCTGCCGAACCGGCGTCTGTTCATGGAGAAGCTCGACCTGGCGCTGGAAAACGCCCGGCGCAGGGAAGGCAGCCTCGCGGTCCTCTTCCTCGATCTCGATCGGTTCAAGCAGATCAACGACACGCTCGGGCACAGCGCGGGTGACCGGCTTCTGCAGGGGGTAGCGGAGCGTCTGCGGAAGTGCCTGCGCAGCAGCGACGCGGTGGCCCGCGGCGAGGCGATGAACCTGACCGACGACGTGGCGCGGCTGGGGGGGGACGAATTCATCGTCTCGATCACGAACATCGCGCGGGGGGAGGACGCCGCGCGGGTCGCGCGGCGCGTGCAGGAGGCGCTGGAACCACCGTTCAAGCTGGACGAGAACGAGGTCTTCATCACCGCCAGCATCGGCATCAGCCTGTTCCCGCAGGACGGGGACGACCTCGAGTCGCTTCTCAAGAACGCCGACTCGGCGATGTACCACGCCAAGGACGCGGGGCGGAGCAACTACCAGTTCTACAGCAAGTCGATGAATGCCGCCGCTCTGCAGAAGCTGACGCTCGAGAACAAGCTCCGCCGTGCCCTGGAGCGCGGGGAGTTCCAGCTCTATTTCCAGCCTCAGATCGACGTGCGCTCCTGGTCGATCATCGGCGCGGAGGCGCTCATCCGCTGGCGCCATCCCGATCTCGGCCTCGTTCCCCCGGCGGAATTCATCGGGCTCGCCGAGGAGACGGGGCTCATCCTGCCGATCGGGGAATGGGTCCTGCACACCGCCTGCGCCCAGGCGAAGGCCTGGCAGGACGCCGGACACGCACCCCTGGTGATGGCGGTGAACATCTCGGGACGCCAGTTCCGCGGCAAGAACGTCGCGCAGACCGTCGGACAGGCGATCGGCGCCTGCGCGCTCGATCCGCGCCGCATCGAGCTCGAGATCACCGAGAGCGTCCTGATGCACAGCGTGGACGAGACGGTCAACACCCTGAAGACGCTCAGGGCGATGGGCCCGCGGATCGCGGTGGACGATTTCGGGACCGGCTACTCGTCGCTCAGCTACCTCAGGCGCTTCCCGATCGACACGCTGAAGCTCGACCAGTCGTTCATCCAGGACTCGGTCAAGGACCGGGGCACCGCAGCGATCGTGGCGGGCGTGATCGACATGGCGCACGGGCTCGGGCTGGAGGTGATCGCCGAGGGGGTCGAGACGGCGGAGCAGCGCACGCTCCTGTTCCAGGACGGCTGTCACATCATGCAGGGGTATCTGTTCGGCCGGCCCGTCCCCGCCCCGGAATTCGAGCAGCTTCTCGTCACCAAGAACAAGGGGGAGTCGCTTCCGGCTCAGACCGGGACCTAGGCGTCCCCCTTGCCCCGGCGTCCTTCACCCGGAGGAGCGGCCCCCGATGCCGCGGGCGCCCCGGGCCCCGGAGCCGTCTTGCCGGGGCCGCCGAGAAAGCGCATCGCCGTCGCGGCCAGGCCGTCGATCGAGGACCCGCCGTTGACGCCGCCCGTCACCAGGATGTCCGGCACGAACTTGGCGTGCCCCTCGGACAGCGAGCCGATGACGTTGACCAGGGCGGTGGCGGTGGAGCCGAGGGCGCTCACCTGCGCCTGGTATCCCTTGGCGCGCGCCAGGCCGACCGCCTCGACCTCCGCCCCCCTCGCCGTGCCGGTCAGCCGGATGTACTCGGCCTCGCCGTTTCCCTCCCGGGCACGGGCGGTGGCGTTGTTGGTCTTGATGTCGACGCCGACCTTCGATTTCGCCAGCTCCGCCTGCATCTCGGCGGTCCCCTTGGAGTGCTCCATCGCGATCCGCTCCTCCTGGGCGGAGCGCTGCTTCTTGAAGGTCTCGATCTCCTGGTTGGCGATCTCCCTCTGGGTCAGGACCTTGACCAGGTCCTCCGGCAGAATCACGTCCTGGATGTAGACTCCCTTCGTCTCGACCTGGTACTGCTCCAGCTGCTGGCGGATGTGCTCGAACGCCTCCACCTGCACCTGTTGGCGGGTCTCGATGAACCGTATCGCCGGCATGCTCTGGAGCTTGTCGCGGAAGTGGTTGCCGACGGCCGCCTGCAGGACCTCGGTGACCAGGTTGCGCATCGTCCCGACCATCGAGATCACGCGCGGCGCCTTGGTGTCGGGGACGTGGATCTGCACCTGCAGGTCGATCTTGAAGACGAACCCCTCGTTGCTCTTGGCCACGATCTGCTGCAGCTGCGCGTCGAGCTGGTGGGCCTCCGACACCGCCTCCGCCCAGTTCAGGTTCAGGATCGAGGTCGGCACGATCTCCGCCTCGTAGCAGCGCGGGTTGATCGGGTACTTCCCGGTGCGCAGCGGCTCCTGCCAGACGCCGCGATGGCCCGGTCGCACGAGCGATCCGAACTTGAACTCCGAGCCCGACGTGTCCTGCGTGACCAGCCCGACGTACGCCTTGATGACCGCCACCTGCCCCTGCTTCACCAGGAGCATCGGCACCCGCTCGACGCTCACCAGGAACGGGTTCAGCGCATAGGCGCCGTAGAGCAGCGGGTCGTGCTGCAGACCGATCTTCCCGCCGTGATCGAGGAACGCCTGGAAGTCCTGGTAGTTGTTGTGCAGGTGGTTCTTGCTGCCGAGCAGGACCTCGATGATGTCGGAATCGGTGGCCTCCTTCTTCTCGAGGGCTTCGACGTCCGAGAAGGCCCCCAGACGGCTCGCGATGTCTCCGGACAGGAGTGGATCCCCCTCGTAGGTGGTGACGATGCCGACCGTGTCATTGGTCACGCCGTCGCTGCGCCTCTGGGGCTCGATGCGGACGAGCTCGAGCTGCTGCGGGGTGAGACCGAGCGCGTCGGGCGCGATCAGTCCGCCGCGACCGGCCTTGCCGCGCAGTTCGGGGGAGATCGGCTCTCCGTAGACTTCGCTCTTGGTGACGATCAGGAAGCCGACCGGATGGATCGGAACGAGCGTCCCCGGCGGCAACACCGGACGCTGGACCCCCTTCTGCCCTCCGTTCCTGATGAAGCCGCGCAGGTTGCTGAAGTTCGCGAACTCTTTCTTGTAGAGGGCGGACTTCGCCCCGATCGGCAGAGGCTGTCCCACCTGTGCGATGACGACACCGATCTCCCCCGCAGGCACCTGCACCCAGGGATACTTGTCCACGGAGAAGACGAGGAACGCCTTGAAGCGCAGCCCGGGCATCAACAAGTCGACCTGGTAGCCCGCCTCCTTCTCGAAGGCGATCGGATTGTCCTCGCTCAGGCGGCGCCAGCCGAAGCGCTTGGTGACGAGGCCGACCTCCGTCGGCCCGATGCGCCGGATCGACATGAGGAGGTAGAACAGCGCGAGCACGGCGGCGGTGGATAGCCAGAGCGTCCAATTGACGAACGCGAACATCGGCTGGTCTCCTGTCAGGGGTGAATGTCCTGGATGACGCGGATTCTGCGCCCGCCCCCGGCGGGGTGTCAAGCGGCGGCGCGCGCCCTGCGGCCCCGCGTCCCGAGGAACAGGAGCGCGGCCACCGCGATCACCGCTCCCGCCACGGCCCACTCGCGCCCCGTGACGCTCGTCAGCATCCAGAGGATCACGGCGCAGGCCGCCCAGGGGATCGCCCCCTGGGCGCGCGCCCGGAGCGAGGCCCGGGTCGAGACCTCCCGGCGCCGCAGCTCCCAGGCGGCGAGGCAGCACGCGCCGTAGAGGATCAGGGTCGCCAGGTTCGCGAGGATCGCCAGCGTCTCGAATCCGTTCGTGATCGCCAGAAGACAGACGAGCCCGCTCTGGAGGAGGATGGCGACGTACGGAGTGTGGAAGCGCGGATGGACCGCGGCGACCTGCCGGGGGAGAAACCCGTCCCGCGCGAAGGCGTAGAGGGCGCGCGGGACGGCCAGGGTCATGCCGCTCACGTAGCCGAACATCGACACGATCGCCCCGGCCAGCATCAGCGTCCGCCCCCAGGGACCGAACACTCCCGCCGCCGTCTCCGCCAGGGGCGCCCGCTGCGTCGCCAAGCCGGCCCCCAGCACCCCCTGCGCCACCATCTGGAGCGCGAGGTAGAGAAGCGTGATCACCGACATGGCCACGAGGATGGCCCGCGGCACCGTCTTCCGGACGTCCTGGATCTCGCCGCTCGGAACGAGGGCGCTCTCGACGCCGCTGAAGGCGAAGATCAGGAGGATCGAGGCGCGCGCCACGGCGGCCGGCGCCGGCCGGAGCGTCCAGACGAGGTTCGACGGCCGGATCGCGAGCACGCCGGCGACGACGAGGAGGAGCAGCGGCAGGAGCTTGGCCAGGGTGGCGACCGCGTTCACGAGGGTCCCCTGGCGCACCCCGAGGACATTGACCCCTGCGAGCAGCAGGAAGATCGCGACCAGGATGAACCCCCGCGAAGCTGGCCCGTCGAGGGACGGGACCAGTGCGCCGATCGAATCTATGAAGATCGTCGAGACCGCCGCGACCGCCAGCGTGCCGAGCAGCCAGACCAGGACGCCGGCGAGGAATCCCACGAACGGTCCGAGGGCTACTTCGACGTAGGCGTACGGCCCCCCCGTCATGGACACGCGGCTGCCCGCCTCCGCGAAGCAGAGCGCGATCAGCCCCATCGCGGCCGCGCACACGAGGTAGGCGATCGGCGCGGCCGCGCCGAGCGACGCCGCGGCCGCCGCCGGCAGGCGGAAGATCCCGCCCCCGACGGTGACGTTGACGATGCTGGCGGCGAGCCCCCAGGCCCCGACGACCCGGAGGAGCGAGGCTTCGGCGGCAGGTTTCCGCATGGCGGGCAGAATTGTAGGTCAGCGCGCCGCGAAGCGGCGTGACGATCGCGATTATCCGAGTCGGGAGCGGCGGACCGGTTCCTGTCCCTGGTCCAGGACCTCCCTCACCTTGCGCGCCAGGCCGTCGGGAGTGAACGGCTTCTGCAGGAAGGCGGTCCCGGGGTCGAGGATGCCGTGGTGCACGATGGCGTTGCTGGTGTAGCCGGACATGTACAGGACCTTCATGTCCGGCCGGAGGGTCGCGAGACGCTGGGCCAGCTCGCGGCCGCCCATCTGGGGCATCACGACGTCGCTGAGCATCAGATGGATTGCGTCCGTGTGCTGCTTGCAGATCTCGAGAGCCTCGAGCCCCTCGCTGGCCGCGACCACCGTGTAGCCGTTCATCTCGAGCATCTGGCGGACGAGCTCCCTGAGCTCCTTCTGGTCCTCGACCAGCAGGATGGTCTCGGAGCCTCTTGGGATGTCCGGACGCCGGCCGTCGCGCGTCAGCCTGTCGACGACCCCCTCGGCCTGCGGCAGATAGATCTTGAAGGTCGTGCCGCGGCCCGGCTCGCTGTAGGGCCAGACGTTTCCGCCGCTCTGCTTGACGATTCCGTAGACGGTCGAAAGACCCAGCCCCGTCCCCTTGCCGGGGCCCTTGGTGGTGAAGAACGGCTCGAAGATGTGGGCCATCGCCTCCCGATCCATCCCGCACCCCGTGTCGCTCACCGCGAGCAGGATGTAGGCGCCCGCGCGGACGCCGACGTGCCGGGCGGCGTAGGCGTCGTCCAGATCGATGTTCGCCGTCTCGAGCGTCAGCTTGCCCCCCTGGGGCATGGCATCCCGCGCGTTCACCACGAGATTCATGATCACCTGCTCGATCTGTCCGGGGTCCGCCTTGGTGCGGCGCAGGTCGGCGGCGGGGGAGATGACCAGCTCGATGTCCTCGCCGATCAGACGTCTCAGCATTTTTTCGAGGTCCACGACGATGGTGTTCAGGTCCAGGACCTTCGGCTCGAGGATCTGCTTCCGGCTGAACGCCAGGAGCTGCCGCGTGAGAGAGGCGGCACGCTGCCCGGCCTTCCGGATTTCGTTGATGTCCCGGCTCATCCGATCCTCGGCCGGGATGCGCCCCAGCAGGAGCTCGGTGTAGCCGTTGATGATCGTCAGGAGGTTGTTGAAGTCGTGGGCGATGCCCCCCGCCAGCCGTCCGATCGCCTCGACCTTCTGGGACTGCCGCAGCTGCTCCTCGCTGCGGCGCAGCGCCTCTTCCGCCTTCTTGTGCTCCCGGCGCTCCTCCGCGTCCCGGAGCTCGCGCTCGACCGCGGCCCCCAGGCGGGTCAGCTTCCCTTTCGTCAGGAAATCGTGCGCGCCGCTCTTCATGGCGATGGCGGCGGTCTCCTCCCCGATCGTGCCGGACACGATGATGAACGGCAGGTCCATGCTCCGTCGCTTGAGGAGCTCGAGGGCGTGCATCGCCGTGAACTGCGGCATGGCGTAGTCGGAGATGATGAGGGACCAGGGCTCGCGGTCCAGGGCCTCGTTCATGGCCGCCTCGCTGTCGACGCGATGGTAGACGGGCTCGTAGTTCTGGCGTCTGAGCTCGCGGAGCAGGAGCTCGGCGTCGTTCTCGTTATCCTCGAGGATCAGGACGCGCAGCGGTCGTGTCATCGTCTCATCAGGCCGGCATGGGCGGCGAAGCGTTGGTAACCAGCCAGTAGAGGCCGAGATGCCCCGCAGCCTTCACGAACTCCGCGAACTCCACCGGCTTCTGGACGTAGCTGTTGGCACCCGAATCGTACGCCCCGACCAGATCCTTCTCCTCCTTCGAGGACGTCAGGATGACGATCGGCAGAAGCTTGGTCCGCGGGTCGGCGCGCAGGCGGCGCAGGACCTCCAGACCGTTCACCTTCGGCAGCTTCAGGTCCAGGAGGACCACGGCGAGCTGGTCCAGCCTGATCCGGGGCGGTTTCCCGGCGGACCCCAAAAGACAGTCCAGCGCTTCGCTCCCGTCGCGCGCCACGACCACCTCATTGAGGATGTTGTTCTTCTTCAGCGCCCGCAGGGTCAGCGCCTCGTCGTCCGGGTTGTCCTCCACCAGCAGCACGATCCTCTTGTCCTCCATTCATTCCTCCCTTCCCGAGCGTGAAATAGACCGTCGCCCCCTTGTCGGGAGCGGCGATGGCCCAGACGCGACCGCCGTGCCGGTTCACGATCCGCTGGACGGTGGCCAGACCGATCCCGATGCCCGGGAACTCGTTCTGGCCGTGCAGACGCTGGAACGCGCCGAACAGCTTGTCGGCGAAGGCCATGTCGAAGCCGGCGCCGTTGTCCTGGACGAAGTACCTGGTCTCACCCGAACCGCCGTCGATGCCGAACTCGATCCGGGCCGGGGCCCGCTTGCGGGTGAACTTCCAGGCGTTCCCGATCAGGTTCTGCAGGACGGCGCGCAGGAGCGCCTGGTCCCCCTCCGCGACGGCCCCTTCGGCGACCACGCACTCGACCTGACGCCCGTCCTCGCTCTGTCGCAGATCGGCGACAATCTCCCGCGCCAGGGAGCTGAGGTCGACGCTCCCACCCTTCACTTCGGTGCGGGTGACACGGGAGAGGTTCAGGAGGCCGTCGATGAGCTGGCCCATCTTGACGGAGGACGCGACGATCCGCTGGAGCGAGTCCCTGCCCGCCTCGTTGAGGGAATCGGCGCAGTCCTCCATCAGGGCGTGGCTGAACCCCTCGATGCTCCGAAGGGGCGCCCGCAGGTCGTGCGACACGGAGTACGAGAAGGCCTCGAGCTCCTTGTTGGCGATCTCGAGCTGGGCGGTGCGCTCGGCCACCCGCTGCTCCAGGCGATCGCGGGCGGTCCGGAGCTCGGCCTCCTGCTGCCGGATCTCCTCGAGCATCTCGTTGAAGGCCTCGACGAGCGAGCCGATCTCGTCCCGGCTGCCGCCCGTGGCGCGGACGGAGTAGTCCTTCTCCAGCGTGACCTTTCTCGCCGTCTCGGCGAGCCCGAGGATCGGCTGCGCGATGTCCCGCTGCAGCCGCGTCGAGATGACGAGAGAGATGAGCAGCGAAAGGAGCAGCACGCTGGCGAAGATCACGACGTCCCGCGCCATCGTGCCTGTGATCTCGCTGAGGTCCGA
>WNFP01006863.1_pt1 | contig 11484 bp, 18 predicted proteins | sample 5400201 | NCBI WGS metagenome assembly WNFP01 (sample SAMN13153355, study PRJNA577476) | soil metagenome | isolation source: 115 cm saprolite under Madrone tree | place: USA:California | collected 2016-06-14
TCAGTATTGCAATCGCCTCTGGAAAGCCCTACACAAAGCGCCTTCTTCTGAGAGAGACGAGATTGTTCGGGAGGTGCGCGGCCACATTTTGGAACGGATTGAAACCGAACCAAGAGTGACGGAAAAGATTTTGACTGAAATCTTGCGGGCGGTCGGTGATCCAAAGGAACTCGCGTCTGAGTACAGAACGCAGGCAGTGCTACGCCAAGCCACGCACAGTAGATCGCCTTGGGTGTTACTGGGTGCGACCCTGCGTTGGGCAGCGACGAGTGTGGGAGGTGTCGTGGCGTTCCTCGCTACGGTGATGGGGTACGGATGCGCTACGGCCTTCTTTCTCTGCGCGTTTCTAAAACCGATGTTTCCATCACGGATTGGGCTTTGGTTGGCAGCGCAGCACACACTCTGCTTCGGCTATTGGAACGGCCGCCTCTCAGGGACAGAACTTTACGGAATCTCAGTGCGTCCCCCCGCTTCCTTCGTACTCGGCACTCTTGGACCAACAGACGGACCTGTGAAGGAGCTTCTCGGTGCTTGGCTAAGTCCGATGGGAGTTCTTTGCGGCGTGTTGTGTTTTCTTGCGACTTCACTAATCGCACGATGGTTGATTAGGAGATTTAGCCAGAATAAAAAATGGTCCGCGTCACTCTCTTACGCAAAATCGCCAGCCGCCTCCTGCTAGGCTAGCCTCTTGCAGCTTTTTGGGCCATGTGCAACAAGAGTTTTTGGTCGTCGGGTTCCATTTTCGCAAGTAGCCTGCGCAACTTGGAAAGATAATCGGCTTCTTTGCCTCTGTTGCCCCACTCCTCGCCACCAGCCGGAAGTTTCAGATTTCGAATTGATGATGCTGCTTCGCCTTCATGAAACAAGCGGTACATCGGCACTTCTAACGCTCGCGCCATCTTTTCCAGCGTCTCGATAGCCGGAACTGTGTGTCCGTTTTCAACGCGGGAAATGTAGCACCGGAGCAAGCCTGTCCGTTTTTCAATATCCCCTTGTGAGAGTTGTTTTGATTCGCGCAGTTCTTTCAAGCGATTCCCAATCAGCATGATGGTCTCCTAATCTAAGAATGGATTCGGGTGTCAGCCAGTGCACGCGGATATTTGTTGTTGATTTCCCTCCGCAAATGACTCAACAGCAGAACTCTTTCGTATCCAGCTTTATCAATCCACTCAAGAATATCCCCGGTATCATCGAGTGATTGTTCCAGCAGCGCGTCAGAGTCTCCGAAGAACTTGCCGCAATCACAGCGCAAGTACTCCGTCGTTGGCAAGATAATGAGTGTCCTGCCGCACTTTTTGCATTTCGCTTTGGCGAGGCACACCATTTCTTCCAGTTGTTGAATCCGCTCTTCGAGTTTCCGTAGTCGCGTTGTCAGGTTTGTTTTCATGGCCGTGCATCTTACTCCGAACCCGGGCTAGACTCTTCGGGGACCTGAAAGAGCCGCGTCATCCATTGCTCGACACATTGCGTTCCACTCTGCTTCCGGGCTGCGCGGTTGTAAACTATCGGTCAGTGGTAGCTTCCGCATGGATGCCAAGACACATTGGGATAAAGTCTACACGACCAAGGAACCAGAAACCGTTAGCTGGTATCTGGCACACCTTGAAACGTCTCTTGCACTGGTCGAACGGGCTGCACATTCACGGTCAGCCTCCATCATCGACATCGGCGCTGGTGAATCAACACTTGTTGACGACCTTCTTTCAAGAGGCTACGAACATATTACGGTCCTTGACGTATCCCGAACCGCTTTCGACGTGACAAAGAAGCGTTTAGGTCCACTGGCAGAACAGGCCAAGTGGATTGTAGCGGATGTAACACAAGTAGAACTCGAACCATCCGCTTATGACGTGTGGCATGACCGTGCGGTCTTTCATTTTCTTACCTCAATCGAGCAACGTGCTGCTTATGTGCGAAACGTCGCAAAGGCCGTCAAAACTGGTGGCCACGTAATCGTCAGCACAACTACACCAAACTCCGTTTGGGACAACGCAACAATTCCTCTATTGCTACTGCCGTGTCGAGTAGAATGTCGCCATCTAAACCTTCATGTCTTTCTACAAAGACAATGTCTATCCCCGTCTCGTCACTGCATTAGGTGACCCGCCGCCTATTCGCAAAATTCGGGAACGCATCGTTTCCCTGGCCAGTGGCAGAGTCCTCGAAATCGGTGTAGGACCTGGCGTGAACTTTGCACTCTACGACCCTTCAAGGGTGAGCAAGGTGTACGCGCTCGAACCCAATCCCGGTATGATTCGGCTGGCCGAGCCGCAACGGCAACGGACGAACGTCGATATAGAATTTCTGGGCGTTCCGGGGGAGAGAATTCCACTCGAAGACAGCAGCGTTGACACCGTCGTGAGCACCTTCACGTTCTGCACCATTCCCGGTGTGACGGAGGCTATTCGCGGTCTTTGCCGTGTATTGAGACCAAATGGAAAACTCATTTTCTTTGAACACGGATTATCCCCAGACTCTCGGATAAGACGATGGCAAGAACTGACCGAGCCGATTCCTCACTGGCTATTTGAAGGCTGTCATATAACCCGTGACATCCCGTCGCTCCTGAATAAGGGCGGCTTCCAGATTGAGAAGGTGGAGACCGCCTATCTCGCCAAATTTCCGAAGTCGTGGACGTACTGCTTTTGGGGAACCGCGACTCCAAAACGCCAATCATCAGAGAATTGAATCCGAGGTGGCTCCAAATGAAACCCCTATCGTTTTTGCCTCTAGGTCTGTTGTTAGTCTCGTCAGCGCTTGCTCAAACCAATCCGAGTGATTCCGATACCCTCAAGGCCCTTCTCGCGGAAGTCCGCCTACTGCGCCACGATTTGCAGACCACCACAGTGGCAGCGCAAAGAGCGCAGATTCTCGTTTACCGTGCCCAAGCGCAAGAATCCATCGTCAGACGCATGCAGGAGCGCGTCGATGACACTCGGTCGAGGCTCGCTCAGATTCAGTTTGAACAGAGAAATCGTGCGTCCACTATGAAACAGGTCGAGGAGAAGCGGAGCCATAGTGAGACCACTACAGCGGAACAAAAGGAACTTGAAGGGGTCCTCGCGCAAATAAAACAAAGGTTCGACGCCGACGCGAATAAAGAACAAGAGGCTCAGGCAAAGTTAAGCGAGTCTGAAGAACAGTTGCGTTTGGAACAGGCGAAACTCGGTGGACTTCAGGACCAATTGGACCGATTGGAAAAACTGTTAGAAAGTTCCGACCGCCCCAAATAGCCACACATCAGCGATATGCGACAGCCCAATCAATCGCACCCACGCCCGTTCTTGCAACGTGTAGTGGATGTGTGGTTTTCTCCCAAACGATTTGAAAGCCAGGCGCTCTACGAACGGTTGGGAGTATTGTTCATCAAGCGATATGTTCCGACTGGCGGGGATTTTTTCATTCGACGTTACGGCATCCGTATCGCCCACATTCGCGGCAGTCTCGAATCGTTGATTCATTTTGAGCGATTCACGCGCTTGCTGGAAGCAATTCATGAGATAGCTTTTCTGGGCTTCCTGGCGTTTTCTCTGAGACGGGGAGTTCTTCGGCACACAACCTGGTTGGATTTCGGATTCGCGGTGGTGGTTTACGTGGTGCTCATCCTCTCACCCGCCATGCTGCAACGGTATAACCGCTTAAGGGTTTGCGCCGTCATCAGCCGGATGAGGGCAGCAGACGAGCGCGGCGGGTCCGTTTGCTATGGAGCGAAGTCCGAACAAAGCAACTAAGCAAAAACGCGAGCCTTCACAATTTTTGGACGTAGTTGAGGTCAATATCAACACTTCCGCCGTCGCTTGGCAGCCTATCCCTGTACAGTTCACACCAACGCGCAATATCTTCCGTCACTGTCCGCCTGGCGGCTTGCATTTGGGTAATTCGCGCGGTGAAAGTCCGCAGGAGCGCGTCCCCCTGTCGTTCCTGAACCTTATAAAGCTGCCACGCTGTGTCAATGCGGTCATCTGTCCGCTTTTCCACTAAAAATTTGCCGTCGCTGCCGGGAAGCTTCATTCTTTCCCCTTCCCTAGCCTTGGCGATTTGTAGTTCATGCTTCCTTGACTGTATTTGGAAGGGATTCGAGGCGTGTTTTGGCCACGCTTCGAGCTAAGACCGCTCGACAGATGCAATCGTGAAATTAAATGGCACGACTTTGAGGTTGCCGAACATGTCGCGCCAAAAATCCACAGCAATAAAGAGCGAACCATCTACGGGAATAGCCGCAGGCTTACCCTGGAGCGGACGGAAAAATGCGGCGCTATCTTCCTTCGAAAACATTTCGTCGTCTGCAAAGTTGATTTGAACGTTTGTTCTGCTGTTCCGCAGCCGGACATAATCTGGTCCGGTTTCCTCGATGTTAAAAACTTCTATATTCGTCATTGAATTACCTCAAAGTCTTCACCGCCGCATCCATTTCCGCTTGCAATTCTGCGAGTGCTTCTTCAGCCGTCTTAAACGCACCCGTCCATACTGTCTGGACTCCGGTTGTCGTGTGTTTTCCTATCTCCCATACAGGCATTCGGCTCTGAGCACGGATATTGCGAATTGAAACCTTTTGACCCTCTGGCAGCCCTCGCACTTCATACAGCATCACAGGCCCGCTCCCATATATCGCACCGTCACGAGAGCGTGCGACCGCCCTCAAGGTCAATGAATGGCTCACCACTTCAGATTACCACAAGCCTATTCGGCACCGGACGAGTACGGTATTAAATCGTTACGTCTTCTGACATAATCTGCTACCGCCTGGCTGGGCTGCTTTTCGAAAATAAGAGATGTCAAAGCCTGAGACCTATTTCTTATACACGTCCAAGCCTAAGCGATTGGTCTGTCGTATACACAGGCCGACCAAAAAAGGCATCTACTACCTGCTCAAGCCGCTCCGACGCCGCCGAGGGCAGCATGAATACTTAAAGCAGATTACGCTCGTTGGTTTTACCTCCTTGCCCAGTGGCCTGAAGCGAGATGGTACCGGCTTGCCTAGTTCGGGTTATCTGCTCCTCAAGAACCTTTCGGAAAAGCTTGGCGACTTCAAACTAACAATCGACGGCGGCGCTAAGACCTCGCTCGATGGCGCGAATGTTGCCCTGAATCACGAAGAGCTTCGAACTCTTCTGCGAAAGACACGGACAATCAAAGCTGAGCGCTTCAGAGAGCTTAGTAGTACGGTGCAATTCTTTTTGCACGACGAATTCCCTTCAGTGTTCGAAAAGCCACAGATAGTTTCGGATACTGAGTATCGACCGAATACAATCGCTGATGTCCTCAAGAGGCGGGAAACACTAAGTAAGCTCTCGAAAGATGACGTAGAGGCAGTCGGGCAGTTCTTCCCTGAGTTTATTCACAAATACGGCGCTGTCGGTTCGGGCAAGAAGAGGTTCATTCTCTCCGATAGCAAACGAGCAACGGAAGTCGTCTACATACAGAAAGTCATTGGCGATTTCGAGCGGAGGCTAAAAGCCAAGGCGCATAGCGAACAATCCTGGCAAGATTTTCTGCGGGATTACATTCTGCTGTTCAACTCGAATTATGCAACTATCCTCGAAAAGGAAAACATCGCTGTGTTGGGAACCAGATTCCCAGATTTTATGCTGATTGATGCCTACAGCTACCTCGATATCTACGAAATCAAGAAGCCGACAACGAATCTTCTCAAGAAAGATGAAAGCCGGGGAAATTACTACTGGGATGTCGAGCTAACCAAAGCGATTTCACAAGTGGAGAACTACATTTCTCATGCCGACAGGAACAGCGGTCAGTTGTGCGCCGAGATTAAGCGACAAAAAGAGCGCGAAGTCCGCATCATCAAACCCAGGGGTTTCATTATTGCTGGCACGCGGGGCCAACTAAGGGACGAAATTATGGAAGACAATTTCCGGCTTCTGAATAACTCGCTGAAGAATCTGTCCATAATTCTATTTGACGAACTGCTGAATAATTTGGCGAACTTTCTGTCCAAATTGAAAAACGACTAATCGACTGCCGCTCCTTGCTTTAGGACCGTTCGGGAATCGGGCTCTTCACGTCGGTTCCTTTGGCTCGAAATCAACAATTGCTTGCATAACCTCTGGGTCAGTAACGTTGCTGACGATGAAGGCCAACAAGCGCACTGGCGTTATTATTTCGCCAGCCGAATCTGCGGCCCTATGCTTCGCCGTAAACTCGTCCTTTGTCCCTTGCTGCGCTTTAGGGCAAACCGCATTGAGTTGGTCAAAGTACTTTTCTGCAACTTCAAACTGCTTTTCGTATCGTTGTGTGAAGATATTGTCCAATGCGCCGTCGAGCTTCTTTAGAAAATTCACGTGGTCACTGCGGTCATACTTAACAAACTCGAACTGCCTCAAATCTGAAGGTATCGATTCAATTGGGTCGGACGTAAGCAGGACAACTTTGCGTTCAAAGGCATGCGCAAGTCCCACCTCATACATTACGTTCGGGTTGCGCCCCGTACAGTCCGCGACGATTACATCAGCTCTCTGGATGGCGCTGCGAACCTTTTCTGACATGGGCAGAGTCGTAACGCGGTCGTCTGCCCGTTCGCATATCAAATTATGCTTTTCTTCTACATGCTTTCGAATGTAGAGATAGAAGTAATGCATGTCTGCGGAGAACGGCATCACGAAGAAGCAGATAGGTTTCGCTAACATCGTAGCCTAACGGCTTACCGGTACTCCCCAAAATCGTTCTATGTATTTTCCTAAGTTTTCTTTTAGTCCCGTCAGGTCTTGTGGGTCATACGAGATATACAAAGTGCTGACGACATCAAATGGAAATTTACCGGCGTTGTCCTTAGGAACCAACAAAATGACATTCTTTTTGAGAGCTTGGGCCATTCCCAGTTCGTAGTAAATATTAGGTCTTTCCGAACCAAAATTAACGATGACGTAATCAGAGCGTTCGATTAGGGAACGGATATCGGTCGAGACCGGTGATGAAGAAGGAAGCTCACCAGGCGTGACCACTGTCACATTCTTCGGAATGATTTGGTCCAGTAGCTGGCGGATTTCCTTTAGGTGCTGAACATCGCCACTCAGAAAAACCGAACGCAGAACAGACGCAGGTTCAAACTCGAACTTAGAACTGCTCAGAAGTAGCCCTTTTCCAGGTCGGGCGAAGTCTTCGGAGTCAACCTTCAACACGTCGCGTGCTTCTTGAATTTGTGCTGTTCGTCGGAGAGCCGCTTGCTCGACGCCTAAGTATTTGGCATCCCAAGGGTCCGCCACCCATACCTTAGAGTCCCGTCCTTCTCGCTTAAAACCAAGCCAATAAACTTTGCCGGACACAAATTGTTCGAGGTCGGACTGAGTCGTTGACGGTGGTAGTCCTCGCATCGCCCAGGTTTCAATCTGCTGCAATTGGTCTGGATGGGCAGCCTTAGGATAGAACGTAATATTTTGCTCATCAATTGCTTGCCTAATGGAATTTACTACCATTTGCTGGCGCTCAAAGGGATTGTGTAGTTCGCCGGTCTCCATGCCGAAGAGAACAGCGCACTTTGCGATGAGCGTTGGCGTTCGAATGTCTTCAACATTCACGCGAAGGTATGAGGCGGCTCTGTTAGGGACCTGATTGAGCGGCCAGAAGATTTCAAGGTTAAAAGCGGTTCCTGACCTGCAATAAAAATCTCGCGGATTGGGCTGCTCGAAACGATGTTCCAAACCGACCGCATAATCCTCCAAAAAAAGCTTATATTCTTTCTGGTTAGGCAGGTCAGTAAGAAACTCGTGTGTTAGCGTGAAATCGACTTCGTTTGTTCCAGAAACGACGACAAAGTATTGGGCACGCCGGTCATTAAATTTGTGGCTCTCGGAGATTTTCAGTTTGCCGTTGCGTTCGAGCCTTGCTCGAACCGCTTCGATACCCGCCGCAAGTTCGCTTTGAAAGTCCATGTTCCCGTGCTTTGCCCCACTCCAGACAACGGCAGTCTACTGCAAGCACTCGAAACTTGCGAGCAGCGCCCGGATTTCACCTTTATCCGGCCTAGTATCCGCAGCTTTATCCGTTATGGTATCCTCATCACGTTGTGGCGGTGTGGCGGAACTGGCAGACGCAGCAGACTCAAAATCTGCCGGAGCCTAGCTCCGTGAAGGTTCGATTCCTTTCACCGCCACCAAGCTTTCCACTCTCCCCGGAAACTGCTACGCATCAATCTGCTATAATTCTTGTGCGGTTGTGGCGAAACTGGCAGACGCGGCAGGTTGTGAGACGCCTCTGGACTGGACCCAACGAGACGTGTCGCAACCTGCTGGAGCAATCCGTGCGGGTTCGAATCCCGTCAGCCGCACCAATCAATTCTGCGGTCCTTCGTTTTCCGCTCCGTTTTGTTGTTACCAGTTGTTGCCAATCACGCCAAAACTCTGCTACACGATGACACACGGCGACACATCTGGGCAGCACGGAAATCTTCAAAAATCCGCTAAAAACGTAAAAATCGCTGATTTTGGCTGGTACTAGCTTTTTGGAAGATTAGGAGGAGGGAGTCGAACCCACACAGAGCAAAGCTCCGGCAGATTTTGAGTCTGCTGCGTCTGCCAGTTCCGCCACTCCGGGACCGTGGCCAAACTATTGGATTGTAACATCTTGCACGCTCTTTGTCGTTTCTTCGCTCTCGGCCACTTTAGCTTGTCTATAGCTTAACTGAGAGGCGGACTCGATTTTCTGCGCGGCGTCTGCCAGATCGCGCTCGCTCACTATATTGTAGCGGTCAAAGACGGCGCGGGTTTTGTGGCCCGAAATTCTCATACAAACCACTTCGGGGATTCCCCCGCGCACCATGTTCCGCACGGCAGAGCGGCGCAGGTCGTGGAAAAGTAGGTCAGGACAGCCGGCGGCCTTTGTTGCGTTGTCCCAGGCACCCCGAAAATCAGATACGGCCTTGCCGTTGCGCGTGAATACGGGTTGCTCTGGACTCTTGCCCACAACGCACGCGCTCAATAGCTGGCGCGTCTCACCGGTTAGATTCACTTGGCGCGGCTCCCCGTTTTTGCTCGTTTGCAAGCGTATCGTCCCGGTCAGTAGGTCAACGTCGCCAACTTTCAGCGTGAGCAGTTCGCCTTTGCGAAAACCAAAACTGTAGGCCAACGACAGCATTGCGCGTAGGTACGACTCCATACAGTTCTTGAGGATGGCGCGGTACTGCGATTCCTCACAAAGCCTTGCCGTCCCTTTGATTCCGGCAAGCGGTCGAAAGAAAGCCTTGCGGCGACGCGGCGCGGGGTTTCGTCATACGCCATTGAGAAAGCGCTTTGCATAATGGACAGTTCGCGGTTGATCGAAGCGTTGCCAGCCTTCTCCCCTTTGCGAAACTCCATGTAGTCGCGGACAGCAGCGCTAGAAACCGCGTTCGCTTTCGTCGTGCCGAAAAATCCTAGCAAGTGTTTCCAGCAGCCTTCGGCCCACTTGATACTGCGCGGGCCGCGACCATGTAACTTCCATGCGCTCATCATGGATTCTTTTAGGCTCGTGACCGTTGTGCGGCTGGAATCGACAGACTCCGCGCCAGTGGAGTATTTGAGGATTTGTGTTTTTAGCGCGCCCAGGGCTTCGCGGCGAGACTCAGTGTCAGCAGATTTTTGTACAACGCGCCCACCTACGGAAAACTTGACCCACCAATTCCTAGAACCTGCTGGACGATACACGCAACCCTGCCCACGCTTCCCCCGGCTGTGCTTCTTTTCCGTTTCCATATCAGCCTCCAAGAATCCGCTTCCTTATGTATTCACGTACGGACAGACCATCTCGCTTCGCGGCGGCTAGAATCTTGCGATGCTCGGCTTTGGTGACGCGATGGCATAGCACTACGTCCCTTCGTTCCGCTGCTGGCTTTGGTGGCCTGCCTCTCTTCATTGAATTTATTGTATACATAAAATAGGGAGGCAGTCAAGCCTTATGTTGCTCGACAAACTTTTCCACGTCCCGCAGGTCAAACCGCATCGGGCCACCCTTGGACAGGCGAATAACAGGAAGATCGCCCGCGGCTACCTCCCGCCGCACCGTTGGTATGCTCACGGCTAAGAGTCGCGCAACTTCGTCAATGCCGACCAGTGGTGTCATTGAGTAGCTTCCTTCCGGGCGCGTTGAAACCCGTCCCAGTTGCGTCGGCGCTTTTCTGCCTTGGTTTCCATTGCGCGGTGCAAGATGCTGCGCACATGGGCATCGACAACGGCATATTGGTGTAGGTCCAGCGGGACCAGCCCGCCAGATTTGAACGCGCACATAACCTTTTCAGTGGCATCATCGGCTTTTGCGTTCATAGTTTCATGCCCCACTTTTCTAACTGCTCGCGGTGTGGCTTGCCGGCTGGACAGCTACAAGGAACGCCAGCGCAATCCTTAACGCCGATTGCGACGGTCCAGCCACCACCAGCACACAGGGGACAGGCTTCCGCTTGCGGCGCTTCGGCGTCAATCTGAGGGATGGTGTATTCCTTGCGTTGTAGCTCTTTTTTGCGGAGCAGTAGCACCCTGGGATAGCCAGGGCCTTGCTCTTTCAGCTCGCGCAACATGCGTTCTAGGAAGTTAATCAACTGCCAGCGTTCGACGGGTTTTCCGTCTTGCTCCCAACGCTTCTCGATGTAGGCGAAGGCTTTCAAATCTTCGTATTGCAGGTACTTCGGTTCTATCTGCAGGACGGTTTTAGTCAAAGTCATTAGTCAATCACCCTCAGACGGCCTTTCTTTCTTTTATGGTTGTGACTGATGACTGTGACTGTGACTGTGACTGTGGTCTTGCTATAGCCGGGCCATTGGCCACGCCATTAGCCGGGCTATCTTCTGCCCATCGTTTCCCTGCTCCCCGCTTGCCGCTATTGGAGAGGCGTTTTCGTCAACTTGATTTGGCCCCTTTTGATCTTCTCTTTTGGCCCCACCTTCTGGTGAATCCTCTCTCTGCCCCCGGCCGGAGCGAAGCCCTGCGGCGCCCGTAGGGCGACGCGTTTAGGGCGTAGCGTAGGCCGGGGAAACCGATACGACTCGTTGCCGGTCTCGATGATGTGCGCCTGATCGGTCAACCGATCCAACATGGCTTTGCACAACCTGGCATTCGGAAACATCGTAGTCCACTCCGAAAACGGCAGATTCGTTGTGACGATCACCGCCGCTCTCTCGGCTCGTCCAGCGATGATCTGGAACAACAGCTCGGCAGCTGCTTCCGGCATCGCCACATACGCCATTTCGTCGATCACGATCAACTCATAGCGCATCCACCGATTGGTCACGCGATTTAGTTCGCTCTTGTTCTTGGCCTCCGTCAGCTCGTTCACCAGCTGCGCTGCCGTCGTAAACCGTACGCGTTTCCTCTGACGACATGCGGCTATCGCTAGTCCCGTGGCCATGTGAGTCTTACCTGTTCCGGTCTCCCCAAGAAAAATAACCGGCTCGCTGCGGCTCAAGTAACCGCCTTCTGCCAGGTTCCGGATCTGGGCCGCGGGAAGATGTGGCGCATCGGAGAACGCAAAGTCCTCCAGTGTTTTCACCTTGGGGAAATGGGC
>WNFP01004288.1_pt1 | contig 11483 bp, 11 predicted proteins | sample 5400201 | NCBI WGS metagenome assembly WNFP01 (sample SAMN13153355, study PRJNA577476) | soil metagenome | isolation source: 115 cm saprolite under Madrone tree | place: USA:California | collected 2016-06-14
GATTCACGGAGGCTAACACTGCACGCAGGGAGTGAGTCAAAGGAAAGATCAATGAGAAAATAACAGCGGGAAGATCACCGAAAAGTGCATCGATGGGAGCGGCCTCTCACCACCACCGCGAAGCGGTTTAGTCCAACGACGCATCAGGCAAATCGTGGCCAAAAAAAGCGTACCATGTCTACCGCATGGTAAAAATAAGAAAGGCAAGCGTTGTCTGCTTGCCTGAATTGGCGGGAAAGAACAAAGAACTATTGTAAAGGAGCTTCCAGCAACGTTCCGGCAAACCGCTCCATCTCGATTCTCTGCAGCGGCCCGAGCTTCTGCGCAGCGTTCGTGAAAGCGTTCACACTCAAACTTAGATTATTTGGTGTGCATGGAGGCTAGCTGGTAAGATTCGCTTATCCCACCTCACAGGTAGCTGCGGCGAATAATCGATCCTCTACCCGTTCAGCGCTATCTCCACGATAAATGTCAAGGTCATTTTAAGAACGGACAAAAATAGCAACGGCCTTTTTATTGTGTCGGATTGCATCCGGCGATTCGTTAGAAAATACAGCGACATAGTTCCTGACCATTACAGGCATGAGCTTTGCTCCGGCAAGCGCCGAGCTACAAGCTCAATCTCTGATTGGAGGAATCGATGGGCAATCATATCCGTCGTTGGCAAAAAGCGATCTTCGTGGGAATTATAGTGTTCTCCCTTCTTCCCATTGCTACATGGGCTGACAGTGGATCTGCCCACCGTATTGACCAGCCGTTTCCAATTCAGCTAGGAACCTCGGGAGGAAATATCAATGACGGCAGTAAAGCCTTCTGCTATGGCGGCACCCTAGGAGCTTTAGTGGAAGATGCGAGTGGCAATCAATATATTCTAAGCAACAATCACGTTCTTGCAAGGACCAACGCGGCTGCGCTCGGTGAGGACGTTATTCAGCCCGGTCTCATTGATCAGAGTCCCGCATGCTTTCGAGATCGCACCGATATCGTGGCGAACCTGTCTGAATTTATTCCGATTCTGTTCAAAACCAAACGGACTATGCCCGCAAATACTGTTGATGCCGCAATTGCTCAGGTTCGAGAAGGTAACGTCGACCCCACAGGTTTTATCCTAGATATCGGGACAGTAAGCAGCGACACCGTGGCCCCTGGTCTGGGTATGGCAGTTAAGAAAAGCGGCCGCACCACTGGGCTGACAAAAGGTACAATAAGCGCTGTTGACGTGACCGTCGATATATCTTACGGGTCAGGGAAATCCGCAAGATTTACGAACCAAACCCTGGTTACTCCGGCCGGTTTCATTGCCGCAGGTGATTCTGGTTCTTTGATGGTGGAGGATGTCGATGTAAATCCTCGTGCAGTCGGACTTCTTTTTGCGGGCAGTAGCACAACCGCAATCGCTAACCCGATCGGAGATATCCTAAGCGCGTTTGATGTTTCGATGGTCGGATCTGGCCCCTCTGCGAGCGTCATTGGGAAAATACTGGCATGGGCAAAAAAGCTCTTGAGCGTCGCGGAAAGTCAAGCGGCCAATGCGCAATTGCCTCCGCGAGCTAGCCAAGCGGCGGTAGACGCCGTTAAAAGAGTTAAAGAACGTCATGAGGGTAAGCTATTGGCCATACCTGGAGTCGTCGGAGTGGGAGTCGGGCTTTCGGACACGGTTATAGGACAAGCAGCAATTGAAATCTACGTGATTCAGGCAACAGAATCACTGAAACAGGTTCTGCCCAAGTCTGTAGATGGTGTTGAGGTGAAAACAATTGAGACCGGCGAAATCCACGCCTATTAGAATTTACCTAGTTTTTGGGAGAAGCGGCTCCCGTGCTTCCTGTGGGCTAGGTTGTTAGTACAGGCGTATTGCTGGGGATGTCGGAGTAATTCCTTCTGGTCATGACACCTGGTGCCAACCTCCGCGGGTCTGGTTCTCTGTTGCTCGCCCGCCCGTAACACCTAAACACTTCTATCCCTCACCTGTTCGATGGGCCTTACCCAGCGTTTTTGGACAACGCTAGGTAATTCCGATCCGATGAAAAAATCGCCTGCCTCGCCGATCGTGTGGTAAACCGACCCGGGAAACTGTATCCGTAGAGGACGTGAAATCAGGCAGGGCTATGTCAGAAGCGCAATGCAACTATTAACAAAAGGCTCCACTTTATGGATGCAAACTCGTACGTCTAAATGGTATTAGTAATTTGCGGAGGGCCGCGCAACATCGCTCACTAGAAGACCAGTCAATGAAAGACCAAAAGTCACGCGATTGCGTCAAGGGGATAACCTTCGTCGTTAGCTTGCTGGTGGTGTCTGGCTGTATGAGTCAAACCGTAAAAATGATTCAGCCGCAGACCGGTGCTACCGCCGAGTGCAGCGGCTCAAGCTTCGGCATCGGACCTCTTTTCAGCGAAAGCTTCGTTGATAGTTGCGCCCGCGTTTACGAAAACCGCGGATACGTTCCCGTGCAGCGCTTGACTCCTGAGGAACGCGCGAATCTAGAGCGTCGTGGCTTGATTCAGAAAGACTAAGGGATAGGAAACGGTTGGCGCTGGCGGAGTCTAAAGCCAAAGTGGTATACGACTTAGGGATCTATGAATGCAGTCTCGGTCGTCGTACGTATTTTCTGCTCAAGCCGAAATCGAAAGCCAAACCTTCCTGACATGACCCGCGAAGAAGTTATTGAAAAAAAGGAATTTCCCGTCCTGGTTGTTGACCGTCCGTGTGGCCTTGAGTTATTTCACGTAAGCACCGAAGAGCCGACTTCCGAGGGTCCTCCGCTAGAGCTGTGGGAGTGTCCGATGGGCCACCGAACGCACTTTCTTTCCAAAAAAGAAGAGTCAAAATCGAGCGCCAAAATTAGGGCCCGCGCTTCGCGGTCCAATCCGGCATAACTCTTGACTGTATTTCGGCGCGTTTGTCTCTCTGTCAACTGATTCGGTCTCGTCCCTTTCACTCTAAAATTGTCGTCGATCTGACAGACAGCGATTATCCGATCGTATTATAGAGTCCAGTCGTGAAACCACTAATTGAATTTTCCACCGAACAGTATGAATCCCTACTGAAGCGGGCCAACGAAGCCTCTCCCGTATACTTCAGGTTGAAAAACGGTGTAAAGATTGAGCCAGACACCGTTGCCGTTTTGTGTAATGTAGCTGAGGCGGCAATGCTTCTGCTGGTCGCAAAGCGGTTTTGTCCCGACGCTGTACCGCAAATAGAAAAAGCGATCAGACTTGCTCGATTCCCTAGATAGTTGGGCTTCGATCCCCGTTTTTGTCTTACGCCAAGATCAAGGGCAGTGATATGCCAGTCCATGACTCGCGAAGAGATAGAGCAGCCTTGAGCTTGAGAAGATTGAGAAACAGGAAAAGCAGTGAATCTGCCGGTAAGTCCGCGGGTTTGGCGCCTTTTAAAATCTTGTCCACGTAGATGGCCGCACGCCCGGTCGATGTTCCGCCCCGTTTTTTTGTGTCCATCCCCTTGTCGAACAGGGGACCAGCGCCGAGTTGTTATCGCCGGGAGCCGTCCTTTGGAACCCCCGCTCACCGAGGCGGCAACGCCACTGGCCACGTTAAAGGCTCCTCCCCCGCTGACCGAGGAGAAGTCGGCGGTGGCCCCGTTGACAGCGCCCCCACTGACCGACGAGCTCATACCACTGGCCGCTCATCAATCCACGACTGGCATAACATGAGTGCACGCTTCTCCATCCCATAATTGCCTCCTTAGAGTGAATTTGATTCACGGAGGCTATCACTGCCCTCAGGGACAGAGTCAAAGGAAAGATCGATGAGAAACTAACAGCTGGAAGATTACCGAAAAGCGCATCGATGGACCTGCCTCTCACCACCACCACGAAGCGGCTTAGTCCACCGACGCGACAGTCGGATGCGGCGAAAGATTGGTTCGCTGGAGAAATCAGTTCAATCCTGGCGTCGCCGCGTGGTCACTTAACCACCCCATCCGCCTGCTGCAGCACGGATGGCGGAATCGTGAGGCCTATCTGCTTAGCGTTTTGAGGTTAATCACCAACTCAAATTTCGTCGGCTGCTCGACAGGAAGGTCGTCGAGGAAAATCATTTCGGGCGAATCCCGCGTGAGAGTCCGCGCTGATTAGCTTGTATTTAATTTCCATAGCTTTTCCCTATCCAAGAATTTGTAGCGCCGGAAAGCGCCGCCGGGACACTCCCTTGTAGAGCCTGTCAAGTTTCTACGATATCCATTCAAGATTCTTTCGATATTCTTGGTCTCGATTCCATTGCCGATATCTATTCATGAACCTCATGACAAGCTGCCCAATGGTTGCTTCGTTTCTGTTCCAGTGGCGGCTCGAGGGCTTTGCACTTTTCAATGCGGATCGGGCAGCGCGGCTCCAGGCGGCAAGCTGCTGGCGGGTTGATCGGCAACGTGATTTCACCCTTGAGGGAAGGTGGCATATCTGCCGTGGACGAGGCGATCGTTGGGTTCGAAGCTAAGAGCGCTTTGGTATAGGGATGCAGCGGTGTTTTGAAGATGTCCTCTACGGGAGCGATTTCCATCATCTTGCCGGCGTACATGACACCGACTATATCCGCCAGATATCCCACCACATTGAGGTCATGGGATATAAAGACCAGGCTGAGCTTCAGCTCGCGCTGCAAGCGCTTTAATAGATTCAGCACCTGCGCCTGCACCGAGACATCCAAGGAGGACACCGGTTCATCGGCGATGATCAGTTTAGGGTTGGCCGCTAGGGCGCGCGCGATGCCGATACGCTGGCGCTGGCCACCGCTGAATTCATGTGGATAGCGTTGGAGATGTTCGGCACCGAGACCGACCAGTTCTAACAGCTCAACCACCCTATCAACTTTTTTTTGTCCCTTGGTGCCGACAAAAATGCTCACCGGCCGTCCGATGATGTCGACGACCTTCATGCGCGGATTCAGCGACGCGTATGGATCCTGAAAAATCATCTGAATCTGTTTGCGCAGTTCCCGAACCGCCTTGTTGGGAAGGCAGAGGATCTCTCTCCCTTCGAAGTAAACCTCGCCGCCGGTCGCGACGATAAGCCTGGTAATCAGCCGGGCCGCGGTCGATTTGCCACAACCGCTCTCCCCCACCAGGCCGAAAACCTTGCCCTCGGGCACGGCAAAGGAAATCCGGTCAACGGCTTTGAGGATCCTTCGACCCGCGATCAAGCGGCTGGACCAACCGCCGCTGACGTCAAAATGTTTGGTTAGGTCCTTGACCTCTAGGAGCGGCATCATGCACCCGGAAAATGGCAAGCCGCCCAACTGCGGGGAAACTTCTCCTCAAGCCGTGGCGTTTCGGTTCGGCAAACCTCCTGCGCCTTGGCGCAGCGCGGGTGAAACTTACATCCCGGCGGCGGATCGAACAAGTTGCACACCGTGCCCGGAATCGCATTCAAAGATTCATAACGCAGCTCCGGGCGCGGAATGGCGTTCAGCAACGCGATGGTATAAGGGTGCTGCGGCCGCGCGAACAAGACCTTCTTCTCGGCCTGCTCGACCATGGAGCCTGCATACATCACGCCGATGCGGTCGCACAGGCGCGCGACCACGCCAAGATTATGAGAGATAAAGATGAGCGCCATCTTGAACTTTTCTTGGAGCTCTTTAAGGAGCTCAATGATCTGCGCTTGAATCGTCACGTCCAATGCCGTGGTTGGTTCATCGGCGATGAGCACCTTGGGCTGGCAGGCCAGCGCCATGGCAATCATCACCCGTTGCCGCATCCCACCGCTCAATTCATGTGGATACCGGTCTGCCAGCGTCTTTGGAGAAGGCAAGCGCACCAAATTCAAGGTGTGTTCGGTCAGGTCACGCGCGGCTTTCTTTGAATGACCCATATGGACGCGGTAGCACTCAGCGATTTGGTCGCCGACCGTGAGCGATGGATTGAGAGAAGTCATGGGCTCCTGAAAAATCATGGAGATCCTGCGCCCACGAATTTTTTCCATTTCGCGTTGGCCTTTCTTGAGCAGATTTTCTCCTTCGAACAGGATCTCGCCGCTGACGATCTCGCCGGGAGGGCAAGGAATCAAGCGTAGAATCGAGAGTGAAGTGACAGTCTTGCCACAGCCAGTCTCGCCCACGATGCCGAACGTTTCGCTTTCCTGTAAGGAAAAGCAAACATCGTGAACCGCGTTGAGAATGCCCCGTTTGAGGTGAAAATGAATGGTGAGGTTCTTCACCTCGAGCAAAGGTGCATCCATCTTTATCTTTCGTACTGGCGCGGGTCGAAAATATCCCTCAACCCATCCCCCAGGAGGTTGAAACCGAGGATGATGAGGGAAATCGTTAGTCCGGGAAAGAAAGCGGCCATGGGTTGAAGCTGTAAAAAGGGCGTGACTTCTTTTAGCATTAGCCCCCAGCTCGCGGTCGGCGGCGGCAATCCGAGGCCGAGAAAACTCAGAGAAGACTCGGCGAGGATCGCATGGGCGAATTCAAGACTGAGTCGGATCAAGAGCGGGGAGAGGCAGTTCGGGAGAATCTGAAAGAACAGGATGAAGAAGTCGGATTCTCCGGTCATGCGGGCGGCCTCGACGTATTCTCTTTCTTTTTGGGACAACACGGCGCTGCGTACGATGCGCGCGTTCGACGGAATGGAGCTGAGCCCGAGGGCAATAAACAAAGAAGCAAAGCCTCCGCCGGCCGAAGCCACGAGCGCAATGGCTAAGAGACGTCCGGGAAACGCCATGATCGCATCCACGAAGCGCATAATGGTGGAATCGACCCACCGACCAGCGAATCCGGCGATGGCCCCAAGAGGTATGCCAAAGAGAGCTCCCAAAAAAACCGCGCCCGTGGCTATCTCGAATGCCGTGCGCGCGCCAAAGACAATCCGACTGTAGGTATCACGTCCCAGGAAGTCGGTGCCCAGCCAATGCTCTAGGCTAGGTGACTGGAGGCGATTTGCGATGTTGATTTCGTAGGGGTCATGTGTGACTAGATAGGGCGCGAAGATCGCAGTCAAGACTCCTGTACAGACGATGAAAAGGCCAAACAAAGCGAGGCGGTTGCGGGCGATGACCTGGCAGGCGTCGACAAACCGCGCCAGGGCCGAGCTGGCTTTCTCGGCTCCCGTCCATGCGGCTTGAGGTAGAGCTTCCTGTTTCATCGGTTCTTTCCTACTCGAGCTTGATGCGCGGGTCCAGCCATTTGTAAAAGACATCTACGATCAGGTTGATAACGACGTAGGTCACCGCGATCAGTAGGACCGCACCCTGCACGATGGGATAGTCGCGCGCATAGATTCCGTCGATCAAGAGCCGTCCCACTCCGGGCCACGAGAATACAGTTTCTATGATCGTCGCCCCACCCAAGAGCCGCGCCATTTGCAAACCTACAACCGTCACGGCAGCTATCAAAGAATTCCTGAGCGCGTGCTTGACGATCACCATGCGAGAGGGCAATCCTTTGGCCCATGCGGTCCGCACGTAATCTTGCTTGAGCTGTTCCAACATTTCCGCTCGCACGTAACGTGTCAGGGGAGCGGCAAGCTCGGTTCCCATCACGATCGCCGGCAGCAAGGCGTGTTGAAGGAAAAGAAAAGGATTTTCAAAGGGGCTCGCGTAACCGATTGCGGGAAGCCATCCCAGTTTCAAACTGAAAAGAACGATCAACATGAGCGCGAGCCAGAAGTTGGGCATCGCTACACCCCAAAGAGCAAATCCCATCGCGGCGTAATCCAGGCGGGTGTTCTGCCTGATCGCGGCGATTACGCCAGCGGGAATGGCGATGATGAGCCCGACGAATAAGGCTGTCACGGCAAGGTAAAGGGTCGCCGGGTAACGCTCGAATATGATCTCGAAGATCGGCCGGCGGGATGCCAAAGACAAACCAAAATCGCCGTGGATAATTTTGTCCGCCCAATTGAGATATTGCACATAGATCGGTCGATCCAGCCCAAATTGGTGCTGCAACACCCGGTACTGTTCCTCGCTGATGCGCGCCCGCGCGTCGGGATCGATTCCGAGCATCACCAGCACTGGATCTCCTGGAATGGCGCGGACCAGAAGGAACACCGCCAAGCTCACTAAAATGAGGACGGGGATGAGCTGGAGCAGCCGCCGAACGACGTAACGCGCAAGCATGACGGCATTCGATTATTTATCAATCCAGGCGCGGCTTAAGCCCCCACCGAAGGTTTGAAAGTCGCCGGAAGAGTTAGTCGTGAATCCCTTGACATAGTCGCGGAAAGTGAAGAAGCGTGGTGTAAAGCCAATCGGAATGATGGGTGAATCATCGACCAACTTGGCCACGACTTGCTTGAACAACGCCTTGCGTTTCTCCAAATCGACCTCAACTTCTGCCTTCTTGATCAGCGCGTCATATTCTTTGTCGCAGTAGCCAGACTCGTTAAGACGCCGGTTTCTAGGATCCGGCTCGCAGACGTATTCCTCATACGCGGGAAGAGGGTCCGGGAAATCGCTGCCGCCGGCGAGCTTGAACATGAATTTTCCTTGACGTCGCCCCTCAAGCGCTGAAGCACGCTCCAAGATTTTGAGCTCAACCTTGACGCCGATTTTTTTGAGCTGAGCTTGAATTGTGGCCCCCTCCACCTCGGCGACTTCTCCCCGGTTGCCCATAAGCTCCAGGGTTTCACCGTTGTAACCGGATTCTTTCAACAAAGCTTTTGCCTTGTTGAGATTGTACTTCGGTGTGGGGACATCAAAGTACCAAATGCTTCCTTTGGGAAATCTCTGATCGGTGGTCTCTGCTAACCCGAAGTAGGCGGCCTGCATAATTTCTTGTTTGTCGAGAGCATATGCTATTGCTAGGCGGAGTTTCTTGTTGTTGAACGGCGGATCGGGGACGTTGAATTCAAGGTTGCGGGCGCCCGCTATGTTGGCTCTGGCGTAGCCGATCCCTTTGATTTTTCCCTGAACGATCTGCTGCACCCATTCATAAGGCGTCCGTTCGATGATGTCGACGTCTCCCGCTTGCAACGCGGTGAAACGCACCGTGGCGTCTCCGATCTCGCGCATGACAACCCGATCCACGAGGGCTTTTTCTCCCCAGTAGTCGTCAAAGCGCTCAAAGACGACCCGTTGTCCCGGCTTCCACTCGATAAACTTGAACGGACCGGTTCCCGGCGGAAAGGTGGAAGGTTTTCTCATTCCTTCCGGCAAGGATTCTTTAGGGATGGCAGAGAAAGCGCGAATGTCCGTCAGCACGGTGAGGAACAACGGATTGATCTTCTTGAGCGAAATTCTGAGAGTGTATTTGTCAATTGCCTCTGCTTTTTCAACGGCATCCAGATCCGCCAATCCATAGGCGCCGTTTTGGGGATTCAACGTATAGTCGATGGCAAACTTTATGTCGTCGGCCATCATCTCCTTCCCGTTGTGAAACTTCACTCCTTTTCGGAGGTGAAAGGTATAGAGCTTCCCGTCTTTGGAGATTTCCCACGACTCCGCAAGGCGCGGCTGAATCGCTCCCTTACCGTCTCTGCCAAGCAGCGGCTCAAACATCAGCTCACGGATTCTCGATTCAGTCGAACTCGTGTTGACCAGGGGATTCATCAGCGCCAGCTCTTTGCTGACGGCCAGTGTAAGGGTTCCGCCGCGCTTGGGTTGAGTTGACGCGGCCTGCAGCAACGGCTTGATAACGAGTGCGCTTAGGATAAGTGCGAAAGTCAAAAGACGCTTCATGGCGGAGCCTCCAGTCGGAATAGGGGCATGCAGGCGACCATGATGGTTCAATGTTCTCTATTGAACGCGCCCCTCGTATGAAATAAGAACAGGGTCGCTTCGTTAACTAATGGCTGTTATACAACTTTGGCGCATTCTCCCACAGGATCCTTTAATGAAACCCAGCTTTTGATTTTCACTCTTCGTCTGCTTAATCGACTTCGAGCGCCCTCATAGTCGGCCATTGTTCATTCGGTTGAAGTTCGCATCTCCCTCCAGTTTCTGTATAACTTATCGATGAATCCGGAGTTATCGAGTTCCCGCAGGTAATGCAGGTCCCAAAGAGCTAGTGCGCTAATCTCCTTGGCCTCAGGAGATTTGATGCAACCAAGCTCGTAAGCGTTTATGACTCCCTGCGGATCAGGGTAGGGTTTTTTGGGCATGCGCTCAAGATTTCTATAGTGGTAAGACTCACTTGTCTTCTTGTTGAGCTTCTGAAGAATTTTTTCAGTCCTTTCCCTCTTCGTTTTGGCAAAGTGGATTCCCAAAACGATGGCCTTCACCAAACGCTCGCCCAATCCCTTTTTCTTGTTCAAGACCGTGTAAGAAGTCGTTAGCGTCGGGCCATTAATCATGGGCAGGGGCCCGAGGGGTAGGACGTGAAGCCCTAACTCCTTATATCTGTCTCCAGCGCCGGAGATGAAGCGAGCGTCTGCTTTGCCTGAGCTTAGCGCTTCAAACTGGGCGTCCGAGTTCTCATCCTCGATCCACTGGACTTCGTTTATGTCGATTCCGGCGCGGATAAGATACATCATGTGATTTCCCCGGCCATGATGAAAACCGCCGTCCCTTCCTTCCATCGGTGTGTCGGCGATCCGCTTGCCGCGCAGATCTTGAATTGAGTTTAGCGGCTCCCGAGAAGCCACACTGGCATTTTGACCGTTTACCGGTGACGCAATACTCACAATCGGTTTTCCCTGGGCAACCAAACCGTAAGGCGTGAGATGGTCGCCGGAGATAAAATCGATATCGCCTTTAAACAGCGCTTTCTCAGCATCCGGGGGCATCGCGCAGTAGTCGAAACTGACCAGGTCTAAACCGACCTTTTCCCAGATGCCCGCCTCTTGCAGAACCTCCCAAATGGGCAAATGACTGCCCGATCGATAAACGCCGCGAATTTTTGTTTTGCGTTGTGCCATCCAGTCCTCCTTTACTCTGTACGGAAGGGATGCTTCCCTCCCCTCTTACAGGCTACGCCTGCTCTAGCCAAAGCCGCCTCATAATCCCGATGAATCTGAGCATCTTCCCTCATACCCGATTGGTCTCTGCCTTCATAGTGAGTGATTTCTATGCCGCTGCAGGTTCTTGCCGATAGAGCCCGAGCGCGACCGCCGTGGATCGATCGGTGATGGAAAATTCCCTAGGTGGCGTTTATCTTAACCCTATGACCGAGTCAACCGTAGGGAGACTTGAGTTTACTTAAAGCAGGAAATATCTTGTCCGAAATCGAAGACGTGGATCAGTCCGCAGTAAACTAAATTTTACGTGATGACGAAAGCCTTTCGAGGGACTGGCGCACGGTTGGTCGTTTTCCTGATTCGACATCTTCTCTCCCAATGCCGGTGAAATGTCGTCAGCGTTTTGTTTGCAGCCGAGGGTAAGTTTGATTTGCTCGCAATATTGCTCAAGCTTGCTACACCTTCCCGCGGATAGTGGGATCGAATGCCAATATCGAACTCAAACGCTTCCAGAGAGAATGTCACTCACATAAACAACGCGCGGTTAAAAGCGTACTCTAAGTCCGACCATGAGTTCCGGCCTATGTGGCCTTAGTGTGATTGCGAACTGTCTGGTTGTCTTCAAAATT
>WNFP01004289.1_pt1 | contig 11483 bp, 7 predicted proteins | sample 5400201 | NCBI WGS metagenome assembly WNFP01 (sample SAMN13153355, study PRJNA577476) | soil metagenome | isolation source: 115 cm saprolite under Madrone tree | place: USA:California | collected 2016-06-14
AAAGCGAAACGGGCGTCCCGATCACACCGGGACGCCCGTCAGGAAAGGCTCAACTCTGAGTGATACCTAGCCGCGATGAGGCGGTTTGTCCTCCTTCGGCTTGTCCTTCTCCTTCGCTGGCTTGTCGGCAGGCTTCGCTTTCTGGCTTTCCTGCTGTTGTCTTTGCTGCAGCTTCTGCTGCTCCTGCCCGTGTTTCTGCTCGAGCTGCTGGAGCTGCTGCTGTTGTCTCTGGTCGACCTGTTGTTGGCGCTGCTGTTGGCGTTGCCGGTCAGCGTTTTGTTGAACAGCTCTCTGCTGCTCTTGCTGAGGCTTCTGCTCGACCTGCTGACGTTGCGGCGGCTGGTTTTGTTCGACTCTCTGCCTTCTTGCGTCGTCAGCATTATTCTGCTGAATCCTCTGCTGCTCCTGTGGGGGCCTCTGCTGCTCCTGCTGAGGCTTCTGCTCAACCTGCTGGCGCTGCGGCGGCTGGTTCTGATCGACTCTCTGCCTTCTCCCGTCATCAGGATTATTCTGCTGAATCTTCTGCTGCTCCTTGACCTGCTTCTGCTCGACCTTCTGCCGCTCCTGGTCCTGCTTCTGGCGGAGCTGTTCCATTTGCTGCTGATGCCTCTGGTCAAGCTGCGGATTGGCGTCGTCCGGCCTGTTGGAGTTGTTCGGCCGAGACGTAGGTGGACGATCGTTGTACACCCTCGCATTGCCCGTGTTGCCCGGCGCGTTGCCGCTGTTGCCAGGGGCATTGCCGGAGTTACCGGGAGCGTTGCCGCTGTTACCTGTCTGGTTCGATGGCTGATTCGGTGGCCGGTTCGGAGGATTCGCTGGAGGAGTATTCTCCACCGACGATGGGCGGCTGTTGTTGTTCTGCACGTCGCGGCGATCGTTCTGGACATCACGCCGATCATTCTGGATGTCGCGCCGATCGTTTCTCATGTCCCGGCGGTCGTTTTGCGCGTTGCCCGGATTGTTCTGGACATTGCCGGGGTTGTTCCGCCCGTTGGCCGGATTGTTCGGCGCGTTGTCGACGGGCCGATTCGTCTGAGCGTTTCGCGGCGTGTCAGGTTGTACCGGCGGAGCGATCTTGATGTTGGAACGAGGCTGCTGGGTGTCTTCCATGCGAGCCCGGCGCATCTCGGAGACGGCCGGCGGCCTGCCGCCGTTCTCTCGAATCTCCTGCTGTTGTTTCACGAAGGATACCGGAGCGGGAGGCGGTGGCGTCTTGGCCACCACAGGACGTTCCTGGAACCGCGCCTGAGACCTTGGCGAAACCGTAGCGCCCGCCCCAATCACGCTTCTCTGCTGCGGCGCCACTGTTGGCGTAGTCGGATTGACCTGCGCAGTCTCAACTTCACGGCGATCCACCCTCATCATGTTGTGTCCGACAGGCTGCGCCGACGTGAAATTCTGTTGAGACGTGGCAGTTACGCCATTCGGCGCGGTCTGGTTCACGTACCGGATGTTGGTGACGTTTTTGTTGACGACGACGGTGTTGTAGTAATTGTTCACCACGGTGGTATTCACCGCCGTGTTGGAGACGTTCACGTTGTTGACGTAGGTGCGGCTCACGCGATACGAGGGCACGTAGACTTCACGCGGCGCAAGCGGGAACCAGGCCACGCCGACTCCACCGCCGCCGCCCACCCCGATGCCAACGCTGAAGTGCGGCCCGCCGACCCAGGCGACCAGCGCGGGAGCGTAAACCGGGCGTACATAAGCGACACCTACGACGGCACGAGGCGCGCAAGGTACCCAGCCCCAAACTCCGCCAACCGCAACCCAACGGCCGTAGTGAAATGGCGCAAAGCCCCAGGGAGCGTCATCTACCCATGTCCAGCCCCAGGGAGAAATCCACACCCAGTGGCCGTAGCGATAGGGCGCCCAGCCGACGATAGTCGTGTGTGGAAACCAAACCGTGCCGTACTCGGACACCTGGCGCCAGCCTCCGTATTCGTCGAGATCTTCATAGCCAATTACATCGGAAGAGACATAGCGGGAGGATTCAGAGTGATCCTCGCGGCGGTCACGGTCACGGCACCAGTGGTCGAAGTCGTCATCGTCATTGCCGAATCTCTGAATGTCGGCGTCGAGCTGGTCGATTCCGGCAAACGTGCCGGCTTCTCGAGAATGAATGGTGTAAGCGGAACCGCCGCCGGTGACTTCGCCTTGACCGTCGCGGACAACGACGAAGGTGGAATCGCCGGCTTCGTTGACGTCGATTTTGTAGTTGCCGGGGCGAAGGATGGAAAAGGCGAGATTCGGTGTATCAATCTCGAAAGTTTCGTCGTTTTCGAGCCGCCGCACGCGCACGTTCAGGGTGCCTTCGGTGATCCGGATTTGCGCCATACGGTCGTCGAGATTCAAGAACGAAAAACCGGTGTTGCCGGAAAGACGGATCGCCGCGGAGCCGATGTGCAGCTCGGCGAGCGAACCGTTGTCGGTCCAAAGCTTGTCACCTGTGGTAATCGGACGGTTGACGACCGCGGAAACCCAATCGTCGGTGCCTGCTGGATTAAATGAAACAGTGCCCCGCGCGTAGCTGAGACGCGCTACGCGGCTGGGGGGATCGTCGTCATCATGGGCTGTGGCGCGTTGCGGCGCAAAGAAAGCCACTGCCAGCGCAACGCTAAGCAGGCTCGCTAACTTGAGCAGATGTTTTCTCATCGGAATCTCTCCTGAAACCTGAGCGGCCGTAATGCACTTGCGCCGCGTCATTCCACGTTCCTGGCTCACCTTCCCCGGTAAATTGGTTGGCCTCTCTTAAAACGGTAACACTTCATCGTTAGAGAGCATTTGCTGCGTATTTTCCCCATGTCGAAACAGCAAATGCCGCTAACGAAATACTTCACTTCATATAACACCTGGGGGCTGGAAGAGTTGTGCGGGGGGCACGCCGCGAAGAATGGGAAACAAATGAGGTGTGACGAAAAAGAATGGGCCCGCCCGGACTTAGCGGGCGGGCCCATTGTGTCTGGCCAAGAGATTAATGGTGGCCGTGAGAGCTGGAGCCTCCACCGCCGTGTGAACTTCCGCCACCTCCACCGCTGTGTGGGCTTCCGCCACCACTGCTTCCGCGACTTCCACCACCCCCGCCACCGTGCGAGCTCCCGCCGCCACTATAGCTGCCACCACCTCCACGGCTCCCTCCGCCACCGCTATAGCCACCTCCGCCGCCGCTGGCCGCAGAGTAGGAACGTGAAGGCGCTGGATAGCTGCGGCTCGGTGCGGAATAAGTTCGCGGCGCCGAGTACGAGGGCGAGGACGGCGGATTGTAAGAGCGCGGCTGCGAATAGCTGCGGTTATTATTGTTGGAAGGCGTGTTGTTATAGGTCCGCTGCGGCGGCTGCGAATTGCCGCGGTTGCCGTAATTCGGCGCGTTTCCGCCAGAGCGCTGCGGCGGCTCGTACGAACGCCCGCTGCTCGAAGAGCTTGGGCGGTTGCTGTTGTAGCTTGGCGCAGAAGGCCGCGAGGCCGGGCCATTGACTGCTCCAGATTGCGAATTCCCTCGCGCCCACGGCGGACGATTCGCGTCATTCATACGCGCTGTTTGCGCTGGCGCGCTCGCGGGGCGATTCGAGTTTCCGAAGCCCGCAGGCGCGTGGCCACGATCGGTTGCATTGCCTTGCGCTTCCCAGGTACGTTGGCTATTGCCGGCGCGCTGAGACGCACCATTCCCCATGACAGAAACGGACGTGCCGTTCGAGTTGGTCATCGCCGAAGGCGGCCGATTCTGCGAGAGGTCCCGCTGACGGCTACCTGTGCCGGAATTGTTGGGCATGTTGCCCGGGCGGTTGTTATTCATCGCGGGCGTGTTGCCCTGGCGATTGTTTGCCCCAGGCGCGTTATCGTGACGATTATTCGTCATGGGCGCGTTGCGAGTTGGCATATTCTGGGTGCCCGCCCGCTGATCCATGGCGCCGTTCACGCGCGTATTTCCCGCGCGGCCCGGAGTGAGGCTCGCGCTATTGACGGTGTGAACGCGCATCTGGGAAGCTCCAGGCGCAGGCGCGGTGCGCGCGATCACGGCACGGTTCTGAACGGAAGCCGGCGGGCGAGCGACGTGCGATCTCATGTTCACGGCGCCGAGCTCACTGTGCTGCGTCGGCCGGATGCCGACCGAGTTGGTCACTTGCGCGCCGCGCAAAGAAGCAGCCGTGACGCGCGTGGCGCCGCGGTTGACTGCTTGGCCGTTCATGAACGTGTTGCGATTCGCCACAGTTACCGCATTCACGTTGCGCGCATTCACGTAATTGAAGTTGCGAACATTGGTGTTGTTGAACACGTTCGTGTTACGTATGAAAGTATTGCGGGTATTGATGTTTCGGATGTAACCGCCACGGCAGCGGTACCAAGGGTAAAACGGTTCGCCAAAGCCCAGCGGGAACCAGCCGACTCCGAAACCAAACCCGCCGCCGAAGAAACCGACAAAGGCAGGTCCGTAAATCGCACCGCCATAATACGGACCCGGGCACCAGCCCCACCGGCCTCCGAAATAATTCCACCGGCCATAGTGGTAGGGCGCGAAACCCCAGGGCGAATAGTCAACCCAGGTCCAGCCCCAAGGGCCAACCCAGTTCCAATACCCGTAGCTGTAAGGAGCCCAGTCAACCGCAACTTCGCGCGGATACCAAACGTGACCGTATTCCGGTTCATCGCGCCAGTCGCCGTAATCATCCAAATCGCTGTAACCGGGCATATCGCGCGAGACGTATTTCCCTGAAACAGAGTTGTCTTCTTTCAGGTCGCGTTCCGAGGCCCAGCGGTCCAGACCGTCGGGGCCGGGAGCTTTTTCAATGTTGTATTGGACGTTGTCCATGCCGGTGAACTCGGCGCGCTCGCCGGGATGAACTTCATAGGTCTTGCCACCGGCGGTCACTTCGCCTTCGCCGCGGATCACGGTCACGCGGGCGGAGTCCCCGTTCTCATCCACGTCGATGCGAAAGGCTCCGGCTTCTTTGACCGTGAAAGCCAGATTCGGCGCATCCACTTCGTAGACATCGCCTTGGCGCAATTCGCTGACACGGAAATTAACGCTGCCTTCCGCAAGGCGCATCTGCGTGATGCCCTCGTCCAGGTTCAGGAAGGAGAGCGCGGTCATGCTGCCAAGATGGATGGAAGCGGGGCCGGCTTGTAATTCGGCGCGAGCATCTTTGTCAACCCAGATTTTGTCGCCGATGGTCATCGGGCGGTTTCGAGCGGCCGCTCCCCAATCCCCTTCTCCACCGGGCTGCAAGGACACGGAACCATCGACGTAGCTGATTCGCGCAACGCGCGTAGGCGGATCTTTTTCTTCGTCCGCTCGCGCCTTCGGAGCGGCAAAACTCAAAAGACCGGCAAAACATAGCAGCAGGCTGAGGCCGCTCTTACCGGTAAATGTCTTCATGACGAACCCTCTGTTCTCGGTTGGGACGCGGGCCGCTGTGGCCCTCTAAATGAGACGTTCTAGCCGGTGGGGGCGTAACATCTTTAGATGCTCCCATTGGATAGAACACGGATATGGGAAAGAAGTTGCCCATCGGCGCGTTCTGGCACAGGTGGCAAGAAGAAGCTGCTAACGTGTTTGCTGTTAATAACTTACGCGGCATCCCTGCTTTCGACCAGCTGCCCCTCGACAATCGCTATCTAAGGGCGGCATAGAGAGCGTGCTTCCACCGCTTATTGTCAATGGTCCAGTAAACTTTGGCTTTCTTGCCTCGCTCCAAAATAGGCGCCCAGACCGCTCGATTGCGATCGTTGGCTGCCACGTTGAGGCGGTCCACCACGGTCATTCCGAGAGTCAATTCGCTGGAGGTCTCGACGTCCACATAGTTTTCGCTTTGCTGCGTGGCGATCGTCGGGTCCAGTGCGATGGCCATTGCCACCGGATCCGGCAACGAAATTCCATGTTCGCCAGTCTGCTCGAGGTAGGCCTCCTGGGCACGACTGTTGCATTCGATGGCAAAATGCGCCTGCGGCGTGCCAAAGCTCAGGACATGCTTGATGTCGTCGGGATTCAAGGCGGCATCACCACGGCAGAGGTGCCAGCCCACCAATTCCACGGGAAGCCCGCTGCGCAAAACGATTCGCGCAGCCTCGGGGTCGCACCAAATGTTGTACTCGGCGGCGGGAGTCACGTTGCCTTCGCAGCACGGAGCGCCGCCCATGATCACGCAGCGGCCGACTTTGGTGGCGATGCCGGGATTACGCTGCAAAGCCAAAGCAATATTTGTCAGCGGCCCCAGTGTAACCAGAACGAGGCCCGGATTGGACTCGATGGTCGCGATTATGGCGTCGGCGGCGTGTTCTTTTTCTGCCGCCCTTTTCGGGGGCGGATAGTCGTGGTCTCCCAGGCCATCACGTCCATGGAACCAGTGCGCGCTCTGGTGCGCGCGATTCAGCGGTTTTTCCGCGCCCATGAAAACCGGGACGTCAGCGCCGCAAAGTTCCGCTGTGTAAAGAGCGTTCCGCGTGGCCTGCTGAACATCGACGTTTCCGGCGACGGTGGTAATCGCCAGCACCCGCACTTGCGAGGATCGCAGCGCCATCATTAAGGCCACGGCGTCATCGGAAGCCGTGTCCGTGTCAATCAGGAAGAGCGGTTTCACGCGGCGTAGGATAGCAAAGTCCGCGCGGCGCCGCGCTGAAAACAATTTGGTCTGACAATCATTTAGAGAATCGGCGCACGCTGAGAGATATCGGAAGTCCAACACAGAAGATATGTATGACGATGCCGACGATCATCAGCTTCATGGAAAACGGACGCTTGGCGGCAGCGGAAAGCGGCACCACGATGCGATTCATGAAGAAATAGACGGCTATGCCATACAGCGCGCCTGAAACGACCGCGTTCTGTATCAAGAAAGGAATCGTGCGGCTCGCCATAAAATAGACAGCAGCCGCACCAAATGCGATGACGAAGTGACAAAGAAGGCCAAGCAGCGCCGTTGCGAGTCCGCCGTCGAATGCCTTTGGCCCCAGCAATCCGCTGGCAATTCCTTGCAGTAGCCGCGCAGGCTTGGCGCCAAAGAAGCCGTAGACGACGAGCGCGGCAGCAATGTCCAGGACGCCGCACGCCAAGCCGGCCCATAGCACTGCACGCACAGCGTTTGGGTTATTCTCCAAAGGAGCCTCCGTTGACGCAATCGCAACTCTGCTCGCTAGATTAGACCAGAGACTTCCCTTCAGGGGAGCAAGGCCCCATAGACCAATTCGCGAAAAGCGCGCCGGTAGTAGCCCGACTGTGGGAAGGGCATCTGAACCATCATGACTGCAAACATCTTTGTTTGTGGATCTATCCAGAAGGTAGTACCGAATGCGCCGGCCCAGTAATAAGTGCCGACCGAGCCAGGCAGCGGGTTACGGCCTGCGTCGGTCCGCACCGCGAACCCGAGCCCGAAACTTTGTCCCATCTCCAGTGTCGGGGCCATGTCTTCATAACCGGAGCGCAGAATGCCGGGTGGGAGATGGTCTGAACTCATCAAGGCAATCGTCTGCGGTGACAAAAGGCGAACGCCATTGAGTTCGCCTCCGTTCAGGAGCATCTGGCAGAACTTCGCATAGTCGGACGCCGTCGAGAGCAGGCCACCCCCGCCGGAAAACCACTTCTGTTTCTCTTTCGTCAGATTCTCAGCACTGCTTGCGCCGGGCCTCTTGCCGGTGGCGGGATCCACTTGCAGCTCGGCAACACGCGGAGCTTGCACGGCACTCAAATAAAAACCGGTGTCATGCATGCCGAGGGGATTGGTGATGCGGTCTTCGAAGAACCGATCGAGCGGCATTCCGGAAACCACTTCGACGATCCGCCCCAACACGTCGGTGGACATGCCGTACTCCCACACTGTTCCAGGCTGATGAGCGAGCGGAAGCTTCGACAACTTGGTCACGAACTCCGCCAACGTCTGATCACCATTGAACAGATCGGCCTTGTTATAAGCTTGGTGGACGAGCGAGCTGCCAAGCGGACCGTAGACCAGCCCCGACGTGTGTCGAAGCAAATCCTGCACCGTCATCGCGTGTTGAGGATCCTCAAGGGATAGAGCTGGCTTGCCCATACCGGTGTCAATCTTCTCCACGCCAACCTTGACGTCCTTAAACTCCGGAAGGTATTGAGACACCGGAGCGAGCAGGTCGATCTTGCCTTCCTCCGCCAGCATCATGACCGCAACGCTCGTGATGGGTTTTGTCATCGAAGCGATGCGGAAGATGGCGTCGGGCTTCATGGGGATGTTCTTCTCCCGGTCCTGATAACCGAGGGCCTGGAAATAGGCTGACTTGCCTTCGCGCGTCACCAGCAGGACCGCCCCAGGAATTGCTTTCTTATCGATTTCGCCTTGAAAGAACTTGTTGATGCGAGCAAGCCGTTCTGATGAAAAGCCAACATCGTCCGGCCGTCTTGACTTTGGCAGGCCTTGGCCCGAGACCGAGGCTGCCCAACAGACTAAAACCCACGTTGCGAGCAGAGCCCTTCGTTTCATTCAAATTCCTCCTTCGTAGCGAGGGATCTAGATGGCGGGTCTTTCCTGCATCAACCGCAGCTCCCCCATAGATACCCGGTTGGCCGCAGAGCATACCTCTCTGTCGCTGTCCAATACAATGCGAGAGATACCGCCTCTGACGTGCGTCAAAGAGGACTACGCAAACCTGCTGTCGTCGATTGTTTGCTTCTTTTGTACTAAACGTGCTGGCCGTTTCCGCCGATCTGGTAGCCTACGCCGCGAATCGTGCGAATCAGCGCGCGGTCGTATCCGGAATCCACTTTGCGGCGAAGATAGTTGATGTAGACGTCCACGACGTTGGTCATGGTGTCGAAATTAAGTTTCCAGACTTGCTCGACGATGGCGGTACGAGAGACGGCCTGGCCTTCGTGGCGCATCAGGAATTCCAGCAAAGCGAATTCCTTGGGACTCAGATCGATGTTGTGACTTCCGCGGCGCACGGTGTGGCTGACACGGTCGACTTCGAGGTCTTCAATTTGGAGAATCGAGCGCGCGGGCCGGCTTCCTCTGCGGAGCACCGCGCGAATGCGCGCAGCAAGTTCGGCGAAGGCGAACGGTTTCGCGACGTAATCGTCCGCGCCGGCATCGAGTCCGCGGACGCGCTCCTCCACCATGCTGGTGTCGGTCACCATAACGACCGGCAAGTAGGGCCGCTTGGAACGAATCCCGCGCAGGACATCCAGCCCGTCCGCTCCCGGCAAATTGAGGTCCAGGAGCACGAGGTCGTAGGCTTGGTCGGAAGCCAGTTTCTCCGCCTCCGCCCCGCTCGAAACCATTTGCACTGCGAATTGCTCTTGCTGCAGCCGCTGGTGCAGAAATTCCGCAAGCGGCGCGTCATCTTCAGCGACAAGAATGCGCATCGGTTCACACGAACCAGTTAGATTTTTGAAGGGGTATGTGCAGTTTGGACGGAGCGCCGGAAGGTGTCAAGACAATGCTAGCGGTTGTTGGCGCAAGGGGCACCATCCATTCGCGGCTAAGTGAGGAGTGAATGCCGAAACTCGGCTCCTTGTTCCATTGTGGGACCGAATCCGCCGGTGGAACCATCTTTGAACATGGAATCTCCAGACTTTGTGCGACTACAGCCAACCGATTGAGTCTGCTTGGCTTTCGAGCCACCAGGTCCCGGGCAGGATGGTCTCCTTCGTGCATCAAAACGCCTTTCTGTATTTCAAAGTGGTTGACGACGGTAGCCAGTTGATGGAACAGAAAAAACCCAGTCTTGACGGGCGTGCACAAAGCAGCGGACGCAGGATGGCAATTGGCAACTGAACCGATCCCTTTGGAGCATTCCGTCACTCTGCGAGTGTTGATCGTGGACGATGAGGTTTCCGTTCGAAAAGTCATGGCGGCGGTGCTCGCGCAGCTTGGCCTTCCCTGCGAAACGGCTGCCAATGGAGACGAAGCGCTTCACATCCTCGAAACCCACCCGATAGATGCGGTAATTTCTGACCTGCAAATGCCTGGAATGTCCGGCATGGAGCTTCTGGCGAAGGTGAAGCAGATCTATCCCCGGATAGTCTTTCTGGTGGTTACCGGAGTAGATGACATCCGCGTCGGCATCCAGGCGATGCGGCAGGGTGCGGACGACTATCTCGTCAAGCCGCTCCAGGTGGACGCAAACATCGTTCTAGCAAGCCTCACGCGCGCGCTGCACGTGAAGCGATTGGAACAGGAAGTCGAAAACTACCGTCACCATCTCGAGGAAATCGTCGCCGAACAAACCCAGCAACTTCGTGAGGCTTTGCGTCAGATCGAGCGCAGCTATGACCACACCCTCGAAGTATTGGGCGCGGCCATCGATTTACGGGACAGTCCGACGGCTGGACACTCCCGGCGCGTATTTCTGTACTCCATCGAGATTGCCAAAGCCATGGGCGGCCTGGAAAGCCAGATGAGAAATATCGCCATGGGCACGTGGCTGCACGATATCGGCAAGCTGGCGATACCGGATGCCATTCTCCTCAAACCGGGGCCTCTCTCCTATCAAGAACGCCAGATCATGCAGCGCCATGTGCGGATCGGGTATGACCTGGTCAAAGGCATCCCATTCCTTGCGGATGCCGCGGAAATCATCTTCGCTCATCATGAACGGTGCGATGGCAGCGGTTATCCGAGGGGCTTAAAGACGGAGGAGATCCCCACAGGCGCAAGAATTTTCGCGGTTGCAGATACTTTTGATGCCATGACTTCCGACCGGCCCTATCGCCGTGCTCTTCCGTTCCAGGCATCACGAGAAGTGATAGAACAGGAGGCGGGAAAGCAATATGACTCCCAAGTGGCGAGAGTCTTCTTGAGTATTCCCAACGAAACTTGGGAAGTGATCCGCCGGGAAACCGCCGCCATCCAAGCCTATGCCTTTGCAACCGCAAGCGACATCCAGGCGCTGAGTAAGCTGGTCAAATCCGGGGGCTGATGGCGGGAATGAATTGGCGGCCTAGCACGCCTGGGGAACGATCTTTCTGCCGGCGCGAAGCCGTTACTGCAAGACCCAAGGGCCCTTTTTTTCCGTAAAGCGGCACCCGTAGCGGTGGAGCGCCGGTGCCCCCACATCCGAGTGCATAATCTGTGCCTTGCCCACATGCTCGTCGCGCCCCGACACGATGTCTACGTCCACGATGGAATGAACCGGGATGGCCCTATTGCAAGTGCACAGAAAACCGCTAAGACTAACATTCTCTGTTGTCGCCGCCTCTTCGAAGTCTTTACCCTGTGCATCCTTGCCCCGAAGTTTCAACGGCACGCGCAGCCGCACGCGCACCTCGCTCCGGGGAAGATGTCGTGACGTCTTGGCGATTCCCCCGAGGAATACCTTAAGGGCCTCGAAATCCAACGGCTTTTCAAAGTACCCTGCCGCGCCCAACTGTCTGCAGTGTTCTTTGGTTTGCGCGCCGCCTTCGCCGCTGACGATAACCACTGGAATCATTTGTGTCCGGCTGAACGATGTGAACGTCTGGCACAGTTCATAACCGGAATACTTCGGCATCCGCAAATCGAGCAGGATGGCGTCAGGCAGGT
>WNFP01004291.1_pt1 | contig 11482 bp, 8 predicted proteins | sample 5400201 | NCBI WGS metagenome assembly WNFP01 (sample SAMN13153355, study PRJNA577476) | soil metagenome | isolation source: 115 cm saprolite under Madrone tree | place: USA:California | collected 2016-06-14
ACGGATCGTCGTGGCCGCCGATGATGGTGACCGACGGGTGACCGGCGCGGAGGCTGCGAATCAAGTTGTTGCTGGGACCGGTTCCGGCGCTCGTGACGAGAAGCCGCTTCGCCATCTCACCTCCACGTCGTGCGCCTCGAGGATGAGGCGCGGCCGATACTAGGCAGCGCGCGGAAAGCTTGTCAACGCGATACGGCGGTGTCCTTACTGGGTGCCCGTCCTCGGGCCGCCGGCCGGCCGCCGAAGCAACCGGGCGCGTTACTTCGTGATGACGCCGCAGGCGATGCGCCCGCCGCTGTTGCCGGTGGGATCGGTCTTCTCGTCGTCCGGATTGGCGTGGATCACGAGCGCGGTCCCCTTGTCGCCGAGCAGCGACGTGTTGCCCCCGGTGAGGGTGAAGGCCTTGGTGGTCACGTCGATGCCGCCTTCGCCGGAAGCGGCTATCGCCAGGTTCGGCAGATCGCCCGCGTGCGGCCCAGCCGGGTTCTGCTGTCCGTGCTGCTTGTTGCCCGGATTGAAGTGCGCTCCCGCGGACGTGAAGTCGGGCGGCTCGCAGAGACCCACCGCGTGGACGTGGAGGCCGTGGCCGCCCGGCGGCAGCCGGTAACCGGTCACCGCGATCCGCACCCCCTCCGGGGTCTGGATCATGGTGGCCACTCCCACCTGCTTGCCTTCCTTGTCCTTGAGCACGGCCTCCGCCGAAAGCGGTCCACGGTCGGCCGGGGTGCTCGCGCATCCGGCCAGCACTGCGGCCACACCGAGCAGCAGAAGTGGTCTCACCGTTGAGGGTCCTCCCGTTCAGTTGATCTGCGCAATGAGCTGCTGGGCTCGGTCCCGGAAGCGCTCGACGTTCTCCATCTTGATGTGCTCGTAGCCCCGGATCTCGTCCGGCAGCTCGGCCAGCTTCACGGCCAGATCGTGCGTGACCGGGCTGAGCCGTACCAGCGCGGTCTCCAGATGCTGCCGGTACTCCTCGATCAGGGCGCGCTCCACCTGCCGGATCGCGGCGTAGCCGAAGACGTCGAGCCGGGTGCCCCGCAGCCCCTTCATGGCGGCCAGGAGGCGGAAGGCGGGGGTGAACCAGCTCCCGAAGCGCATCTTCTTCTTGAGGCCGAGCGCGCGCAGGAGCGGCGGGTGCAGGTGCCAGTAGATGCGGACCTTCGGTCCGAACTTGGACTGCAGCTGGGCCTGCACCGCCGCGTCGAGGTGCAACCGCGCCACCTCGTACTCGTCCTTGTAGGCCATCAGCTTGTGGAGGTAGCGCGCGGCGGCCTCCGCCAGGCCCCGCTGGCCGGGTGCGCGCTCCGCCTCCACCTGCGCGACGCGCGCCACGAAGTCCACATATTCGCCCGCGTAGGCCGCGTTCTGGTAGGCGATCAGCTCGGGCACCCGGATCTCGAGCAGCCGCCGCAGCTCGCCGGAGGCGCCCACCCGGTCCACCAGCGCCTGCGCGACCGCGCTGAGCGCCACCGGCTGCTCGGTGGCCTGGGTGGTGGCCTGGGCGACCGCGGCCTCGACCTGAGTGCGGTCCACCACCGCCATGCGGCCCCACCGGAACGCGAGCAGGTTCATCTCGACCGACACTCCGTTGAGGCGAATCGCCTTCTCGATCGACGCGGCGGAGACCGGCAGGGCGCCCGCCTGGTACGCCGCCCCGAGCATGATCGGGTTGACCGCCATGTGATCGCCGAAGAGCCCCTCCGCGATGGCCTGGGCGTCGAGGTAGACGTTGGGATCCTTGCGGGTGACCCTATCGATGCTCATCAGCATGCTGCTCAGCTCGGGGAAGTGCACCGCGGTATCCACCACCATCTGGCCGGTGGGGATCTGGCTCGTGGAGACCACCGCGATGGTCCGCCCCGACTCCGCCTTGTCGAGGTTGACGGGGTCGGTGGCCACCAGCAGGTCGAAGCCCAGGTAGAGATCGGCGGAGCCGGCCGAGACCTTGTTGGCGGACTCGATCGTGGCGGAGGCGAGCTTGAGGTCGGAGACCACCGGCCCGCCCTTCTGGCTGAGCCCGGTCTGGTCGAGGCCGCGCACGTGCCGGCCGTCGAGCATGGCGGCGGTGCCGAGGATCTGGTTGATGGTCACCACCCCGGTGCCCCCGATCCCCATCATGTGCAGGGCGAAGCCCTCGGCCGGCACCTTGAGGGACGGCTCGGGCAGCTCGGCCTCGAGCGGGGTCAGCCGCCGCTCCCGCTTGGCCCCCGCGCCGGCGCCCTCCACAGTCATGAACGACGGGCAGTCGCCGAGCAGGCACGAGTAGTCCTTGTTGCACGACGACTGGTGGATGGCGGTCTTGCGGCCGAACTCGGTGTCGAGGGGCTGGACCGAGAGGCAGTTCGACTTCTTGCCGCAGTCCCCGCACCCCTCGCACACCCGCTCGTTGATGAACACCCGGGTCTGCGGATCCACCATCTTGCCGCGCTTGCGCAGGCGCCGCTTCTCCGCCGCGCAGTACTGGTCGTGGATGAGCACGGTGACCCCGCGGGTGGCGGCCAGCACCGACTGGGCTTCGAGGAGGCGATCGCGGTGCCAGACCTCCGCGTTCCCCGCGATCGACGTGCCCGAGTACTTGGCGGTGTCGTCGCTGGTGATGATGATCTTCTTCACGCCCTCGGCCTCGAGCCGCCGGCTGAGCGCGGGGATGGGAAGTGCGCCCGCCGCGTTCTGGCCGCCGGTCATCGCCACCGCGCCGTTGTAGAGGATCTTGTAGGTGATGTTGACGCCGGAGGCGACCGCGTAGTTGAGGGCGAGGCCGCCCGAGTGGAAGAACGTCCCGTCGCCGATGTTCTGGAAGAGGTGCGACGTCTCGGTGAAGGGCGCGATGCCGACCCACTGCGCGCCCTCCGCGCCCATGTGGGTGACCCCGATGATGCCCCGATCCATGCCCATGGCCATGCCGTGGCAGCCGATGCCGGCGGAGGCCAGGCTGCCCTCCGGCACCACGGTGGAGCGATTGTGCGGGCAGCCCGAGCAGAAGAACGCGCTGCGGGCCAGGGTGAACGGCTTCGGCCGGCGCTTCAGCTCGTCGAGGTGCTGGATGCGCGCCTCCACCGAGTCGATGCGGATCCGGCGCGCGAGCCGCCGGGCGATCGCGCGGGCCACCAGGTCCGAGTCCAGCTCGCCGACCGGCTGGAGCAGCGGCCGGTCTTCCTCGTCGACCTTGCCCACCACCTGCGGCCGGTCGGTCATGCCGTAGAGGATCTCCTTGCAGAACATCTCGAGGAACGACCGCTTCTCCTCGACGACCAGGATCTCCTGCAGGCCGCGCGAGAACTCCCGCACCACCCGCGGCTCCATCGGGAACAGCATGCCCATCTTGAGGATCCGGATGCCGTAGCGGCGGAGCGCGCCCTCGTCGAGGCCGAGCTCGGTGAGGGCCTGGCGGACGTCGTAGTAGGTCTTGCCGCTGGTGAGGATGCCGAGCCACGCGTTCGGAGTCGGCACCGTGATCCGGTTGAGCTTGTTCTCGTACGCGTAGCGCCGGGCCAGCTCGAGGCGCGCCCCGTGGATGGTGCGCTCCATGTCGAGGCCGTAGGGCGGGATCAGGTTCACGTTGATCTGGTGCTGGAAGGGCTTGCCGTCCAGCTCCACCACCGGGATGATCGGGCTCACCCGCTCCGCGTCCACCTCCGCGGTGCCGATCTCGTCGGCCACGTTGGTGACGATCTTGAACCCGACCCAGAGCCCCGACGTGCGCGAGAGCATGAAGCCGTGCAGCCCCAGGTCCAGGATCTCCTGCACGTTGCCCGGGTAGAGGGTCGGCATGAACGCGTCGTAGAGGGCGACCTCGGAGGCGCTCGGCAAGGTAGAAGACTTCGAAAGTGGATCATCCCCCGCCAGCGCGAGCACCCCGCCGTTCTTGCCCACCCCCGCGTAGTTGGCGTGCTTGAACAGGTCGCCGGTGCGGTCCACCCCGGGGGCCTTGCCGTACCACATGCCGATCACGCCGTCGTACTTGGGCTTCGGGAAGAGTCCCGCCATCTGGCTGCCGTACACCGCGGTGGCGCCCAGGTCCTCGTTGAGGCCCGAGGAGAACACCACGTCGTGGGCCTTCAGCAGCACCGACAGGCGCTCGAGGGTCTGGTCGAAGCCTCCCAGCGGCGAGCCCCGGTAGCCGGAGATGAACGTCGCGGTATTGAGACCACGGCGGAGGTCCGCGCGATGCTGATCGAGCGGCAGCCGCACCAGGGCCTGGATGCCGGACAGGAAGATGCGTCCGCGCTCCTGGGTATACTTCGCCTCGAGCGAGAACTCCCCGGACTGTGTGGTCATGAGCTCCCCTTTGGGGGGACCGCAGCGTTTAGAACATCCTGACGACGGCCATATCGTAGTCGGGAAAGGCGTTTCTGGCAACACGATCCCTAGCGCCGCAGCAGGGGTACGAGATACGGCCAGAGCCGGTCGACCACGATCGCGTACCCCTCCGCGGTGGGGTGGATGCCGTCGGCCTGGTTGAGCCGGGCCACCGCGCCGACCCCGTCGAGGAAAAACGGCATGAGCGGCGCCTGGTGGGCCCGGGCCACCTCCGCGTAGAGGCGGTGGAAGTCCTCCGCGTAGCGGTCGCCGTAGTTGGGCGGCAGGCGCATGCCGGCCACCAGCACCCGCACCCCCGCGGCCTGGAAGCGCGTGATCATCTGATCGAGGTTGGCGCGCACCCCGGCGAGCTTCTGGCCGCGGAGCGCGTCGTTGACCCCGAGCTCCAGGATCACGATCTCGGGCTTGAGCCGGAGCGCCCAGTCGACGCGCCTCACCCCGCCCGCGGTGGTGTCACCCGATACACCCGCGTTCACCACGCGGTAATCGTAGCCTTCCCGCTTGAGGCGCTCCCCGAGCCGGGCCGGATACGTCTCGTCCGCCGGGACCCCGAACCCGGCGGTGAGGCTGTCGCCGAAGGCCACGATGACGCGCCCCGGCGGTGGGGCGGCGGGCGCCGCCGCGCAGGCGGTGAGCTGGAGGACGACGAGCAGCAGGCCGAGGAGGCCGCGCATGACGCCAGTGTAGTATGAGCCGTGCGCAGGCACCGGCTGCTACGGCTGGTGATGGTGACGGCTGGCCTCGCGACGTCGTGGCCTCTCGCCGCGCCCGGTCCGGCCGTCGCGCTCGACGCCACCCAGCTCGGCGTGGTCGTCAATACCGCGGACCCCTACAGCGTCGAGATCGGCGACTACTACGTGCGCCGCCGCGGGATCCCGCGCGCAAATGTTGTGTTCGTCACGCTCCCGACCGGGCAGGGCGAGATCGGGCGCTCCGCCTTCGAGGCGGCCCGCGCCCAGGTGCAGGCGGGCCTTCCCGGGCGCGTGCAGGCGCTGGCGCTGGCGTGGACCACCCCGTTCCGGGTGGACTGCCTGTCGGTCACCACCGCATTCGGGTTCGGCTTCGACCCCGCGTTCTGCGCGGAGGGCTGCCGCCGCACGCGCGCGAGCCCCTACTTCGACTCGCCGAGCACGACGCCGTTCCGGGATTGGGGCATGCGCCCGGCCATGCTACTGGCCGGGGCGAGCGTGGCGGAGGCCAAGGCGATGATCGATCGCGGCGTGGCCGCCGACTCCTCCTTCCCGTCCGGCACCGCCTATCTTCTCTCCACCTCCGACCGCGCCCGCAACACGCGCGCGGCCCGATACGGTCTCGCCACCGCGCTCGACGTCCCGGTCCGCGTGCGCCGCATCGACGCCGACGCGCTGCGGGACCGGCAGGACGTGCTCTTCTACTTCACCGGCGCGGCGACGGTGGCGGGGCTCGACACCCTTCACTTCCTGCCCGGGGCCATCGCCGACCACCTCACCTCCACCGGCGGCGTGCTGACCGGGCAGGACCAGATGAGCGTGCTGCGCTGGCTCGAGGCCGGCGCCACCGCCAGCTACGGCGCGGTGGTGGAGCCGTGCAACTTCCCGTCGAAGTTTCCGCAACCGGCGGTGGTGATCGCCCGCTACACGCGCGGGGAGACCGCGATCGAGGCGTACTGGAAGAGCGTGGCCTGGCCCGGCCAGGGGGTGTTCGTGGGCGAGCCCCTCGCCGCCCCGTTCCGCCCGCGCGCTCGCTAGTCGGCTATCCGGTATGGCCGTGCGCCTGCATGCAGCGCGCGTAGGCGGCCTGGGCCTCCTGGTTATTCTTGTGGATGTCGTTCAGGCCATACAACGTCCCGCCCACCGCTCCAACAAGCCCCCCAATCGCCGCACCCGTTCCGGCGCCCCTGCCACCGCCCGCGATGGCGCCTCCTGCCGCTCCGACCGCCGCCCCGCCTACGCCACCGATGGCGGTGTCCTTCACCACTCCGATTGTCTTGTCCCGCTGACTGGGCGGTGTTGCCACGTACTGGTTACATTTCTCGATTGCCGCTTGAGGCGGGACTGCGGAGGCCGGGCGTGGGGTCGTGGCCGGCGCCACCGGCGGCTTCGCGGGGGCCAGTGTGCTCTCGGTTTGCTGGGCCGGCCTGGTCCCCGTCCAGTTCGCCACCACGATCCCGGTGACCACCGCAGTGACGATCATCAGAGCCATCGCGATCGCGGTTAGCTTCCACGGGTTGTTCCAGCTGTTGTCCATCTCGACCCTCCTCGCTGTTACTCCGCCGGCGCAATACTGAAGGACCGGCAAGTCCCGTACCTGTTTCGCAAGGATTCGATTCTATTGCTCGGAGGGCAAGTTCGTTCCTCGGACAGCCGGTAAAGTCTTCCGGAAAGACTCGGTAAAAGAGGAGGAGCCGAAGCCGACCTGGCAAGCCCGAAGGGGAAGGCCGCCCCGCCGGTGACCGCCCCTTCGGGCTTTGCGTTCCCGTCCTTGGACGAGAGTGACCGCTCGGCGGCCTTGCGCCGTTCCGGTCGACCGCCTCCCATCCTAGCGACCACCCGCCCCCCGCGGCGGCGCGGCGTGGCGTGTAGTATGGACGCCATCATGATCAGCGTGTCCTCGCTATCCATGCGCCTCACGAGCGGCGGTCGCGCGGTCGACGTGCTCACCGACGTGTCGCTCGAGGTACCGGCCGGGCAATTCGTCGCCATCGCGGGACCGTCGGGCAGCGGCAAGTCCACCCTGCTGGGGCTGATCGCCGGGCTCGACCAGCCGACCGGAGGCCGCATCGAGGTGGGGGGCGTCACGATCACCGGCCTGGACGAGGACGCGCTCGCGCGCTTCCGGGGCGACCACGTGGGCTACGTCTTCCAGTCCTTCCACCTGATCCCGACCCTGACCGCGCTCGAGAACGTGGCGGTGCCGCTCGAGCTGGCCGGCCAGGACGACGCGGACGCCCGCGCGGCGGCGCTGCTCACCGAGGTGGGCCTCGCCGAGCGCGCCCATCACTATCCGGTGCAGCTCTCGGGCGGGGAGCAGCAGCGGGTCGCGGTGGCGCGGGCGCTCGCCCGCCGGCCGCCCCTGCTCCTGGCCGACGAGCCCACCGGCAATCTCGACTCGGCGACCGGCAAGCAGATCATCGAGCTGCTGGTGGGCGCCAACCGGCGCCTCGGCAGCACCCTGGTGCTGGTCACCCACGACGCGGCGCTCGCCGCCCACGCCGACCGGGTCGTCACCCTCCGCGACGGCCGCATCGTGAGCGACGAGTGAGCCGCTTCGTCCTCCGGCTCGCCTGGCGCGAGACCCGCGGCGCGTGGCGGCACTTCGGCTACTTCTTCGCGTGCATCACGCTCGGGGTCAGCGCGCTCGTCGGGGTCGGCAGCTTTGCGGACAGCCTCGAGCGCACCGTGGCCCGCTCCGCCAAGTCGCTGATGGGCGGCGACGTCGAGATCCGCAGCACCCAGCCGCTTCCCCTGGCGTCGCTCGAGGGCCCGGCCGGGCCGGCCCGTGGCGTGGCGGTCACGCGAGTGCGCGAGCTGGTGGCGATGGCGCAGGCGGGGCCGGCCCTGACCCAGCTCGTCGAGCTGAAGGCGGTGGAGCCGGGCTACCCGTTCTACGGCGCGCTGGTGACCGACCCGGCGAGACCGCTCGAGACGTTGATCGGCGAGGGGCGGGCGCTCGTGCACGAGACCCTGCTCGCCCGCCTGGGCCTGCGGGTAGGCGATCGATTCCGGGTGGGCCAGGCCGAGCTGACCGTCGCGGGCGTCATCGTGAAGGAGCCGGACCGCGCGGTCGGGGTCTTCTCGCTCGGCCCCCGGGTGATGATCGCCGCCTCCGACCTGGACCGCACCGGGCTCGTCCGCCCCGGCAGCCGCGTGCGCTACCGTACCCTCTTCCGGCTACCGGAGGGCGCGGACGCGAGCGTCTTCCGCGACCGGCTCGCGGAGGGCCTGCCCGCGGCCCAGCGGGTGACGACCTACACTCAGGCCCAGCCCGGCCTTCGCCGCTTCTGGGACCAGCTCACGATGTACCTGGGCCTCACCGGGCTGGTCGCCCTCATGGTTGGCGGCATCGGGGTCGCGGTCAGCGTGAGCGCCTTCGTCAAGGAGAAGCTCCCCACCATCGCGATCATGAAGGCGCTCGGCGCCGGCTGGCGGCCGCTCCTCGCCGCCTACCTGCTCCAGACCGCGCTGCTGGGGCTGGGCGGCAGCCTGGCCGGCGCGCTCCTCGGAAGCCTCGTTCAGCCGCTGCTGGCCCCTACCCTGACGCGGCTCCTCCCGATCGAGCTCCAGCTCTCCTTCTCCCTCCGCGCGGTCCTGGGCGGAGTGGCGATGGGCGTGGGCGTGACCCTGCTCTACGCGCTCTGGCCGCTGCTCCAGATCCGGCGCGTGCCGCCCGCCCTGATCCTGCGCCACGAGGTCGAGCCGCGCCTGCTCGGCCGCCGGCCGTGGGCGGCCGCGGCTCCGATCGCGGCCGGGCTGGCCGCGCTGGCGCTCTGGCAGGCCGGCTCCTGGAAGATCGGCGCGCTGTTCGCGGGCGGCCTCGCGGGCGCGCTGCTGCTCCTGGCCCTGGGCGCGCGCGGCGTCATCGCGCTGGCCCGCCGCGTGCGCTGGCGCGCGCCCGCCTGGCGGCAGGGGGCGGCCAACCTCCACCGGCCGGGCAGCCACGCGGGGCCGGTGCTGGTGTCGCTCGGCCTGGCGGTGATGCTCGTGGTCTCGATCGCGCTGCTCGAGAGCAGCCTCCGCTCTCAGCTGGTCGACCGGACCCCGGGCCAGGCGCCCGCCTTCTTCTTCATCGACATCCAGCCCGACCAGGCCGAGCCGTTCGCGGCCCTCGTGGCCGGGCACCGCGCCGACGCGCCCGCCGAGCTGACCCCGGTGGTGCGCTCCCGGCTCGCCGCGGTCAACGGCACGCCGGTCACCCAGGGCGAGAAGACGCGGCGCGAGGAGGCGTGGTACCTCACGCGCGAGTACGTGCTCACGTGGGCCGCCCGACCGCCGGGCCACAATACGGTGGTGGCCGGGCACTGGTGGACGCCTGCTCAGGCCGCGCGCGAGCCCTTGATCTCGGTGGAGGAGGAGATCGCACGCCAGCTCGGCGTCGGCCTCGGCGACACGCTCACCTTCGACGTCCAGGGCGTGCCGGTCTCGGCGCGGGTGACGAGCCTCCGCCACGTGGACTGGCGGAGCCTCGCCTCCAACTTCTTCGTCATCTTCTCGCCGGGCGCGCTCGAGGGCGCGCCCACCACCTTCATCGCCACGGTGCGGGCGCGGCCGGAGCGGGAGCCGGCGCTGCAATCCGCGGTGGTGGCCGCCTTTCCCAACGTCACCGCGATCCCGGTGCGCGAGGTGCTCGAGCGCGTCGCCGCGGTCCTCGATCAGATCGCGCTGGCGGTGCGGCTGGTGGCCGCCTTCAGCATCGGGGCGGGGCTCATCGTGATGGCGGGCGCGCTCGCCATCACCCGCAAGCAGCGTCTCTACCAGTCGGTGATCTTGAAGGCGCTCGGCGCCACCCGGGGCTTCGTCTCCCGGGTGTTCGCGGTGGAGTACGCGCTGCTCGGGGCCGCCGCCGGCGTCGCAGGCAGCGCGCTCGCGGCCGGGCTCGCCTGGGCGGTGCTGCGCTGGGCCTTCGACGTGCCGTGGCAGTGGGCGCCCGGCACCCTGGCGGCGGGCGTGCTCGCAGCCACCGGGCTCGCCCTGCTGGTGGGCGTCCTCGGCACGCGGCGGCTGCTCGGCCGGCGCCCGCTCGGCGTGCTGCGAAACGAGTGACGCTCGCCGAGCGGCTGCGCGCGCTCTACCCGGAGGCCTCGGGCCGGAGCCTCAAGCAGTGGCTCGAGACCGGGCGGGTGACGGTCGACGGGCGCGCCTGCCGCGACGGCCGCCTCGCGGTCGCGGCGGGCGCGGTCGTCACGCTGGGCGGGCGGGCGAGCGCGCCGTTCCCGCGCGGGCTGACCCTCGTGCACGAGGACGACGCGATCCTGGTGGTGGTCAAGCCCGCGGGCCTGCTCACCATCGCCACCGAGCGCGAGCGCGAGCGCACCGCGTATCGCCTGCTCTGGGACTATCTCGGATCGAAGCAGGCCCGGCCCTTCATCGTCCACCGGCTCGATCGCGAGACGTCGGGCCTGCTCGTGTTCGCCAAGTCCGAGTCCGTGAAGCGGACGCTCCAGGCCCAGTTCGAGGCCCGCACCGTGGAGCGCGTGTACCGGGCGCTGGTCGAGGGCCGACCGGCCCGCGAGCACGGCACGCTCGAGAGCCGGCTCGCGGAGGACCGGATGCTCCGGGTGCGCTCCGGCGAGCGCGGGCGCGTCGCGATCACCCACTATCGCGTCCTCGCCACCCGCCGCGAGCATAGCCTGCTCGAGCTGCACCCGGATCTGGTGGCGGCGCCCGGTGCCGAGGCGCAGCTCGTGGAATCGGGCTGGCCGATCGTGGGCGACGTGACCCACGGCGGGCCGCGGACCGGAGCGGGCCGGCTCTGCCTGCACGCGACGCGGCTCGGCTTCGACCACCCGGTGACCGGCGCGCGGGTGGTGTTCGAGAGCGCGCCGCCCGCCGACTGGGTATAATCCGCGCGGTCTCGGAGAACCACCCCTCACCACAAACCCCTCACCCGGCCCTCTCCCCTGAGGGGAGAGGGTGACGGAGGTCACATGGCCGCGTCGCCGTTCTCGATCGAAGACAAGGTCGCCATCGTCACCGGAGGCGGAGTCGGCATCGGCAAGTCCATCGCGCTCGAGTTCGCCCGCGCGGGCGCCGACGTGGTGATCGCGAGCCGCAAGCTCGAGAACCTCGAGCCGGTCACCGCCGAGATCGCCAAGCTGGGGCGCCGCTCGTTCTGCGTGGCGGTCGACGTCCGGCAGGAGGACCAGGTCAAGGCGCTCGTGGAGCGCACCGTGAAGGAGATGGGCCGCCTCGACGTCATGGTCAACAACGCGGGCGCGTCCTTCCGGGCCAAGGTCGAGGACATCTCGGCCAACGGCTGGAACACGGTGGTCGGCATCAACCTCAACGGGACGTTCTTCGGCTGCAAGTGGGCCGGCAAGCAGATGCTGGATCAGCCCGGGGGCGGCGCCATCATCAACATCTCGTCGATCGCGGGCGTCTACGGCTCGACCATGATGGCGCACTACGGGGCCTCCAAGGCCGCGGTGATCAACTTCACCCGCGAGCTCGGCATGGCCTGGGGCCGC
>WNFP01004292.1_pt1 | contig 11482 bp, 9 predicted proteins | sample 5400201 | NCBI WGS metagenome assembly WNFP01 (sample SAMN13153355, study PRJNA577476) | soil metagenome | isolation source: 115 cm saprolite under Madrone tree | place: USA:California | collected 2016-06-14
CGCGATCTGCAATGCCTCGGCCAGCCGTGCCCGGCAGGTGGCGTAGACCTGTAAAGCGGCGCTCGTCTCCCCCAGCGCCAGGTGCAGCCGCATCAGGCGCCGGTAGGCTTCCTCCGCCAGCGGATCGAGCGCCAGCCAGCGCGTGAGCGTGGCCTTGGCCTGCTCCAGCTCAAAGGTTTCCTCCTGCCAGGAGGAGAGCCGATCCAGTAGGAACTGCAGGCGCACCTGCCACTGGCGCTGCTGCAACTGCGCCCACTCGTCAAAGGCGGTTTCCTCGCGCAGCCAGAAGCCGTCGAGGAACGGACCGCGCACCAGGGAGAGGGCGTGCTGGACCTGGGCGACCAGGGCGGTGCGCTGCGGCTCAGCGGAGGCCGTGGAGAGTGCCTGGGCAGCTTTCCAGGCCTGCTGCACCACGTCCAGATCCAGCTCGAGCTGGACCTGCAGGTTCAGGCCGAGTAGCTCATGCTCACTGAGCAGATGGCTGTGGACAGCAGGCGAGGCGTCGGCGTCGGCGAGCAGGCCGCGCAGCAGGGCCAGGGCGTTGCGTAACCCCTTACGCGCATCGGAGGGCTCACTGTCGGGCCACAGCAGCGCCGCCAGCTTGCTGCGCGGATGCATGCCCCCTTCGACCGCCAGGTAGAGCAGCAAGGCCTGCGCCTTGCGCAAGGCAAACATGAGGCGGCTGCCATCATGAAACACTTCGGGCGAGCCGAGTACGGCCACGCGTAACAGACCCATGGTCTGTCCTCTTCTTGTCGGGCAACGATGGAAGGTGAGGAACTGTTCCTCACAAAGGCGGAGCAGCACCTCCCTTCATGTAGCGCTGGATGACTGCCAGGCGAGCCATCTCTCTCTAAGCAAACAAAAACGTTGTATTTTACAGGGAACTGACCCCTCTCAAGGCGACATTGATGTCCCTACTTGAGTTCTCTGGTGAAGTTAGTGAACTGAATAGCCCTTGTCATGGCTTTCCTCTACTACAGGGTGATTCTGCTGACCCCACCTGATCTGGCCCGTGGGCAACTGCATGGGACTATTGGCAGCTCGCAGCAGATCGGCCAGGGCAACATACCAGGCCACCACCGCACACGCGATGCTGAACCAGCCCCCAATAGCCAGCACGACCGACGACGAGCCACGCGCCAACTGCCCGATGGTCAGGAACAGGTAGCCCACGAACAGTAGCGCCAGCACCAGCACCAGCGCCATGTTGGTCCGCAGCGCCGCCAGAAGCAGCACCCCCGTGAAGATCGTCCAGCACAGGAAGAATAGCCCCAGGGCTGCTGGGTAGATGCCGGTCGCGAACAGGATGGCCAGGATGCCAAAGCCTGGAAGAAAGAGGACCCCCAGGGCCATCAGGAACCCTCCATAGGCGGAGAAGATCGTGGCCGCCAGGGTGTTGCCCTTTCTGAACTCCCACATGCCCGCCAGGATCTGGACAAAGCCCCCGATGAGGAAGGCCGCAACGGCGATACTAATGCTTGCGACAGATCTCGGGATGATGAAACCGGCATAGATACAGCCCAGGATGGCGGTGGTGAAAGCCAGGGCACTCAATCCCAGCGGACTCGGATCGGCGATTGGGGCCACTGCTTCGGCGTGTTCTTGTTGATTGCTCAAGGTGTAATGAGCCATTGAAGTTCCTCCCTTTCTTTAGATGGAACTGATAGATGGAACTGAACGAACGATGCAATGCGCTAGTGGTACGACGACAGGTCGTACCACATAGCAAGGGTGTCGAGAGGCCACATTGTTGTGCTATTTCTCTACCTCTCTCCCTTGATACGAGCAAGCATACCCCGGGGAGCAAGAGAAGTCATGACCCAAAAGCGGGATTGTGCCGGCAGCCGCAGGAGTGCACACTCGTACTCCTTTCGGGTCATAGCCGAACACGAAGCCAGGGTGCTCCATCTCTTGCTCTCAAGGGGTATTGGTGAGCAAGAGGAGCAATCAAGAGAGGCGCCTGTGCGCCAGGTACTCCGACGCCATGCGACTGTTCAACACTTGCAGGATTGACGGCTGGTGGGTGTCTGCTCTCAGGATGTTGGGTATTCTTCCCCCAACGCTGCCGGAAACTTCCCCCAACTTCCCCCAACGCGCCGTGCTCTCTCCAGGCAAGCCTCACCGATCGTGTTGCTTAGCACACCAAGTGCTCGCACACATGCAGCGACGATCAGCCCCCAGCAACGAAGAGCCGCTCTACCTGCAGGCGACTGGGTTTGTGCTTCGACCCGACGAGACAGTCGCTGTGGCCGTCTACTCGGGCGGCACGATTGACCGTCTCGTTGCTGCTGATACTATCAACTTTCTCAAATAGTTGCAGAAAGCGCAGTAGCGAACGAGAGAAAACGTCCGGTGTTCGGGAACCTCTATGAATTCAGGTGGAGAGTATACCTCCCTCTGCGCCGTCGTTTCTGTGCCAGTGATCGAAAATCTCTATGAGTGCGTCTAAGACTGCCCTGGCAACCAGGGCGCAGAGGCTCATTTTTTGCGCGAGGGTTGTGGGCTTCGGCATGTCCTGCAGATCTATAACGGGGATGATTTGTCCTCCCTGTATAATGGCAATACAACTCAGGCTCTCGATACCTTTGTCGGTGAGTGCTATGGTGCCCTGCTGCTGTGGCTTCTCTTCTTCGATATGGCAACTCACAAAGATGTCGGCAAGTTCCGCGTCAAGCCTGCTGCCGAACAGTCCTTCCCGGTAAGCCTCGGCGATGTTGGCGTGTGTGAACGTTGGCTCTGGGGTAAGAAGCGGTTCTGAAGAGACAGGATCCTGCTCTTGCGACCGATTGACATCGTGGCTCATCTAGTGCCTCCAATTGCTCGTGTGTTTCTCATAACACAAGAAAGTGTAGCAGGACAGGGAGTTTATTGTCATGGTACTTTGGTAGTATTAACAGGAGGGAAACTTTTCTACCCAAGTGTATGTCAGGTGCTCATATTCCACGGCCTGCTGGAGAGAGGACCCTTAAGGGCGTAGAATGACAAGGAGTACGCCAACGAGCAGCAGCATACTGATGGCAGCAAAAACACCTATATTGAGCAAGGTAGCGCTCCGGATCTGTTCACGCAACTGCGACGCGCTGAGGCGGAGAGGGTCGGCAACGGACATTGCAGACTCATTATTGGTTGAATCTGGGTAGGATGCAATCAAGGCAGCGAGGTCTTTCTGCATTTCGGAGGGATGTACATAGCGTTGCGACTTCGAGAGACTCAGTTGTCGCGCGAGGATCATCTCCATTTGTACAGTCACTGCCGGATTGAGGCGGCGCGCAGGCGGGTGGAAGAAGGCGAGACGTGCATGTGGATCATAGCCTGTAACAGCGTGATGCATGGTGGCAGCTAATCCATATAAATCGGACGATGGATCAACCTCACCACGCATCTGCTCTGGCGCATAATACCCTGACGATACATTCTCTGTGCCAGTGGATGGCACTTTCGATTGAAAGAGCGGCAGGTGGATGAGCGATACGAGCTGTCTATCCTCATTGATGACGATGGTCTCAGGGTTGACAGAACCATGCACGATCGGCGGTTGCTGATCTGCCAGTAGAGATAACAGCCCACAGAATTGATAGCCATACTCTGCAACCATTGGTTCTGGCAAAGCTCCGCCTTGTCGCTTGAGCAGAATGGCGAGACTTTCACCTTCAGGGTAGAGCAGCACCAGGAAAAAAGTCTTCCTGTCACTGAAAAGATCAATCACTTGGGGGAAACCTTCACACCGCCCCAACTCTTGCAGGCGCTGCGCTACCGCAGATACAACACTATTTGCGGAAGAAGTTCTTGCCGTTTCCTGTGGTACAGCGATCTCACGTATCACGACGTGACGCTGTGATGAGTGGGTATCAATCGCTGACCATGCTGTTCCCTGCCTCTGTTGAGGCTCTGGCAAGGTGATCTGGTTCAGAATACGATAGCGCCCTTGAGACAGTGTATCACCACGCATCAATGTATACTGATTGGGAAGCCCAGAGGATAGTATGGAACGAGTAGTAGCTATAGAAGATGAAGACCCTTGCGCTATGTCGTAGCCACAGCGCGCGCATCTTCCATGTGCCAGACTTCCCTCAAACAGACAACGAGGACAACGCATATTTCTACCTCTCCTTCCCTGGCTCCGCAGCCGGCATACCGGTTTCCTTTGTCCATCGGATAGCATGCGGAGGATCTGTCTGTCGCCTATCTTGCTGGTTGGGCGACGGATATTACAAGGTGTCTATGGTGAAATTTCATCCAAACGTTTGTGCCGGGTCGCAGGTCCAAACTGCGCCAGCCAGGCGGCAGCCAGGAGAAAGCTCCCGACCAGCACAAACGTACCAAACGGCCCTAATCTGAAGACGAGCGAGACCACGTAAGTCACCCCGATGCCTCCTCCTATATGCCCAATACCGTCTACCAACGCAAACCCGCTTGCCCGTGCCCGCGTGGGATAGTTCTCCGTCGACCAGGTGTAGGTCATGGGGAGCCAGAGATAGGCACCCAGGGTAAGCACCAGAGACCCTAGAAGAGTAATGCCAAAGTCGCTTCCACTTAAGGCGATGACGATCCCTCCAGCCAACGTCAGAATTGCTGAAATAGGGAGCCAGTACTTCCTCTCCAGCCGCTCACCAAGTGTGTAGGCTATGAGCGCACCGATGAGGCCACTAAAGATGCTGAGAGACGAGACGAGACCAGCTTCAGATGCAGGATACCCCAGCGCGGTTAGCAGGACCGTGAAACCTGATACATAGGAGTAGACCGTGATGTAGCCCAATAACCAGACGACCAGCAAGAGAATGGTGCGTTTGAAATAGAGCGCATTGCTAAAGATTTCGCTGTATCCCGTGCTATGAGCCATCGTACGAATCGGGAATGCGGGAGCAACAGGTGGTAGCTCCGACAAACGGGCAAGCGCTTGTTTCTCCATCCTCGACACAATTCTTTCGGCTGCGGAGAGGTGCCCTCGCGAAATGAGCCAGCGCGGCGACTCCGGCAAAGCAAAAAGCCGTAGCAGCAGCCCGACAACGGCAAGCGAGGCTCCTATTCCGTACATGATGCGCCAACCGACCACAAAATGGGGAGTGGCAAGGGCAAAGGGCAGACCGAATGGAAACGGGGCGGCTGGCGTCGTCAGGTACAATCCCAGGCAGATACCGAGCGAAGTTCCAATCGAGGACATGATGAAAATGAGCGAGGTATATTTGACACGTCCCTGATTGGGAGCGACCTCATTGATGTAGGTGTTGACGAGCGCCAGGTCGGCTCCAACGCCGATCCCGGTGACGGTGCGAGCCAGGATGAAACTCGTATAGTCTCCCACGAAGACTGTGTACAGCGAGCCGAGACCGGTAATCACCATCGTAATCAACATCACATCCCTTCTGCCAAACCGATCCGCGAATGGACTGAGGACAAGCGCGCCAAGGACATACCCGACAAGATTTAACAGGACAGGCAAACCAATATATCTACCGGCAATTTGGGGAAGACATCCTGGAACAATTTGTGTGCATGTCTGGATAAAGGAAACATTAATGTCACCAATGTCGAAGAATGTGAAGAGGAACCCCAGCCCAATAATACCGATGGACAGGTTCGAGAGCGACCAGACCGGAATACGGTCCTGGCGTGCTATAATTGCAGCGGCGATTTTCGATTTCCTTGATGCGTGAAACGAAGCACTACCCGTCTGAACTGACATGACGAACTCCTTGCGCTCTTCTTCATTCAGAAGCATCCCCCAAAAGCATCGCTAGGTCTGCTGGTTTGGTCCCTGCGTCGTCAAACAATGCAATAGCCCCGGTTTTTTGGCAAGAAAATTATAAGCGAGCGGTAGTAGAGGAGACAATGTTTTCTCCTACAAATTGGAGGGGGAAATTTGTTCTCACGAACAGTACTCAGGAACGTGGTTAGCTATGATGGTGTCTGCTCCACCGTGTGAAAGCGCTTCCAGGTGAATGCTGCAAGCGCCATGGCCGTATGCTCTTTTGGTGAAGCCTCTTCTGTCCCCAGGATATCCCCCGCTCGATGGAGCCGGTAGCGAATGGTATTGGCATGCACCCCCAGTTGCTCGGCTACCGCCTGCACTGAGCCAAGTGTTTGCGCCAGCACGAAGGTTTCGGTGAGATGCGAGCCGCTGGAGGTATCGTACTCGATCAAAGGGCTGAGCAGCCTCATAGCAAAGGTGTCCAGATCTTCAGCCAGCCTGGGATTCTCCAACAGGCTATCCAGGCCGAAGGTGTAGATATCCAGGAGGTATTCTCCATACACCTCGGTGCGAGCCTTCTGAGCGAGCGAGATAGTGTGGGTGAGCGTCGTTTTCAGTTCGTGAGGCGAGCGATAACGCCCACCGTGGACAATCCAGAGCGGGTGAGCGCCACAGTGTTTGAGCAAGGCATCGCGCACTTTCGAGGGGGGCTGCGGTGCCTGCCCTTCGAGTAGGACGACGGCCATACCATCGTCAAAAAACATGAGCGGGCTTTTCAGGTTGTCCAGCACAACACTTTCGGCGATCATGCGCTTATGCCCCGATTTCGTGGCTTGCATGGTCTCGGGTGGCCATGCCAGTACCCAGAGCTGGCCATGCTCAACCGGAAGACCCAGGCGATACCCATCTTGCTCGACATACTGCGGCGATTTCCCCTTTAACAGCGCGTGTAACCACTGCTCGCGCTGGCGTTCCAATTGAGCTTGCGCCTGGAACAGGCGCGCGATGACCAGATTACAGGCCACAACCAGGTCAGCGAAGAAATCGGGCCATTGGGGAAGCGGCAGCGGAATGGAGGGGCAGAGATAGACCTGGCAAGGCTGATGCACGCCAGGAGCGGCCAGGGAGAGCACCTGCGCCGCGTCCGGTTGGCTGCTGCGAGATGCTCTAATCTGCTCTAGCTGCTCGCTGTGAGCCAACACATAGGGGCTTCCATCTCCATCTGTGACTATCACCGCGCCTTTGATGAGCTGACTGGCCCACGCTTCGACGATCTCAATCCGGTTAGCATGCAGGAGGATGTCGTACCACGCCGCTTTATGATCGGGGAGTTGCTGTACACCGGGCAAGAAGAAAGATGGGGAACGAATCTCAAGGGGCAACGGCTCAAGCAGGCTCGCCAGGCGCTGCACTAGCAGGCGCTCTGCCAGGGAGAAAGGAGTGACGGTTCTGCGCGTGGCATAGAGGACCGCTGCGACATGTGCACTATTATCGGGTGCCGTCCTATAGCGAATGGGCAGCGCCATACCTGATCGAACCTGCTCGTCATCAACAATATCGCAGACGCTGGGATCGCGATAGGGAGAGTTGCGATAATCGCCTACTATCAGCGTCCCATAGGCGGCGACGCGCCCCCCAACCCCCTGCCCACGCGCGAGGGCGAACCCAAACCCGCTGTGTTTCGCGCCCAGGTGACTGGTGATTTCGACGACATCTTGATAGGCCCTCGCCCAAAAGGTGAAATCCGCTTTCGCAACCACCCGCGTCAGGCTGAGGAATGCAGACAAAGCGTAGGCGTCGCCATGCGCCAGCGCTTCGATGAGCTCTCGATCATGCAGCAGAGAGCTCGTGGAGAAATATTGTTCTTCTCTGTCTTCAACTTCAAGCACCGCTTCTAACGCCCGGCGAACACGTTCTATCCATTCGGTGGCAGGGAGGGGAGACGCGGAGGACGGAGCGGTCCAGACGATCCATAAACCACAAGGAGACGAAGGTGATGTGTGCAGGCGCATGAGAAGGGAAGGTGGCATATCTGAAAGACTGCTGGTGAGGTCATGCTGTAACATCCCGATCGTCACATCCACTGATGGGTCAAGGCGGGCGGAGAGCCAGCGGTGCATAGCATTGCGCCTGATTCCCTCATAGTAGACTTTCCAGGGCACTTTTCTATTGCGATAGGGCCAGATCAAAGCCATACCGGCGGCTGGAATACTGGCGAGCAGTTGCTCTAACGCGCGCGAGATCAGCTCATCGCGTTGCTGCGGAAGCAATGCGGCAGTTTTCAAATAGTTCGTGACAGGCGTCCAGGCTATTGGATGCTTCTCTTCCATACTTGCTACCTCCGCATTGTTCGAGTGAACAAATTCTCGCTTCCAATTTGTAATAGAAAACATTGTATACTATGCCGCCGCCTATTTACAATAGGTTGCATGACAGAACTGAGCAATTTTTCGGGCGTCCAGGCCCCACAGCAGTTGCGCATGAAGGGCATATAGTATATTATTTGAATTGCTCACCTATTTACCTGAATTCGAAGTAGTTGCCAACATTGAGGGGGACATACCATGCTCGTTCTCCAGGATATCGCAGTGACCTATCACAACATTGTCCCTGCGGTGCAGGGTGTCTCACTTGAGGTACCGGATAAGGCGGTGGTCGCGCTGCTCGGCGCGAATGGCGCTGGCAAAACGACCATTATGCGCGCTATTTCCGGGCTATTGAATATTCACAAAGCCAGCATCGTGCGCGGTACCATCCTCTTCGACGGCGAGCGCATCGACCGCCTCAACACCACGCAAATCGTCCAGCACGGCATCTCCCAGGTACTGGAAGGGCGGAGGCTCTTTGCCGACCTGACGGTGGAGGAGAATTTGCGCACGGGAGCAATCTCTTCGCGCAATCCTGCCGGTACGCGGCAGGCATATGATCGCGTTATGGACCTGTTTCCGCTGCTGCGCGAGCGCCGCCAAAGCCAGGCTGGCTATCTTTCCGGCGGCGAGCAGCAGATGCTGGCGATTGGACGGGGTCTGATGTCAAACCCGAAGTTGCTCTTGCTGGACGAACCCTCGCTCGGATTGGCTCCTTTCATGGTACAACAAATTCGTTCCATCATTTCTGAGATAAATGCCGGTGGAACTGCCGTATTACTCGTAGAACAGAATGCGCAGATGGCACTCTCGGTTGCTCATTATGGCTATGTACTGGAAACCGGTAAAGTGGTGCTGGCGCAACCCGCCCCCCAACTCTTGCAGGACGAAAGCGTACGCAAGTTTTATTTAGGACTGCACGAGGGAGGGGAGCGGAGCAACATGGGAACGATTCGCCAGCGGCGACCTGAAAGGAGATGGGCCATATGAGCGTTGCTCCAACTGGGGGTCAGCAACTCGCACAGCCCACTGTGCCTTTACTCACCGTTGAGGATATTTCGGTACGTTTCGCCGGTGTCAAAGCGCTGACGGATGTCTCCTTGCAGGTGTGGCCAGGAGAATTGTTCGCCGTGATCGGCCCTAATGGTGCAGGGAAAACATCGTTATTCAACGTGTTATCGCGGGTCTACCAGCCTGTGACAGGCCGGGTGACTTTTGAGGGACACGACCTGCTGCGGCTAAAACCGTACCAGGTAGCGCGCGTGGGCATTGCCCGTACCTTCCAGAATCTTGGACAGTTCCCTACCATGACGGTGCTGGACTACCTGCTGCTGGGTCGGCATACGCGCATGCGCAGTGGCATCCTGCTCGGCGGCATTTATCTCGGCCCGACGCGCAGCGAAGAAAAAAGGAACCGCGCCTACTGCCAGCACTTGCTCGACCTGTTGGGATTGCAGCGCATGCAAAACCACGCGTTGGGGAGCCTGCCCTACGGTCTGCAAAAGCGCGCCGATATTGCCCGTGCACTTGCCCTGCAACCGAAGCTGCTCCTGCTGGACGAGCCGGTGGCGGGCATGAGCCTGGAGGAGACCGAAGATATTGCAGCCGTGATCCTGGATATCAAAGAGCAACTCGGTGTCACCCAGGTTCTGGTCGAGCATGATATGGCGCTTGTCATGGGTATTGCTGACCGCGTGCTGGTCCTCGATTTTGGGCGCGTGATCGCGCAGGGGACGCCGAGCGTGGTTCAGGCCAACCCTGATGTGATTAAAGCCTACCTGGGTGAAGAGTTTGGAGAGAAAGTCGCGGATACCGTGTCAATCCCGACCGAGGATGGCCGCTCGATCCCGTGACTTACAGGAGGGAACATGGCGTATTTTCTTCAACTGGTCTTTGCTGGAATTGCGCTGGGCTGTATCTATGCACTCATCGGGCTCGGTTTTTCTATTATCTTCAAAGCCAGCGAAGTCATTAACTTCGCACAGGGTGAACTGCTGCTGGTGGGAGCCTATGTTGTTTCGTCGGGGGTGTTCAATTGGCACCTGAACTTCCTCGTCTCAGTGCTCCTGGGTGTCGTCGTCACCGTGCTGATCGGCCTCCTCTTTGAACGCTTTGTGCTGCAGCGCATGATTGGCCGCCCGGTCTTCTCCATTTTGATGATTACGATTGGGCTGGATACGATCCTGCGCACAGGCGTTATCGTAGGATGGGGATCGAATCCTCTCCCGGCGGCTGCTCCCTATACGGCCACGAGCGGCTTTAACATTGGCGGCGTCCACCTGGGCGCGAACGACCTGCTGACAATAATTGTTACCATCGTTTTGTGCGCCATGCTCTTTTATTTCTTCCAGTACACCCGCAATGGACTGGCCATGCGCGCTACTGCGCTCGACCAGGAAGCTGCGCTGGCGGTGGGTATCAACATTCGCATGGTTTATGCGCTGGCATGGGGTATTGCCGCAGCCATGGCCACCATCGGCGGGGTTTTTCTTGCTATTGGTTCCTTTGCGATGGACCCGACGCTGGGAGGCGCGGCACTGCTGGCCTTCCCGGCCATCATCCTGGGCGGTATTGACTCGATTACCGGGGCCGTCGTGGGTGGAATTATTATTGGCTTGGTGCAGGACCTGACTGCCGGTTACGAAAGCCACGTCGCCAGCTTCCTAGGCGCGGGAATTCACCAGATTACTCCCTACCTGATCATGATTCTTGTGTTGCTCATTCGACCTTACGGGCTTTTTGGAACCAGAAAAGTGGAGCGCATATGAGCACATCTCCAAAAGCCGGCACTGCATCCACTGCTGTACCATCATCACGACTCCTGGGAGGAAGGGCGTCGCGCTGGATCACCATTATTCTGGTGGTAGCAGTCATTCTCATCTTTTTCTCGGTGGCGAGCGATGACTGGCTCACGATTGCCAACTATACGCTGATCGCGGCGATTGCGGCGATTTCGCTCAACGTGCTTTCGGGATATACAGGGCAGGTTTCGCTGGGCATCGCGTTCTTCATGGCGATTGGCGCGTACACCGCAGCTTATCTCGGTGGCAACGTGCCGTCATCTCCGCTCGATCCGCTCGGCCTGGCCCTGCCTTTCTACATCTGGCTTCCGGCGGCAGGCATCGTCGCCGCGCTGGTGGGAGCGCTGATCGGTCCGACAGCTCTGCGGCTCAAAGGGTTCTACCTGGGCATTGTGACGCTGGCCCTGGTCTTCATCGGGCAATACCTCTTTCTGAACGCGCGCGGTATCACAGGTGGCCCGCAGGGAAGGACGTTCCCCGTCCCAGCCATTGGAGCTGCTTCAATTGACCAGCAAAACTCCTTCTTTGGTATTGCGCTCACGTCGGGCCAGCAATATTTCTTGTTGATTCTCATCGTATTAGCACTGGCGGCATTCTTTGTGTATAACGTCATGCGTTCGCGG
>WNFP01004297.1_pt1 | contig 11479 bp, 12 predicted proteins | sample 5400201 | NCBI WGS metagenome assembly WNFP01 (sample SAMN13153355, study PRJNA577476) | soil metagenome | isolation source: 115 cm saprolite under Madrone tree | place: USA:California | collected 2016-06-14
CCCTACCTTTGCAAAAGACCGGGGCGCAAACACAGGTTCGGCTTCCTCTTCCGACGGCTGTGGCCGGATTTTGGCTGCAATCAGTGAAGGCATGTTCGCCCACCAGAGCGGGAACCATTTCTGACCGATAAATTGCCACAGAGAATCCGTGACCCACAAAATTGCTGCCGCGAATCCGGCTCCAACGAGCGCGCCGATCAAAACGTCGCTTGGATAATGAACTCCGTTGTACACGCGCGAATAGCTGACCAAACAGGCGGCCGGCAGCATGAACCACAGACTGCGACGAAAGTAAACTGCCATAACCATCGTGGCAGCGAACCAGTTTGCGGCATGAGACGAAGGCATGCTGAATGAACCGCCTTTGCCGATGAGAACATGGACATCGTTCAAGGTCAGAAATGGCCGAGGCCGCGCGACAACTTCCTTGATAAGCCGACAAATCCATCCGTCGCAGAGTCCGACGGCCAATGCGAGCATCAATATGCAAATGATTCCTCGGGAGCGCCCTTTGCAGATGAGAAGAAGACCGAGTACTACCAAGGCTGGGAAAAAAAACGCATTGCCGCTGATAAAGGGCATGATTTTGTCGAAAAGAGCATTGCTTCCGGCCTCATGAATGAGGCGAAAAGTATCGATGTCTAATTTCAGCAGCCAATCCATCGGGCAGACAATTTAATTGAGTGAATGGGATTGAACAGTCTCAATGTAGCCAATAGACCTGAGCTGCGAAAAATGAGCGATCTTAGCCTCACCAACGTCCGTCATTTGGAAGCCGCACAAGGTTGGCTTGGACTTGGCAATTGGCGCGAAGCCAGGGCGGAACTCGCTAATATACCCGCAGAATTGCAATCGCATCCGGACGTCCTGCAGGTCCAATGGGCCATTCATGCTGCAGCGAAAGAATGGGAATCAGCCGCCGAGGTTGCGGAAGCCTTTCGCAACGCGCGACCGGACAGTCCGTTTGGGTTTGTTCACCTCGCTTATGCTTTGCATGAAATGAAGCGTACTCGGGAAGCCCAGGATGTCTTGCTTCCTGTCGTTGATAAGTTTCGCGACGAATTCATCATTCGCTACAATCTCGCCTGTTATGCCTGCCAGCTTGGAGATATTGAAGGAGCCTGGGGCTGGCTTGAAAAGTCGATGGCTTTGACCGATCTGGATGAGGTGAGGGAAATGGCCCTGAATGACCCGGATCTGGAGCCGCTGCGAACGCGAATCAAGAAGAGTTGGTTGAAACAATCCGAAGAATAAAAAAAGTGATTCGGGCCACGGTTCGCCAAGGAGGTGGGGATGGGGAATCCCGCTGAAAAAACGATCCGCAACCCGAATCTGAAACGATTGTTATTCGAAGTGCGGAAGCGCGTCAACAAAAAATTTTATTTTACAGCAGAAATTTTTTCTGGATGGCGGGAAAAGTGTAAAGTTGTACAACATCGTCCGCACTCAGTGCATTTGCAAGGCTCCGAGACGGTGCTGTAACTCGCAGGCGCGGACGCCTTCGTTACGTAGGCGGTCGTCGTCCTCGCCCCGTGTTCAACGACTGAGGTGTATTTGCACGAGGAGTTATGCGAGCCTTGACCCTCCGAGTGATTCTAAATAAAAGAATCCAAGCGATATGCCCGACAACTTGAGGGCGCCAGGCAGGCGCCAGAAAATTTTACTTTTCGCAGCTCTGCTGGCCGCGATTCTTGTTCCCGCTCAATTGATTTCGGCCGAATTCAAAGTGGGCCTGGTGCTGGATCGCGGCGGTAAAGATGATAAGTCCTTTAACTCCTCGGCCTACCAAGGCGCAATTCGCGCCAAGCAAAAGCTGGGCGTCTTTGTCAAATATGTGGAGGCATCAGATGACAATGCATTCGAGCCAAACCTGCGAGATTTTGCTCAGCGTGATTTCGATCTCATCATCGGCATCGGCTTTGCGCAAAAAGAGCCAATCAAGAAGGTGGCGGCGAAGTTTCCAAAGAAACACTTTGCCATAATCGATGCGCAGGTAGACGCGCCAAACGTGCGATCGCTTATGTTTGAAGAGCACGAGGGAGCGTTTCTTGTGGGTGCGATTGCTGCGATGACCAGCAAAACGGGCAAAATCGGATTTGTCGGCGGCATGGATATTCCGCTCATTCGCCGTTTTCACATGGCCTACGAAGCCGGCGCCAAGAAAATAAATCCGCAAATCGCGGTCTTCGCGAACTACGTCGGCATTACGAGCGAAGCGTGGAACAATCCGCCCCGAGGCAAGGAATTGGCCGTTTCTCAATACGAGCGCGGCGCAGATATTGTTTTTGCGGCGGCGGGCGCTTCCGGCCTGGGGGTGTTCGACGCCGCAGAAGAGAAGAAGAAGTTCGCCATTGGTGTCGATGCCAACCAAAACTGGACCAAGCCCGGCCTGATTCTGACGAGCATGCTCAAGCGCGTGGACCAGGCGGTCTATTCGACGATTGAAGAGTCCAAGTCGGGCGCTTTCGTCGGTGGCGTCAAACGTTTTGGGCTTGCGAATAAAGGCATTGATTACTCAGTCGATCAGTATAACGAGAAGATCCTCACTGAAGCAGTGCGAAAACGCGCTGACGAACTGAAGGCCGACATCATCGCGGGCAAAATCGAAGTGCCGGATTATTATAAGAGGTAATTCGTCAAGGATGCGGGGCGTTGCATTCGCTTTATCAACTTGCTGAAATTGCGGCGATGAATTTTGAAATAATTGGCCAAATTGAACAAATCGAAGTGATTGCGCGCGGCTCCGGAATTCGTGAACTTCCTCGCTTGCGCCGAGTGTATGGGCGGGAAGTTGGCGTAAACTGAATGGCATCGCTCGGATTCGGCTTGACAACGGAGACGTGCACGTTGCTGAGTTGCATTGGTATGAAGCCCATGGTATAGGTCGAAAAGAAATGAAGCGTAAACGCTACATTGATTAGATATGCCAAAACGTTCAGCTTCTAAACCGGAATTTGTTGTCTGTGTATGCAACGACGACTATCCGGCATCATTGGAGTTGCACAAGATCTACAAAGTTGTTTTGGACGAAGAGGCAGCGGCCCAAGGGGACATCAGGGTGATTGATGAAAGCGGTGAAGACTATTTGTTCCCCGCCTCTTACTTCAGTCCGATAAAAGTTCCTTCCGAAGTCGAAGAGTCGTTCCTAAAAACCTCCTGAACTTTCATATCGCACGGATGGGTAGCCGGCTTATCCAACCATGACTCCCGGCACATTCCCAGCCGTCGAATTGCGCGGCCTGACCAAGAGATTTGGGACGTGCGTCGCCAATGACCGCGTAAACCTTCGCGTCGAACCAGGCACAATCCATGGGATCGTCGGCGAAAATGGCGCGGGCAAATCCACGGCGATGAAGATGCTCTATGGCGTGTTTCATCCAGACGCGGGCGAAATTCTGATCAATGGAAAAGAATGCACCTGGTCTTCGCCTGCCGATGCCATCGCCGCCGGCATTGGAATGGTTCACCAACATTTCATGTTGGCCGGGCCGCACACAGCGCTCGACAACATTTTGCTGGGCAACGAGCCGAGTCGGTTTGGACTGATCGACCGCAAACAAGTTCGCCGGCGGCTCGATGCACTTTCGCTACAGTTTGGCTTACAGGTCGATTGGGACAAGCCCATCGAAGACCTTGCGGTCGGCATTCAACAGCGGATCGAAATTCTGAAACTCCTCTACCGCAATGCGAATATTCTGATCCTCGATGAACCGACAGCCGTTCTCACTCCGCAGGAAACGCATGCCCTCTTCGAAAATTTGCGCCGGCTGCGCCAGGAGGGTAAAACCATCCTTCTCATTACTCACAAGCTCAGAGAAGTCATGGCCTTGACCGATCGCGTCACTGTCCTTCGCGACGGTGGAGTCACTGGTGAGACGCGGACTTCTGAAACCAACCCGCAGGAGCTCGCAAATCTGATGGTGGGTCGACAAGTTCTCTTAAAAGTTGACGTGCCAAATGGCAGACAACTGCCGGAGCTCGCCATCGAATTCAAGAATCTCACTCTGAGTGGCTACCGCGGCACCCGTAACAGGCTTTCGAATGTAACCTTTTCAGTCAATCGCGGCGAGATCGTTGGCATCGCCGGTGTCGAGGGCAACGGCCAAACCGAATTGATTCAGGCGATGCTTCATCCACGTGACCCAAAATGCCGAAGTTCCGGCACCGTAAATTTTTTGGGGTGCGATGTTACCGCCTGGCCGGCAAGAGACATTCGCCAGCTTGGTGTCGCCGTCATTCCGGAAGATCGCCAGAACGAAGGCTTGCTCCTTGGGCGGACACTAGCCGAAAATTTTGCGCTCGGTCTGCATCGATATTCAGAATTTAGTCGTGTTGGAGTCCTGCAGTCGCGAAAGATCGCGACGTCCGCGGCCAGTGCAATGCGAGAGTATGATGTTCGTCCCGCTGAACTTACAATCCGTGCCGGAAAACTTTCCGGCGGGAATCAACAAAAACTGATCATCGCGCGCGAGTTCCATCGTAATCCCAAAGTGCTGATCGCGGCTCAGCCGACGCGTGGCATTGACATTGGCGCCATTGGGTTCATTCACAAACGAATCATTCGCGCGCGCGATGGTGGCGCCGGCGTTTTGCTCATATCCGCCGAACTGGACGAGATATTGGCCCTTAGTGACCGGATTCTTGTCATGTTTGAAGGCAAAATCGTCGGCGAATTCCTCCGCGGAAAAGTCGATGAAACTACTCTTGGATTAAAAATGGCCGGCTCCTAATCTCGTGTCCCGTTTTCTCCAACCGATTCTGGCCGTTTTTGCGGGTCTTTGCCTCGGACTGGCGGTCACGTGGATTGCGGGCGAGAATCCCTGGCATGTTTTCAAGATTCTGTGCCTTGGCGCTTTCGGTTCGCCTTACGATTTCGGCATGACTGTCTTTTATGCGACTCCGCTCGTCTTCACAGGATTGTCGGTTGCCGTCGCATTTCATGCCGGACTTTTTAATATTGGCGCCGAGGGCCAACTAACGCTCGGCGCCCTGGCGGCAGCCGGTGTCGGTGCGCTGTGGCCGACATGTCCATCACCACTCGCTCCGCTGGCCGCCGGAACGGGCGCGTTTTTTGCGGGCATGTTTTGGGGAGCGATACCCGGCTGGCTGCGCGCGCGCCGGGGCAGTCATGAGGTTATCAATACTATCATGCTCAATTTCATTGCGGCTGGTCTATCCAGCTACGTCACGCTTTATCTGCTGAAGAACCCGGACACTCAGAATCCCGAGACACGCACGATCGGCGCTGGCTACATGATCCATCAGTTCGCCTGGTTCGGCGGCGCGCCTGTAAGCCTCGCGCTGCCCCTGGCGGTTTTGGCTGCTCTATGCGTCTGGTTTTTTCTGTCGAAAACCGTTTGGGGCTTTGAACTGCGCGCGGTTGGCCAAAGCGAATCCGCAGCCCGGGCGGCGGGCATCAGCGCCGCAAATGTGCGCATCATCGCTCTTGCTATCGCTGGCGCACTGGCCGGACTTGTCGGAGTTGCGGAAGTTCTGGGTAATGCGGGCACTTTCAAGGTTGTCTTCTCGCCTGAGTACGGATTCATTGGCATTGCCGTCGCTTTGCTTGGCCGAAATCATCCGGCTGGCATTCTCGCGGCGGCTTTGCTTTTCGGAGCGCTTCACAAGGGTGCCACCGCTCTCGATCTCGAGACGGAGCACGTCACGCGCGATCTCTCGCTGATTCTTCAGGCGTTAATTCTCCTTTCAGTTTCCGCGGAAGGTCTATGGAGCTGGATGGCAAAGAAGCAAAAATGATCGCTCAACTCTTCGCCTCAACCCTTCGCCTCGCGACGCCGCTGATTTTTGCGGCGCTCGGCGGCATGTTCAGCGAGCGCGCGGGTGTCATTAATATCGCGCTCGAAGGATTAATGCTCATTGGCGCGTGGGCTGCGGCAGTCGGGACGTTGGCGACGCATTCGCCTTGGCTCGGTTCGGCGTTCGGAATGGCGGCTGGAATCCTGCTCGCGGCAATTTACGGATTCTTTGTGATCCGCCTTCGCGCGAATCAAATTGTCGCGGGCATGGCGGTTAACATGTTCGCGTTTGGCCTGACGCCATTCCTTTGCAAGATTCTCTACGACGTCACCGGCTCGACTCCAGCGATTCCCATTGCCGACCGCTTCCAATCCGCTCCGGCCTACTTCGTTTGGCTTTTTGTCACGCTAGCTTTCGTTACGATGAAATACACCCCGGCCGGACTTTGGGTTAGCTTTGCAGGGGAACACCCGGAAGCATTGGACGCCGCCGGTGTGCGCGTGAATCGGGTTCGATGGGCCGCCGTTGTCGTCAGTGGCGCACTCGCGGGTTTGGGTGGCGCGACACTTTCAATTTTTCTTTCCTCATCATTTTCGCGCAGCATGACCGCAGGTCGTGGCTTCATGGCGCTCGCTGCGCTCATTTTCGGGAAGTGGCACCCGGTTCGCGCGGCTCTCGCGTGTCTCCTCTTCGGATTTGCTGAAGCGGTGCAAATTCGGCTGCAAGGTGTTGTTCTTTGGGGAAGTCAGCCGATCCCCGTCCAATTCATCCAAATTCTTCCCTATGTCGTAACTATTCTCGTTCTTGCCGGATTCGTCGGCCGCTCACGCGCCCCGAAGGCCCTCGGCACTGCGTTCCAGCGTGGCTAGGCCCAAGACAATTTCGGCGGCGTTCTGGTCAAACGCCGCCGAATATTAGAGCTTAAATTTATCCCTTCTCAATCGGCGCTGCGACGACGTTGCCGTATTCGGTCCAGCTTCCGTCATAGTTCTTCACGTTCTTCAAGCCGATCAGATGCTTCAGCACGAACCATGTGTGACTCGAACGTTCGCCGATTCGGCAATAGGCAATCGTATCGTTATTCTGATCCACGCCTTTTTGCTCGATGTAAATATTGTGCAGTTCCTCGGGCGACTTGAATGTGCCGTCGGGTCCGACGGCCGTACTCCACGGGATGCTCTTGGCCCCTGGAATATGCCCGCCTCTTTGGGCAGTTTCGCTCATGCCCGGAGGCGCGATAACTTTGCCGGTGAATTCGTCCGGGCTGCGGACATCGACAAGGTTCCAGTTGCCCTTTTGCGCGTCGAATACCTGCGGCAACATTGCGCGCAGCTCCAGGTGAGTCGCGGTCACCTTATACTGCGTCGGTGTCACATTCGGAACTTCTGTCGTCAGCGGCTTATCTTTTTCGTTCAACCACTTCACCCGGCCGCCATTCATCAGGCGAACGTCCTTATGACCATAAATCTCGAACAACCAGAAGCCGTAAGCTGCGAACCAGTTGTTATTGTCGCCATAAAGGATCACGGTGTCATTCGGAGAAATGCCCGCGCCACCCACCAGCTTTTCGAAAGCCTCTTTGCTGATGATATCGCGACGGACTTGATCCTGTAATTGCGTTTGCCAATTGAAGCCGGCCGCGCCCGGGATATGTCCCGCGTCGTAAGCTTTCGTGTCGACGTCAATCTCGACCAATTTGATTCCCGCTTTGCCGAGGTTTGCTTTGACCCAATCTGTTTCAACCAATGTTTCCGGGTTTGCGTATCTAGCCATAGTTCCTTTCATACTTGAATTGTTCAGTGACGATTATTGTTGAGTAAATAGTTCTGCCCGCGGAAGCCGGATTTCGCCTATGCTGTCGTCCCCGCCCCCAGACGAGGAATATGTTTCACCATATTCGAGGTGTATTTGAAAATGCTGTCGGGAAACATCATGACGCCAAAACCTTTTTTGTCCCGCATTACTATGTCCAACGCGCCCTCTAAAATCAGGCCTGAACTGGGGCCGGCCATCAACCCTTCGTTCTGGGAAAGTTCCAGAGCCCGAGTGTAGGCCAGCCGATAATCCACCTCCAAGATGTCATCAACCAACGAGGAGTCAAACAGTTTGGAGACGCCAAGCTGAGACACATTGCGCAACCCCGGCACATCATGGCCTTCAGTCGGCTGCACTGCAATCACCTTCACATCCGATTTCTTGCTCCGCAGAAATTTGCTCGTGCCGCTGACGGTCCCGCATGTTCCGAGTGAAACAAAGAGGTGCGTGATTTTCCCCTCCGTTTGTTTCCAGATTTCCGGACCGGTCGTCTGGAAATGCGCCTCAACGTTTTTCTCGTTCTCATACTGGTTAGGCATCGCGTATTTATGGCTCGACGCTTTCGCGTGGGTTTTGGCGAGATTGATTGAACCATCGCCGAGGCCCGGGGCAGGGCAGAGTTCGTCCGAAATCACATCGAGATCGGCGCCGGCGATTTGGAGCAGGATTTTCTTTTCCAATGGTATTTTGTTGGGCACAACCGCGCGCATGTGATAGCCACGAGCACGCGCCATCGCCGCGAGACTGATGCCCGTGTTGCCGGAAGTGGGCTCTACGATTCCACGCTGACCGCCAATTTCCCCGCGCTCCTCTAAATCTTTTAGCATTGCCCATGCTGCGCGATCCTTCACAGATCCGAACGGATTCATCCATTCCAACTTTGCGTAAAGAGGAAAATCAGCCGATTTATTGATGCGATTGAGCTTCACCAACGGAGTGGGGTTATCCTCATTCGGCATCATCTCAAACACATTTTCATAAACGCGCGTGGCGTGATTCATACGCGGTTAAGTTAGGGGCGATGCGAAGAATTACAACTCTTTGCGTTAAAACGTTAATACGTTGAATCGTTAAAACGTGGGGTCTGCATCGGCCGAAGTAGCGCGTCAGGCGCTAAGAGTGCCTTTTCGACGGCCGCTTTAACGCTTTAACGTTTTTAACGTTTCAACGCATTCGGGCCAAAGTTTCAACGCTTTTAACGATCTCCACGCCCGCTTTGCACATCTCCTCAACCGCCTTGGTCACATCGCCCTCCTTAAGGTTGACACCCCGGCAAGCCTCCTCAATCACGTGAGTCTTGAAACCAAGACGGACGGCGTCCAGGGCGGAAAATTTAACGCAGTAATCAGTCGTCAGGCCTGCTATGAATACATCGGTAACCCTCCGTGCCTTCAAATAATCGCCCAGGCCGGTTGCCTTGCGATGTTCGTTATCGAAGAAGCTGCTGTAGCTATCGATTCGGGGGTCGGTGCCCTTCTGAAACACTTCTGCCACTTGCTTCATATCCAGTGCGGGAACAAATGCGGCGCCGACTGTGTTCTGGACGCAATGCGCCGGCCAGAGAATTTGAGGCAGGCCATCGAGGTCGATGACGTCACCCGGTTTTTTCCCCGGATGATTCGCGGCAAAGCTGCCGTGATTTGGCGGATGCCAATCTTGCGTTGCGACGACCAGATTGAAATGGGATTGTAGCCGATTTACGACCGGCACGATTTGACCTCCTTCTTTTACCGCGAGTGCGCCGCCGGGAACAAAGTCGTTTTGAATATCTGTCAGAATGAGCGCGTTCAATTAGTGGCCTTCCTCATTAGCTCGGAGCGCGGACATTCTTGTCCGCAGCGAGATTCCCAACCTTCCGGTGTCCCCGAACCTGAACTCGCGCCAGCCGCAACACATTGCTGCGGACAAGAATGTCCGTGCTCCGTAGCGGCCCAAGATACGCACATCACACCTCAATTTTTTACGCACGCCTCCCAGGCCGACAAGCAGATTTCTGAAACCCATCCCCTTCCATCCGCGTATTGATTATTGGAGCGGCGACCAGCTTAGCTCCGTATCGTAAAGAAAAATGAAAAACTTTGTTATGAAATCACCAATCTTGAAGACAACCCTGATTGCCGGGTGCCTGCTTGCCGCAGGCTTGAACGTCCCTGCCACCCAGCTCCAGCGCGCCGATGTTGCCGCAAGTTCGGTTTGGGTCCTGCACATTAATTGTGACACACTACGCCCAACCGCAATCGGCAAACACATCCTCGCCGAATTGGAAAAGCCCGAAGCGCAAGCCAAACTGTCGGTCTTCCAAAACATGTTCAGCTTCGACCTGCGCACCCAACTCCACGGCATAACGCTCTACAGCGCCGGCTCCTCGCCACAGGATGGCGTTCTCATCGTTTATGCCGATTTTGATGCGGACAAACTGGTCACCCTGGCCAAAGCTGCAAACGATTCCCAGAGCAGCACGCATAACGGCCACACGGTCTACAATTGGGTGGACGATCAAAAGAAGCACCACGGAGAAAAGCGCGTTTACGCCACGATTCAGGGCAATCGCATTATTTTCGGCCAACGTGAATCCGCTGTTGCTCAGGCATTGGATGTTCTCGACGGTTCCGTGCCGAACCTCTCTACTGCCAAAGCTTTTCCACAACTTGGCGGGGCCGGTGACACGACCTTTCTCTCTGGCGTGGCCCGCAAACTCGACCTCTCACAATCGGATCCCAACGCCGCGATTTTCCGGCTCTCAAAATCTTTCCGACTTCAAGTCGGCGAAGTTCAACAACACTTAATCGGCACCTTGACCCTGGAAGCGAATGATGACGAAGTTGCCGGCTCCATGATGTCGATCGCTCAAGGGATGATTGGATTGCTGAAACTTCAGAAAGACAAACCTGAAACGGCCAAATTTCTCCAGGCCATCGCTCTCAAGCAGGATGGCGCCAGCATCGTCCTCACGCTCGACGTTCCGACAGACGACGTTGTCAACGCGATGAAAGCTTCCGAAGAACGCAAAGCTGCTAAAGCTGCGCAAAAAGCCGAAAACGACGATAAAAACTAACATTTCTTATTCTTCTTCACGCGTCACGCATCACGCGCTCAATTTTCAATTGCGATCCGAAAAGTCGCAGGCGATGATTTGCCAGGCGTTTGCATGATTTCAGATTTGCCATCACCCTCTGACGAAGCTCTGGCGCTTCAAACTCAGGCCGGCTCAATGGAGGCGTTCGAAGAACTCGTGTTGCGCTATGAGCAGCGGATTTTCGCTTTCATATCTCAGTCGTGCCGCAACGGCATGGACGCTGCGGAAATCACGCAGGAAACCTTCGTCAAAGCATATCAGGCGATCTCTCAGTTCGACTCGAACCGCACATTTGCTCCGTGGCTCTTCACCATCGCTCGCCGCAAGTGCGTGGACCATTTCCGCGCTACACGTCCGGCGAGCGATGAATCGGCGCCGGAATTGTCGGATACCAATGATCCGTCCGAGCTCCTGGCCCGCCAGGATGAACGGCGTCATCTTTGGAGCCTGGCGCGGCGCATCCTCCCTCGGCCGCAGTTCGATGCGCTTTGGCTGCATTACGTCGAAGACATGAATCTGGCGCAAATTGCCGGGGTTCTTCGTCGGCCACAAACATACATAAAAGTTCTGCTTTTTCGCGCCCGCAAAGCGCTAGCTGTGAAAGTCAAACCGGCTCGCGCGAATGCTAAATTATCGCCTCAAACTATCTCTCACGCTTATGAAATCCCAGTTCGCTGAATTTCGAAATGCTGATGAAGCTCTCGAATCCGCTCTTCGCGACTCTGCGCCCAGATCTGAATTTCCGCCCGAACTTCACGATTCAATCATGAATGCCGTTCACACGGCCCATCGAGCGGAAAGCACTCAGGTATCAGACATCGGAATGTTACA
>WNFP01009056.1_pt1 | contig 11478 bp, 11 predicted proteins | sample 5400201 | NCBI WGS metagenome assembly WNFP01 (sample SAMN13153355, study PRJNA577476) | soil metagenome | isolation source: 115 cm saprolite under Madrone tree | place: USA:California | collected 2016-06-14
CGAACAGAAGCTCTCCGACACCTATGCCTCGCCTCTTAACCGCATCCACGCTCAACTCACCCGACTCCCCGAAGTGCGACTCCTCACGGTCACCTATGTCGATCTCATTGCCAATCCAGTCAGCGAAGTGAGCAATCTCGCAGAGTTCCTGGGAGCGCCGTTTGATTGTCAGGCCGCTGCGGGTGCGATTCGGCCTAACTTGCATCGCCAGAAGGTCAATCCGGATCCTGTTTGCTAACCGTTTTATAGCTCCGTTTCGTGGCGTCCAAACCCCTGACGGGGGTTAAACATTGCACACGGCAACTATTTCGCGCACCGGAATAATGAGTATACTCATTTTATTCTTGACCCATTCTTTGCGCGGATTATGGTTGGTCATAAACTTGAGCATACTCATTTGTCTCTATGAAAACGATTTCCCGCCCAAAACCCGCCAAGCGTCCCAAACGCGAGGAGAAAAAAGAAAGCACCCGTCAGGCGATTCTCCGCGCCGCACTGGCCCTTTTCGCGGATAAAGGATTCTACACGACCACCACGAAAGCGATCTCTAGAAAAGCGAAAATCGCCGAGGGAACACTCTTCAACTATTTTCAAACCAAGGAAGACCTCGCGCTCTACTTCTTCGAGCAAGAACTCTCCAGCGTCTCCGATTGGTACCGCCGTGATAAGCGTGCGCAGAACGCTCCCTTGCCGGAAAAGCTTTTCGCCATCATCCATCGGTTTCTGGAGCGACTCAGCCCATATGAAGAATTTATCGGCGCAGTCTATCTGCGCGCGCTCCAACCCTCATCCAAGCTCAGCCCCTTGAGCTTGCAATCCCAGGAACACAATCTCCGCTATTTGCGTTTTATTCGCGAAATTCTTGCCGACGCCGAATCCAACGCAGAGATTCCGAAGGTCGGCGACATCGGCGCGTATGCGTTCGGCATTTTTCACCTCGCGATGATTACGTATTGGTTGCAGGATCGTTCACCCGGCAAAGAGCAGACGCTGGCCTTGCTCGATCGTTGCCTGAAGCTGGCCACTCATCTCCTGAAAAAGGGAGGTTGGGATTGGTAAAGAAAATCGTCCAGCATGGCGTGCTCGCCCGCGGTTTCCGTCTCGGAAAGCTCGGCCTGACGCTTTCCGGCAGCTATCTCGGTTACCAGGCGCAAAACCTCTGGCTTGGTGAAGAACAGCGCGCCGAACGTCAGCAGCGTTTTCAACAGATAGCTTCCCGACGCGTCCGCCAGGAATTGCAGTCTCTCAAAGGCGCTGCGATGAAGATTGGCCAAATCTTCAGTCTTCAGACTCATGCGCTTTCCGAGGACGCTATCAAGGAATTGGCCACGCTTCAAATGCACGCTCCGGCCATGCATCCTACCTTGGCTCGCGCGCAATTCAAATCGTCCCTGGGCAAATACCCCGAAGAAGTCTTCCGCGAATTTGACCCGGAACCGTTCGCTGCCGCATCGCTCGGCCAGGTCCATCGCGCGGTCACAAAGAGCGGCGAAAAAGTGGCCGTAAAGATTCAGTACCCCGCGATTCGCGCCTCCATCGAAAACGATTTCAAGCTGTTGCGCTCGGCAACTTTCCCCGGCCGGCTCACTGGCCATACGCCGACCGCTGTCTTCGATGAAATCCAGCGCGGTTTCCTCGAAGAGACCGATTACATCCACGAAGGCAAGAACCTCGATTTTTTCAATGCAGGTCTCAGCCGCTTCACCTATCTCACAATCCCACGAGTTCATTGGGACCTGACCACTGATCGCGTCCTGACAATGTCTTTCGTTGAGGGACTCACGATGTCGGCATTCCTTAAGACTGCGCCGTTCCAATCAATTCGAGACTCGATCGGCTCGCATCTGGTCGAGCTTTATTATTTCCAACTTCACAAATTGAAAACAGTCCACGCCGATCATCATCCGGGAAATTACCTGTTCCAACCTGATGGCCGAATCGGTCTGGTGGATTTCGGTTGCGCGAAACGAATCACATTTGACGCCACCGATCTAATTAATTGCGTTGTTGCTCGGAGTTGGCGCGATAGCGAAAAAGCAGCCCGCCATGTCCTTGGCCTTGTATTGGGCCGCGCTGTTCCTTATCAGCGCGCCCGCAAGATGCTCCCAATGCTTGAAGAGATGGCAGCGATTTTGCATCCCGAGGGCGACCAATCTGTGGTTAATTTTGGCAACGCCAGTATGTTGAAGGCCCTTGGTCGCGCGATGGGCGCAACCGTCCGCGACAAACTCGCCAATCCCGAATTCGCCTTCATCTCCCGCGCCGATCTGGGCCTTTACAGCCTTTTGCACCAATTGCGTGCCCACGCGAATTGCAAACAGATCTGGCGCGGCGTTCTCGAAATGTAGCGTCACACTGCGCCTCAGAACTCGGTTCATTGGTCCCATTCGTCACATACGTCCCATTCGCTTCTTAACGGCGCTTCGTTCAAAATCTTGTGGAAAAAATCCCTCCGATTGCCGAAGATAATAGTATGACGCAAATCGAGACTGCACCCCCTCCGCCGGAGCCGGGAATACGTCCGTCCCCCGCCGCAGCGCCTTCCGCAGCTTCCGTCGAAGAAATTCAGCAGGGTTGGCATGAGCTAACCTCCAGAGTCGGACAACTGGAGGCGGAACGTAATCTTTTGGAACAGGAGAATAAGGCATTGAAGTTTCTGTTGGAGCGAGTCATCGATCATCGCCAAAAGTCGCACAGCGAACTGGTCCTGCTGCTCACTGGACTGGTCAGCAAACTTCAAATCAATGACATCGGCGTGATCGTTTCAAGGTTGGTCGAACACAACACCAACGTCAGCCAGTACCTTGCCGCCCTGGTCAAAGGCACGGTGGACGTTGCGATGCCTCAACCCGCGCTTCTCAAAACTTTAGAGCAAACCAAGCGTGATCTCACCAATGCCCTCAACCCGTTGGTTGATGAATTGATTCAGTCTGGCTCCTCTTTCGAACCCGAGTTGCTTCAGTCGCTCTTGAACGATACCGAGCAGTTTTATTCTCAGCGAATGGTGCGTGCCAACCGTTGCTTCATCAAAGGTCAGATAGCGAGGGAGCGCGTTGTCAAAGATTTTGGGCCGCAAGCCCTCGTCTTTTTCAACGACATGACAACGGATCCCAAGCTCAACCCCAATCCAAAGCCCGAAGAAATCGTCCTAAGTTTCAAAAACGATTTTGAGGCGCTATTCCAGCATGCTTCAGCCGCCGGTCCGGTTCCCGAGAAATGGAAAGTATTACCCGCGCTTTACCAAAGCATTCAACGGGGCAGAGCGCCTACGGAATCGGCTCGCGCGCTGAGAAACACCTTCCAGAAGCTTTCGTTCATCATCGAACTGCTTCACTTCTATCAACATCAAAATACCGAACCGCCCGATGTTACTTTCGCCCAACGATTGCCCGTCCTGGTCGAACAATTCGTCGTAACCGGCCCTCTGGAACCTCTGGATGAAAAGCTCATCGCCCAGGCCGAATCCCTGTTGGCCTTTATCATCAATCCGGACCACCGCTACATGGTCGTCAACAACATCGGAAAAGGTGGCGGGGCTGGACGAAGTCTTCGATATGTCCTGCGGCTCCGCTCCGACCGTGCGCCAAGTCCGGAAGAACTCGTCGAATTCGTCAAACATCTCATTCCCCCAGCGCCGCAAAAACCTCCGTCACCCGACTCCCTCGCGGCCGTTCTGCGCCTCGTTAATCCCGACATGCAGCTGTTGGTCGTCAATGCTATCATGTCCTGCGATCGGCTCCGCATGGACGAAGCGGAAGCTCTCGGCAGAGCCGTCGGCAACATCCTCGGCCTCAAAGCCCTCGAACTCCTTAAAGCGCCCCAAAATGTTCCGCCCGAGGTTGAGCGCCAATTGGCCTGGGACAAGATCAAAGACCTTATCACTCGCCGAAATGATCCTACGATTATTGCTGCTGCCATTCGCGACCGCTTGCACGCCAAATATGACGCCGACGAAATCCGCCAGAGCTGGCTCACTCTCATCGAAGCTGACGCCATTTCGCTCATACGAATCTTTTGCGCGCTACCGTATCTTGCCGATGGCCGAACCGATGCCATCGCCCGCACGGTCATGGAAACCTACGTCACCCGCCTGATGCACGAAAAGTACACCACAACCTACAATAAGATTACGAACAGCCTCAGAAACATGTTCCGCGCCAAGCCAGACAGCCCGACACTCCTAAACTTTACGGCTCTCGTCAGATGGGTCGACCCCCAAGCCGCAAATAAATTGTCCGCCGACATCGGCATGGCCGTTCCCGCGCAATGATAAGATTAGCTGAACTCTTTCTCCGGCAATCGTTCTCGTTCTCCTCCTCGTCCTCGTTCCGCTGTTTCTCGTAGCCAAATGATCGTCATCTCCAACACCGGCGGCGTTGCCATGACGAACTGCTTCCTGGTCGCCGACGAAAATGCAAAACAGGCCGTCCTCTTCGATGCTCCAGATCACACGATCGAGCGGCTTCTCATGGAAAGCGCAAAGCGCAGATGGGACCTCATCGGGCTATGGTTGACTCATGGCCATTTCGATCATTTCGCCGATCACGCGCTCGTCAAACAGCATTTTCCCGCCGCCAAAATCCTCATCCATCCCTTGGAAGAACCCAAAGCTCAAAATCCCGACCTCCAGACCCGCTTGTTCGGCCTCCCATTAGTAATTCCACCTCTTCGTCCAGACGGCCATGTCGCCGATAATCAAAAACTCAAACTCGGCTCCCTGGACGTCCTCGTTATTCACACCCCCGGCCACGCCCCTGGCCACGTATCCTACTATTTCCCCACCGAAAACCTGCTTATTGGCGGTGATCTAATCATTGGCGGCTCAGTGGGCAGGACCGACCTCCCGGATTCCGACCACGCCGCCCTGGGAGCCTCAATTCGGCGAATCATGGAACTCCCTCCAAAAACTCGCCTTCTCGGCGGCCACGGCCCCGCCACAACCTTGGAACACGAGCGGAAAACCAATCCCTTCGTTCAAGAGGCTTTAGAACATTCCCGCACTGCCTAGCCGTCGAACTCAGTTCGTCACCAATTTGTCACTCGGGCCATTTGAAAACCCGTTGAAACGACCCTATGTTGGGCCAGGCAAAGCGCTATGAAACCGGGCCGAAACCAACTGGAATTGGAGTTGCAACCCCCGCAGCAATGCCGATCCCTGCGCCGCACCAGGAAGCCGAGTCCTGCCCGCCGGTGGTTTGAAAAGATGCGCCAGGTTGTCGACGGTGCCACCGACCGCCCAGCCATGGAAGTCGCCGAGACTCAGCTGCCTAAGTGAAATGCTCTTCCACACCTTGAGCCGCGTTGATACGGCGACCTCTGATTCAGTCGAGTTTCGCTGCGGTTTTCAACCATGTAGCACGTTGTGTTGCACTTTGTAGCACCTTGGATCGCAGTTTCGTACAAGCGGGCTAGGCAGTGTAGCACTGTAACACCTTGTAGGGGGGTGAGCCCGGGGTGAGCCCACCCTGAGGGAGGGGTACCCACAATTCAACGACTTAGCGCCTTATACCGCAACCCCTTCCCCCGGCTTGGGCTGAAACACCTTTATCTTCGGATAGCGAGCCCGAATCTGCTCCTCAAACCAATTCCTCGAGTCCCCCTCCCCATGGCTCAACAGGACCGCCCTCGGTTCGACCTGTCCAACAAAGTCCAGTAGGTCTCCCCGGTTTGCGTGCGCCGTCAGGTCAAAATCCTCAATTTCACATCGTCGTGTCATCTCACCCGCGCTCGCGCTGAGAATAAACGGCTCGCCAGGTTTCGAAGCTTTCAACCGCCCGCCCGGAGTATTCGGGTCGGTGTAACCCACGAAGAAGATTGCCTGGTGCTCATCGTCCATCATTCGGATGGCGAGATTATGCGCCGCCGTATTTTCAGTCATCATTCCGGCGGTGATGACAAAGATATGGCCGCCACCCAACCGCATTTTGTCCGCCCGCCCTTGTTCCAAAACGACCAACTCCAACGCTTCGTGCAATTGCAGATTCGGATGCTGCCGGTGTGTCCGGTGCGATTCCAAATCGTAAATCTCTGTGAACACCCGGCCCAGCCCGCCGATGAAAATCGGTTGCCGTTGCAGCTTGCCTTCGCCGATAAGCACCGCCAGCAGCGCTAGAATTTCCTGCGTCCGTCCCAAGGCAAACGTCGGAATCAAAATCGAGCCCTTCCGCTCAAGCACCCGTTGGATTGCCTTGCTCAACCGCTCGATTTCGGTTTCGCGCGAAAAACCCGCCGGCAAGACGCGATTTCCCCGCGTCGTCTCCATGATGAGCACATCCGCTTTGACGTCCTCGAAACGCGCACTTTTTAAAATCGTTTGGTCGTGAAAACAGACATCACCGGTATAAAACAGCGTCTCCTTTTGCGCCCGCACCATGATGCCGGCGGACCCGAGCGCATGCCCGGCATCGCAGAACTCAAGCGTCGGCGAAAGAAATCCCGCGCGCGCCTTTTCGAACGACGCCCAATCGACCTCGCGATTGTATTTGAACCCCTGGAATAGAGGCGCGACCTCTTCCACTTCGCCGTGGCTGAAAAGCGGATACTCGCGAATGCCCAACTCATCGCGCTGCCGTTTCATCACATTGACCGAATTATGCAGCACCCGTTCCACCAGGAAGTAACTTAGCTCGGTCATTAGCACGTGCGCCCTTGGAAAATAGCGCAGCGCTACCGGCAACGAACCCACATGGTCATGATGGCAATGCGAAATGGCGATCGCATCCACTTCCTCATTTTTCACAAGGTCATAGCGCGGTAAGGCCTCAAGCCCTTCCCGTTTCGGATGAATCCCCGCATCCATCAGCAAACGGTGCCCTTCAATTTCTATAAACCACGCGGACGCCCCAATGTCTGCATCCGGATTCAGGTTGATTATCCGCATTCGGAATTGCGTCAAGTTATAATTATTTGTCCCATCATATCAACTCGATTGCTCACCCCACTTACGTGATGCGAAATCCTGCTCAAACTCGGGTCCCGCAGCGAAATTTGTTTGTGATCGACCACCCTTGAAGTAACGTTAGCACGGACTCGGGAAAAACTGAAATGCTCGTTGGGTTATGAAATACCTCGCAAGACTTAGAGATAAACGCTTTTTGATTCTTCTTTATTCTATTTGTGCCGCATTGTCCGTGCACGGCCAAAAGGTCCCCGTAGTCGAGAAACAGCTCACCAATGGCATGCGCCTGCTTATGGTCGAGCGCCACGACGAACCCTCCTTCGCTGGCGGTTGGATTGCCCATGTCGGCAGCTCTAATGAACGCCCCGGCATCACTGGCATCGCCCACCTTTTTGAACACATGATGTTCAAAGGCACGCCTACCATTGGCACCAAAAACTATCAGAAGGACCTCGAAATCATAGCCGCGCAGGAAAAGCTTCGCGATCAAATGCGCGAAGAAGAAAAGAAAATGCGCGCCGAATATCGCCTCGGCGAAATCGACGATCTTCTCAAACCCGAAAATAAGAGCGGGCGCTATAAACAACTCGAAAAGGAATTCAATGAGCTGATTACCCAGCAGCGCGAAATTCTGGTCAAAAACGAATTCGATCGCATCTACACCGGAAACGGTGGTTCGCAGATGAACGCGTTCACCACCGAAGACCTCACTGCTTACTTTATCAACGTCCCAGCGAATAAACTCGAACTTTGGATGTGGATGGAATCCGACCGAATTTTCCATCCTGTCTTCCGCGAGTTTTACGCTGAGCGCGACGTCGTCTTCGAAGAACGCCGGAGGAGCACTGAATCGACTCCGCTGGGCAAATTCGCCGAACAACTGAACGCCATGATTTGGGAATCCTCTCCTTATAGTTGGCCGGTCGTCGGCTGGCCCTCCGACATCCCTGCAATCTCCAAAGCCCAGGCCGACGAGTTTTACGGGATCTATTATTCTCCCCAAAACATTACCCTCCTCCTCATCGGCGATCCCTCCCGATGTCGTCACCATGGAAGTGAAACAAATGGCCGAGAAACGCATGAACGCCGAAGCGGAAGCCAATCCCCAGGTGGACATCACCTGGCACTCTGTTCCATTCAAGCATCGCGATTCTTATGCGCTTCAGATTCTGGGCCAAATTCTCTCGACTCGCACAGGCCGCCTCTACAAAGGGCTTGTCCTCGGAAGTAGTGTCGCGACCAGCGCATATGCCGGCCAGAATTCACAAAAATGGGCAGGCTCGTTCAGCTCTGGCGGTGAAGCGCGCGACGGCCACAAGCCCGAAGATGTAGAGCAGGGGATTTACGACGCGATCGAGAAACTCAAGAAGGAAGACGTTCCGGCGGAAGAGTTGCAAAAGGTGAAAAATAACTTTGCCGCGAGCGAATACCGGCGCCTGTCCTCAAACTTCCCAATTATGATGCATTTGATTTTCAATGACGGGTATGGCGACTGGCACGAAGTGAACGAAGGCGCTGCGAAAATTCAGGCCGTCACCGCCGCCGACGTCAAACGCGTCGCTAATAAATATCTGACGCCCCAAAACCGCACCGTGGCCATCTACACTCGGAAGGCGGATTCAACTAAACCGGAAGAGAAAGTGATTCCCTAATAATTTCAAATGAGAGCTTCACCCAATACGTCACTCGCTGTTCCCTGGCTGCTACCCATTTTCCGAGGCCGTCATCCTTATTTTACCCATTTAACCCATTTAACCCATTTAACTTATTTAACGCTGTTAATCGCCACCGCCTCGCCTTCTTCGGGGGCGACCGCCATTCCCGATCGTCCGGAAAAGCTGAAGTTCCCGCCACTCGTCTATGAACCGCCCGCGCCTGAAAAATATCGCGTGCAGCTCAAGGCGGGTCCTGTCGCTTATGTCGTGCCGGACCGCGAACTTCCGATCGTAAACATCGTCGTCTACGTCCACACCGGCCAATATCTAGAGCCTGCTGGCAAGGAAGGTCTCTCCGATCTGGCCGGCTACCTGCTCGCTCGGGGCGGCATCAAATCCAAAACGGCCGAAGAACTCGAAGAGCGCCTTGCTTTTCTTGCCGCGCAACTCAACTCGGGTATCGGTGAAAACCAGGGAAGCGTCAGCCTGAATTTGCTTTCCAAAGACATCGACGAGGGAATTTCACTCCTGCGCGAAGTTCTAAGCGTACCTCGGTTTGAGGACGACAAAATCACTCTGCGCAAGCAGCAGATGTTGCAGGCCATGAAGGAACGCAACGACGATTCGAGTTCGATCGAAGAACGGGAGCACGATTTCCTGGCATTTGGCGAGGATTTTTGGGCCAATCATTATTCCACGGCTCCATCCCTTGACGCGATTTCTCGCTCTGATATTGAAGCCTTTCACAAACGCTGTTTTTTCCCATCCAACTTCGTTGTAGCAGTCAGCGGCGACTTTGATCGTGATTCCATGATCCGAAAGCTCGACGCTTTGTTCGCAGATTGGCCATTCAATGGTGAAAAAGTGCCTTCCATTCCGACGAATACGACGCCCACTGCGCCCGGAGTTTATGTGGTGGACAAAGATGTCAACCAGGGCCGTGTCGCGATGATTCTGCCCGGCATCCAACGCGAGAATCCCGACTACTTCCCCGTTATCATCATGAACGATATTCTTGGCGGTGGCGGCTTCACCTCACGCATTGTGAATCGCGTCCGCTCAGATGAAGGGCTTGCCTACGATGCGCATTCCAACTTTCCCGGCGGCATTTATTACCCGCTCACGTTCACCGCAGGTTTCCAGTCTAAATCCCGCACCGTCGCCTATGCAGCTTCCATCGTCCTCGAGGAAATGAAGCACATCGCAGTTGATCCAGTCGCTGATGACGAGCTGAATACCTCAAAACGCGGGTTCATCGATCGCTTTCCGCGCACCTTCGGCACGAAAACTCAGATTGCCAACACATTGGTTCAGGAAGAATTCACGGCACGCTACGCCAAGGATCCCGAGTTTTGGAAAAAATATCGCTCGCGAATTGAAGCCGTCGGCAAAGCGGATGTTCAGCGGGTGGCCAAGAAATACCTGACTCCAGAGAAGTTGGTCATCCTTGTTGTCGGCCAAAAAGACGAAATTCTCCTCGGCCACCCCAATCACCCGGTCAAGCTCACCGAGGTCACCAAGGGCCAATTGACGGAATTGCCATTGCGCGATCCGCTGACCATGAAGCCGCTGCTTAAATCGAAATGATGTCCGCAGCGAGTTTTCATTTTCCGACTGAAACAGAATTAGTCGCACTTTTTGGCGGTCGCAGATTTTGAGAAATATATTGGGACAGTTCTGCCTCCTGCTCCGGTTTGAGCTTTGCCTTTTTGCTCATCTTCGACATCCACATTTGCCAATCCGCCTCCGAATATTTAGCGGGATCGTAGAATTTGTGGCACTTCGCACATTTGGCTACATAAAGCTTCTGTCCTGCTGAGTGCTCGCTCGAGGACAGATCCTTTGCCACTGCCGGAACGGCGCAGCCTGTGCCGAATCCGAACACGGCCAGCAGTATGATTTGGATGCCCTTGCTCAAAAGCTGAACCCCGCAATCAATCGGACATTCATCCGTTCGTGACCGTCTAATTCGAAATTATGATCGCCATCAGCGTTCTCAGCAAAATTTGCGCCTAATACCTGCGGCATTACCGTGAGCGTGACCCACCATTTTTCCTGTTGGTATGTCACGACCGGCCCAATATACAGCGCGGTATTTTCCCAAATCCGATAATCTGGCAATTCATTGTGATCGCGGGCCTCCAACCCAACGCTCCAGTGCGAACTGAAGTGCCGCGTCAGGCCCAAACTCAGTTCCACTTCGCCTTCGGTCGAATGAAAGTTGTCTGCCCATTCCGTCGCGTGTGTCAGATTCAGCGCCAATTTCCAATCCACAAACCGCTGCCCAAGAATCAGTCGTTGCTCCAACTCCGCCTCGTCGCCGGCGTAGCGTGGTTCGAGATACAACGTCAATCCAACGGCGTGATTCGCTGGATTCAACAACATGTAACGATTTTCAAGCGAGATACCGTCAAAGTGGAAATCAGAATGGTCTTCCCGGGTTGCGGGATCCCGAAAATTCCCATTTGTTATAGTTCTCTTGCCCAACAGTCTTATTGCGTCCGGCGCGCAATGTTATCCACTGTTCATATTCCAACGCCCCGGCCGGCATCGTTTCCGGCTCGTAGGTATATGTAAAAAAACGTTCCATGGCTGGAGCTGTGGCCAGACCCAACGCCATACAAACTGCACCGCACACCGCGCCTGTTTTCGGAATCATTCTTTAGTTTCTTTCGTTTTCAGAGTTTCAATCTCTACACTGGCTATCTAATTGAGATTGAGTCTCAATGTCAAAACCTATTTTGTCTCTTTTTTACCATTTCTTGTCGTTCCGGCAGATATAGAGCGATAGAAGAGAGTGCCCGCAATTGGTGCCGCCGAAGAGGTTATCCTGAACCTAGTTGAAAATTGAAGAGTGGCTCTTGGCGTGGTACCAACCACGCAAAGAAAGAAAAACAACAACAAGAGCCACATATGAAAGTTGAA
>WNFP01004299.1_pt1 | contig 11476 bp, 11 predicted proteins | sample 5400201 | NCBI WGS metagenome assembly WNFP01 (sample SAMN13153355, study PRJNA577476) | soil metagenome | isolation source: 115 cm saprolite under Madrone tree | place: USA:California | collected 2016-06-14
CCAAGCGGCGTTCCGTTCAGGAAGAACGCTAGCGCCCTACAACGAGGAGTTCCTGCCGGATTCGGCGCGACTCGACTTTTGCGTTCCGGCGCTGGCGCAGCAAAAGGAGAACCTGGCGATGTTCAACGCGGGCAAACGCCCGACAGAGACGATGAGGGCGCCGGGCTGCCCGCGCTAGGGACAGGAACTTTGCACGAAAATACACGGAGTCATAAAGGGGTCGCGATCTTGAGCCAACGCGTTTTTGAAACAACGATTTACGTCAGTCCAAGCGATTTGTCGACGGAACCGAAACAGCACTGCGAATACCTCCGACAGTAGATGAGTAGCCTTCAGCCTCGACTAGTTCGTCGTAAACGCCGTTCACGTCAATGTGGAATCCGTCGCGGATCCTGGCCGCTCAAATGGACGTGAACTTATCGGGGCTTGGCCTATCGTTGCTAGATGCCTAGTGATCAGCGCGATATAGAGCTGCAGCAGATGAGCCACGAACATATCGAACGAGAAGGGCGCTGTGACCGCGGTCTGTCGTTCAAGAAGGCGTCACCGCGAAGAAGGTGCGCGAGCTGTAGCTGCAGCTGGAGTGTCTGACGGCTTGACCGAGGCCGCGGCGCGAGACAAAACGTAGGACTGGATCGCTCGCACTTGATCACGGTTGAGCGCGTCTTTAAACGACGGCATACCCTGTTGCTCGCGAGCTCCCCGCAGTACGATGGACTCGAATTGCCGGTGCGTTTCCGCGGAGGCATAGCGGAGGTCAGGAACGCTGGCGCCGGCGACTGCAATTACGCCGTGACAATACCAGCAGTACTTGCCATAGAGGATCTGGCCTTCATGCACGGTGGCTGGCGTGGCACTCATGTGGATCGCGGCTGAGAGAGGCCCGTTATGTTTGAAGGGTGGAACGTCGAGTTTTGCGTGCCCACCAATGGCAAAGGTAAGGATGCGGCCAAAGCCCGGCTTGAACGGCCCCGTCCCAGGAGCATTGACTAATCCAGCCGCACCGCCCCATCCAACCATTAGGGTAAGGTGCTGGACGCCGCCCACGAGATAGGTGACGGGCGGAGCCATGATACCGGTGCCGGCGTCGAACTCCCACAGCTTCTTTCCGTCCGTCGCACGATAGGCGCAGAGCATCCCATCAGCGCGGCCCTGGAAGACGAGGTTACCCCCGGTGGCGAGCACTCCGCCGCTCTCGACGACGGGAAAGGTGACGCGCCAGACCTCGCGTTGTTCGACAGGGTTCCACGCGATCAGATGACCGGTTGGAGGCGGAGAAGATAACAACTTGGCCAAGACCGGACCTTCGTAGCCAGGGTCGTTGCCGATGTTCACAAGCGTAGGATTCGACTTCCAGCCCTTCTCCGGAGCGTGTAGTGCTGTGTCTCCTTCTCTCGCCGGCACGTAAACAAGACCTGTCGCCGGATGGAACGCCATCGGATACCAGTTATGGGCCCCAGCAGGTGAGGGTGAAACGAGCACGGGACGCAGGCCGTCATAGGCGGTGGGCGATTCCAGAGGATGGCCAGTCTTGGGGTCAATCCCGGTGGCCCATGTGATTGTATTGACGAAGGCTTTTGCCGAAATGAACTGGCCTGTCTGGCGGTCGAGGACGTAGAAAAAGCCGTTTTTCGAGGCTTGCATGACGACTCTGCGCGTGCTGCCATTGATCGGCAGATCCGCCAGAATCAGGGGCTGCGTGGCGTCGTAGTCCCAGTTGTCGCCCGGCGTTGGCTGAAAGTGCCACACCAACTCACCATCGCTTGCGCGGAGCGCCAATATCGAGGCCAGGTACAGATTGTCGCCTCCACCCGGACTGCGAAGATCGCGATACCACGCGACACCGTTGCCTGTCCCCGTATAAACCAGATCGAGATTGGGATCATAGGCTATGGTGTCCCACGCCGTGCCTCCGCCACCAGCGATCCACCACTGTCCGTGCCAAGTTTTGGCGGCACTCTCCAGTGCTTTGGACTCGAATCCCTTCGCGGGATCGCTCGGCACGCTGAACGTGCGCCAGACTAGCTTCCCGCTTTCCGCATCGTAAGCGGAGATATATCCCCGGACGCCAAACTCGGAGCCCGCGTTTCCGATGAGAACCATACCTTTGGCGATGCGTGGAGCGCCGGTAATCGCATAGGGCTTGGATTGGTCGACGGTGATTACATCCCAAACGGGGTTGCCCGATTTGGCGTCCAGAGCGATGAGCCGACCATCAAGCGTGCCGAAGTATACCTTGCTGTGGTACAAGGCGACTCCTCGATTGACAACGTCGCAACAGATCGTGCGGACGCGGGCACGAGGCACCTTAGGATCAAAGGTCCATAGGATTTCGCCAGTCTTGGCGTCCAGCGCATACGCCATGCTCCACTCACCCGTTGTGTAGATCACGCCGTTCGAGACGAGTGGCGTTGCTTCCAAGCCGCGGGTGGTGCCGAGCTCGCGACTCCAGACCAAGCCGAGCTGGCCGATATTCTGCTCGCTGATTTGGTTTAAGGGGCTGAACCGCTGCTCATCGTAGGTCCGTCCATGCATCGTCCAGTCGGCCCCGTCGCTGAGTGCCTTTGAAGGACTGGACGACCTGCAAGCACTAAGGGTCAAAGACCCTACGAGTAGAAGGAGGATGTTGAGGCGCATGTTCACGACGATCGTGTGGTTGCTCACCTTTTTACTGACGAGACATGACTCGCAACGCACTGCCGCTTTCCGTTCGGCATCTTCACCCACGTATCAGTCCAGCGCTCGCCTGCATTGAGAGGCTTTCACGACGCATCCGTCCCTTTACCTGAGAAGCCGCCCGTCGCGATGGCCGTGTCGCCAAATACCGTTACCTTCACATCGTCGTACTCGGCACTGTCATATTTGGTGGCTTTCGCCCTCGCTAACGACTCGGCCTTGCTCTCGACCTGCCCATCGCTCCCCGTACTCACGAATTTGTCGGCCAGCAACGGGGCGAGTAAGTCAGGATTGTTTATCTTTTGTGAGTGAAGCCACTGTTGTTCCAGTGCCGCCACGGCCTTCTCAGTCCCGCCGGTTGTCTGGGCTTGCGACCGCGTGGCAATCCACCAGAAAAGTAAACCGACTAGATGCAATATTAAGGTTCTCTTCATAGCTGTTCGATTTGTGTTGGCACCCTCGCCGAGCGGGAAGATGGTGTGGGAACCTTCCGGCCCTACGTTTTCGTTAAAACATAGACGGAGAGTGAAATGTGGCTGCAGCATAGACTTGCCAGGATTTCTTGTCAAGCGGAGGGCACTGAGTTTTTAGAAATGTTCCCTTTTCCTGTTCTGGTTCTTCGATCTTTGTGGAGTACGGTGGAGGCGGCACGAGAGAATCCCAGAATTGCACCCACGATATTCCCCAAGAGACCGTGCAAATTTTTGGATACAGTCCTGGGCGAAGCGCAGACTGCAACCCCTTATCCATCTCCTGCCCTGAGCCGAAGTGAAGTGATCGGCCATGCGCTTTATAACGGCCAGTCCTCGCCCTCCCACTCACACTTGTGCGGCCATGGCTACATCGCCCGAGGAAGCTATCAACTGCCTTCCGGATTCCCAATATCATTCGCGACGTGCCAGTCATGAATGTAGTACCCTCACGCCGGTAGGGAGAAGCGGCATGAGATTAATCGTGAGAAGGCATTTCGTCGGGCTCGCCTCCGCGACAATTTTTTCGCTGGCGGCCAATGTGCAGGCCGCGCCGGCGCCACAATCTGCGGGAGACAAATTCGAGGTGTCGTTTCCCGCATCGGCGCATGCTGGACCAATCACTGGCCGCGTTTTTGTCATGATTGCGAAGAAAGAGGCACCTGAGCCGCGAATACAAGGTGGAGGATTCGGGGACATGCCTCCGATCTTCGGTTCCGACGTGAACGCATTAGTGCCCGACAGGGCTGCCATCATTGACAACGCCACGCCCGGTTATCCGCTGCGGAATCTGCACGAGATCCCTGCGGGCGAATATTACGTGCAAGCGCTTCTGAACATATATACTGAATTTCATCGTTCCGATGGGCACACCATCTGGGCGCACATGGACCAGTGGGAAGGCCAGCAGTTCAACATCTCGCCTGGAAACCTGTATAGCGAAGTCCAGCGGGTGCATTTGGACCCGGCGGCCGGTTACGACATTCGACTAAGCTTGACGAAGGTAATTCCACCGGTGCAGACGCCTGCCGACACGCCGTGGGTCAAGCACATCAAAATCCAGAGTGAAATGCTCACCAAATTCTGGGGCCATCCAATCTACCTAGGCGCGATTGTGCTCCTGCCGAAAGGCTACGATGAGCATCCCAACACGCACTATCCTGTGATTTATGAGGAAAACCATTTCAGTCTCCGGCCACCGTTCGGATTTTCCACCGAGGATGAATCGATCAGCGCCGGGCGGCGTGCGCAACTGGCCGACCTAAACCGCGAGACGAGCTACGAGTTTTATCAGTCGTGGAATTCCGAGAATTTTCCTCGCATGATTGCGGTTACGTTCCAGCACCCGACTCCGTATTTTGACGACTCTTATGCAGTGAATTCGGTGAACAACGGGCCCTTTGGCGATGCGCTGATTAAGGAGATGATTCCGTACCTCGAGGCGCATTTCCGGATGATCCCCAAACCGTTTGCGCGAGTGCTCACGGGCGGCTCAACGGGCGGGTGGGAATCGCTCGGAGTACAGGTTTTCTATCCGGACTTCTTCGGTGGGACATGGACGCTTTACCCCGACCCAATCGATTTTCGGCGTTATGGGCTTTCGAACGTATACGAAGACGAAAACGCGTTCTTCGAGCCGGAACATACCTGGCAGCAAGCGCCTCGCTACATAATGCGCAAGTCCGACGGCCAGCCGGAACTTACGGCGCAGGAGTTAAGCCAGCACGAAGACGTATTAGGCAGCCATGGACGTTCGGGGCAACAGTTGGAGATTTGGGAAGCAACTTACGGACCGGTAGGCGAGGATGGCTATCCAAAGCCGTTGTGGGACAAGCAGACGGGGAAAATCGATCACAGCGTGGCACTTTACATGCGCGACCACGGTTACGATCTGACCTACAACCTCAAAACCAATTGGGCCACCCTCGGGCCAAAGTTGCGAGGAAAGATTCATGTCTACGTCGGCGACATGGACAATTTTTATTTGAACCTGGCGGTATACAAGCTTGAAGAGGAGCTGAAAGCGGTACAAAACCCGCCGTGCGATTGCGAATTCAAGTACGGCCGACCGATGAAGGGCCACGGCTGGCAGCCCACCTCGACTGCGAACCTGGTGCGATGGATGGCGGAACACATTGTGAAGAACTCGCCGTCCGGGGAGAACACGGCTGCCTGGCACTATTGATCGCCTAATTTGAGCAAGAGATGAATGCCTATCCACGGCCGGTCGCCTCCTCTCGCGAAACGAGGGAACGGAGGCAAGTCAACACGTCCGGTATTCCTGATATTCGACTTTCGTAATACGATTGTCTTGTCATGGCCATTGGACACCCAGTCGCCTCACGCCGAATCGGCATGTCCGCTCCATTACACTCGTGCTATCATTCGCCCAATTCGAGGTGCATCCGTGTCTCACTACACCAGACGTGAATTCCTGAAAACCGGACTCGCCACCGGCGCCCTTGCCGTCACCGGGAACCTCCCGCTGAGCGCGGCGCGCCAGACCGCTACAGATTGGGTAACGCTCGGAAAATCTGGAGTGAAGGTGACGCGGCTCGCGTTTGGTACAGGCAGCTTTAGCGGCCGGGTACAGCGCGACTTGGGACAAGACGGGTTTACTAGGCTGGTGCGCTACGCCTACGACAGCGGCATTCGCTTCTTCGAGACTGCTGAGTCTTACGGCGAGATGCACAGGATGCTCGGCGTGGCCCTAAAGGGCATTCCACGCGATAGCTATCGCCTTATGTCGAAGGTGACCACCCGAGAAGGTGTGAATCCGCAAGAGAAATTCGACGAGCTCCGCAAACTCGCGAATACCGAATACTTCGACGTTATGCTGTTGCACTGGCAACATACCGCGACATGGCCCGCAGACACGAGCAGGTGGCAGGATGGAATTCTGGAGGCTCAGTCGAAGAAGGCTATAGTAAGTCACGGCGCGTCGGTTCACGGGCTTCCGGCGTTGCGCCAAGTCCCCGGAAACAGGTGGCTCGACATCGCCATGATCCGGATGAATCACAAGGGCATCAGAATGGACGCCGAGGATTACAACACTGAAGGACTGGGCAACGTCACCGAAGTTGTTACCCACGTCAAGCAGGTACGCAAAGAAGGAATGGGCGTAGTCAGCATGAAACTTGTGGGAGAGGGTACGTTCAACCGCGAGGACCGCAAGGCGGCAATGAGATTCGCGATCAAGAACGCCGGTGTCGATTGCGTTACAATCGGCTACAAGAACACTGCGGAGATCGACGAGGCGATCGAGAATCTGAATCTGGCACTCGCCTAGCGGGTCTTATTTCATCTCTCTGATTCTTGCGCGAGCGTCGGATAGGGCCAGCACGGTTCCAAACGCTTCTTTGACCGAGCGCACAGTATGCGGGGCCACAAGAATATTTGAAGTAGGGCAAGAGGGATGAACCGTGAATACACCCAGCCGCTCAGCAACGAAAGCATAGACGGAATCCAGTTACCGGCCAAGTGATAGGCCTCAATTCCAGACTCTGGGCCTCTTCCTGGCATTGAGATAGTACAGGGCCAACTCGGCGACAATCACAAGCGAAGCGGGCAGAATCAAGAGTAGCTGTCGCGAACAGCGCATGGCTCCTCGGTCAACCGACGGGTTTCTTCATGAGCTGTTCTAGGCGCTCGAACGTGCTTAGGTGACCGCAAATTTTGGCGGCCTCTGGAAGCTCGTCTCGCGCGATGCCTATTTGCGCAATGTCCCTAGCGAGTTGGGTATATATCCTGCTGTACGTGGGGTCTCCTTTGGGCGTGCCTTTCTTCTTCTGCTCATTCAGCGCGATCTCCAGGCTCCTGAAATACTCGACGACTTCGGGCTGAGTTTCCATCGCCGTTCCCTCCCGATGCGGGATTCTATCACGCACCATTAACGAATTCGGAATCGCAAGGGCGGAAGCTAGCCGGGCGCGCGAGCAATTCAGTGGGCCGGGGCAGCCAACTCCATCGCGCAGCGCATATTCAGGATTTGATTGAAGGCGCTGGAATCGTCTTCGAACTGCCGACCAAACGGACGGCATGGACCTAACCTTACGGCGTCAGCCCGAACTCATCCGTCCTGCAAAGCGATCCTGATGGCTTGCTCGACGGGCGAGTACGCCCCATCCGTGCGGTTGAGAAGAAAGGGCCCAGCCGGCACCAGAGGCGGCTGTGCGAGAAAGCGCGGGCGGGAACCGCGATGCTGCTGAGCCGCATGCACCAGAAACGGATGGCACAGGTAGACGGTGCCTGCGTCGCCTGTCGCGTGTACCTCACGCCGCGCAGCCGTTTCAGCAAAACCCTCCGTAGCGGCTAGGTCTCTTGCCGATAGACCGTTGTCCCCCGCGGGGGCGAGAATCCTTGCGACATCGAGATGCGAACCGACGCGAATGCGGGTTGGCGCATCACTTTCGCCGACATCGGAGAAAAGAAACAGCATCAGGAGGGCTCTTCCCTTAGAAAACACGTTGACGCGCCAGTTCAGAAAATCATTGGTATCGCCGAGATCAGGAGGGAAACTGCTATCCACGTGCCAGCCCGCGTCTCCTGGATCGTCGGGCGACGGAAATCGAATCGGGAACGTCCCGAGATCGCTTCGAGGCCGCCATCGGCCTGGACCGACGAGTTGATCGAATGCTTGGTGCAGGACTGGCATGTTGGCGGCCCTGGTAAACGGCGCTTGTTCATACATGCCGAGGCGGATCACCGGCTTCGTCCAGGTTGTTGGATCGGCCTCATCGCAGCCCGTGTCCCGCCAGAGGATGGAACGGCTCTCGTCCGCAAGCTCACGCGGAAAAGCCCCCTGGATTTTCACGAAGCCATCATGGATGAACTGCCTGATCTGCCCATCGGCCACCACCGATGGCGCACGAGAATCAAGCGTTAGGCCATATCGGACAGCTTTTTCGTGGTCCACGGCGAGAACCTAACTCTATTCAGTATAGGGTATGGGAAAAGGTAGACCGAGTAGTCGCTCGCCCTCGTCCACCATTCACAATTTCCGATCGGATAACAGACCACGCGGAAGTAATGCACATGCTTGATTACTTGCCGGACGACTGGAATCCGGCCTGCTTCCCCCGAAGTCATGTCGGAGGAAATGGGCCGCGGGGGAGTACTTTCGAGGCTCCGGTCTCCTCGAACGCCGTTCTTGGATGACGGGGGCCACAAGTATGAGATGCCCACTTGCCTTAGATCGCCATAGCCAGTGCGGATCGACTCTACTCTCATGGAATCGCTCAGGCACAGTCTAGTGTCACGAAGCGCTCAATCTGATTGACGCGACGTCCCGCCCAGGTACGACATCGACTTGCAAACTTGGATCGGCGGCCGGCACGTATGTCACAGGCAGGCCAAGCTCGCGCCGAATGATATTGCAGCCCTGCGCGATCGCACTCGCCTTGTAGAAGGCGATCTCTCGGTTGCACCCCTGACGGCCAAAGCCGCAATCGCTCGATACAATCAAACGCTCTGCCGGAATGAACCTCAGCGCCTTGCGAATCTCGGCGGCCACGTCTTCCGGTCGGTCCGCCTGCAGCGTGCGATGGCTGACGGCGCCCACGGCAATTTTCTTTTTCAGGTTTTGCTTGAATGGCTCAAATAGTTCGAGATCTTTCTGATTACGATCCCTCATTTCAAGCGTCCACACATCGCCCCGGCATCGCTCCAGATAGATCTCGATGGACTTCGCGTAACTCGTATCTTCCATCACGCGCTGCATGTTCGGATTGCCCCAACATGTGTGGATCCACAACTCGACGTCATCTAGCCCTTGGACCTCGCGGTTGAACGCTTCGACCATAAACTTGACCTCTTCATGGTCTTTGCCGTAGGTGTTCGCCATGAAGTGGAACGTCGGCTCCTCGACCTGGATGCACCGGCAACCTGCATCACGCAGCGCGAGCAATTCCTTATTCATTGCTTCTGCCATATCCCAAATCACTTGGCGCTTGTCCTTGTACTTGGGCGTGTGGATGTCCAGGAAAAGCGCCATCACCTGCGAGCAGCACGTGCCGAACTTTACCGGCTTGCGAGTCTTCCCCTGCGCCATCCGCCACAATTTTGGATAGCCGAGCGGCTTGTGCTCGATCTTGTCGACAACGTGCGGCCATCGCCAGCCAGTGTAGATCTCGTTCAGTAACGTGCCGCATGGATAGTGGAGCCAAGGCGCGGTCGTCTGCTCCGGCTGCAGATAGTCCCCTTCAAATCCGGCCCAGCGCTGGAGCGGGTAGTGGTGCCACGCGCGGCCTGCCATGTCCTCATCGAGGTGAAAGTCGCCGTGCGTGAGGATGTCGAGCCCCGCTCGCTCCTGATCACTTATCACCACCGCCAGCGCGTCTTGAAACTTCTCGCGAAAGCGGATATCGAGCATGCAGGTGTCCAGCGGGCGGCCCCACATACTCACGTCGAACCAGCGTGGTCGCGGAAACGAGCCTGTGACAGTACTTGGAAGAATCAGGTTGGCGGTGGCAGTGAACATGGGTTCCTCCGATCGGCATTGTACATCCACTCAGGTTCGGTCGGGAGTCGACGCAGCTGCAGGCGGTAAACCCACGGTAAGCCTCGCTGAGAGTTCTAAACAGGCTTATGAAAAAGTCTGTGAAAGATAAGTCCCGATCAACGCGGTTGTCGGAGATCAGCCGGCGGCTGTTCGAGATGCAATCCGCCGAAATGAGGCCGCTGCGTGTAACCGAAGGCGGGCTTTGGCAGGCTTGCGATGCACTCTTCGGAGCACGCGTGCACCAATAGCGGAAGCACGTCAGTCGCAATTCTCAGTGAAATCCACGCCTGATGTATTTTCTCTTGCGAGAAAAGTCCGCCGCACACGCTGCAGGTCGCCGGTGCGAGCGCGGTCGAAATCTGCGGCAATCTCGGAAACGGAGGTCTGTACCTGTAGTTGCCGTAAAGACACCGCGTACTGACACGACTTCGAGTCAGGCGCTCGCACCTCATGATCTCGTATGGAAACCAATGCAGACAACGCGAAGTATACGGATCGAACTCTTCTAAATTCGTCATGTCGCCTATCTCGGGAGGGATTCGCACAAGGTGGCTCCCATGCAGGCTCAAAACTTTGACTGACTTCAGTGTCCCAATCGATTTGGGCAGCGTGACGATCTGCTCGCACTTTTCGGAACCGATTCCCATCATCGGATTTAGCTCATCGGACCCTTCATCGCGAACCTTCGCGATGTACGCTTCCAGCGATTTCCATGCGTGAGAATCTGTCTCCTGAACTTCGGTATGAAACAAAAGCTCCTGCCACTCGGGGCGAAGGCCATGTTCTCCGGCGTCCGCATCTTCCACTTCATCGCGTTCGTATTGCGCATCGAGGCAATGGCACGACGCGTAGCGCCGCACCGGGTTGGGTCTCAATTCGGCGTCCGATGTTCCTGATCGCTGGTTAAAGCGAGGGCGAAACAGCTTCACGGGCGGATCGGCAGCGGACTTCTTCAGACCCTTGTGGAGAAGGACGGCTATCACAGCACCCGCGGCCAAGATAACAAACAAGCCGAACCGATCCCAGAATACGGGAACAGCCAAGTAACAGAGGACTGAGATATATTGAAAGACCACTTGGAGCAACAGATTAGACGATTCGCGTCTTTTTTACGACGCCCTCTACCACTTGCACTACTGGATGTCTAATTAAGCGCAATTCGCGGAGATGTGAACTCACCGTTTCACGCAGTTCGCCGGTCTGCGTGCGCGGTGCCAAGGGCTAACGGACATAAGCGTTATTAAATTACCTTGACGTATGGCGGGGTGCTATTCGAATGTTAAGCTTATGGTGTCCTTCGACAAGTCGCGGTCTCTGCTGTTGTTTGGAAGTTGTCTCCTCGTTATTGTGGGTACTGGATCACTTCGGTCCCTTGGGCAAACCAGGACTGAGCCGAGGAAGCCTGCCGTTCGTGCCAGCAAAGAGCAGACAAAACTGTCGTTCAACGAAACGATTCAGCCCATTCTGTCTGAGAACTGTTACGCGTGCCACGGGCCTGATCCGGGCGCGCGAAAGGCCAAACTACGGCTCGACCGGGCTGAGTTCGCCTTGGTGCCGCACGATAAGTTCGGCCCCGCCATCATCGCGGGGCAGCCCGACAAAAGTCCGCTGGTGCGGAAAATCGAGGCGAAGAATCCCAAGGATCGCATGCCGCCTCCGGAAGCCCACAAGACTCTGAAGCCCGAGCAAATTGCGCTCTTGCGCGAGTGGGTGAAGGAAGGGGCAGAGTACGAGGAGCATTGGTCGTTCATCGCGCCGAAGGCGCAAGCCGTTCCTGATGCGAAGCAAGGCGCGTGGGTGCGCAATGCCATAGACAACTTCATTTTGGCGC
>WNFP01007014.1_pt1 | contig 11474 bp, 6 predicted proteins | sample 5400201 | NCBI WGS metagenome assembly WNFP01 (sample SAMN13153355, study PRJNA577476) | soil metagenome | isolation source: 115 cm saprolite under Madrone tree | place: USA:California | collected 2016-06-14
CCAGGTTGAAGATCTCCGGGATGACGTGGAAGCAGTCGCGGATGCTGGTCGGGGCGGCAATGATGCGGGGGTAGTCGCCCTGCCCCGCTCCCAGCACTTGCCAGAGGTCGCCCTGCTCGGTCTTGGTCGGTACGCCCGTGGCGGGTCCGGCGCGCTGCACGTTGATGCAGACCACCGGGATCTCCATCATCGCCGCCGCGCCGAGGGCTTCGGTCATGAGCGCGAATCCGCCACCGGATGTGGCGCACATCGCTCGGCAGCCGGTGTGCGCGGCTCCGATGGCCATGTTGATCACGCCCAGCTCGTCCTCGACCTGTCGGACCATGATTCCGAGCTGGCGCGCATGCCGCGCCATCCACATCAGCACGCCGGTCGAGGGGCTCATCGGGTACGCGCAGTAGAACTTCACGCCGGCGGCAACGCCGCCCATGGCGAGGCTCTCGTTGCCGGTGGCCACCGCGAGGCGCCTGCCAGTGTCGGGAAGCGAGAACGGGTACGGCTTGAAGCGCGCTCCCGCGTACTCGTAGCCGGCACGCGCCGCGGTGACGTTCTCCGCCACCACGGCGTCGCCCTTCCGCTTGAACTGCTGCGCGAGCATGTCCTCGAACGGCCTCAGCTCGACGCTGACCAGGCGAAGGACCGCGGCCACCGCGGCGGTGTTGTAGTAGAGAACGTTCTTGGCCAGCTCGTTCAGGGGCAGCGGGCAGAGCTGGACTCCTTCCGCCGAGCGACCCGGCTTGACGCGCTCGCCCTCATAGAGGACCGCGGAGCCGGAGCGCATGCGCTCGAGGTGCCGGTCCATCGTGTCCTGGTTCAGCGGGATGAGCATGTCCAGCCCGTCGCCCATGCAGCGCACCGGTTCCTCGCTCGTCCGGATGGTGAGGAAGGTATGACCGCCGCGGATGATGGACTGGTACGCGTTGTAGGCGTTGATGTGCAGGCCGCGCCGGGCGAACAGCTTGGCCAGGATGTTGCCGGGCGTCGCAACGCCTTGGCCGGCGGCTCCGCCGATGCCGACTGCGAAGTCGATGTGGGGCATCGCTCTTGGACTGCGGCTGGAGTTGACCTCCGGGACCGCCGAAAGAGTACGGCGCCGGATGCGAAGCGTCCGGACACTACTGGGCGGACCCGGGGGCGTCAACCCTCGGGGACCGCCCGGAGCAACCGCGGGATCAGAGCGCCGCGATGCAGTCGATCTCGACGCGCGCCCCTCTCGGGAGCGCACCGACCTGGACCGTCGCGCGGGCCGGTGGCGCCTTGCGGAAGTACCGTCCGTACGCTTCGTTGACCTTGGCGAAGTCGGCCATGTCGGCGACGAAGATCGTGGTCTTCACCACCTTCTCGAAGCTCGCGCCGCCGGCCTCCAGGACCGCTTTGAGATTTTCCATCACGCGCTCGGTCTGCGCGCCGATGTCACCCTGCACGGGCTTGCCGGTCGCCGGGTCGATCGGGAGCTGTCCCGACACGAACAGGAGGGATCCGGGGCTGACGCCGATCCCTTGGCTGGAGGAGTCCATGGCCTTGGGTGCCTGAGCGCTCTGCACCACCCCAGAGCGGGTGCGGCTGCCGGGTGCCGCCACGCACTCGATCTGGATGCGCGCTCCCTGCGGCAGCGCGGCCATCTGGACGGTCGCGCGCGCCGGCGGCGTCCTCTGGAAGTATCGCCCGTAGGTCTCGTTCACCTTGGTGCCATCATTGAGGTCGGCGAGGTAGATGTTCGTCTTCACCACGTCGTCGAAGCTGGCGTTGGAGGCGGCGAGGACCGCTTTCAGGTTCTCCATCACGCGCTCGGTCTGCGCCACGATGTCGCCCTGCACCATCTGGCCGGTGGCAGGGTCGATCGGGATCTGCCCCGACACGAAGACGAAGGACCCTCCGCTGACGTCGGTCGCCTGGACGTAGGGCCCGATGGCCCTCGGAGCCTGCGCGGTCTGCACGGCCACAGGGCCGGAACCGCTCGAAGCGTCGCCCCGCTTGACGGCCACACCCTCGATCGCGACCAGCGCTCCGCGGGACAGCGCGGCGACCTGCACCGTCGCTCGGGCCGGCGGCGCATTCTGGAAGTAGCGGCCGTAGGTCTCGTTCACCTTGGCGGAGTCGGCCAGGTCGGTGAGGAAGATGTTCACCTTCACCACGTCATCGAAATTGGCCCCGCCGGCCTCCAGGATCGCCTTGAAATTCTCCATCGCGCGCACCGTCTGCTTGGCGGCGTCGCCCTTGATGAGCCGGTCCTTCACCGGATCGACCGCGATCTGACCGGAGATGAAGAGCACGCGGCCCGCCGGCGCCTGGATCGCATGGCTGTAGGCTCCGACCGCCTTGGGGGCATTCCCGCTCTGCACTGCTTTGCGCTCGACGGCGCTCGCAATCGCGGCGGGAACAACGGGCTCGGCGGCCGCGGGAGCGGCAGGGACAGGGGTGGTGGGAGCAGCGGGCTCGGCCTTCGCGGGAGCAGCGGGCTCGGCCTTCGCGGGAGTCGCCGCGTCAGCGGTGGCGACTGCAGCGAGCTCGGCAGTCGCGGCGGCGGCTGGTTCCGGCGGGTTTGCACTCTGGTGTGCGCAGGCAACGATCGCGATTGCTGCCAAGGAAAAGATCCGCATGTACGGGTCTCCGTTTCTCGTCAGAAGCGCTCGGGAAGGGGCCGACGGCGCGACAGCCAGACCATCTCACGGAAGCTCCCGTCGATCTCGTTTTTGTCCCGGCCATCGCGTGCGTCGAGATGCGCCCCGCGGCGCGGTTGTAGGGCATCGTCCGCATGGAACGGCCCGATGATCCGACCTGGGTCAGAGTGTGCGCGCCAGCAGTGGGACGCGCCGCGTCTTGATTCACCCACACGCCCTCGTCTAGGAGTGCCCGCCCCGGTCGGAGTGCGCCGGCGAATTTCCCTTCCATTCGAAAGGAAACACCTCATGGACACCTCTCGCAGCGGGCGCCGGCAGGGCATTCCCGTACTGGTCCTCGGCATCGCGCTCCTCGTGGGCGGGACGCGGGCCGCTCCGGCGGCGGCGCCACGGCTGATCAAGGTCAACCGCGGCACCAATCTCGCCGCCACCGTCTCGCCGGACGGCTCGTCCATCGTCTTCGACCTGCAGGGAGTGCTCTGGTCGATTCCAATGGCGGGAGGCAGCGCCACTCCACTGACCCAGCCGCTGCTCGAGCCTGCGCGCCCCGATTACGCGCCCGCCGGCGGCTTCATCGCCTTCGAGGCTTATGCGGGAGGCACGTTCCACATCTGGACGATGGATCCGAACGGCCGCAACCTCCGGCAGCTGACTTCCGGGCACGCCGACGATCGCGACCCGCGCGTCTCGCCCGACGGCACCAGGATCGCCTACTCGTCCGACGGCGCGATCTTCGGCAGCAACTACACCATCCAGGTGCTCGACCTCGCCAGCGGCCAGTCGACGACGCGCGCTTCCAGCACGTCCTTCGACCAGTTCGAACCCACCTGGTCGCCCGACGGCGACACGGTCGCGTTCGTCAGCGGACCCGGCGCGAACGGCACCTCCGTCCAGGCGGTCGACTCCAAAGGCTTGCGCACGACGCTGGTCACCGCGCCGGCCGGGCAGCGGCTCAACTCGCCCGCCTACTCACCCTCGGGGAGCAAGATTGCCTACGTGCAATTCGGCACCAACGCCACGCCGGCGGGCCCCGTCGCTCAGAGCCAGCTCTGGGTGAAAGATCTGGTGACGGGCGCGACCACCCGGGTGGGGACGAGCGACGACGTCTTCCCCTTCTATCCGGTCTGGCTCTCCGAGACTCCCGCCGAGCGGCTCCTCTACACGGCGGACGGCAAGGTCCAGATCAGCACCGTCGGCGGCGGCACGAGCGACGTCTCGTTCGAGGCCACGTTCCCGATCGCGCGCGACACGTACGCGCGCAAGAAGTTCGACTTCGATTCCCGAGCCAAGCGCCAGGTGGTGGGCGTCGTGGGTCCCGCGCTGTCGCCCGACGCCAGGCGGATCGCCTTCGAGGCGCTGAACCAGATCTGGGTGATGGAGATCGGCAAGAAGCCGCGGGCGATCACCGCGGACAGCTACTACAAGTGCGACCCGGCCTGGTCTCCGGACGGCGGCAAGATCGCCTACTCGTCCGACAAGAACGGCATCATGAAGGTCTACGTCTACGATACGGCCACGCGCGGCGGCGACGAGCTGCCGGTCACCGACTTCGGCGGCGCGCAGGTGTCGGCTGCCTGGTCCCACGACGGATCGAAGCTCGCCTTCCAGGACCAGAATGGCGCCACCTTCTACTACGACTTCAACACGCGCACCGTGCACGCGGTAGGCGCGCCTCCGCCCGGCTCCGCCACCTTGAACCTCTTTGCGCCCAGCAAGCCGAGCTGGTCGTATTTCGGGAACACCATCGCCATCGGCGCGCTCAAACCGTACACGCGGCGCTTCCGCGAAGGGACCAGCCAGATCCTCACCGCCGACGTGGCCACCGGCTCGCTCACCTACAACCCCACCGGGAGCGCCACGGGCGAGGGCCAGTACATGTCGTTGAGCACGCGCGGCGAGGACGGACCGGCCTATTCGCCCGACGGCACCGCGATGGCGCTGGTGATGGAGAGCAATCTCTGGATCCGTCCGGTCGACCGCGCCAGCGGCATGCCCAGCGGCGCCGCGGTGCGCATCAACACCGAGGTGACCGATGCGCCCACCTGGAGCGGCGACTCGCAGCAGCTCCTCTATCTCTCCAACGGCAAGCTGCGCCTCATCCCCCGCAGCGGCGGCCGCGCCCGCGAGGTCGAGCTCGACCTCGCCTGGAGGCCGGATCAGCCTTCCGGCCGCACCGTCGTCCACGCCGGGCGCTTGTGGGACGGCCGCGGGCCGGACGAGCGCACCGACGTCGACATCGTGATCGAGGGCAACCGCATCGAGTCCATCCGCCCGCACAGGGACCGGCGCCAGCGCGAGCAGGATGAGGGCGACGACGAGACCCGGTTCATCGACGCGTCGACGCAGACGGTCATCCCCGGCCTTTGGGAGTCGCATACCCACGAGTACATCTCGGGCAAGTTCTACGGCGACCGCCTGGGCCGCCTCTGGATGGCGTACGGCGTGACTACGCTCAACTCGGTGGGGGACCCGGCGTACAGGGCAGTGGAGACCCGGGAATCGTTCGCCTCGGGTGACCGCGTCGGGCCGCGGTACTTCGCCACCGGCGAGGCGATCGACGGCGAGCGCGTCTTCTACAATTTCATGCGTCCGACCACGAGCGCAGCGCAGCTCGAGCGCGAGCTGTCGCGCGGCAAGGCGCTCGGCTACGACATGGTGAAGACCTATGTGCGCCTGCAGCACGACTGGCAGCTCCGCTCGATGCAGGTCGCGCACCATGACATGGGCGTCTGGGTCGCCTCGCACTACATGATGCCCGGGCTGGCCTTCGGGATGGACGGCCAGACCCACGTCTCCGCCACCACCCGCCTCGGATTCGCATATACCCGCTCGTCGGGAGGCATCAGCTACCCGGACATGCGCGATCTCTTCCGGCTGTCAGGGATGTTCGACATCTCCACCACGTTCAGTCCCACGCTCTACTCCGACGATCCGGCCATGGTCGCCGATCCTCGCCTGCAGACGCTGAATACGCCGTGGGACCAGGCCCTCCTGGTCGCGAAGGCGGCAGCAGCGACCGCGAACCCCCTGAACGGACGCGACGCCCTGCAGAAAGAGGAAGATACGTTCGCCTTCATCCAGCAGAACAGCGGGACCATGCTAGCGGGAACCGACTCGCCGCTCGACAACGTGGCGACCGCGCTGCATCTCAACCTGCGCGCTCAAGTGCAGCTGGGACACTTGCCGCCGTGGCGCGCGCTGCAGAGCGCGACCAGGCTGCCGGCGGAGACGTTCAGCGTCGGGAAGGACCTCGGCACCGTCGAGCCGGGCAAGCTCGCCGATCTGACCTTCCTGTCGGACGACCCGCTGCAGGACATCAAGAAGGCCGCGGACGTGAAGGCAGTGATGAAGAACGGCCGCTTCTATACCGTCGCGGAGCTGATGGCGCCGTTCGTGGCGCCCACGGGCCCTGCAACCCCCAGGTCCATCCAGCGGGCCATCTCGGCGCCGCGGCATCCGTCGGGCGACAAGTGGTGGCACGACCCCGAGCAGATGATCGAGGACGAGCACAAATAGACGCGTCCACGGCCTGTACGGCGTCAGACCGTCATGCGGCGCTGCGGGCCGGCGATCTCCGCCGCGCCCGCATCCTTGATCCGGTTCTGCTCGTCCACCAGCACGACAGCCGGCTGGTGTGCGCGCGCCTCGGCCTCCTCCATCTCCGCGAACGTCGCGATGATCGTCCTGCGCATCGAATCCTCCAGTCTCGGCCTGCAAAGCGGGTCCAAGCCAGACAATCGAATGGGTAATGTCGCGCTAAGGCGAAGTCAACTGACGAGGTTGCCGCCATCGGCTTGGGCCCCAGACCGCGAGCAAGCAAAGCAGCGCGCCGAAGCCCCCGATGAGGATAGGCACGGCCTTGTTCCAGCGGCCACGGTCGATCCGGGCATCGCGCGGACGATCAGGGTCGTAGAGAACGCCGACGGCATCGCCTCTACGGTAGGAGGGAGGATTCGAGCTGATCGAGTCCTTGAACGTGTATTTCCTCCCTTGGTGCTCGAACTCGACCACCGGCGCGTAGGTGTCGGCGCCGTCGCTCGAGTGGTTCGTCGCCAGTTGAACCACGCTGCCGGGAGCGCGAACGGCCCTCGCCAGGAACTCCGCGGTTTTCTGATGGAGGTGGGCTCCGAGGAAGAGGAGCCCCACGCCTGCAAGAAGAAGGATGGGGAGGACGAACCGGTTCACTTTCTGCTGTTTGGCCATCGCGGCCCGCACCGCCTCCGGATCGGCCCACGAAATCTCTGCCTTCGTGGCATCGGTGAAGACCTTGGGGCGAAAGGCCTCGTCCTTGAATTTCCGCCAGATCGCCGAGGTGATCGGCTTTGCGCCCGTCGAGCGGCGGAGCTGGTACGCGGCCCAGGTCACCACGCCCGCCGCGCTCACGAGGGAAAAGGGAGTGGCTCGAAAGACCGCGAAAAACGCGATGCACGAAGCGAGCCCCATCAGCCCGAGCGCAGCTCCGACCCCATAGGTCAAGGAAGACTTGAGGACGGCCTTCTCCGGATCCTCCGGCTGGACCAGGACGGTGACTGCATCCCCGACCGCGCCGAAAGGCGAGGAAGAGCCGACCAGACTCTCGAGGTAGCGTTTGCGCCCGTCCGGTCCGACGTACTCGACGACAGGGTGGTACGAAGGCGCGCCGGAACCGCCACCCTTGCCGCTCGAAAAGCCGATCACCTCGCCCTGCTGGGCCCAGGCGCCATGCCGGGCGCTTGCCTCGGAGAGCACCACGGCGACGCCGAAGGCGACGAAGACCAGCCCGACTAGAAGAAAAAGGATCTCCACCGGCAATCCGTCCTGTTTCGCCGATGGTACGCGCTGGGGCGGGGCTCGCCAGTTTCTATTCGAGGTTCATCCGCCGGAGCACCTTCTGGAACCGCGGATCGGAGCGGATCGGATCCCAGGTCGGGTTCGACTTCACTGTGAGAGCAAGAATGGGATCCTGCTCCTCGGCGGCCTTTTCCAGCCAGGCGAAGGCGCCCTCCTTGTCGCCGACGGCGAGACGTGCCGCCGCCAACGGGCCTCGAGGGAAGCGATCGGCAGCGAGGCGCGCTTCCGCCTGCGTGACCAATTGCTGCGCTGCCATTCGATCGCCCTTCGCCGCCAGCACTTGCGCGCGCAGAAGCTGGTTGCCTGGGCCGGCGGGCGCCTGGTCCACGGCCGCCAGCGCCTCTTCGAGTCTCCCGGCGTGGAGGTGACCGAGGATGAGAAAGGCCCTGGCAGGGAAAAAGGTGGGATCCAACTCGAGCGTCTTCATCTCCTGCTCGACGGTCCGGTCGTAATCGCGGCTGTTGAAGAACGTGATGGCGAGGATGTGACTGACGATGGGCGAGGTCGGATCGAGCTGGCGCGCGCGCTCGGCCTCGGCTCGCGCCTCCGGGAGTCGTCCCTGGGTCGAGAGAACCTCCGCGTACCATTGGTGCGCCGTCGCGTATCCGGGCCTGAGCTCGATCGCGCGCTTGAGCTCCCGCTCCGCGGTGTTCCAGTCATACTCGTGCTCGCTGATGGCGCCGAGCGAAGCGTGGGCCTCGGCGAGGCCGTCGTCGAGCTCCACGGCCTTGAGCGCGTGCGCCTTCGCTTTCGGTAGTACCTCGGTTGCGCGGGCCCCGCTGTAGTCCATGAACAGGCTGTAGCAGTCGGCCAGACCGGAGTGCGCCAACGCATACCCGGAGTCGAGCGCGATGGCCCGCTCGAAGAATGCCTTTGCCTTGGTCAATCCTTCCACCGTGCGCTGGTTCCACAAGTAGCGGCCCTTCAGGTACAGGTCATGGGCCTCGGTGCTCACGGTGGCCGGCTCGACCAGCGCACGGTCCTGCACGAGCCTCGGCTTGAGCGCCAGCACGATCGCGCGCGCCAGCTCGTCCTCGACCGAAAAGACGCCCTTGAGCTCGCGATCGTAGCTCTTCGACCACAAGTGGTACCCGTCCGCCACGCTGATCAGCTGCGCGAAGACCCGGAGCTGATTGCCCTCTCGGCGCACGCTCCCTTCCAGGACGGTGGCGACGTTCAGCTCCGCGCCGATCTTCCGGACGTCGAGGTTCTTGCCCTTGAAGAAGAATGCGGAGGTGCGGGCGACGACGCGAACGCCCTCGACGTTGGCGAGCGCGTTGATGATCTCCTCGGTCATGCCGTCGGAGAAGTACTCGTTCTCCTTGTCGCCGCTCAGGTTCGCGAAGGGCAACACCACGATCGACGGCGATGCCGGCGGGGTCTGGCTCCTGCCGCGGAAGCCGAAGTACCAGATCAAGCCGGGAGCCGCGGCCAGCACGCCGATGCCGGCGAGCAGCAGCAAGCGCCGCATGCCCGGGCGCCCGCCCTCGGTCCTTTCCAGGCGGCCACCCTGGACGTCGAAGATCCACGCCAGGGTGACGACGATGGGGAAACCTGCCGCGAGCGAATGCAGACCGTGCATGACGGGCTCGACAATCTGGAGCACGGCGAAGGCGGCGATGCCGTATCCCAGCAGCGCGCGAAAGACGCGCCTGCGCTTCAATTCGACCAGCAGGGACAGCGCCACGGTCTCTCCCCGTCTTGAAAGAAACGGTATCACGAGGGCCCGGCAGGATCGTGGAGCGCCGGGATCGTCACCGGGATAGGATCGTCCTCGCGAGGTGGTCCGACATGCGGCTCGTGGCAGCAAAGCTGGCTGTGGCACTCCTCTTGACTCCTCTCGCAACTCTTGCTCGCGGGGGCGGCCACCCTGGGCGCGGCGGCATGTCGCCCGGTGCCGCTGGGAGAGGTGGGCAAGGCGGCGTGGGTTCCTGCCCCTCAGGCGCTCGAAGTCATTCCTCAGGCTCATCGATGCAGGAGCTCGCGGCAGAGCGGCGCGACGCCTTTCAGCGACGCAATCCGTGCCCATCGACCGGAAAAACATACGGAGCGTGCCCGGGCTACGTCGCGAACGACGTCGCGCCGGCAAAGCCCGGCGCCGCCTGGAGCATGCGATGGATGACGCCCGAGGAAGCGCAGAAAGCAGACGAAGAAAGGTACTAGGAGGTTTCGCTACGCTCGGTCGCCCAAGACCTCGGCCACCCAAAGGGTTGCCCCTTGGGGAAGCTCGGGGAGCGGGAGCTTGCCGTCCCTGGTGACGGCGGTCTTCCCCGAAAAATGTTCCACGAGCTCCAGCCCATCGGGAATGCCGCCCTGCGCCACTTCGATGGGCCCGGCCGGACGCGGCCGCTCCGCGCGGTGGGCCACCACCAGCAGGCGGCCCTCCGTTCCTTCACGCTGATAGGCGAAGGTGTCGGGCTCGACGGCGAGCATCTGGAACCCGCCCTCCTGCATGAGCGGCGACGCGCGCCGCAGCGCGATCAGCTCGCGATGGAGCGCGAGCAACGCCGCGTCCCAACGGCCCTCGTCCCAGATCATGCACCCGCGTGGTCCGAGCCGCGGCACGTCCTTCATCCCGATCTCGTCGCCATAGTAGAGGCCCGGAATGCCGGGATAGGTGAACTGCACCACGGCGGCCAGGCGGTGCAGCGCGTCGCTGCCGCCGACGACGGTGCGGATTCGTGGGACGTCGTGGCTGCCGAGCTGGTTGTACTGCTGCAGTGCGATGGCCCAGGGCAATGCGGCCATCCGGCTCCGCCACGCCGACTCCAACGCGCCGGTCGGCCAGGGAACCGGCGATGCGATTACGTCCTTCATCCCATGCGCGTCCTGCTTGTATCCGCGCAGCCAGTGCCAGAGGGGGAAGGTGAAGCCGGCGTAGTTCATGGCCCCGTCCCATTGGTCGCCTTGGAGCTGGGCAGCGGCGTCGAAGAAATGCTCGCCGAGCAGGTACGCGTCGGGACGAGTTTCCTTGACGGCCTGACGAATCGCCCGCGCGATCTCGGTGCCCAGTTGCACCTCGCCTTGACGGCCCAGCATGTTCGCCACGTCCACGCGCCAGCCGTCGGCTGAACATGGAGGCCGGAGCCAGCGGCGCAGCACGGAATCGGGGCCCGTCACCATGCGGCGGCGAAGCTCCTCGTTCCGGTAGTTCAGCTTGGGGAGGGACTGGACGCCCAGCCAGGTGGAGTATTGGTCCGGATGCCGCGCGAAGGTGAAGAACCCCGCCTCCGGCACGCTGGCGTCGGCCTGCGCGGCCCGGAACCACGGATGCGAGGAGCCGATGTGATTGGGCACGAGATCCAGCAGGTAGCGCATGCCCCGCCCGGTCAGGGCTTGCCGCAAGCGCGATAGCTCCTCGTCGCCTCCGAGATGCGCGTCGACGTGCTCGTAGTCGGCCACATCGTACTTGTGATTCGAGAACGACGTGAACACCGGGTTGAGGTAGAGGGCGTTCACGCCGAGGTCCTTTAGATAATCGAGGCGCTCCCGGATCCCCCGCAGGTCCCCGCCATAGAACACCAGCGGAAAGATCTGGTCGTCCGGCGGAAGCGTTTCCCAGGCGTAGGTGCGAGGCCGATGTCCCCGGTAGTCGTACTCTTCCGGGCGCGGATCGCGGGAGGAATCGCCGTTGGCGAAGCGGTCGGGGAAGATCTGGTAGAACACCGCTGAGCGAAGCCAGGCCGGAGGCCCGGCGTCGGCCAGGAGCCGGAAGTCGCTGGCGTCGAGCGGGTCGTGAGCGGACGGGCCCGCGGCGCTGTAGAACCACACCCCGTCGTCGGCTTCGAGCACGAATCGGTAATGGACCCCCGGTTCGCGCACCGGCAGGTCGGCCTTCCACCATCTCGCCGGCGGCTGCGCCGGACCTTGCGTCGCGGGTGTGAAAGCTTGCTCTCCGTCCGGAGAGGTCCGCAGGAAGACCCGGCGCACGGGTGCCGCAGCGCCCACGCGCAGCCGGACGCGCACCGTTTCGCCGAGACGCGGGTTCAGGTTGGAGACGTACCTGGGGGACCCGTCGTGGTG
>WNFP01008941.1_pt1 | contig 11474 bp, 11 predicted proteins | sample 5400201 | NCBI WGS metagenome assembly WNFP01 (sample SAMN13153355, study PRJNA577476) | soil metagenome | isolation source: 115 cm saprolite under Madrone tree | place: USA:California | collected 2016-06-14
GTGCTCTGGAAAAACAATGAGCGCCTTTGCGAAAAGCCGGAATGCCTGCGCTGCACATTGAAATTCCGTCGGCCTCCACAGTGGTGGCGCTATACCAGACTCCTGGATAGCTGCGCGGCCTCCGTGGATGTCTTCTTCTCGCCAAGCCGCTTCACGCAGGAGATACATCACCAGCGAGGCTTCCTGCGCGATATGGAACACCTGCCCCACTATGTGCCGCGCGATGAGACTAAAGCACTTCAGGGAGAGACACGGCCTCATTTGCGGCCTTATTTCCTTTTCGTCGGCCGCCTGGAAAAAATTAAGGGGCTGCAAAATCTCATTCCGGTATTTCGTGATTATCCGCCTGCAGATCTGTTGGTCGCTGGCACGGGTGAGTATGAGACAGAAGTTCGCTGCGATGCTGCAGGCTTGCAAAACATCGTCTTTCTAGGCGTATTGCAACAGCAGCAGCTTCAGCGACTTTACCGGCATGCCATCGCGGTGATTGTCCCCTCGATCTGTTATGAGGTCTTCGGAATCATTATTTTGGAAGCTTACCGGGAGCGGACGCCGGTGATTGTCCACCGCCTCGGTGCTTTGCAAGAAGTGGTTGAGGAAAGCAATGGCGGTTTCTCCTATCAAACGCGAGAAGAGTTGCTAACAGCCATGGAACGTTTGCGGACTGACGATGAACTTCGCCGTACGATGGGAGAACAAGGATTCAAGAAATACCTGGAGCGGTGGAGCGAAGAGGCGCACCTGCAAACTTATTTTCAACTCCTGGAGGGGGCGGCGCTGCAGAAATTCGGCTACGTTCCGTGGAAGCGGCATGAGCGTAACACGCTAGAGCCTACCACCCGGCGTAAAGGCGATTCCCCTTAGATGGATTTGTCCGGCGATTTGCATGGAGAATGGCCGCGACAGGTGATGCCACGCCGGTTGGAACTCGGCGTGGGAAGGAGAGTACAATTGCGCAAACGCGCCATGCTCGACACACTTTTACACAAGGGACCGGATGACCGCTGACGAAAAAACCGCGGCCGACCGCCAGCTTCTGCTAGCCTTCGCCCCTTTGCATCGGAGTGCGTTGGGGGAAGCCTGCGGGATAGTTTGTGGGATTGTGCTCGCCGCCGCCACGTTGGTTTTGGTGCTACGTGGCGGATACCCCGAACCTAATCTGGGGCTGTTGTCACAGTTTTTTTGGGGCTACTCCATTAGTTGGCAGGGCGTATTTATCGGACTCTTTTGGGGATGGGCCACAGGTTTTACCTTGGGTTGGGGTTTCGCCGTGGTTCGGAATGCCGTGGTGTGGGCTTGGCTGACGGTAATCCGCTCGCGTGCGGAAATGGATCAGTATTCTGATTTCTTGGATCACCTGTAGGGGGAGACATGACTCGGGAAGACGACCAGTTCGAAAAGGCTGTCGTGCTTTTGAATGCAAAACTCCTCGGTATCGTCCTTGGTATTTTGTTGGGAACTGGTTTGTTTCTGGCGACCAATTTTCTGGTGTTGAAAGGTGGCAAGAACGTCGGCGCACACTTGGGTTTGCTCGCCAATTTTTTTCCAGGCTATCGAGTTACTTTCCTTGGCAGTATTGTCGGCTTTTGTTACGCATTTGTGGTGGGCTTTCTTGGGGGTGGGGTGATCGGCGCAGTCTACAACAAGTTCGCAAAGGTTTGAGCTCATCGAACCATGAACCGCGACTGAACCATGGGTGCCTCGCAAAACCCGGTCATCCTGACATACCACTCAATTTCCCACGGAGATTCTCCACTAAAGATCTCGCCAGAACTCTTCGCAGAGCAGATGGAATGGCTACGCGACAATGCTCGAATCACATCGCTCGGCGAGATTGTTGCCGCGTTGGCAAGCCACAGTCCACTCCCAGAACGGACCGTAGTGCTTACCTTTGACGATGGCTTCCAAGATTTCTACCTGTCCGCGGCACCTCTGCTACACCGCTGGGCACTCCCCGCTACGATTTTCCTGGCTACAGGATACTGCGGCAGAACAAATGGCTGGCCTGGCCAGCCAGATTGGGTTAACCAGCAGCCTTTACTCAGTTGGGAGCAAGTAGCGGAACTAGCGCGGCAAGGGTTCAGTTTCGGTGCCCATAGCGTAAGCCACGCGGTGCTCACCCGATTGCCGGTTGTCGAAGCCCAACAAGAAATAATCCAGTGTAAGTCCCAAATCGAAGAACGCGTAGGCCAGCCAGTTGAATTCTTTTGTTATCCGTATGGTCGCTGGAACCCCGCGGTCCGCAACATGGTAAATCAGCATTACAAAGGAGCATGTGCCACTATCGCCCGGGCCATCAGCCCCGGTTCGGACCTGTTCGCCCTACCTCGCGCCGATGCGCACTATCTACGCCGCAGGGGGCTGTTCCGGACGCTTTTCACAGGGCGCTTTTTGGCCTATTTGGCGACTCGACGTCTCATCCGGAGGATCCGCCGAGAGCCCGAGGGGGGCTCCTATTCCCAGCGGTAGGGTCATGGGACCAACCGCCGCTATGCAAAAACAGAGAACAAAACAGTAAGTAGCTTCCACACTTCGGCCCATTCCTGCCCTTTTTCGCTGTTGTTGGCACCTAACTCCTTTATTTTCAATACGAAACGATAGACTCAATTGGAGAGCGGCTTGCCACCAACAACTGCGGCTTCCCGACTGCCTGCTTATTGCTTATGGCGCCTATTACACCGCAGCAACCCAGTGTTGTAATTATCGGCGGCGGTCCTGCCGGCCTGACGGCAGCCTATGAACTGTCAAAGCACAGTACCCCCGCCGTGGTTCTGGAGGCCGACACCACCGTCGGGGGCCTGTCCAGAACCGTCAACTACAAGGGGTATTTGTTCGACATTGGCGGGCACCGCTTTTTCACCAAATGGGACGAGGTTAACCAGCTTTGGCGGGAGGTTCTTGAAGAGAACTTCCTAGAACGTCCACGACTTTCCCGCATCTACTATCGCAAGAAGTTTTTCTTCTATCCCTTAAAGGCGCGAAACGCGCTCTTCGGACTGGGTCCCCTCGAAAGTATTAGGATCATTTTCAGCTACCTTCGCTCCAGGCTGCTTTACTACCACAACGAACAGAATCTGGAGCAGTGGGTATCGAATCGGTTTGGGCGGCGCCTCTATGAGATTTTTTTCAAGACTTATACGGAGAAAGTTTGGGGCGTTCCTTGCACCGAAATACGTGCGGAATGGGCTGCACAGCGCATTAAGGGTCTCTCGCTGACCACCGCGGTCAGAAACGCCCTCTTCAAGCAGACAACGCCAAAAGTGAAGACTCTTATCGACAGCTTTCAGTATCCGCGGCGCGGCCCGGGCCAGATGTGGGAGACGCTAACCAATCGGCTTCGGCGCCGCGGATATCCGGTGCTCATGGAGCGGCCAGTCACAAAGATTTGCCACAACGGCAGTGAGGTAACCGAGCTCGAGACGCGGGGGCCGAATGGTGTGGAGCGCTTCGCCGGAACTCACTTCATCAGCTCGATGCCGATTCGCGAGTTGGTCGGTGCCCTCGACCCGCCAGCCCCCGAAGCAGTGCAACGCGCGGCGAAGCAGTTGCGCTACCGTGATTTTCTAATCGTCAGCTTAATCATTAATCGCAAGGACGTAATGCCTGACAACTGGATCTATGTCCATGAGGCAGGAGTTCGGGTCGGTCGCATCCAGAACTTTAAAAATTGGTCACCGGCGATGGTTCCAGACGCCAATAAGACCTGCCTGGGTATGGAATATTTCGTATTCGAGAATGATGACTTGTGGTCCAGTTCAGACCGAGATCTGATCGAGTTGGCAAAGCGGGAGATTCAAAAGCTTGTTATGCGCTGCCCGAAACATCCTGGGGGCAAATCACGACCTCTGGGCCATCAACACGGAACCGGAGTATCACGAGGAGAAGCAGGAAGCGGCGAAAGAATTGGTCGAACCGGAGCGCCGGCGGCCAGCTTACGCGGAACCTCCGCTTATTCCTCGACCGGCGACCAACCTGCATCCCAAAGCGGCTGCCTCTCCTCTGGTGACGAGGGCCGCTCGCGCCAAAGCTGCATCAGCGAATTGAGCTTGTACAAATCCGAGCTTTAGTAGAAACCATGCCTCTTCCAAAATCGCAGTCCAGCTTCCACAGGCGTAGGCTTGGCTGAGGACGTGACCCAAGTCGGGGCAAATTCCTCCACAGATCCGGCGCTAACCGGTCAACCTATTTGGGCGCGTGCCGCCAGATTGCTGCGCAGCGCCTCTGTGATCCTGATGCTCGCAATAGGACTGCTCCTTTCACGCGGTCTCACCAAGGGCGAGCCCTTTTACAATAACGATGAAACCCGGCACATCATGAACGGGGTTTTCATACGGGATCTCTTGGTTGATCGGCCTCTGGCTCATCCTTTGATCTACGCCTACGAGTATTACGCCAAGTATCCAGCCATCTCGATACCTCATTGGCCTCCTCTGTTTTACTTCGTAGAGGCCGTATTCTTTCTGATTTTCGGTATCTCGGTGTGGGCCAGCCGTCTGGCCATTCTGGGTTTTGCGTTACTCGGCGCCTACTTCTGGCATCGCATCGCGGAAAGATATGGCCCTCGCCCCCGGGCTCTGCTCTCCGCTTTCGTCTTTTGCCTGCTTCCTACCGTAATGGTCTTCGAAACCGTAACAATGCTCGAAATCCCGCAGGTGACGTTGTGCCTGGGGGCAATCTTCTTCTGGCTGCGCTGGGTCGAAAATGAGCGCGCAACCGATCTGTTTGCGGTCGCTGGACTCGTAGTCGCTGCACTGCTCACTTCCCAATCGTCCATTTTTCTTGCCGTGCTCCTGGGCCTCGACTTCTTGCTAAATTTTCGCTTCCGATTACTTCGAACCTGGCAGGCTTGGGCCGCTCTGCTGGTGAGCATAAGTATTGTTGTTTCTTGGTACCTATTTTCTTTCCGGGCACTGACCCTCAGCTATCAACGGGCCGTGGGTCAGGAGTTTCAGCATGTTGCCAATCGCTGGAGCCTGTTCTTCTATGTCCGCAAGCTCCCCGAGCAGTTGGGGCTTGTCCTACTAGCCTTCGCCTGCATCGGCATTGGCTGGTCCGTGTTACGAGGCGCAAGTCGGCATCGCTTTCTGCTCCTTTGGGTCATCTCTGCGTACTTGTGTTTCACTCTAATCCAAGAGAAGGAATCGCGGCACATATTCATCTGGCTCCCTCCCCTGGTTTATTTTTCACTGCTGGGTGTCGAAGCTTTATTGCCGCAGGGCCGGTGGGTTTGGCTGGCTTACGCAGCGATCGGGTTGTATTTCCTGGTCGGCGCCGTCCGGTTCCAACGCCCGCAGCTTACGGGCGTCCAAGACGTGGCACGATTCGTTTTGGCGCAACCCCAGTCAGACATCGTCTACTACCAGGGAGATTTGAACGGCGCCTTCATTTTCTACGTGCGCCAACTAGATCCGCAGAAGCGCCACCTAGTGGCGCGAGATAAACAAATTGTGGCCACGAATATCGTGTATGCGCACCGATTCGTACTTTCCACGCCGGACCAGGTGTTAAGGTTCTTCCGGGACTGGGGTGTCCGCTATGCGGTGATCGAAAGTAGAGACGTGGATCCAGGCCTGGCGTTGGTCCGCCAAGTTCTGCAATCCGGCGAGTTCGAGCCAGTTGGCACCTTTCCAATTCGCGTGAATCGTGGCTACAAAGAAGCAGACGCGATTACTGTTTACCGCTTTCGGGGAGAGGTTCACCCTAGCACGCACGCAATGGATATTCCTATGATGACAATCCGCCGCGACATTCCTGTGGACTTGAATCGCCTGGCCGGCCGCCCATGGCCCAATTAGCGGTCGAAATCGGAAATTTCGCATGAATAAGCTTCTCGCGAAAACGCGCCCCATCGTTTTATTCGCATCGCTGCTCATAATGTATCTGTTTCTGGAAGGCTTATCTCTACTGAGTTTGAAGTTACTCGATAAAGGATTGCGCCTCGGATATTATCCCAACGAGTCTTCTCTGTCCGAGAGTCAAAGAACGGGTCTGAGCAACTTTTTGATGCGCCGGAAGGGCGAACGCGTAGGTATGGATCCCGTTCTAGGCTGGGTTATCTCCCCACCGGACGCAAACTCTGCCGGTATGAGAGATAACCAAGAATACCAGACTAGTCCCCGGCCGGGAGTCGTTCGAATCTCAGCCTTCGGAGACTCCTTTACCTATGGGTCGGACGTGTCTCTCGCTGACTGCTGGGCAAAGCAGATAGCTGCGATGTCACCGTCCATCGAGGTCTTGAACTACGGCGTTGGAGGTTACGGTCTCGACCAAGCATACCTACGTTACCTTCAATTGGGTACGGATTATCACCCACATATCATTTCTATCGGATACATGTCAGAGAACCTGGCTCGCGATGTAAACGTCTTTCGCGGTTTCTATACAAATATGTATCGCAATTCGATCTTTACGAAGCCGCGCTTTCAGGTGAAAGACAGCCAATTGATTCTTCTACGGAATCCCTTGGAAACGTTCGAGGATTATGACCACTTCCTGCGCAACGACGCAGAGGTGCTAGCTGAGTTAGGGAAAAATGATTACCACTATCAGGTGCAATACAATGCCGGCAGACTCGACTTCTCGCCTTCCGTTCGCCTGGGAAAGATGTTTTGGGCAGAACTCAACAAGAAGGCCCTCCATCCGATTTTCAAGCTGAATGGAATGTATGACGTGAACTCGGAAGCCTATGAAGTCACGGTGAGAATCTTTGACTCCTTCTATCGCAAGGTGCTTGAGGGCGGCGAGGTACCCATTATCGTTGTGTTTCCGGATCTGAATGACCAATTTCGAAGTCGCCAGGGGAAGATTCGGCGTTATACACCGCTGCTGGAATATTTTCGTTCCAGAGGCTATCGATATATTGAATATTGACACGATGAATGCGCTGGAGCCTTACGCTTCTCGCTACCGCATCGACCACCTTTCTAGCATGCAATGGGGACACTATTCGCCGCTGGGGAACGCCATCATTGCAAAGTACATCCTGGGCCAGCTCAACGAATGGGACCTTGTCGATGCGCCAAAGCTGAGTCTGGCGGCGCAAGAGGAGCGTCATCGGCTCGGTGTCGAAGTTCAGTGACACAATGTAATCGTAACAAACTGGCGATTTCGTGGGAGTTAGTGTGGTTAGCACCCAACGTCTCTCCTTCGCTGCTGGCCCGCCCAATCCGTTTCCTCCGTCCGTGCTCGTCTAAGCGGAGTCTTCCCAGTCGCCGACTTGTCAGCAGGCTCGCCAGATCGCGTAGGGATGGATGCAAGCGAAGAGGACTGGACTTAAGCGAGTGGGCAGTTTAGAGGAGACGAACCGAGAGAATCGCAATAATAAAACAAGAACGCCGCTCGCTCTCTGTTGAAGAGGCAAGCGGCGTCCGAAGCTACAGGAGCAAGCTAACTTGTCGACGCCCTACGCCCCGGGGACAGGACAAGCGCGTTAGTTGGACACTAGCCGGCGACGAACTGCTCCACCAAGGCCCAAAAGCCCTGAGCCCAAGAGCAGGAGCGTCGCCGGGCCCGGCGTGGTAGCACTGACTTTTGCGTTCTCGACCGCTCCGACTGGAGCAATGACAGCGGTGACCCTGGAATCCGCCTTTGCTGTAGGTGCGAAAACGCCGACCACCAACAGGCCCATTACCCAAATTGCCTTAATCACTTTCACCCGTTTGTCCCTTGCCGCAGCCCTAGGCCTTACCCATTCGCCTTCTTCCGGCGGCGTAGGATGCCTCCGAAGGCCACCAAACCCGTTCCGATCAACACCATCGAGGCCGGTTCGGGAGTTTGACCCGTCGTAACCAAACCGCTCGTCGTAAAGGGAGTGGAGCCCACAGCTTTGCCGTTAGGGCACTGAATTGATGCATTATTACCCGGCGCACAGCCTGCGGCAATCACGAAAGTTCCCACCGGCAGCGTACCGCCTGTGAACCCAATCGTAATATATTTACCCTTGCCGAGCGACTCGGTGGACGGAAACGCGATCGAGTACACAAAAAGGTCCCAGTTTGTCACGGTGAGTCCGAGCACCGCCTTGTCAGCACCGGCCCAATTTCCGAACGACTCAGAATTGCTGCCGTTGACACCAACCACGTCGTAAACAAACCCATCCCCAGGGATGGCCCCAGTAACCGCACCGGTTGAGGTATTCCAAGAGCCGCCCCAGGTATTGGTTCCACCCAGTTGCCCCGAAAGCCCGGTCAACCCACTGTTGCCTGCGGTCACGTTAATACCAGAGGGTGGCGCGGTAGATGCGGTCGGGTTAGGAATGCCTACGATAAGGAGAATCGGTTCGCCCGTAGCGCTGCTGGAGGCCCCGTTGTTGTAAATAGTTACGCCGGTATTCGGAATTGCGAATACTTCAGTTCCGCCGAAGATGAACGGGCAACCGCCAGGATTGATCGTCGGGGCCGGGCAGGTAGAAGGATTACCAATATCGAGCTGCGGGTCATCTAGGGTTGTCTGTGCCATCAACGGAGTGGTTCCCAAGGCGGCTAACAATGCGACTCCCATAACCAGTAGAAGGGGTTTCACCAAACTTTTCATCTTTCCTCTTTCTCGTAAGTTTTCGCACAAACTACCCCCGTAAGAGGGCTGGGCACTGGGTAAAGGGAGCCTTAGGACCGAGGACATCCCGCAAATGTCGGATAGTACCAGGGCACGCCGTGGGCCATTTGTTTCACACTGAAAATAAAGGAGTTACAGCGACGAAGAATAGACGATGTGCAAGAGACTTCATCATTTTCCTGTTTCCTGTCCCAAGCAGTAGCCCCAGTGGCCCTCGAAGCCTTTGGCCAACAGCGAGGCGGCTGTTGGATATATCCCGGCCAAAAAGTAAAGGGCAAGAACCGGTGGACCGGAATCTTGCCCTTTGGCGGAGCATTTCTAAAGTGAGGGTTGCTACGCTAGATCGCCTTCTTGCGACGACGCCACATACCAGCGAGGCCCAACAAGCCGGAACCCATTAACAGCATCGAAGCGGGCTCGGGAACTGGCGGCGGGGGGGAACCACCACCACCATTGACAAGGCCGGCGTTGGTGAACGGTGTCGCGCCTACGTTGCCGGGCTTCGCGCACCCGGTGCTGCTTCCCGTTGTGTCTTCGCAGTCGAACGCGATTATAAACGACCCTAGGGCCGCCCCGCTCTCGTCTATAAAGATCGGGCTCTTGCTCGTAAGGTTAGTGTTAAGCGAAAACGCGTACAGCGTAAAGCTGGTTGGCGCGCCGAACCCGTTAAGTGTATCGGCAGTTGACCAGTTGGTGAATGACTCAGAGTCCGCGCCCGAGCCTGGCTCTATAAGACCGAGCTGGTCGTACGCGTCCTGCCCCGCAACTAACGTGCCGGTATTAGCGGTCAGACCGTACGTGCCGATGGTGGCGGCTGGGCAAGCGGCTGGTATAGCGCAGTCGGCGAAGCTGATACTTGGTACACCGTTACCATTAAAGACGCCGACGATGATGAGGAGGGGATCCTGCAGGGTAAAGACACCGCCTACAACCCCAACGCCGATATTGCTGGGGTCGGTGATAAGGTTTGATTCGCCGCCGATAGCAGTTCCGCCCGGTGGGGATGAACACGGGCCCCCCTGGCAGAAGTAGATCTGGGGGTCGACTACCGTTTGGGCTGGGGCTTGATAGGCACAAATGAGGCTGAGGCACAATGCGAGCGCGCAAAGTGTCGTGGTTCGGTAGAGGCTGGATTTCTTCATTATTTTTTCTCTCTCTTTCGTTCACATTCCAATTTCTGGCTCTAACGCAAAGTAACTCGCCGGGGGAAAATGAGTGTAGGGACCCCCACCCCTGTTCCCGTAGGACGAAGTGCAGTTTATGGGCCACTTCAGAGAGACTGAAAACAAAGGAGTTACTACGCTCAGTTTCGGAATGTGCGCAAACCTCTTCATACTTTTACTGAAATCGGCTCAATCAATTTCCCGTGCGCAGTCAGCCGCAAACTGGACACAGTCATAAGGATGGGAGCATAGAACTATCAGCCTTCGCCTCAAGGGCGATGGCTAAAGGATAGAAGTGGCCTGGCGAGATCCTTCGCCGGCGCTTCTGAGCTCTCCGAGAAAAGCCAAACCGGAGAGGACACGGAAGGAGTTAGAGCACTGCGAACGTAGTGCTGGCAGCGACCGCTGCGTTGCTGCTAGTTGAAGCCGCGGACGCAGCCACGGAATAGGTCCCCGCGGGATCCCGCTTCCTCAGATGATAATTCAGCACGGCAACACCATTGCTACCCGTTGTGCCGCTGAGGCTGACAACCGTCCCATCCGGCTTTGCGATGTTCACGTTGACGCTTGCCCCGACATCAGGAGAACCACCAGACAGCAGCGTTACGCTGACGTACACGACCTGGAGCGGGTTGTAGCTCGATTGATTTGTGCTTACCTTGGCGCTCAGCGGTGCCGGGGTCGAAATCACGTAGGTAGCTGAAGCCGATGAGGTGTAAGAAGTTGTCGAGGCATTAGTCGCGCTGGCGCCAATGTTATAGAAACCATTTGCTGTTCCCGCTGGCGACGTCACAGTCAGCGTCGCCGAGCCGCTTGTGCCCGCAGAGAGCGTCAACTGGGAAGGATTCCACAGGCCACTCCAGCCAGCGGGTAGAGTATCGCTCAGGTTGAAGATGCTGGACGCGCAGGCGGAACTGTCGTTGTTCTTCACGCTGACGGTGAAGTTCACCGGAGTTCCCGACGTCACGTACTGGCTCTGCAAAGGCGAAATGCTCACCGGCGGATTCGCATTACTGCAACTCGACGCGCTGAGCGTTACCTGCACGCTCGCGCCGGTACTGCTGGCCGAGATCGGGGTGATCGTCACGCCGGCGGTCGAATCCGTGTAGCTTTGGCCAACGACCAGAGCGGGAGCATTAAATGACGGCGGACTGGTGGGTGTCATATCCAACAGATCGCTGCTGTTTGAATTTGACGGGCTGGCCAGGTGAACCACAACCCCGCCCACAATGTCCGAGTATCCGGAGAGGAAACTGTCGAATCCGACGGGCTGCCGATACTCCACGTAGTAATAGCTGCTCGAAGTGCTGGACTGCAGGATCTTCAAAGCCTTCAGCGTGCTGTCCTGTCCTTCATAAGGCCCGATCTGGTAAGTACCGCTGGAGGTCACCGTCATGATCGGCGGCTCGCTCCCGCTGTTGAGCCAGCCCAGGCGCTCCTTCTGGAAGCTGTTAAAATGGCCAGCCTGAGTGTACGACGGAGCGCCCATGACGTCGATCCAGTCGCCGTATTCGCTGAAGGTGCCACTAGCACAGACCACAGAAGTTCCGCAGTCCACTGTGTGCGAATGATACAAGCCAAAGTTGTGCCCCATCTCATGAGCGACGACGTGGGTCGCGAACTGGTACATCCCGTTGATCCACACATCCGAGCCGCCAATGGTGGCCCATCCCCACCACGCACTACATCCGGAGTTGCTCGACATCAGGTAGATAAAGCGACTGTAGTTGGCAAGACTGTACCCTGCGGACTGCGCAG
>WNFP01004302.1_pt1 | contig 11471 bp, 8 predicted proteins | sample 5400201 | NCBI WGS metagenome assembly WNFP01 (sample SAMN13153355, study PRJNA577476) | soil metagenome | isolation source: 115 cm saprolite under Madrone tree | place: USA:California | collected 2016-06-14
CGGCTTCGGCGGCGGCGGAAACCGGGCCGGCGGCCAAGACCCTGAATTTCACCGTGATGCGCAATGGCGAGCCGATCGGCACGAGCACGATGCGCCTCAGCCGCGACGGCGGCGAGACGGTCGCCGACATCGTCACCCACATTCAAGTCAAGATCGCCTACATCACGGTCTACCGCTACGATCAGAGCGAAACCGAGCGCTGGGTCGATGGCAAGCTGGTCGCGATGAGCTCCCTCACCAACGACAACGGCACGGTCCACAAGGTCAGCGCGACGCGAAGCGGCGAGGTTCTCTCGGTCGAAGCCGACGGCAAGGTGGCCGAGGTCGATCCTGGCCTGTTCCCGGTCAGCCTGTGGAATGCCTCGCTGCTCCGCACGACGATGGCGATCAACACTCTGGACGGCAGCGTGACGCCGGTCTCGGTGGTCGATCATGGCGAGGAGCCGCTGGTTCTGCGGGGCCGCCGGACCACCGCGCACCATTATTCGATCAAGACCAACTTTCCCCAGGACGTCTGGTACGACCGGCAGCACCAGTTGCTCAAGGTCGAGCTGCGCGGCAGCGACGGCTCACGCATCCAATACCAGCCGGGCTAGCGTGGGCGGGTTCTTTGTCTGACCTAGTGCGGTCGACCCGAAGTCCAATCGACAGCAATCGCGCCATTCACTCCGTGTCATACCGGCGAAAGCCGGTATCCATGGTCGGGATGGATCCCGGCCTCCGCCGGGATGACAAGCGCGGACCTAGTTTCTTGTTTGAAACGTGTAATTGCAACTTGGCGAGACGATATAGGCGGTAATATTACTTCCCTGAACCCGTCCCGTCATCTGCAATAATCCCCGTCGCAACCGGGCGGAGGCTTTGAAGTTCCCGTTTTCACCAACCTTCCCGCTCAATGTGGTGCCAAATCGCGGGACATATAAAAACCGAACTTCACCGTTGGATATTGTCAGCGGGTAAAGCGACCCCAGAGGGGGTTGGGTGCAGTCACCATCGATGACTTTCGTGAGAGTAAGTTCGCCCATGTATTGGCCATCGAACCTGGCCGGGCCTTGCGCCCACGCGACGCTCCCCAGCCCCGCGCCGAGCAGGAGGCCCAGTCCCAGCCATCGCAGCATTCCGGTCGTCCCGCTACAGTCCTGGCCGCATGGGCCTCTTCGTCTCGTCGGGATGGTAGCCGGCCCCACGACGACGCGAAAGCGCCTTGGACCGCGGGCCTCCGGCCCGCATGCGGCCGGGACGGCCGCGGCCCCGGCCTGAATGTTAGCGCATTGCCTCGGTCGCCCTGGCAAACCTAAGATGCCGGGGCGATATGCATCGCAGCCCGGCCCAAAGGCCCGACTCGAGGACCCCGCCCATGCTCTCTCGCCCCAATACCGCGCTGTCGCAGATCCACATGCAGATCATGTGGTCGCGGCTCATCGCCGTCGTCGAGGAGCAGGCGCAGACCTTGGTGCGCACGGCGTTTTCGACGCCGGTGCGCGAGGCGGGCGACCTCTCGGCCGGGGTCTTCGACCGCGACGGCGCCATGCTGGCCCAGGCGGTGACCGGGACCCCGGGCCACGTCAATTCGATGGCCGCGGCGGTCAAGCATTTCCTCGCCGCCTTCCCGCTCGAGACGATGCTGGAGGGCGACCACTACATCACCAACGACCCGTGGCTGACCTGCGGCCATCTGCATGACCTGACCGTCGTCAGCCCGACCTTTCTGCGCGGCGAGCCGGTCGGGCTCTTCGCCAGCACGGTCCATGTCGTCGATATCGGCGGGCTCGGCATGGGGCCGGACGGCCGCCAGGTCTTTGAGGAGGGCCTGGCGATCCCGTTGATGGCGCTGGCGCGCGAAGGGCGGATGAACGAGGATTTGATGCGCATCATCCGCGCCAATGTGCGGGAACCCTTGCAGGTTGAGGGCGATGTCTACGCGCTCGCCGCGTGCAACGACGAGGGCAGCCGCCGCCTCGTCGAGATGATGGACGAGTTCGGCATCGCCAATCTCGACCGGCTCGGCGAGCACATCATCGAAACCTCGCGCCAGGCGACGATCGAGGCGATCGGCAAGCTGCGGAAGGGCTCCTATCGCAATAGCCTGAGGATGGACGGCTACGACCGCCCGCTGACCCTCGCCGCCGAGATGACTATCGGCGACGAAGGCATCCACGTCGACTTCACCGGCACTTCGCCGGCGAGCGCCTTCGGCATCAACGTCGTGCTCAACTACACGACGGCCTACACCGCCTTCGGGGTCAAGTGCGTGGTGGCGCCCGAGGTGCCGAACAACGCCGGCTCGCTCGCGCCGATCACCGTCAGCGCGCCCGAGGGCTGCCTGTTGAACGTGCAGCGCCCGCGCGCCGTTGCGGCCCGCCATACGGTCGGACACATGCTGCCGGACGTCGTCTTCGGCTGCCTGCATCAGGTCATGGAAGGCGGGGTGCCGGCGGAAGGCGCCTCCTCGCTGTGGATCCCGCAGATCTATGGCGGTGCGGACGTGCTCGACGAGCTCGGCGTGGAGGAGGGGAGGGCGCCGCCCGACATCAAGCCCTTCAGCACGGCGATCTTCCATTGCGGCGGAGCCGGCGCGCGGCCCGGCAAGGATGGCCTCGATGTTACGGCTTTCCCGAGCGGCGTGCGCACCATCCCGGTCGAGGCGACCGAGGCGGTGGCGCCCGTCCTCTTCCGGCGGCGCGAATTCCGCGAAGGTTCGGGTGGCGCCGGACGCTACCGCGGTGGTCTCGGCCAGGTCATCGAGTTGGGCGGCATCGACGGCACGCCGATCGCGATGCTGTGCAATTTCGAGCGGGTCGGCAATCCCGCCCGGGGACGCGACGGGGGCGGGATCGGCGGCCCCGGCCGCGTCACCCTGGTCTCGGGCCGACCGATCGGCCCCAAGGGCCGGCAGAGCGTGCCCGGCGGGGATTTCATCCGCCTCGAATTGCCGGGCGGCGGCGGTTTCGGCGATCCCGCCGAACGCGATCCCGAGCAGGTGGCGCTCGATGCCGCCAACGGGCTGATCTCGCGCGAGAGCGCCGAGCGCGACTATCGGGTTGCGCTTACCCCCGATGGCCGGGTCGACGGTGCTGCCACGGGGAGGTTACGGTCAGCGCCGTTGTCCGGCTGACAGCAGCAAGAGAGGGGCGCGCTACCTCCGCCGCTCAGGTCTGCTTGAAGAACCGGTCGGCGTTGCCGCCGAGGAGCTTCTTCTGCGTCTCCGGCTTGAGGCTCTTCCAGGCTAGGATGTTGTCGACCGAGTCGGGAAACTGGCACTCGGAGTGCGGGTAATCCGAGGCGTACATCAGCACGTCTTCACCGAGGAAGTGGCTGACATAGTTAAACATGTCCTCGCCTTCGTGGTGCTCAATGCTGCAGAAAAACCGGCCGCTCGCCATGTATTCGCTTGGCGTGTGCTTGAGAGGCGCGGTGCCACCGACATAGATCGCCTGCTCGTCCATCCGCCGGCCCCAGAACGGCAGCCAGCCAAACCCGCATTCGAGCACGCCCATCCGCAGGCTCGGATATTGATCAAAGAGCCCGCCGCCGATAAACGACCCGACAAACCGCATGGCACCCCAGGGGTGAGCCGCGAGGCGCCCGAGGAAGATGTTTTCCCATAGATCCTCGTAGCCCGGGTAGTAGGGCGGGTTCCAGGTAAAACTGTGATTGGCGATCGGCAGGTCGTGGTCCGCGGCCGCCCGCCAGATCGGGTGAAGGTCGGGGTGGTCGGCCGGGAGGTCCTTGGCGAGCAGCGGCATTACCGCGACCGCCCATTTCGAATTTCCCCACTCGCGGATCTCGCGCACCGCCTCGTCGACATTACGGGTCGAGGCGACGATCATGCTCTTCAGACGCGTGGGGAACTGCCCGCAAAAATCCGCCATGTGACGGTGGTAGGCGCGCATCATGCCGATTTCGAGGGCCGGATCCGGCAGGCCGACGAGGCTGAGCCAGGAGGTCGGGATCAGGAAATGGACATCCGTGCCCTCGTCATCCATGTCCTTGACCCGGTTTTCGGCCTGATCGTCCTGCACCCCGGGCCGCGGCATCTTGCTGCCCATCCATCTCGTCTCGCGACCGGTGAAGGTCTCGCGGGGCGCCTTCTCGCCGAGTACCCGGCGGTAGTATTTCGTGCCGACCCGATAGTTGTGGAGGCCGGCGACACCGCCGACCGCCCCTTCTCCGACGGCGAACCGGTACGGCTCCAATTCGGCCAGGCGCGGCCGAAAGCCTGGGTCGACAAAGCGCTCCAGCACCTCTGCGGCCGGGTTGACGTGGGTATCGGAGTCGTACACGCGGAAGCCGTTTTTCATGCTGACTCTCCTTTTTCGGCGCTGACCTTCGCCGCATCATAGGATCGCGGATCGGAACATTCAAAACATTAGCGGGGAGGCTACGGCGAGGCAGCGCGCGGTCCCGCCGGACCAGCTGACTCGTTTTATCCGCCCGCTTTGGGCTATTGCGCGGGTCTTACAGCCTGACAAACGATGTCGCGACCGGCCTTTCGGCTTCGGGCATCTCGCCATTGGCGGCGAGATAGGTTGCCTTGTTGGTTTCGACGTTGAACGCGAGCAGACGGTTGCGCAGGTCGAATTGCGGGCGCGCCAAGATGCGTCCGGCCAATTCGAGGTGATTGCCGATGTCAAAGAACTCGACCATGTTCGGATGATAACGGGCAAACTGCAGGAAGGTGTGGGTGCGCGAGGCGATCACCCGGCAGCCGAGCTCGAGCGATTGCGAGATCGGACCGGAGGAGGATTGTCCGACCTCCATGTACGGAAACACCACCGCATCGCAGATCGCCATTCCCGCCAGGAAATCGGCATCGGTCTGCGCACCCAGGAAATGAATGCGGCTCGACAGGTCTTTCGGATGCTCGATGAGCAGATCGCGCATCGATCCGTCGACCGCGACAGAGACCAGGGGTGCCGCCGCGCCGGGGTGTCCCCGGGTCCGCTCGGCGACGCTCGTATCGATATAGCCGGCGTCGAACAGCGAGGAAACGACCGGGTCGATCGACTGGTGCCGTCTGATCTCATTCGGGTGGACGCCGCCGAAAATCAGCAGATGGTATTCCTCGGGCAGGTGGTGGAGCGTCCGGATGACGGTATCGAACCCCTTGTAGCGGCCGAGGAAGCCAAAGACCCCGATCAGCTTGCTGTTTGCCGGCACCGCCTCGAGGACCGCAAATTTCTCCAGTGATGCGGCCCGGCGGATCTCCTGTGCTTCTGCGGCGCCGAGAAACGAGAGCGGGTGATCGTAAACGTTTCTCATGCCGTGCACGTACTTCATGTGCCAAAGGTCACGACGCGTGTGCACAATGACGGAGACGGGTTTGAATCGTTGAGCGCGGCGCAGCCGGCCAGCGATCCCCGCCGATAGCCGATTGGAGCGCATGTAATGCGCCCGCATGGCGATGGCTTTGGTGAAATTGAAACGGCACACTTCCTTAAAACATTCCGCGAAATCGAAGGCTTCCGATTGCATGATCGAGTGAAACGTCACCGAAAATCGGGGTGATGACCGTAGAAGCCAGCTGAAGCGCCGGAAGATATCACTGCAGCCCCGCCCCAGCGTGCCATGCTCCAGCTGGAGGTTGACGGTGTCGTAGTGCCTGATCTCCCGACAGATCGCCTGGATATGCTTATCGCCAAATTTACGGACCCGACGGTGCGTACTGCGCAGCAAGAACTGGTTCAAATCGAACACAGTCACATCGAAAATATCGCCGAGTTGCCTCTCAAGGCTTCGGGTGTACGCCGCAATGCCGCACAATTCGTCATAGGTCGAAACCACGGCGAGCCTGGCGCGAGCGGCGCGGCTAACCCGCCGCAGTGGCGCCGCGCTAACCGCGGCTGCGTCGAGGACAGAGGATTGGGACTCAAACTCCAGCGTCGTCATGATCTCTTCCTCCACCAGCGCCTAAGAACGCAGATGGTCACGCACGGATTGAAGAATCGAACCGCCTATTGCCCAAACCGAGAAGGCAATCAGGAAAACCACACCGATCGAGCGCAGCCGCCGCGGATAGAGTGCCTCCTCGGGCAAGGTCGGCCGGACAAAACTCGCGACGTAGACCTGCTGGCGGTCGGCCTTCATGCGCGAGCGGTCGAGAGATTGGAGCGCGTGCTGATAGGCAGTCTCGGCAAAGGTCCGCTCGCTTTCGAGCTGCTCGTACGAGCCCATGACCCGTGAAAGGGCCTCCGTTCGCGTCTTCTCGGTATCGGTGACTTCGCTCTCGACCGACCGGCGTTGCGCTGCGAGCGATTGGATCCGAGCTTCCAGCAATCTGATGCTGGGAGCGTCGCCGCGCATGTAATGCTTGAGGGTTGCCAGCTCGGTGTCGGCTCGAACCAGTTCGTCGCGAACGCGTCCCGCCAGAGCGACCGTCGCGTCGGCGGTCTTGCGGGGGTCGATGATCCCTTCCTTGTCGCGGAATTCGCGCAGCCGCGTGAGCGCCACTTTGAGACGCAGCTCGGACCGGCTCACCTCGCCCTCGGCGTCGTGCAGGGTATCGCGGCGCGCCCGCGCCGACAGCTCGTTCACCAGGCGTTCGGACGAGGCAAGGATGCCCTCGGCCAATTTGAGAGCGTCCGGCGGCGCAAAGGCCCTAGCCCGGACGACGATCGTCCCGTTGGTCGGGTCGAAAAACGCGTCGACTTGACCTTTCCAGTATCGGACCATCTCCTCGATCGACACCGGCAGATCAAGGCGCGTGAGCCAATCGGCCTCGGAGCGTGAAAACATCTCCCGCAGGTCCAGCGTTCTGCTCAGTTCGTCGACGATCGCGCGGCTGGCGAGGTATTGGACGACGACATAGGAATCCAGCCCGATCGGGGAAGACGCCACGCTTTCCTGAAAGAACAGCACCGGATCATGGCGCTCCGGTTCGGCGGAGCGCAAAGCAAAACGGAATTCGGCTACGTATTGGTCGGCAGCAACGAGGTAGTAGTACGCACCCGCGAGCACCACCGGCAACGCCACGACGATAACGAACCAGAGCCAGCCCAAAGACCGCCGTCGGCGGTCGTGGGCAACCGCACCCACCGAGCCATCCAGGATAGCAATGTGCCTGCCGCCACGCGACGGGGCGGCAATCACTGCTGCAGTCGCCGGTGCGACCACCGCCCGATTAGCCTCTCCCGAAGACGGCCGGCTTACTCGCGAGGCTTGGGCGCGCTCGGTCGCTGGCGCCGCCATCACAGACTTTCCTGCACCATGCGGTGATAGCGGCCGAGCGCTGTGCCGATATCGTCATAGAGCGTAATCCCGCCATTCGCGAGAATTGCCCCTCTGTCGCAATATTGGCGGAGCGTTTGGGGGTTGTGCGTCACCAGGATGATATCGGCCCGCGCCATCCGCTCGCGGAATGCTTCGGCGCATTTGCGGCGAAAGTGTTGGTCGCCGATCTCAGTGACCTCGTCTATCAGGTAGACGTCGAAATCGATGGCGAGGCAGGTCGCAAAGGCAAGCCGGGCTCGCATTCCTGCCGAGTAGGTGTTGACAGGCATCTGGAAATATTCGCCGAGCTCGGAGAACATCTCCACAAACTCGATCGCGGGGTGCATTCTCGCCCCGTAGACCCGGGCGACGAAAGCGACGTTCTCACGGCCGGACAGGGTGCCGTGAAAGGTCCCGCCAAAGCCGAGCGGAAACGATACACGGGCGTGCCGCCGCACCACCCCGCGATCGGGCAGCTCGGACCCGGCAAGGAGCCGGATCAACGTCGACTTGCCCGCGCCGTTCACCCCGAGGATGCCAAAATTATGGCCGGGTTCAAACGTCAGGCTGACGTCATCAAGTACGGTTCTTCGCCCGCCGCCGCGGACGCGATAGGCCTTGGAAACTCGATCGAGCCTGATCATTGCGGCTCATAGAGATGGCGGCGCACGCCGCGCTCGAGACCTAGGCCAACAACAAGGCTCAATACTGCGATAATGGCGAGATAAGAGCGGTCGAGCCAATGCGGCTCGTACTCGGCAAAAAAGCTCGAACGAAACCAGTCGACCGCGTGCAGTATCGGGTTCCAGACCAGGATGTCGCGCACCCAGTCGGGCATCATTCCCGGCACGTAAAAAATCCCCGAGCAAAAATACAATATGCGAGTCAGCTGGGCCCAGATTTTGTCCCACGATTTGAAGAAGGCATTGAGCACTGCATTGACGAAACCAATCCCGCACCCGAACAGCCATACGGCGATGACAGAAGCGGACAAAGCGGGAAGGTCGCTCGGCAGAACGCCGAGCCCGACCGCACCGAACCCAGCCAATAAAATGACCGCCACGAGAGTGTCGGTGATCAATTCGAGCAGACCGCGGGCGATGATGAGGTCGAAAGGGCTAACCAGCGGTAACTGCAGCAGCGAAAGATTGCTGGTGATCGCATAAGTCATGCCGCTGCTGGTGTGGACGAAGAGGTGGTAAGGGATGATCCCGGTATAATAGAAGATAAAGAACTCATTGCCGATCGGCGGCCGTCCGCGCATCATCACTGCGAACACCAGCGACAGCATCAAGATATGGAGAACCGGCTCGAGCAGGGCCCAGCCGTATCCGAGCTTGGATTCCCCGAACCGGGTGCGGGTTTCCCGGATGATCAGAGCATGAATGACGCGCATCTGCGTCTGGAGCGCCGCGAAAATCGTGGGCCGCGGCCGCGGGTCCCGCCGCGCCCGCAATGGGCGCTCGCTCAGTACCACGTAGTCGCCGTCGAGGGTTTCGAGCCGGCGGTTCAATACCTGCAAGACGGCCTGGGCGTATTCTTCATTGTCAGGCGAGGTCCGGATCAATTCGCCGCCGACGGCGAGCGCCTCGGTGAATCGCCCGCTGTCATAGTACACTGTCAACTGCGAGCGCTTGGCATCGGGATTTGACGGTTCCAGCACAGCGGCACGCCCGAATGCCTCCGCCGCCTCGTCGAGTCGGCCCAGCCGGTATAGCAGATTCGCTCGGTGCAGATGGTATTCGGCCGTGTCTGCCGCGAGGCTCAGAGCGCGGTCGATCGCGTCGAGCGCGTCTTCCGTCCGGCCGCGCAGCATCTGCGCGGCGGAGAGCAGGCGAAAGGCGGCGGGATCATCCGGATGGGTTTTGACGGCATCGAGGATGATGACAGCAGCCTCGTCGTACCGCTCTCCGCGCAGCAGCAACTCCGCTGCGTGTCGTGCGCAGAGGCGATCGGCGGGCGCGAGAGCAAGCGCGCGCAACGCGAACGTGACCGCCTGCTCGGTTTGTTCGAGGGCGCAGAGGGCGCCCGATAGCTGGCGCAACACGCGGGCGTCGGCAGGGTCGAGAGCGGTCGCGCGCATCAGATAGTCGATGGCCTGCGGGTGACGCCCTGCGGCTTCCAGCAAGCAGCCAACATGAAACGCGAATTCGAACGAGTTCGGATCGAGGTCGCTCGCTCTCTCGCCGTGGATTACAGCCCGATCGAGCCGTCCGGCTGCGGCGAAGGAACCGCTGGCGTGGCGGTGTCCTTCCGCCCATTGGGGGCGCAACACCAACAGGCGCTCGTACGCCGCTGCCGCTTCTTCGTGGCGCGCGCAATTGCTGAACACCCAGGCGCACAAATTCGCGACTTCATCGCTATCGGGCTGTAAATCAAACGCGGTGCGAGCGCACTCGACCGCCTCGCCAAAGCCTCTCTGGTGATAGAGGGCCTCGCTCAGGCGGCAATAGAGCCGTGCTCGTTCGCGGTCGGGGAGATCGCCACACTCGAGATGAAGGCGGCATTCCTCGACCTCGCCGGAAACGGCTGCGCCCATCGCCGATTGCCGAATTTCACCAGTGTCGCTCAACCGAATGGTACTTTCGACGCAGTGGGCGGGCCCGAGGTTCACATGCGGACGGTACCGGCCCATCACCGACCAGCATGCTTGCCCGGATTCACCTCTCGTTAAGAACTGCTCCACGACTATGCGTAACTGCACACCGAAAGCAAGTCAAATTTTGGTCATGGATCTATCAAAAGCGGAACGTCGTAGAACTTATAACAGAATGTTAAGGAATTAATTTAAAGAATATTGTTAAAATTATCAGTAAATTTAATACGAATTATTTAGGTTAATCGGTAAGCGGTCGCAGATAAGTGCTTTCAGGGGTGCGAATTTGGTGCTTCTTGCTGCCGCCGGCGAGAGAGTCTCGAGCCGATCCGGCGTCGACCGAAACCGCTTCAGGATCTCCGGGGCCGGATTCCCTTTTGAAACGGCCGACAAGCCTGTCCTAAGATACCCGGGCGAGACAAGATGATCAGGCTCAGGCTCACAGGCGAGAGGCGCGCCACGGCGAGGAAGAGATGAGCGAGCAGGATACGAGCCAGCCGCTGCGGACTTTAGCCTTTGCCCAGCCGAACCATTGCCGGCGCTATGACGGGCGGGTGGCGATCGTGACCGGTGCCGCGCAGGGGCTCGGCCGGGTCATCGCCAAGCGGCTTGCGGAAGAGGGAGCGAGGCTCGTCGTTTGCGACATCCAGGAGGATCGGCTCGCGGCAGCTGCGGCTGAGTTGCGCGAGGAGACCGGCATGCCGTTCCTGGCGGTTGGCGGCGATCTGAGCGAGCCCGGGGTCGCCGAGCAAATGGTCCAGCGCGGGCTCGACGCCTACGGGCAAATCGACGCCTTGGTCAACAACGCCGCCGCCCTGATCCGCCTGCGGCTCATCGATTTCACGGAAGAGCTGATGCAGAAGGCGGTGCGCTGGAACGTGTGGAACACATTGCGCTGCTGTAAGGCAGTCTTGCCGCATATGGTGGAGCGCCGCTACGGCCGCATCGTCAATATCGGCGGCGAAGCGTGGCGCACCGGCGCGCCGTTTCACACGCTGCTCGCGGGAGTGGGCAAAGGCTCCATGGTTGGTCTCACGATCACCCTCGCCGGCGAGGTGTCCGGCAGGGCATTACTGTCAACTGCGTCTCGCCAGGCGGCATCGAGACCGAGGCCGACGGCGCCCGATATCCGACGCCGCCCGGCTTTCGCGAGCCGGGCTGGACCGACCCCGAATTCTTCGAGGAGATGGCCAAGATGGCAGCCGGACGGGTGGTTGGCATGGGCCGGCCCGCACATCCGACAGAGGTCGCCGCGGCGGTGGCCTTTTTCGGCTCGCCCGAGGCGTCGTTCGTCACCGGCCAGCATCTCGGCGCCAGCGGGGGTGTGGCGATGTTATGATTGGAAGTTGAGAGGTACCGACGCCGTGCCGGGCGAGATTGCTTCGTCGCTGCGCTCCTCGCAATGACGGGCGCCTGGTGGTCATTGCGAGCGAAGCGAAGCAATCTCGCTGCGGATTCGCCGGGCGTATGCGCGGACCCGGTGCGGCAATTGGAGAAACGCTGATGGATATGGCAGAAATGCAAGACCTGATCGTCGACGATCGCCTGAGCGGCGTCTTTCGGGTCAACCGGCGGGTGTTCACCGATCCCGAGATCCTGGAGCAGGAGAGGCGCGAGGTCTTCGACCGCTCTTGGCTCTATGCCGGGCATGAGTCGGAGATCGCCA
>WNFP01004303.1_pt1 | contig 11470 bp, 10 predicted proteins | sample 5400201 | NCBI WGS metagenome assembly WNFP01 (sample SAMN13153355, study PRJNA577476) | soil metagenome | isolation source: 115 cm saprolite under Madrone tree | place: USA:California | collected 2016-06-14
CGCTGTCCAGCGCCAAGAAGGCGGCTGAGGACCATCTCAAGGCGAGCGGGCTCGATTACCCCATTCTCCATGGGGCGCTTTTCTGCGAGAGCTGGCTGGGCCCGATGCTATTTGCTGATCCGGTGGCGGGAACGGCGAAGGTATATGGCAAGGGAACGGACAAGATCAGGTATGTTGCGGTCGCAGACGTGGCCGAGTTCGCCGTACAGTCGCTTACCGCGCCGATCGCTCACAATGCGACCATCGACGTCGGTGGACCCGAAGAGATCAGTCAGCTCGAAGCAGTGCGGATTTTCGAGGAGGCTTACGGCAAGAAGTTCAGCATCATCGAGATTCCGGAAGCCGCTCTCGAGGCGCAATGGAACTCGGCGCAGAATCCATTCGACAGAACGTTTGCGGGACTCATGCTCGGCGTTGCCCGGGGATTCGTGTCGGGAATGAAGCCGCCGTTCGAAGCGTTTCCCATGCAGAGAACGTCACCGCGCGAGTACGTGCGAAACGTGGCCGGGGCGAGTGGTCAGGCCCTCGGGGGCGAACAAAGCACGCGCTCGAGGACTGATGGGGGCGCGGAACAGGGCGCACAGCTGACGTAAAAAACAAAGCAGGTTGGTGGTTATCCACCAACCTGCTTTCCATCGGTTTCTGACTGCGGCTGAATTCGATGGCGCTATCTCAGCTGCCGCAGGCCGATCTCACCCGTGCCGCATCGCGCGGCATGTAGATCGCAAGCGCACTGGCCTTCATCGTCGCCGACTTCGTGCCGATCACTTCGCCGAGGACCTTGACCGTGCTCCTGGCCTGTGTAGTCGGGTTGACGATCACGGCGTTGGCGCCGACTTTGGCCGCGCCATTTCGAATCTGCTGCTGCAGCTGGTTATCCGACGTCCAGACGGAGTTACCCTGGGCCTCGATCCACGCCAGCTCATAGTAGTCGTACGGGACGTCCGCGCGGCTGTTGTAGACGGCGATAGCGGCCGCGCAAGTTGGCGCGCGATTCATGCTCGGATTGATGTCCACCGTCTTCTTTCTAACGCCGGCGCACGCCGAGCCAACGGCGAGTGCGCACGCGAGCGTGAGACCCGTGATGGTTTTGGATGCGATCATGTGGTTTCTCCTTCGGATTGCCCGGGTGGTTGCCGCTCGTCCTGAGTCAGGGCCTGCTGCTGCTGTGTTTGCAAGGGAGAGGCCGCCCGGGAATCACAAAACGAGCTGATCAGCGCACTCGCTGTTCCTGGTTTCAATGCGCGGACGGGAAAGCTCGCAGCGGGCTCGGGCGACCGGCTACTACGTCAACGACGTGTTTCCACTCTCCTCGGGCCAGCGCCAGTTGCAATTCAGCCAGTTTCAAATAGTTTGTTGTTTATAGATCTTCACCCGTTCGGACCGAGCATGTCCCATCGACAGAGCCAAGACTTCACGCCTTCTCGCGTAATTCCCGCGACTGTCGCTACGGCTGGCGCCGCCGCGACTGTCTGTATGTGCGTGTCCATGGCGCAGGCTATGTGCTGTTGCATGGCTTGTGCGCGCTCAAATCCGCGGCCGGTCTGGAGCTCTTGACGGGAACTAGTTAGCCCCCACTTCGACCAACTGGTTTCCTAACCGGCCGCTCATCTGAATGAGCGGCCTTTTTTGTTTCCGGCTTTTCATGATCGACCATCAAACTGAACACAGAGGACAAGATCATGGCAACTGAGCGCGACGCCAAAGGACTCCGTAGGAAGGCGATTGCCGCGGTGATAACAGCCTTTACTGGCGTCTCCGATCTGTACGAGCCACCCGCGAAACCGGAAATCGAGCTGCACACGGATCGTGCGAGCGTCGAGAAAAGCGTGGACCTTGCGATCGCCTTGTTGCCAGAACGCGGATACGACGCATGATAGACTCAACCGCTCCAGTGACCGAGAGGAAAGAAACCGTCGCACAGCGTGTCGAGCGGATCAAGCGTGAGAAACCGTCGTGGTCGATCATGGACGACATCAAGCGCTACGCGAAGGAGGGTTTCGACGCGATCGACAAGGAAGATCTTTCCGTCCGCTTCCGGGCGTGGGGACTCTACACGCAGGGTGACGGAGGGGGCACCCGCGGGGAGGAGATGCCTTTCTTCATGATGCGCGTGCGTACGCCCAATGGAATCCTCGCCTCAGAAATGGTGCGTACAATTGCGAACCTGTCTGACAGATACGCGCGCAGCAGCATCGACATCACGAACCGGCAAAACTTCCAGCTGCACTGGCTTCGTATAGAAGACATTCCAGCGGTATGGCAAGAACTGGAGCGTGTAGGCTGGGGAAGCATGGGTTCTTGCGGGGACAACACCCGCACCGTTACGGGATGCCCCCTCGCCGGCGTCGAAGCGAACGAAGTGATAGATGCGTCTCCATTCGCGCTTTCGGTCGACCGCTTTCTAAACGGCAATCCCGACTACGCCAATTTGCCGCGCAAGTTCAAGATTACTATCACCGGTTGCGGCCATTGGTGCTCGTACCCGGAGATCAACGATATCGGTGCGACCGCCGCTCGGCGCTCCGAGTCGGGGGAGATCGGATTCCACGTGCGCGTGGGCGGGGGGCTCTCTACTCGCCCACATTTGGCCGTGCTGATTCCTGCCTTCGTCAAGCAAGATCAGCTCCTGGACGTTGTGGTGGCGATTACCGCGATCTTCCGCGAGTCGGACGAGCTCCGGCAGAATCGCGCAAAGGCGCGGATGAAGTTTCTGTTGATCAATCACGGTTGGACCCCCGAGCGCTTTCTAACGGAGATCGAGCGGCGGATTGGCTACAAACTGGATTCGCCAGCGGCCGAAATTCCGCCCAACGGAAGCTACCGGGATCACGTCGGCATCAACGCACAGCAGCAGAAGGGATTGTACTACGCCGGTTTCTCGGTCGGGTCCGGTCGGATCACTCCAGAGCAACTGCGACGCATCGCCGCGTTGGCCGACCGATTCGGGGACGGAACACTGCGTACCACCGTGATGCAGAACATTCTTGTCTTGAACATTCCTGAATCGAGCGTGCCCGCGTTCGTCGCCGCGGCTGAGGATGTCGGAGTCCCGCTGGGTGGCTCCCCATTCCAGCGTGGGACACTATCGTGCACGGGACGTGAGTTCTGCAAGCTCGCAATTACTGAGACAAAACTCTTGAGCATCAAGCTCGCGCACGAGCTCGAGGACCGCGTTCCCGGGTTTGGCGAGAATATCAAGATCCATCTCTCCGGTTGCCCAAACTCGTGTGGCCAGCATTGGATCGCCGACGTAGGACTCCAGGGTGTGTTGCTCAATGTCAACGGTGCTCAAGTGGAAGGATTCGATTTTTTCATTGGTGGAGGTGTCGGTTCGACCAGCGCGATCGCGCATCGCATTGGCTATCGGGCACCCGAGTATAGTGTTGCGGACGCTCTCACGCGCCTCTTCATGGTATACCTGCGCGAGCGTAAGCCCCAGGAAACGTTCCGCCTCTGGGCGGCTCGAACTGGTGACGCAGAAGTGAAGCGCGCACTCGTAGGTGCAGATCCGGCTGAGGATGTAGATGGCGCGGGTCCGAGTGAGAAGGTAGCGGACTCGTGAGCTCTCTTGACGGTGCCGTAGTGGCGCTATTTGAAGCGCGTATGTCCGCTGAGCTCGCTGCGTTGGTGCGGCGGCACGGAGGAGAGCCATACGTCGTTCCGGCTGTGAGAGAGAGACCGCTCGCTGGCGGTCCCGAACTGGATCGAGCACTCGCGAGACTTTCCGCGGGGGAGTTCGACATCGTTGTCTTCCTGACCGGAGTTGGCGTGCGCAGGCTCTTCGAAGAGGCCAGACGCAGCGATTGTCTCGAGGCCGCACAGTCCGCACTGACTCAATTAGCGGTTGTCTGTCGCGGTCCGAAACCAATCGCCGCGCTCAAGACGGAGAGCGTTCCGGTGTCGTACGCTGTCCCGTCGCCGCATACCACGGGAGAGCTGCTAGCGGTTTTGAGCTCTCTGCCGCTGGAAGGGCAAAATGTGCTCGTCGTACACGCCGGTGAACTCATGCCACAGCCGGCCGGCATGCTTAGCACGCGGGGCGCGCACGTCACGGAACTTCAACTCTATCAGTGGGAACTTTCCAAGGTCGACGCTGCGAATCTCCGGGAATTCATGCAACACCTTCTTTTAGGAGAAATAGACGCCCTCGCATTCACCTCGCAGATCCAGGTACGCCATTTCTTTCAGATTGTGGAGGAGCTTGACGCGAGGAAAGAGGTTGAACGGCAGCTCCACGATGGGATCACTGTGGCCGCTGTGGGTCCGACTTGCGCGGAGGCGTTACGCGCGAATGGTATTGAGCCTGACGTCGTGCCTAGTCATCCGAAAATGGGTAGCATGATCGTCGCGCTCGCTAGGCATTTCTCTTCTGATAAGGGAGCAGATTCTAACCGCAAAGACTCGAACCCAGCACCGAAATGCCTTTCGTAATCACTGAAGCCTGCATCAATGTAAAAGACAAATCCTGTGTAGACGTATGCCCTGTTGACTGCATCTATGAAGGACCGGACCAACTTTACATACATCCAGACGAGTGCATCGACTGCGGGGCGTGCGAGCCGGAGTGCCCGGTGACGGCGATCTTTGCAGAGGACGACATTCCCGCCGATCTCACCTGGTACGTGCAGTTAAACCGGGATGCATTCAAGAGCGAAACTCCGCCAGGAACGCCGGTGCGCAACTAATACCCGGTGGCCCTCATTTTTTGACGCCGATGCAGCAACCGACTGAAAACGGGCACCCCTTGAGAGAGAATGCCCGTTCTCGTGTCTCATTGTGAAACGAGTCTTAAACAGCTCCCGAGGAGGGACTCGAACCCCCGACCCGGTGATTAACAGTCACCTGCTCTACCACCTGAGCTACTCGGGAATAGCAACGCAAAGTAGCAACTTGAAGGGCTCGAATCAACCAATCAGCATCGGTGCTCGCTCGAAGTAATCCAGGCGTAACAAGGAATCGCTAGCTTCAATCCATGCGCGCAAAGCGAAACGGCACCCAGCGGCAGACCGCCCTCGTCACTGGCGGCTCCGGCGGCATCGGAATCGAGATCGCGAAAGTTCTTGCCCGCAGTGGATTCGATCTCGTGCTCGTAGCTCGGAAACGCGACACCCTCGAGGCCGCCGCGGGTCAGATCGAGGGAAAGTTTGACGTCAGAGCTCAAGTCTTCGCCGCCGACCTGCGGCGAACCGACGCTCCTGAGTCGATCTTCGACTTCCTGCACAACGAGAACATTCCGATCGAGGTGCTGGTCAACAATGCCGGATTCGGACTGGGAGGAGAGTTCGCGGACACGAAGATCCAGCGAGAGCTGGAGATGATCCAGGTCAACATCGCCGCGCTCACGCATCTCACCAAACTGTTCCTCCCGCCGATGATCAAGCGCAAGTCGGGCCGCCTGCTGAACGTTGCGTCGACAGCCGCGTTTCAGCCTGGACCGGGGATGGCGGTCTACTATGCCACGAAGGCGTACGTACTCAGCTTCTCGGAGGCGCTCGCTGAGGAGCTGCGACACAGCGGTGTCACAGTCACCGCACTGTGCCCTGGACCCACTCGCACCGACTTTGCCGCGACGGCGGATGTAGGCAACTCGCGGCTGTTTGCGGCTTTCGGAATCGCGGACGCAGCCGACGTGGCGGAATTTGGAGTCGCCGCGATGATGCACGGGCGTCGCGTCGCCATACCCGGGATCAAGAACAAGATTGTCGCTCAAGCCAACCGCTTCGCCCCGCGCGCGGTTACCGCGAAGGTTTCCCGCATGCTGCAAGAGGCCCGCTAGCGGATCTCGCCCGCAGCTAGCCGGAGCGACGACCGCCCTACGCGCAGACCAGAGTGGCTAGAGTGCCAGCTGCCGCGACATCGGTTCAATATCGCCTCGCGCGGAACCAATCCGGGGTTGGATCTCCATGCGACGCTCCAGCAGCGGCGCCAGCCAGCGTCCGGTGTGAGAGTCTTCCACCTTCGCGACATCTTCCGGACGACCCATAGCGACGACGTTTCCGCCTCCGACTCCGCCTTCCGGTCCGAGATCGATGATCCAGTCGGCCAGCTTTATCACGTCGAGGTTGTGCTCGATCAGCACCAGCGTGTGGCCCTGCTCGAGAAGCCGGTCGAAAACTTTCGCCAGCTTCCGAATGTCCTCCAGATGGAGGCCCGTCGTCGGCTCGTCCAACACGTACAGCTTCTTGCCGGATTTCTTTCCCGCCAACGCCAGCTCGCGCGCGATCTTGATGCGCTGCGCTTCTCCCCCCGACAGTGTCGTCGCCGGCTGCCCAAGTCGAACGTAGCCGAGTCCGACCTGCTGCAGCTGCCAGAGCGCCTGGCCGAGTTTCTCCTCGCGCGGAAAGAATCTGATCGCCTGATCGACGGTCATGTCGAGAACTTCATTGATGTTCTTTCCGCGAACTGTGACATCCAGAACTTCGGGCTTGTAGCGCTTGCCGCCGCAGTCCTCGCAAGGCACGTAGACGTCGGCCATGAACACCATCTCCACTTCAAGCGCTCCGGCGCCTTCGCACGCCTCGCACCGGCCCCCTTCAACGTTGAAGCTGAAGGTGCCAGGAGTGTACTTGCGCTGGCGGGCTAGAGGCGTGTCGGCGAAGATGCCGCGTATTTCGTCGAAAGCCTTCACGTAAGTAACCGGGTTCGAGCGCGGCGACTTGCCGATCGGGCTCTGGTCGATCATGACGACGTCCTCGAGCGCATCGAATCCGGTGATCGTCTCGTACTCGCCAACTTTTTCGCCAAGATGGAGCTTGGCGGAATGCTCGCCGACGAGGTGCGTCTCGAGCGCGCGGAACAGCACATCGTGAACAAGAGTACTCTTGCCCGATCCGGAGACTCCCGTCACGACCGTCAAGGCGCCGAGCGGAATGCGGATATCTACGTCCTGAAGATTGTGCTGCCGCGCGCCGGTGAGAGTGATCCAGCGCGGGCCGAGTCGCCGCCGGTCGTCGGGGAGGGGAATCGAGCGCATTCCGGTCACGTACTGCCCGGTCAACGGGCTCTCGCTGACGCGGGACATTGGGCCCGCGAAAACGATCTGACCGCCAGCCTCACCGCTTCCCGGCCCAAGCTCAACCATGTAGTCCGCCATCTCGATCGCGGCGAGATCGTGCTCCACGACGAGCACGCTGTTCCCCGCATCGCGCAACCGCTGCAACAGCTTGAGCAGCCTGTCCATGTCGCGCGCGTGCAGACCGATGGAGGGCTCGTCGAGAACGTAGAGCGTGTCGACGAGCTGCGATCCGAGGGAATTCGCGAGGCCGATGCGCTGCGCTTCTCCGCCCGAGAGTGTGCGCGTCGCTCGATTCATCGAGAGATAGCCTAGTCCGACGTCTCTCAAGAAAGTGACGCGGTCCCGCGCCTCCTTGAGGATCATCTCCGCCACGCTGCGCTCGAACTCGGACAACTGCAGCTCATTCAGCCAGACCGATAGCTGATCGACCGGAAGATCCGCCACCTGGGCGATGTTGAGACCGTCGACCCGCACGTTTAGCGCCTCGGGTTGCAGCTTCGTTCCGTGACAGCGCGGACATTCCTTCGCCGTCTGGTACTGACGAAGGAAAACGCGGATGTATTGCTTGTACCGCTTCTCCTCGAGATCCTTCAGGAACGGAAATATTCCCTTGTAACCCCTGGTCCTCGAATGAAGGAGCAGGTGTCGCTGCGCGGAGGTGAGCTGCTCCCACGGCTTGTCCATCGGAATGCGCTCGCGACCCGCGAACTCCGCCAGCGCGCGACGCTTGTTGTCGTACCTCGGCTTGGTCCACGGGTCGATCGCGCCGTCGCGCAGAGAGCGCGACGGGGAGGGAACGACCAGCGACTCGTCGTATTCCAGAATCGCCCCGAACCCGTTGCACTGCGAACACGCGCCGCGCGGGTTGTTGAACGAGAACAGTTGTGGCGTAGGAGTCGGCGCAAGCGTACCGTCGTTCGCGCACTGAAACCGTTCCGTGAAGGCCAGCTTGTCGACTGTAAGTCCGTCGAGCGGCGACACTATCTGATCCGTAAACAGGATCACACAGTCACCCTCGCCCTCGGCGAACGCGGTGCCGACGGCATCACTCAGGCGTCCGCTGCTCTCGGGGGAGACTGCGAGCCGGTCGACGACCACGAGCAGCTCTTTCGCGCGGGTGATGTCGCGCTTCGATTCCGCAAGCTCGTCGAGGTGCATCACCATTCCGTCGATGGCGACGCGCAGAAACCCCTGCGCACGGAGATTCTCGATCACCACATCGTGCGTGACTTTGCTGGACAGGCGTAACGGGAAGGTGACGTAGAAACGAGCACCGCCGGGCAGCGCGAGCACCGTATCAGTCACCGATTGCACGGTGTCGGGCTTTATCTCCCTCCCGCAATTCGGACAGAACGTGTGTCCGACGCGCGCCCACAACAGCCGCAAGTAGTCGTAGATCTCGGTGGCCGTGCCTACGGTGGAGCGGGAAGTCTTGGTCGGATTCTTCTGCTCGATCGCCACCGCCGGCGAGAGTCCTTCGATGGAGTCGACATCGGGCTTTTCCATCCGTTCCAGGAATTGCCGCGCGTAAGAAGAAAGCGACTCGACGTAGCGGCGTTGACCCTCGGCATAGATGGTGTCGAACGCGAGGGACGACTTTCCCGATCCCGACGGGCCGGTCACCACAGTGACGGTTCGCCGCGGGATCTCCAGATCGAAGCCTTTGAGGTTATGCTGCCTGGCACCGCGGATGACGATACTGTCTTTCACATCCCAAATCTAAGCGCGGCCCCGAAGATTTGCCGAATTGCCGTTGCAACCCGGTAGCTCGACTACAATCGCCTGACCAGCCTGCCGAGGAGGAGAAGGACTATGGCGCCGACAGTGGCGATGCCGATCGAGCGGAAGTCAAAATGTCCGGCACTGACGGTTCCCCAACCGAAGAATCGCGTTCCCAGCCAGCCGCCGATGAAGGCGCCGATGATGCCGAGGAGGATGGTGATAATACAACCCGAAGGGTCCCGCCCTGGCACCAGAAACTTGGCCAGACTCCCGGCGACGAGGCCGAGAAGAATCCAGTAAAGCCAGAGCGGCAAACCCTTTACCTGCGTGAAGCGAGTCGCGTTTTACGGAACGCGCGGAGCACGGCCGCGCGTGGCCATGCGATAGATCCAGAGCAGAATGAGGGCGCCTAGTACCGCCAGCACGATGCTCTGCAACGTAAATCCATTGATGCCGGCGCCAGTAATCATGTTTCCGAGGAAGCCGCCGATGAAAGCACCAACGATGCCGATGATCATGGTAACGATGATGCCGCCGGGGTCATTGCCCGGCATGATTGCCTTGGCGATCGCGCCCGCGATCAGACCAAGAACGATCCATGCGAGAATTCCCATCTTCCCTCCAGTATGGGTTTTACGTCAGCCGACAGGACGGAACATCGTGGCCCGGCAAAGGTGCAACCTGCGTACCATAGGTGACGCGATTGCCGTGGCGTCGCACCTGCAACCCGGCTAGGATACGGTTGAATGACTGCCCCCGCAACTCTGACCCACGAAGACGACGTACTCGGCAAGGCGTACGATCGCAAACTGATGGGTCGTCTACTCGTCTACACGCGCCCGTATCGCGCCTTGATGTACGGAGCATTCGTTCTCTTGTGCATCGAAGGCGGAGTTCAGGTCGTCGGGCCGTTGCTCACCAGACGGGTGATAGACGTCGCCGTACCCGCGCGGGATATGCACGTAGTAGTCGTCTCTACTGCGCTCCTGCTGGTCGCGCTGCTTGCCGAATTTGTGACATCATACGGTCAAACGTGGCTGACCAGTCTTCTCGGCCAGCGAGTCATGCGCGATCTGAGGATGGAGATCTTCGGGCACCTGCAGCGTCTCTCCGTTTCCTACTTCGACCGGAATCCGGCGGGCAGGTTGATTACCCGCGTGACGTCGGACGTCGAGACATTGAACGAGCTATTCACTTCCGGCGTCGTTTCAGGTCTCGGAGACCTTTTCACGCTGATTGCGATCAGCGTCGCCATGCTGATAATGGATTGGCGGCTCGCGCTGGCTTCGTTTCTCGTCATCCCATTCGTGGTGTTCGTATCGGGGCTGTTCCGAAAAGGCGTGCGAAATACTTACCGCGACATCAGGGTGCGCCTGGCCCGGATCAACTCGTTTCTTCAGGAACGCCTGACCGGAATGCGAATCGTACAGTTGTTCAATCAGGAACAGCGTGAAGCGCAGCGGTTCGATGAGCTGAATCGATCCCACCTCGATGCGAACCTCAAATCGATCACGGTCTACGCGCTTTATTTTCCCGCGATCGAGCTGCTCACATCGATCGCGCTCGCGATCCTCATCGTTGCGGGCGCCTCGCGCGTCCACGCCAATCTTCTCAGCGTCGGCACGGTCGCTGCGTTTCTCCAGCTCGTGCGAAGATTCTTCCAACCGCTCCAGGATCTGTCCGAGAAGTACAACATTTTGCAGACCGCGATGGCGAGCTCGGAGCGGATCTTCACTCTCCTCGACACGGTGCCGAGCGTTCCTGATCGGACCAAACGCGTCGAAGTCCTGACGAAAGGCACCGGAGTCGAGGTGGCGTTCGAGGACGTGTGGTTCGCCTACGACCTCGCGCACATGGCGAAGCAGAAGAGCGGGGCTCCGCAGGAAAGCAGTCCGGTGGAGTGGGTGCTAAAGGGAGTGAGCTTCTCAGCGCGGCCGGGGGAAACACTCGCTCTGGTCGGGCATACCGGCGCGGGCAAGACGACAATCGTCAACCTGCTCATGCGGTTCTACGATCCACAGCGCGGGCGGATCACGATCAACGGCGTCGACATCCGGACAATGCCGCTGGAGGAGCTGCGCTCCCTCATAGGCTACGTTCAGCAGGACATTTTCCTGTTCGCCGGCGATATCGCCACCAACATTCGTCTGTCGAATCCGCTCAGCGACGAGGAAGTCGTGAGGGCGGCCGCGAAAGTCGGCGCCGACCGGATAATCCGCGGTTTTCCCCTGGGATACGGCCAGGTGCTGGGCGAGCGCGGGGCGTCCATCAGTGTCGGCGAGCGACAGCTGCTCTCCTTTGCGCGCGCTGTCGCCGCGAACGCGCCGCTGCTGTTGCTGGACGAAGCGACGAGCGCGGTCGACAGCGAGATCGAAGCCGAGATCCACGCCGCGCTCAGCGTACTGGTGTCGGGGAGAACGACGATCGCGGTGGCGCACCGGCTCAGCACCATCGCGAATGCCGACATGATTCTGGTTCTTCATCATGGCGAAGTGGCCGAAGCCGGGACTCATCGCGAGCTGATCGAGCGGAGTGGCCTGTACAACACGCTCTGGCGACTGCAGGCGGGCGATACGGTGCCGCTGCTCCAGCGCGCGGGGTGATGCTTGCCGCTTTTTTCGCGCATCCGTAGTTTGAGGCGAGGAGGGTCCCCTCCATCAACGGAATCACCCACCTGTCCTTCCATCCAATGAGCTTTCGCTAGTGCACCTTGCTGTTGCGGCTCGCACT
>WNFP01015921.1_pt1 | contig 11470 bp, 11 predicted proteins | sample 5400201 | NCBI WGS metagenome assembly WNFP01 (sample SAMN13153355, study PRJNA577476) | soil metagenome | isolation source: 115 cm saprolite under Madrone tree | place: USA:California | collected 2016-06-14
AATAACGGGGGCTGAGGGTGCTGAGGTAGTCCGACAGCGTGGTCGGATCGCGACGCGTGCTCTGCCGCAGCGGCTGGTTACTCAACAGCACGCCGGCCTGGGTCTTGTAATCAGGAGACACAGAGTGCGCTGGCTTCCGCTCTTGGCGGAGGATCTCGCGGTAATTGTCATAGGCCTGTTGGGTACCGACAAAAATACAGACGCAATGCTGCGGTTCGGCGTAAGAATAGCGCAAGCCGTCGCCAACCCCGTTTGCCACGAAGCGGTGGGCCGGCAGCGCACGCAGCGCTTTTTGCCCCGCAGGATCGTTGGCAAACTGGACGCGAAAACCGGCGGACGACAGATAAAAACTGTCCTTTTCCAGGGACGGCCGGCTCGGCGCCTCCTTGGCGGCTAGAACAGAGGCGCAAAGCAACAGGACAACGGCCGGAAACAGGCGCAAGGCCCTGATGCCGTGGACCCGAAATAGATGCCGATGAGCCGCTGCGACCGGCCAGATGATTGATGCTGACATTGCCAATTTCCTTGCCTGACCCGTGCCGGAATGTTGCGCCGGCTATAGCGCCACCAACAGTTCGCCAAGATTGTGACCAGCTTCAAGCGAACGAATCCCGACTTCCGTTAAGGGTCAATGCCCGACCACCCATCACGCCACATCCGCCAACGCCACTGGGTTTTGCGTGGTTGTGGTTTCATCGAGCAAAGAAAAAGGGAAAGAGAAAAGAAGCGCTCAGAAAAAAGAGATCGAGCGAGAGCGCGCAAGCCGGATTCGAAGGGCTTTGTGTTTGCCGGCAAAACATCCTTATCCAGCGCGATCCTCACCGGCGGGTGTCAAGCCACGACGAACTCGGCAGGAATCGTCCTTAGCGATCGATCAATTGCAGAACGGTTGTTCGGATTTAGTACACCAGGGCTGCTGATGAAACGGGACAGCGCCAAGATCAGGTTGGGATAATCGCGCTAGTCCGACGTGCTGGCTTAGCTTATTGATTAGGCGTTAGCGCCGCTTACGTTTCGCGCCCAAAAAAAGCCGGTTGGAACTGGGAGGAAATGCCCATGTACTTCATTCCGTCGAGTGTTGCCGCGGCTTTGGCCGCCACGTTCATCGCTCTTGTGCTTCAATCGCCGGCTATCGCTCAAACCAAGGACGCCGAGCCTGCGAGCCGCGCGGTAAATGGTAGCTTTCTCCAAGCCTTACCTTTCAATGACAGGGCCGATTTCGATGATGCTAACCGGGGCTTCATAGCGACGGTGCCCGACGGCACGATTCCGGGACCAGGCGGCAAGCCGGCGTGGGACAACAATCAGTATGACTTCCTGAAGAACGAGCAAGCTCCACCGACGGTGAATCCAAGCTTATGGCGGCAGGCGCGGCTCAACGCCATCAACGGCCTCTTTAAAGTGACGGATCGTGTCTATCAGGTGCGCGGCCTCGATATCTCCAACATGACGATCATCGAAGGTGACACCGGCCTCATCCTAATCGATCCGGTGCTGACCAACGAGACCGCGAAGGCGGCGCTGGAACTCTATCTCAAGAACCGGCCAGCCAAGCCGGTGGTCGCGGTGATCTATACCCACAGCCATGCCGATCACTTCGGCGGCGGGAAGGGTGTCATCACGGAGGAAGACGCGAAGTCGGGCAAGGTCAAGGTGATCGCGCCCGATCGCTTCATGGACTACGCGGTCGCCGAGAACATCATCGCGGGCAACGCCATGGGACGGCGCGCGCAATACCAGTTCGGCAGCGCGTTGCCCGTCGGTGAGCGTGGGCAGATCGACACCGGCCTCGGCAAGGCGCTGGCGAGGGGAACGGCTTCGTTGATTCCGCCCAACGATCTCATCAAGCAGACTTACGAAACGCGGACCATCGACGGTGTTGAGATCGAATTCCATCTCGCACCAAGTTCGGAAGCGCCGAGTGAGATGCTGATGTACTTCCCACAGTTCAAGATGCTGAACATGGCGGAGGATGCGACCCACAACATGCACAACCTCTACACCATCCGCGGCGCGGAGATCCGCGACGGGCGGTTGTGGTCGCGCTATGTCAGCGATGCGATCGAGCGTTACGGCGACAAGACTGAAATCGAGATCGCGCAGCATCACTGGCCGATGTGGGGCAAGGAGCGTATCGTCTCCTTCCTGAAGAAGCAGCGCGACCTCTACAAGTTCATTCACGACCAGAGCGTGCGGCTACTCAATCACGGCCTCACGCCGACGGAAATCTCCGAGCAACTGAAGTTGCCGCCGGCGCTCGCGAGCGACTGGGCATCGCGCGGCTATTACGGTACGCTGAGCCACAACGCCAAGGCGGTCTATCAATTCTATCTAGGCTGGTACGACGCCAACCCGGCCGACCTTAATCCGCTACCGCGTGCGGAGGAGGCGAAGAAGCAGGTGGAGTACATGGGTGGCGCGAATGCCGTCATCAAGCGCGCGCGCGACGACTTCAAGGCGGGACAGTACCGTTGGGTTGCGCGGGTGACGAGCCAGCTGGTGTTCGCTGATCCGTCGAACAACGAGGCACGTGAGCTCGGCGCCGACGCTCTCGAACAGCTCGGCTACCAGAGTGAAGCGGCAACCTGGCGCAACGCCTATTTGCTCGGCGCGTATGAATTGCGCAACGGCGTTGCGCCACAGCCGTCGGCGGCATCGAGGGCAGATCTTCTCAAGGGCGTTACCATCGATCTCGCCTTCGACTTCCTCGGCGTGCGGCTCAACGCGCCGAAGGCCGAAGGCAAGCACATTGTCGTCAACTGGACCTTCACCGATCTCAACGAGAGCCACGTGATGAATCTGGAAAACTCGGCGTTGACGCACACCTCCGGCAAGTTGTCGGACAAGCCCGATGTTAGCCTGACGTTGACCCGCGCCGCACTCGATGCCATCACGCTGAAGCAACGCACCTTTGCGGACAGCATTCAGTCGGGCGACATCAAGCTCAGTGGCGATCAGACCAAGTTGCGCGAGTTGTTCGGTCTATTCGACGAGTTCAGTACGGGCTTCGAGATCGTCGAGCCGCGCAAGGTGAAGGTGGAATAGTCAGCGCAGCACATGAAACTCTCCTGTCTGCAGCCCGGTCATGGCGGCGAAGAATAGGTGTGGCGCAAGCCTGAAGGCGTTCACCGTGACGCGGTGCGGCTGGTTTGCGAACAGACGCTGGCTGGCGGTGCCGGCCACTGCAATTTCTGGTTCTCGCGGCTCCGACAGGAGTAGGACGCACCTGCGTAGCTGCTCCGGGTCATTGGACTAAACTGCTCGCGCGGTAGGGCGCTGCGGCATGGCCGTGCCAGCAATGGATGGAACGATGAGAGCGTCTTAGCTGATGATGATGAGGGCCAGAAGCATGTCCCCAGAACCGATGATTGTTCGGCATGATGATCTCGCGATATATCGTCGACGGCGCTGGGAGCGCACCGAACGTAGCGAGCCGACATCCGTATCGCGGATGTTTCGAATACCCCAACCGATGCGATCGGAGATGCAGTCATGATCGCGAGTGGTGTATAAGGCGAGCTCGAAACAATTCCGTTGGACGCCGTCACGTGGCAATATTTGTTCGGCCGATGCGGTACAAAGGCTGCCCTCAGGCACATAACGCACAAGTTGCAATATGTGCCCTTTTTACAACGCGTAACTCTTTGAAATTACAGGGACGGCGAAAGGTGTTTTCACCCGTTCGCAAAGTTCGTGCCATATCGCAAAAGTTGTACTCGCATTCAGTCACGACAGCCGTCAAATCCCATAGCGTCTGACGCGCCACCTCGCCACACCTCCCGCGGTTTCCTCCATTGGAGGTTTGCGTACGCCGGCCCCGTGCGCGCCGCTCCACCTTCATGGGCCACCTTCATGGGGCCGGCATCCGCAAACCTTCACAATACTTGACTCGTCGGGCAAATCAGCGGCATTCCTTCATCATCGCACAATCCGTTAAACGCCCGTGGCCCCGCAATAGCGCGCGCTGTTCGGTGTAATTTTGCCATGGCGCCACTTTGGCAAGCTTGGCTGATCCACGGAACCGCCGAAGTCCACGCCACATCACGCTGCCGTGCAAGGACTTCGACCATGAACCCGTATCGGCCAGCCCGTCCAGATCAGATGAGTACTCAATGGTCGCGGCCCGTTCGGGGCGGCTCGCTCATCGAACATCCGGCGGCCTACTCAACAACCCCCACCACCGACCCCGGCGCCCCAACGTGGGTATGCGGACTACTTGCGCCCGATAGCGCCACGGCGAAGCAATAGTGCCCATCTTGATCGGCCGTGGTGCGCCGCTAACTTTGAAGCACAATCGATTTCGAGAATAGTCTAGTACCTGGAATCACAAATCGGTGTTGCAGCCCATCCTTCGAGACGGCCACTTCGCGGCCTCCTCAGGATGAGGTCTAGCTTGCTGAAACACAACAACCTCATGCTGAGGAGCGAGCAACGCGAGCGTCTCGAAGCATGGGCAGCAAGCGACTCACCGATCTCTCATAGCCGGTACTAGCGATATCCGATGGCAATACCAGTCGCGGCCGGAAGGCGCGTCCACGCGCCAACAAGAGGCGGCGGCATGATGCAGGCGTTGTTCTCAACGGCTTCCTTGCGGAGCCGCTCCGCCATCGTCTCGATCGCGAACTCCGCCGCGGTCGCGACCCCGATCCGCTCGGCCATCGGCAGAAGGCTGCGCAGGGTATCGGCAAGGTAGGCGTAGACAGGGGATTGCGAGCCGCCTTCCACGTGTCCCGCCGCCGTCATCTGTGGCACCGGCAATCCCGCCGCGAGGAACGTCGCGAACAGCTTGCTACCCATATCGATCTGGAAGCCCGCACGCTCGAAAGTTTCCATCATCCATTCACAACACTTGCGAAAGAGCGGCCCGTCGGGAACGCTGCACGTGAGAGGCAGCACCATCTCTTGGAACGCAATCGTGCCGCCAGGACGAACAAGGCCGGACAACCGCCGGAGCGTGGCGGCGGGATCGGGCAGATACGCCAGAATGAGCCTCCCGATAAGGGCGTCGAATTGTTGGTCAGGCGAAAACGCTTCGAGCTCCGACGCCGCGAAACGCGCGTGATCCATTCCGGCTGCCGCGGCCCGTTGCCGTGCGAGCGCGACGGCTTGCTCGGAGCGATCGACTCCGAGGACCGTACCCGAAGAGGAGACCATTTCGGCCACAAGCAGCGAAACGTCGCCGACGCCACAACCGATGTCGAGCACCCGCATTCCCGGAGCGATGCCAGCGCGGCGCAAGACATCCGCGGTGAAATCGCGGAGGTACTCGCCCTGGAATTTCAGGCGCCGGAATTCCGCTTCGGAGTAACCGAGTGCGTAGGAGTCTGCGCCGGTCGAGGTGACAATGCGGACATCGAGGCCTTCGCCATTCACCATGCTGCTCATGTTATCTCTCCTCGCTACAATTTCGAAACCGCGACCGACTCCTTGATCCGCACGACCATTGTGTACGGGCCGCAGAGGTATGCGCATTGCACCCGGGAGAATCCGGCATCCTGCATAAGACCGTAGCAGACCGTCGAAAAAGGCTGCCGTTCACAGTTGCAGGTGCACGCTCGCCGCGTTTTTCGCTTGGCTCGCGTCGCGCTTGAGCATTGCACAATTGTGCCAGCCGGCAGGCGTTGACCGGCAGCAGCAGCGCATGAAGAAGCAGCACGGGCGCGAGGTTTTCGAGATAGGCATATGCGATGAACGCCAAATTACTGGCGAGCGCCACCCAACGCAGTGCAGTCATGGAACGCATGCAGAATGTCGCAAGCACGAGCGCGGCGGCGACAAAGCCGATTCCGTCGATGACCGACAGGTCCCTCATCCGGCTTTCCTTTCGGTTGCGCTGGACTCTGCAAGATGCACGCAGCGGGCTCACACTCTTCGCCGCATCGCTCCCCGTCTCGCTGGCAACTGCCTTGTACTGACTATGTTAGATCTGTGAGTCGCTTGCTGCCCATGCTTCGAGACGCTCGCGTCGCTCGCTCCTCAGCATGAGGTTGTTGTGTTTCAACGAGTTAGACCTCATCCTGAGGAGGTCACGAAGTGGCCGTCTCGAAGCGACAATTGAGTAGGACTGGTGCGGCCCGGCTAACAGATGCGTGCATCGCCGCAGAGCTCAGTCAGTCACGCGTGCGTTCCGCTCGGAAATCGAAAACCATTCCAAATAATCGGACGCTTGCTCCGTTACGAGCCACCTTGGTTGCGAAGAAACCTCCTGGAACCTTGAACCGTTCGCATCGATCGAGCGACAAAATCTGATGCAGGTTCGTTTGGCCAGCCTACGCGCAGATAATGCACAGCAAGGCGGAAGCTCGACCATGAGGGGTTCGAGCGGCGTCGCAGGCGTCGCCGATGGCGACTGCGCGATCATTCGGTTCTCGACGACGGACTATCCGCCGCACCAGCGTCTTGATGCGTGTCGTGAGATCTACGGCCGAACGCTATCCAGGCGGGACATCGAGCCGCTCTCGACCGAGCAGTTTCATACCGAAGCTACCATCCGGCGCATGCCAGGCCTGGGGCTTGTGAGGGCCCGCCGTTCCGCCGCGATCTATCGCCTCCGACGGGAATTCATCGACAACGACGATGTCGTCATTACCGTTGGATTGACTTCCGGCTACGAGGCGCACCAGCTCGGCCGTCTGCTGAATCTGAGCCGTGGCGAGGCGAGCGTCTTGACCGCGTCGGAGCCCGCCTTCCTGAAGGTACCAACGTACGGCGCATACATTAACGTGCGGGCACCGCTGCGCGCAATATCACCGCTCGTTGCCGGCCTGGACACTGCGTATGGTCGGCCGATTCCCGCCGACAATGCAGCGCTGCGGCTTCTGGTCCAATACGTCGGCATCCTCGAAGACACTGAAGCTCTTATCGCGCCGGACCTGCGACGGCAGGTTATAACGCATATCCATGACCTCATGGCGCTCGCCATCGGTGCAACTCAGGATGCTACCGAAATCGCTAGGGGTCGAGGGGTGCCAGCGGCGCGGTTGCGTCTCATCAAGGAAGATATCGCGGCTCAACTGGACCGCGCCGACCTGTCGGTGGCGACAATTGCCGCACGGCATCGGATCAAGCCACGGTGGATTCAGAGGCTGTTCGAACGCGAGGGCATGACGTTTACCGAGTACGTGCTCGCTCAACGACTCGCCCGCGCCCACAGGCTGCTGACCGATCCGCGCTATGCCAACCAAAAGATCAGCACCATTGCGTTCAATGTCGGGTTCGGAGATCTGTCGTATTTTAACCGCGCGTTTCGCCGGCGCTATGGCGCGGCACCCTCGGAATTGCGTGCCGCGGCAAGGTGTGGCGATTAACTAGAGCATGATCCGGAAAAAGCCTGCCCCGCACTTGATGCGGGGTGGGTACCGGTTTTCCCTCGGGACAAACGCGAAGCGTTTGCCCGGAGATCATGCTCACACCTCAATTCGACGCAAGGCAACGCCCCCGGGCAAGCGATCCGCTCAAGATGGGTTGAGCCTTGGACCTAAGTCATTCGCAGAAATGGATTTTTCCAATGATCTGCCGACGGAAGCGGGCATTGAGCTGCCGGGGGTCGTGTGATGCTGGCTCATAGCAGCGACGGGCCCGGCGGCGGGGTGCTGGCCCTGTCCGGCCAAGTCTGGTAATCGAGCCCACGCACGCGCTCGTAGCTCAGCTGGATAGAGCATCGGACTTCGAATCCGAGGGTCGGGAGTTCGAATCTCTCCGAGCGCGCCAAGTAAAATCAATAGCTTAGGTCGACTTTCATCGCCCAAATGCTTCCCAGAAAATCGAATTGGGAAGGTCATGGGAAGCCGTAAAAAATATTTTTGAAGCTGGAGGAAAAATGGCCGTCGAGGATCTTGAGCAATTCAAGGAATGGGATGAGGCGGCGAGCAAATTCGCTCTTCGCCAAATGATATTCGATCAGGTGAAGAAGGATCTCCCCAGAACCCACATCCTGTACCGGCACGCGAAGAGTGAGCTCGAAAAAGCTGAAACACACTTAGCTGATATCGAATCAAAGTGGTGAAGAGCGAGCCCGAAGCGATCGGCAGCCTATAGCCTCTGGACCACTCCAGGAAGCCCCGCCGGTGAGTCCGGATCATGGCGAGCTTAAACTACTTCCAGTTTGGTCAGGGCCGCCCGTGAAAGCCTTAGGTGTCGTCGACTACAGGCAATGCTTTACGCCGATCTTTTTAACGATAGCATCGCGAACCTGGTGAAATCGCTGGTGAAGCATCGCGGTCGCGTGTTCCGGCGTATAACCTTCAGAAACTTTAGCCGCGAAGAATTCTTCAGCAGCGCGTTGAAGATCTTCGTCTCTCTTTCTTTCGTTGTCCGTCATTTACTCCCTCCAAGATGGCCGGGCGATGTCCTCGGCGGTTAAACGATAATGGCCAAAATACACATCGCGGCATAGGAATGCGAGCTTGGATCACCCATCCGTTCATAAACGCGACATAGGAATTTGATTGCCGCGCGTCATCCACGCGAGGCGGCCCGGGTGCATCTTGCGTTACGCGGCAATTCCCAGCTTGCAGCCGTCCGCCAGAACTATTTTCGGATCTACCTCAACTACATGTACTTCAATGTCGGCCGTATCCTATATTTGCAGACCGACAACATATTTCCTTACATTGTACTCGCACCGACTATCGTGGCCGGCAAGATCACGCTTGGTCCGATGAACCAGATTCTCAATGCTTTCGCCCAGGTTCGATCGTCGTTCCAATACCTTGTGAACTCGTGGTCCTCGATTGTAGAACTGATTTCGATCTATAAACGCCTCAGAGCCTTTGAAAGCCGCATCGACGGCGAGCCGGAGATATTGGTCGCAGCATTCTGTCGTCATTCATCGGCCACGTCATCTTGACCACATTCATAACGCCATCGGTATGCAAGTCGCGGTCAACTTTGCCGGGATCGGCCTCATGATCGCAACAGCGAGCCTTATGCCCGCAGACGCCAGGGCCGCTAATTGCCCAATAGGCGACATTCGCCAACTACATGAAACGGCAAGATCGAGCGCGGCGGCATCACCCTCATTGAACGGTCATGGATTCGATTTTCTGAATGGCTTCCACGCAACCGGCTGATGCTGTCGATTTATTCGACAGCAGACACGCGGCGATACGACCTTGGCCTGGTAATGTCTTTCCGCACACGCCACTTATCTCGGCTTTGCAAGCAATCACTGCATCTTTCAGGGCATCGGCCGTGGTTTGCACGCTCGTTGCGGCTTCCCCCAGTTCGAACGCGCACTTGGTGCTTATCTTGTCCTCGTGGGCTTGCATGCAATAGATCATACGGCCTTCACCCGGCGTTACCGTTCTGCAGTACTTCTTTATGTCCTTGGCACAGGCGCTCTCAAGCTTGGCGACCTTGGCCGTCAGCTTCTCCAGAACCGTCTTTCCGAGATCTGTCTGCGCGGAAACGGAACCAACGGACAAAATGGCTAGCAACGGCAACAATCCAAGCTTGGCCAGTAGTTTCACTGTGATTTTCATCGAACGTCCTCTGATGACTGGCTCCGGACCGGGCAGCTTTGTCGAAGTCGCCGCGGGTCGCGATGCAGGCTGAGGGAGGTTTTTTGCGGTATCCTCATTGGGCCAAGGAAAGCGTGAGACTTGAAACTCCAAGAGACAGGTTGATCCCAACCGACCCCTCGACAGAAAGTGGCTGCAGAGCGATCGAACGTCCTGTTCCACCGAACAGGAGGTTCGCACCAACGCCGACGCCGACTCCAATTGCGCCACTCGCACCCACGTAAGTGCCGGCAAGCGCTCCGCGTCTCGGACCTGCAGTAGGTGCAAATACTCCCCACGCCATGACCCCACCTGCCGTGATTCCCACATCGAGACCAATTGTACCCATAACACCAACATATGCCTCCGGCGGATTGGGGCCATTGGGAGTGAACCGACAGGCCATTCGCTGGCGCGACCCAAAGATCAAGCCGATGGAAGGCGCCATCTTGCAAGTAAGAGTGCCGACACTTGTTCCCGGCGGCGGCTGGGCAACTGCTGGGGAGACGAACATCGCCGCGAGCGCGACAAGCACAGGCGCAATCAGATGTTTGAACATGACTAAACTTCCCGCTTTTCTGGAATTATTAGCTGCGGATGTCAGAACTTATAGCCGATGCGCGCCGTAACTTGATTGTTGCTCAGCTCTTGCTTGAATCCGACGAGCCCGAGACCCAAGATGGGTATCGGATACACAAAGGACTTGGCCTCATACTGCGAGTAGCGGTATTCGACCCCTGCAAACCAGTTATTCGTGAAGGCGTAGTCGAGACCAGCTCCAACCGTCCAACCCACGCGCGTGTCATCGCCGCCGATTGAGATCCCCGTAAAGGGAATCGACGTCTCGTTCGAGACGAACGCGGCGCCACCGGCCACATAGAGCAGAGCACGATCGGCAGCGTAGCCGAGCCGCCCGCGGATCGTGCCGCCCCACTTGCTGTGCGCCGTGAGAAAATCACCGGTAACCGCGGTGTACCGTATCTCGCCAGCCGTCCAGCCCTGGAAGTCAGCTTCGACGCCGACCACCAGCTGGCCCACCTGGTAATTATAGCCAGCCATAATGCCGTAGGTCAGGCCATTCTTGTCAGAGCCGGACGTGACAATGAAAGGCGCTCCCAGCAGCAAGGCGCCGGTGGTGTACTTGGGGTCCGTTTGAATCCAGCCCAGCTCACCCCCAAGATAGAAGCCTGTCCACGAAAACGCAGGCACATGGGCGACCGGAGCAACTGCCTCCATTCGCGGCGGAAGATCGGCGGCCAAAGCTGCCAGGCCGAAGCAGCACTGAGCTGTCGCAAGTAGCAGGACGCACGCAAAACGACCCATAATGCCTCGCAATCTAGAGAGATGACATTTCGCTAATGCCAGACTTGGCGGTCCCCACGCGATCGTGCGAGGCGCTGCGGCGACACCGGTGGGTTTGGGAACGCCGACCAAGCGTTTCCGAAGGACTTTCACCAAACATTTTCCGGTACTCAACGGAAAAGCGCCCAAGCTCAACGAAACCAAATGAGGTCGCGATTTCGGTGACGGTCACGCAACGACCATGGGCCGACGACAGCACCAGCCTTGCTCCCGATAATCTCAACATTCTTAGGCGTCGACAGGGCGGTAGGCCCCGGATCTTCTGAAAGGCTTTGCGCAGGGTTCGCTCGCTGACGGCCAGCGCTCGACAGAGTGTTTGAATATCGAGCGGGGTTTGAAAGTTGGCCAGGGCTAATCCCTCTGCCTGCTCGACCAGTTCGTGGTTTAGCTTACCCACCCGCTTGCCAGGCGTGAGGACCACGGATGGACTGCCGTTACAATTGAACATTTGCAGCAGCCCCAATTGCGAACGCGCCATTAACGGCTCACAGCGGAAACACTGCGTTGACAAATGTCAGATTGATATTGGCCTTTGGGGCAACACGGGCACTGGATTGGAATGACCCGCTCGCCGACGCGCCTGCTGCGAAGGCTGTTCGGCGAACCAC
>WNFP01004304.1_pt1 | contig 11469 bp, 8 predicted proteins | sample 5400201 | NCBI WGS metagenome assembly WNFP01 (sample SAMN13153355, study PRJNA577476) | soil metagenome | isolation source: 115 cm saprolite under Madrone tree | place: USA:California | collected 2016-06-14
TGCCTGAGATGCACGAAGCGTCGTCGTTGGCGACAGCGCAAGAAGTTGTTGAGTGGAGGGCGCGGGCTAAAGCCCGCGACTACATTGAGGAGATGCGGGCTTCAAATGTAGTCGCGGGCTTCAGCCCGCGTGACACGATCGAAGAGGTGATTCTGCGGCGAGGATCGAGCAGGCAATTCGAGAGGCAGCCGATTACATTGGAGCAGCTTTCGACGATGCTGCGGGCCGCGACACAAGGGATCCCCGCAGACTTCCTTACGCCGCACGGCACACAGCTCAACGATCTTTACCTGATCGTCAACGCAGTCGATGGCCTGCGGCCCGGCGCTTACGTTTACGATCGAGAGGCGGGCGATCTCCACCTCCTCAAAGAAGGCCAGTTCCGCAACGAGGCGCGATACCTCGGCCTCCAGCAGGACCTGCCCGGCGACGCCGCCGCGGATGTTTTCTTTCTGGCCGACCTTGAAGCCATTCTGGCCCGCTTCGGCAATCGTGGTTACCGTGCCGTCCAGCTGGAGTCCGGAATCATTGGCGGAAAACTCTACCTCGCCGCCTACGCCCAACACCTCGGCGCCACGGGCCTTACGTTTTTCGATGACGATGTGGTCAAGTTCTTCTCGCCTCACGCCGGCGGGAAAAGCGCCATATTTCTCGTAGCGCTGGGAAAAGGCCGGAAGGTAAGATAACTGGCTACACTCGTGGAAGATCGAATAGTAAGACATCGCCGTCCTCGCGGCGAAACCTACCGCCTCAACGTCGTCCTGATTCCGATGCTGCGCGGGATAGGATGTCTCATTCTATGTGTCTATGTTCTTGTCTATGACCTTATAATCGCGCCTTCGCCGTGGCAGGAGTCCCTGAATTTCGTTCTGATCGCCGGCGCATACTGCCTGGGCTCGTGGCTGCTTCTCCGGCAGGCCTACGCAAAGTTCAAAAAATCCGACATCGCCCTCTTCTTTCTGGTGACGGATCTTCTGTTATGGCTGTTCGCAATCTATCGAACAGGCGGCGATCGAAGTTTCCTTTTCTTCCTCGGCATCGTCCGCGTTGCCGACCAGGCGTACACGACGTTCAAACGGGTCCTCGTGTTTGCGCACCTCACGGTCATTGCTTACGCGCTGCTGATCTTGTATCTGGTCGTGATCGAAGGCCGTCCCGTCGATCTTCGTTTGGAATTCCTGAAGATGCTGTTTATCTACGGCGCGAATATGTACCTGGCAATCACATCGCGGCCGGCCGATGTCCTGCGGAAGAGGAGCAGGCACGCGGCTCGTGAAGCGCGCCGTCTGAATTGGCAATTGATACGAAACTCAAAGCAGCTGGAGGAAGCTCGTATCCGGGCCGAAGCGGCGAACCAGGCCAAGAGTGAGTTCCTGGCGAACATGAGCCATGAAATCCGCACGCCGATGAATGCCATTCTCGGCATGACCGAGCTGGCGCTGGCGTCGAAGCTCACGCCCGAGCAGCAGCGATACCTCACGACCGTACAATCGTCGGCGAATACGCTCCTGCAGGTCCTCGATGACATTCTCGATTTCTCGAAGATCGAAGCCGGGAAGCTGGATATTCATCCGAGTTCGTTCAATCTTCGTGACACGCTCAATGAAACGCTCGAAATGCTGTCGCCGCGGGCCATCGAAAAGAACATCGAGCTGGCTTGCAAGATATCCAACCGAATGCCGGAACAGCTGGTGGGAGATTCCAACCGGCTGCGGCAGATCCTGCTGAATCTGGTCGGCAATGCGATCAAATTCACGGACGCCGGCGAAGTATTTGTGACGGTGGAGCGCGACGGAGAAGCGTCATCGGAGGCTATACTGACGCATTTCGTCGTGACGGATACGGGCATTGGAATTCCTTCCGATAAGCAGCGCGTGATTTTCGATTCTTTCGTGCAGGCCGATGGTTCCATGACTCGCAGGTACGGAGGAACCGGGCTGGGGCTTGCGATCTGCTCTCAGCTGGTGCAGTTGATGGGTGGACGCATCTGGGTGGACAGCCAGGTCGGCCGCGGCAGTTCTTTCCATTTCACTGCATGTTTCGCCGCGATCCAGGCTCCCGCCGGTGAACAGAAGCCTGCGGAAAAAACGCTCAGGAAAGCGGAGCGGTCACTGCACGTTCTTCTTGCGGAAGATAACGAAGTGAATCAACAGCTCGCTTCCGAGCTTCTTCAAACCCGCGGGCACTCAGTCCGAATCGCGCAGAATGGAGTTGAGGTGCTTGCGGCGCTTGCGGTTGAGCGCTTCGATGCAATTCTTATGGATGTCCAGATGCCGCAAATGGACGGCTTCCAGGCCACCGCGATCATTCGCGAAAAGGAAAAAGCGACCGGCGGCCACATCCCGATTGTCGCAATCACAGGCTACGCGATGAAAGGCGATCGGCAACGCTGCTTCGATGCCGGTATGGACGCTTACCTTTCAAAACCCATAAGATCGCAGGAACTTTTCGAGATTGTCGAACACTGCGCGTCCGTAAACTCCCTACAAAAGACGTATTTGGCACCCCTCTTGCTCGACAACGAGTAGGAGGCAATCAAAATGAAAAGGGCCGCCGGCCTGTTGGTCACCGTGCTCGTCGTACCTGTACTTCTTCAAGCTCAGGTGATCGCTTACGACTATTCCAAGCTTTACGAACGCTCAAAACCGGCAATCGTTCAGGTGACAACGGATGACGGCTCTGGGTCAGGTTTCCTCGTAACTCCGCAGGGTCATATCGCGACGAATTACCACGTGGTTCGGAATTCGAGATATCTGGCCGTGCAATTTCCAGATGGGAGAAAAGTCAAGGCGGCTGTGGCAGCCGTCAATCCTCAATATGACATGGCCGTTCTCAAAGTGAACAGCGAAGTGGTCGATGGAATCCGTCCGCTCGAGGTTCTGCCTGCGGACAAAGAGGATTCGATTCGGGTCGGAGTTCCTGTGGTGGCGATCGGTTCTCCGTTGAATCAAAAATTCCTTATGACGCAGGGAATTCTGTCTAAGGTCGATGAGACGACATTGCTTGGCGATTTTCTGCTGCAGGCGGGCAATTCGGGTGGACCGCTTTTGAATTGCAATGGCCTTGTCATCGGAATCAACACCTTCGGCGAATCCGCCATCGGCGGCGCTATTCGCATCTCCGCGCTGCGAGACTTCCTGGAATCGGATCTGATCAATCAAAGCGCCGAGACGGAGCCGTCGGCGGATCTCCTGAAATCAGTGAGGGCTGAGCGATATCCAGTCACGATCCTCAACCAGAAGATCGAAACCGAACCGTTCGAATGGGATGCTTACAGGCTGAAAGCAGGAGATTTCACCGTCACCGCAGTCACACCGGTCCTGATCGGCAAGCTGTCGGTTCTGCAGCAGAAGGCCAGAGCGATAAATCGCTATGTTCGGCGCGCCAAAAACATCTCGGACGCCTCGTTTCAGGGAGTCGGCGAACCGTATTACGAGTGGCATCGCGCAACGGAGACTTCCCTGGACTATGCCATCACGTTTGACATCCGTCCTGACAGCGGCCCCTTAAAGCAAAGCTCTGCCTCGAAGATAGTGTCGCCTCTACTGCTGTTTGGTAAACACAGCAAGCGCGAAATGGAGTTTAAAGCCGAGTTTTTCGACTTTCGCATTTACCGGGACGGCGAACTGATTGAACCGATCATGCCCGGGCGATCGGTTGTCGAGGGCACCTCCGATCGGAAAAACAGCTATTTTGTGGATCAGGCCTATGCCGGCAGCTATATCTATTCCCCGGACGATTTCATGACAGGTCGCGAATTCCGGATGCAGATCATTGATGCCCGAAAACCACATGAAGTTCACAAAGAACTGATCTTGACGGCGGATTCCAGGCTAATCCGGCAATTGCGGTCCGATTTCACCGTAACCCCGCGGATTTTCCTGACCCAGGCGCCGTGATGAATTGTGTGACAAAGGTGTAACGTTGAAATCGCGGCGTGTTCAGAGTAAGATAGTCCCAGTCATGATCGAAATCTTCATTTCAACATCCCACCCCAGACCGGCCCTGTGAGATCTCTGAGGTAACAATGCCTGTCCGTCTCTTTGTAGGGAATCTTCCCTATGACGCTACCGAAGGCGAGATCAGAGCGCACTTCTCGTCGGTAGGAAATCTCTCGTACGTGTCGATCCCGCTTGATCGCGAGACCGGCAAGAAGCGCGGATTCGCTTTCGTTGAGTTTGCGGATGAGCAGCAGGCCCAGGAAGCCATCCGCCAGTTCAACAACCAGCCATTCAAAGGCCGGCCCCTCGCTGTGAACGAGGCCCGTGCCCGTGATGCCAGTCCTCGACCGCCAGGCGGATTCCGGCCGCCTCCCGGACCTCCTCGGCCCATGGGAGGACCCATGCGCAGTCCCAGCCCAGATTTCGGAGATCCGGGCGCGGCTGAGGCATCTCGAGGCGATCGTCCCCGCAAGAATTTCGGTCCCGACGCCAAGCCGGCCCGGAGCCGTTCGCCCAAATTCAGACCTGAAGGCGGGAAAAAGGCCTTTAAGGAGAGATTCACCGGCCAGATCTTCGGACCCGATGACGAGGAAGATTCCGGTACCGAACCGGAGATCGATAATTTCGCTACCGGCTCCGAAACGGACGAAAAGTAGCTACAGGAAACAAGAAGGATAGCCACATCTAGCGTTGTAGCGGCGGTCTATGACCGCCGACAGTACAGCAACTTGCAGCAGCGTCGGCGGTCACAGACCGCCGCTACAACGGTAGATGTGGCTATCCTTCTTGTTTTTCTCCCTTAGACCGAATCGCCCCTCAGGCTGTCTACACAGTCATGCAAGATGCGATTACCCACCTGCTCAATCGGATCGGCTTCGGTCCGCGGCCAGACGACATTGAGCGGGTTCAGGAAGCCGGGATCCAAAAATACCTCGATCAGCAGCTTCACCCGGAACGAATCCATGACGCAGTAGCCGAGGCGCGGCTTGCCTCGATTCCTTCTCTCACCATGAGGACCCCGCAGCTCCTGGAGAGCTATCCAGCCGTACAGAAACTCGCGCGGCAGTTCAGGATACGGCAGGGCGACGAGAATAAACGTGACGTGCGCCGGCAAGTGCTCGCTTATTACGAAGAGAACGGTCTCAATCTTCCGCAGAGACTTCTCCAGGAACTCGAATCCCAAAAGATCGTTCGAGCCGCCCACAGCGAACGTCAGCTCCAGGAAGTGATGACCGATTTCTGGTTCAACCACTTCAATGTTTTCTGGTCAAAGAATGCGGATCGATGGCTCACCACCGCATACGAAATGAACGCGATTCGTCCCAATGTCCTCGGAAAATTCAAAGACCTGCTGATGGCCACAGCAAAGAGTCCGGCGATGCTCTTTTATCTGGACAACTTCCTTTCGTCCTCCTTGAAAGGCATCAATGAAAACTACGCGCGCGAATTGATGGAGCTGCATACACTCGGTGTCGATGGGGGCTATACGCAGAAGGATGTTCAGGAAGTCGCGCGCGCTTTCACTGGATGGAGCATCGATGGCCCTCAGCGAAACGGCGAGTTCATGTTTCGTCCTCGTATCCATGACGATGGTGAAAAGATTGTGCTCGGTCACAGGATCAATGCCGGCGGAATCAAGGACGGCGAGATGGTTCTGGAGATTCTTGCCCGGCATCCGGGCACCGCGCATTTCATCTCCACAAAGCTCGTGCGGCGTTTTGTCAGCGACAATCCGCCGGAAGCGCTGGTGAAACGCGTGGCGGATGTTTTCAGAAAGACCGATGGGGACATCCGCGAAATGATGCGCACGATAGTCACATCGCCCGAATTCAATTCCGCGGAAGCGCAGGGGGCAAAGACGAAGACTCCATTCGAATTCGCCGTTTCCTCGATCCGGGTGCTTGACGGCTCTACCGACGGCTCGCGCCAACTGGCACAGGCAATCGCGCGCATGGGTCAGCCCCTTTATCAATGTCAACCGCCGACAGGATTCCCCGACCGTGCCGACCACTGGATGAGCAACGGTGCGGTAGTCGAGCGGTTGAACTTCGCAGTGGCTTTGAGCGCAAATCGAATTCCCGGCACGACAGTCAGAATTGACGACTCGATGAAGTCGATCGCGTTGAAGCTGGGATCACCGGAGTTTCAAAAGAGGTAGAACATGGTCGTAACACGTCGCGATTTCCTGAAGTCCAGCGGCCTTGCGTTGGCCGCCTTCGTCGCCGCGCCGAACGTCTGGGCTGGAAAAGAACATCCCATTATCATTGCCATTTTCCAGCGAGGCGCGGCCGATGGACTCTCCATGGTGGTTCCTTTCGGAGACAAACACTACTATTCAGTCCGGCAACAGATCGCGATTCCGGAACCCCTCAGCAGCGGCGGTGAGCGAGCGATCGACCTTGATGGTTTCTTCGGGTTGCATCCGGCGCTCGACTCGGTGAAGCCGATTTACGACCAGGGCCATCTGGCTATCGTCCATGCCGCCGGATCGCCGGACAACACACGATCTCATTTCGACGCGCAGGACTACATGGAATCCGGGACACCTGGCAACAAGGGCGTCGCCGATGGCTGGCTCAACCGATACATACAGGCGGATCTGGAAAGTGATTCCACACCATTTCGCGCCATCGCCATCGGTGCGAATACACCACGGTCCCTGATGGGTACGGCGCCGGCGGTTGCTATGAGCCGCATTGCCGACTTCGGAGTTCACGGCGGAGGGGCTACTCCGGAGATGGAAAATGCCTTTGCGGAAATGTATCGCGATACATTCGATGCCGTGAAATTGCTTCGGCGCGCCAACCCGCAACAGTACGAGCCGGCGCATGGTGCGAATTATCCAAATTCTCCTTACGGGCAGGCGCTCCTCCAGATCGCGCAATTGGTAAAAGCGGACATCGGCCTCGAGGTCGCATTCGCTGATGTTGGCGGCTGGGACACGCACGCGAATCAGGGTTCGTCACGCGGCCAGTTGGCGAATCACCTGAAAGAATTTGGCGATGGCCTCGCCGCACTGTATCGCGATCTCGATGACCGTATGCGCAACATCGTGATCGTGACCATGACGGAGTTCGGAAGAGCCGTCCGGCAAAACGGCTCGGGCGGCACCGATCACGGGCATGCCAGTTGCATGTTCGTCTGCGGTGGTCCCGTGAAGGGAGGAAAGGTCTACGGCCGCTGGCCCGGGCTCGCCCCCGAACAACTCTTTGAAGGCCGCGACCTGGCGCTAACTACCGATTTCCGCGACGTTCTGGCAGAGCTTCTGGTGAAACACATGGGCGCGAAAGATGTGTCGAAAGTGTTTCCACAGTTTAGACCTGGCGGTACTCTGAAGCTGCTTTAATCCGGGCGCGCTGGGTTTCCCGGGTGGCATCCGGTTGCCGATAGTGGTAGCCAGAGGGGTACGCAACTGTAGCGGCGCTCTGGGAGCGCCGGACTTTTCTGGAATCAACGAAATACCGGCGGTCATAGACCACCGCTACAGTTCTTCCGGCCTTCCTCCAGTAGGGAATTCATCTTGCTCACTCCTCCCCGATGGCTCAGATCTTCCATCGCAGCACGAATGCCATCTCGCGTTTAACAATCTTCGGTGGAATCTTCGTGGTTGTGGTTGTAACGGCCGCCTGGGCCGGCATCATTCGCTCGGCCTACGTGACCGGCCAGGGCGCTGTGCGCGAGCAGCCCGTGCCATTCAGCCACCAACATCACGTCGCCGGCATCGGCATCGACTGCCGTTACTGCCACACGACCGTCGAGCAGATTTCCTTTGCCGGAATACCCGCCACGGAAGTGTGTATGAACTGCCACAAGCAGGTTTGGGCGGACAGTCCCACGCTCGAGCCGGTTCGCGCAAGCCTCCGCGAAAACCGGCCGATCCAATGGATACGCGTGAACAACGTGGCAGATTTCGTCTATTTCGATCACAGCATTCATATTCACCAGGGAGTCGGCTGCGAAACCTGTCACGGTAGGGTCGATCAAATGCCGCTGACGTGGCGGGCCGAAGCTCTCCGCATGGAATGGTGTTTGAATTGCCATCGTTCTCCTGAGAATTATCTCCGCCCGCGTGAGGAAGTTTTCACGATGGGTTGGCAGCCTTCAATTCCGCAACAAGAACTGGGGCGGCAACTCGTGAGGCAGTACGGCATTGATCCGCCCGCGAAATTGACCACTTGCTCGATCTGCCACAGGTGAAGTGGAGTGTTCCCCAAATCAGACAATGAGCTGAACAGGCGCGAATTCCTGTCGGTAATGGCGGCGTCGATGGCGATGGCCGGGCTCGCAGGATGCGCGGCAACGCCCCCCGAAAAAATCGTACCTTATGTCCGGGCTCCCGAAGACTTGCTGCCGGGCAAGCCGATGTTCTTCGCCACGAGTATGCCGACGTCCGGCTACGGCATGGGATTGATCGTCGAGAGCCATGAGGGACGGCCGATCAAGATCGAAGGCAACCCGGATCATCCGGCCAGTCTCGGATCAACGGACCCCTTTGCCCAGGCATCGCTGCTCGGCCTCTACGACCCGGATAGAGCGCAAATCGTCAGTCAAAGTGGCCGCATCAGCACCTGGGACGCATTCATAACTGCGCTCGAAGACTCGCTGTCCGGCTTTGAGTCAAATCGGGGCGACGGGCTGCGCATTCTGACCGAAACCGTCATCTCGCCGACACTAGGCGGCATGCTGCAGCAATTTCTGGCGAAGTATCCCGCAGCAAGATGGCACCAGTACGAACCGGTGAATCACGATAACTCGCGTGGCGGCGCGCAGCTGGCTTTCGGAAAATACGTTGACACACAGTACAGGTTCGAAGACGCGGACCTTATTCTGTCACTCGATTCGGATTTCCTGTCCTGGCAGCCCGGTCACCTCGCCTATGCCCGAAAGTTTGCCCGGCGCCGGAAAATAGCGCCCGGCGAAAGGACGATGAACCGTCTATACGTCGTCGAAAGCTCGTTCACGATCACAGGCGCAATGGCAGACCACCGTTTTCCGGTTCGTTCTTCGGAGATCGCCGGCCTGACAAAAGCCCTGGCCGATCAGAGCCTGTCCGGAGAGCCATCGTGGCTCGGCCAGGTTGTTCAAGAGCTCGCTGAGCATCGCGGCCGCAGCATTGTGATTGCCGGGGAGACTCAGCCACCGGAAGTGCATGCTCTTGCACACCTGATCAACGACCGCCTTGGAAACCTGGGCAAGACCGTCTTCTATACGGATCCCATCGAAACGAACCCGGTGGATCAAACGCGATCTCTCGGCGAACTGGTTCAGGAGATGGCCGCAGGACGCGTGGACACCCTGGCGATTTTGGGCGGAAACCCGGTTTATTCTGCTCCGGCCGATTTCGAATTTGGGCAAAACCTGTCGCGCGTTCCACTCAGGATTCATCAGAGTCTTTACTTCGACGAGACCGCGGAGCAATGTCACTGGCACATCCCCGAAACGCACTATCTCGAAAGCTGGGGGGATGTTCGCGCGTGGGACGGAACAACTTCGATCATTCAGCCGCTCATTGTGCCGCTCTATCAGACTCGAACGCTGTACGAGGTCGTGTCTGCGATGCTCGGCAACCCGAGCCAGTCAAACTATGAGATCGTTCGAACCAACTGGCAGAAGCGTCAGCCTGGCCAGGACTTCGAGTCCTTCTGGGCCGAGGCCGTGCGCCGCGGTACTGTTCCGGAGTCGCAGGAAAAGCCGCTGTCGATCAAACCGCGAACCCAGATACTTCCGCTCGGGGAGACAGTGCAATCCGGCGAGGGGCTCGAAATTCTGTTTCGGCCGGATCCCACCATCTTTGATGGGCGCTGGGCAAACAATGCCTGGCTTCAGGAACTGCCAAAGCCGATCACCAAGCTTACCTGGGACAGCGCTGCACTGATGAGTGCGGCCACTGCAGAGCGCCTTGGCGCGCACGATTCGGATGTGATTGAAATCAAGAGTCAGAACCGGAGCCTCAAAGCGGCGGTATTCGTTGTCCCAGGACATGCCGATCGATCGATAACGCTGACTCTCGGCTATGGCCGCTACCGGTCGGGCCGCGTCGGGGACGGGCACGGCTACAATGCATATACGCTCCGTACGTCGTCCGCTCCATGGATCGCCCCCAACGCCGAAGTGCGCAAGACCGGCGAACGGTACGAGCTCGTCACAACACAGCAACATCACGAGCTGAATCAGCGTCACATCGTCCGCCACGCGACGGAGGACGAATATGCGCGCAGTCCCGCGTTCGCGCAAGAAGAAGAGCGGGAGCCGAAACCGGAAGAATCGTTGTATTCCCCGCACGAAAACATCGTTTACGCCTGTGGTATGGCAATCGATTTGAGCGCCTGCATCGGATGCAATGCCTGTGTCGTGGCGTGCCAGGCGGAGAACAATGTGCCTGTCGTTGGCAAGGGCCAGGTTGCGAACGGCCGCGAAATGCACTGGCTGCGCATCGATACGTACTTCCAGCAGGGGCCCTCGAGTCTTGACGTCTATTTCGAGCCCATGCTGTGCCAACACTGCGAGAACGCTCCCTGCGAACTCGTGTGCCCGGTCGAAGCAACTTCTCACAGCGCCGAAGGTCTGAATGAGATGACCTACAACCGCTGTGTCGGCACACGCTACTGCTCCAACAACTGCCCCTACAAAGTGCGGCGCTTTAATTTTTTCCCCTATACGGAGTGGAATGTTCCGCAGTTCAAGCTTCTTTACAACCCGAATGTCACGGTCCGCAGCCGCGGCGTGATGGAAAAGTGCACCTATTGCGTTCAGCGGATCAACAGGGCGCGCATAGAGGCCAAAAAGGAAGACAGGAAGGTTCGCGATGGTGAAATTGTCACTGCCTGCCAGGCAGCATGTCCGGCGGAAGCGATTGTCTTCGGCAATTTGAAGGATCCCGCGTCATTAGTATCCAAACGCAAGGCCGAGCCTCGTAATTACGGCGTGCTGGCGGAACTGAACACTCGTCCACGCACCACCTATCTTGCGAAATTGACAAATCCAAATCCGGGTCTCGAGGAGAAGAAATGATGCATCGAGACCAGGTGTGTTTATGGGAACCATAAATAACCTTGCCCATATGTCTTGCCATGCGTGAAGAAACGCCCGAAACCGTATACACGCCGCCGATCATCGGCCCCGGTCACAATTACCGGACGCTGACGGAAAAGATCAGTGGAATCGTGCTCGACCGCAAGACGCCGATTGAGTGGTTCCTGCTGTTCGGTGTGGGTTTCGTAGGATCGGTGACGCTGCTGTTTGCGTTGATTTACCTGTTGGCTCGAGGTGTCGGAATCTGGGGTATCAACATTCCGGTTGGATGGGGATTCGACATCGTCAATTTCGTCTGGTGGATCGGTATCGGCCATGCCGGGACGCTGATCTCGGCAATTCTGCTCTTGCTGCACCAGGCGTGGCGCCAATCCATCAATCGCTTCGCTGAGGCGATGACGCTCTTCGCTGTGACTTGCGCCGGTATCTTTCCCATGTTTCATATGGGCAGGCCATGGTTCTTCTACTGGCTGCTGCCTTACCCGAACACGATGGG
>WNFP01023821.1_pt1 | contig 11458 bp, 6 predicted proteins | sample 5400201 | NCBI WGS metagenome assembly WNFP01 (sample SAMN13153355, study PRJNA577476) | soil metagenome | isolation source: 115 cm saprolite under Madrone tree | place: USA:California | collected 2016-06-14
ACACGTAGCTGACCGCCAGCCGATGCGTCCGGTCAAAGTCAGAAAGTCCGCGGGAGCCGTTCAGATTGAGCTGGTTATTGAATAACGTGTTGAACGCCGTATTGTAGCTGGAGGTCGCGTCCGTCGAGCGGGAAAACGTGTATGCCGCCTGAATATACCCAGCGCCCCAACGCCGCGAGAGAGTGGCCTGGATGGAATTGTAATGGCCGTAGGCGTCGTCGGAAAATTGCTCGAAAGCGCCATAGCCGTTCACGCCGAGAGCGCGCGTGCGAACGATGGCGTTCGCGATGGTGTTCGTGGTGATCACGAATTGGCCACCGGTCGCACTGGGAATGGTCAGCGGGTTCTGCGGGCTGACGAGAAAGGACTGCAGCGCGTCATGCACTTCGCGAAGGTGAACCGAATGGCTCCCCACGTACCCGACTTCCAGAACCCAATAGATTGACTCCGTTGTTGTTGAATTGGGGAGTTTGTGATGTGTCGGTGGTTGAAGTAGTCGTTCCGTTGATGAAGAACTCCCTCACTTGCGAAAGCGCTGGAACAAAAGCCGGCGAAATCACGCCGGCAGGCGGCAAAGCATTGGGATTCGGGTTCAGTAGGGTCTGACAATTCGCTGGCTGTAGATTGCCCGGCTGGAAAAACGTGGCCAAACACCCCCCGGGCCCTCCAAAACTCACCACATCAAGCAGCGGCGACTGGAAAGAAAGGTTATCGACCGCGCCCACGTCTTGCTGGACGTAATAGATGCCGAACCCCGCGCGAACGGTGGTTGTATGGTGGCCAAAGACGTCATAAGCAAGCCCAATTCGAGGCCCCCAGCCTCGGGCATAAGAATTATTGAGCGTGGTGGAACTGGCAGTGCCCTGCAATCCTGGGACGTTAAATTTATTGACACATTTGGGGTAAATGTAAGGATATTTGCTCTGCGCGATGAGCGCGGGATCGAAGTTGCCGATGTGGCAGGCGTCGTCATACCAAGCGCCGAATTCTTCGAGCCTAAGGCCAACATTGAGGGTGAGATTTTGCGTCGCCTTCCAATCATCCTGCGCGAAGGCGGATATGTTGTTGTGGTGATAATCGTGATTGAAGGCGCCGCTTTGGCCAAAGACAAATTGCGGAGCGCCCTGCAAGAAATTTTGAAAGTCGGTGAAAGCGGGAGTTCCTGTTGATGGGACCGCCGCAGTGTTGGAGAAAAAAATCTGGTCGTTGAAAATCTGCGGAAATAACTTGTGTAGGTTGATGCGATCCCATTCTCCCCCAAAGCGGAGCTCGTGTCTGCCCCGCACCCAGCTAAAAACGTCGCCGTAGGTAAAGTTATTCTGGACCTGGGAGTTGTCGCCAGGACTGGGGCCAATCTGAAATCCGGAACTGTTGAACGTGAACTTGTAAATAGAATTCGTCACCGAATCCGTCGGGCTGGTGATGCCCAGATCGCTTCTCTTAATGGGAGGTACGTTCGTGTACGAATTATTGATGCGATTATAGCCAAACGTGAATTGATTGACCTTCTCGCCGGAGAAGATGTGCGTCCACGTGCCACTGAGGAAGCGCGTGTTCACCGGAATGTCCAAAGGGAAATTCAGGTCCGTGGCACTGGGCGGCGCCCCGTAGGTCGACGTCAGACCGCCTCCTCCGAATGGCTTGAAAGCGTCGGAGTTGCTGAAGAAAAAACGCACGGCGAACTTCTCTCTGCCGTCGTGGAATTTGCGGTCCCAGTTGGTAGTGAACTGATTATCACTGAAGCGCCCCGGATTGCTGCAATTGAAGTTGCCGCTGGGAACCGACGGGATCAGAAAACCGTTGGCGCCCGGGCAAAACTGGTTTCCTTTGGCGTTCAGGAGCTTGCTGACTACGGGATCGATTTTCGCGTTGGGATTACCCGGGAAGAAAGTAGCTAGAAGCGAGGCGTCAGACCGATTTGTAGGAATGGCCGGTATTACCGTACCGATCAAAGTACCTAAGTCTGCCCCGCTGCGCTGCCGGGCTCCCTGGTAATTGCCGAAGATGTAGCCGAATTTGCCCTGAGAAGCCAGCGGACCACCTATGCTGCCGCCAAAAATATTTTGCTTCAGCGAGGGGCGTGGCAATCCGGCGCGGTTCAGGAAGAAAGGGTTGGCGTTGAGCACGTCGTTGCGGAAAAACTCAAATGCATCGCCATGCCATTCATTCGTTCCCGTTCTCAGGACGGCATTGACCATGCCTCCCCCATTGCGTCCCTGACTAGCATCGTACAAGCTCGTTTGGACCTTGAATTCCTGGATGACGTCCGGGCTCGGAAGCGGCGTATTCGTCAGCTCCCCGACGTTGTTGTCTGTGGCGCTGATCCCCTCGATGAGATAGTTGTTGTTGTCGCCTCGCTGGCCGTTGACATTGATGCGCACCGTGCCCCGTCCGAGTTGTTCCGAATTATTGAGCGTGCTGGAGGCGCCACTCGACAGTGTCAAAAGTTGCTGAAAGTTCCGTGTCGCCAGCGGCAGACCGCCAATGACCTGTTGCTCGATGGTTTGCCCGGTCGTGGCGTTCTCCGTGTTTACACTGACCACCTGCGCGGACACTTCCACTTTTTCAGTCACGCTGCTGGGCCGCAAAACGACGTTGATGGTCGTCGTCTCGGTCACGCGAACTACTATGGCCGTGACGCGAGTCTCGCCGAAACCTGGAGCATTCACCACGACCGTATAGTTGCCTGGAGGCAACAATGTTACCGTGAAGCCGCCATTCGCGCCGGCCGCCAGGTCCCGCACCTGCTGACCTGTGCCGGCGTCAATAATCTTTATGGCCGCACCCGGAACAAACCCTCCGCTGCGGTCCAGCACCGTCGCCGTGATCGCCCCTGTCGCCCCGCCCTGGGCCCGCGCGGCATTCGGCAAAATTGCGCTGAAAAGTGAAAGGGCTATGGCACGGGCGTCATGTCACGCAAAGACCCATTTCCCTGTTTGGCAGAATGCGTTGTCTTGTCGCGAGATCAAGAACCCGTAATAGTTTGCAAACCCCCGTTCACCCGTTTCGCCCGAATAGCCCAACTTCGCTTTTCCTGAAACCCATCGTAAAGTCTGAGACATCACCTTTCGAATGTCCGCCCTGATATATCACAATCTTGCGCCTGTCAACATGATTTGAATTATTTGGACTATTGCTTTTTTTGATGAATCCCAGGGAGGAATTTCTTTTCTCCTCCGCTATCCTCCGTGAATCTATTCGACTGGTAACTCTGCGACCGCTTGGCCGTCTTTGCGCGGGTCTGACGCTCCGTAGTTCACGCCCAGAGGTCATCGCGTGACTTTTGCGAAAATCGGTTTTCCATCATCACATCGCAACCCGCGAACGTATGCTTCACAAATCGCGGCGCCTCCAGCGCTGCCTGAATATTCATCTTGAAGTCGGCGACGTTCGCCACGAACTGCGCGTGCGCCTGAGACTGGTTCCAGCCGCCCATAATCCCAAATGCCATCCGCACATCGCCCTTCTGCGCAAACGCGGGAATGATCGTATGCAGCGGCCGTTTGCGGCCCGCCAGCGCATTCGGTGAAGCCGCGTCGAGACTGAACAACGCGCCGCGGTTGTGCAGTACGAAACCCGTTCCCGCAGCGACAATCCCTGATCCAAAGGCGTCGTAGTTGCTCTGAATGAGCGAAACCATGTTGCCTTCGCGATCCACCGCGCTCAAGTACGTCGTGTCGCTGCCGGCGGGCAATTCTCCTGCGTGCACGTCGCAGTTCGCGTGGTCCGGATCGATCAGTTTCGCTCTCTGGCTGGCCCACTCTTTCGAAAGCAATTGCGCCACCGGCAATTTTTGTTTTCGCGGATCGCCGACGTAACGCGCCAAATCCGCGTACGCCAGCTTCTTCGCTTCGATCATGGCGTGCAGCGCTTTCGTCGAGCCGAAGCCCCAATCCTTCTGCCCCAGCGGAAACGTCTCCATGATGTTCAGCATTTCGAGCGCGGCGAGCCCTTGCACATTCGGCGGCAGCTCGTACACCGTCCAATCGCGATACGTCGTGGAAATAGGTTCCACCCACTCGCTCGAATACTCCGCCAGGTCCTCCGCCGTCATCGTCCCGCCATGGCGCTTCAAGCTGTCGACAATCCTGTTCGCGATCTCGCCTTTGTAAAACGCCTCGCGCCCATGCTCCGCGATCTGCCGCAAGGACGCGGCCAAGTCGGGATTTCGAAACACTTCTCCCATCCGCGGCGCCCGATCCGAAATCAGATACGTCGTCGCCGCGGCCTCGTCGCCTCGCAAGCGATCCACTTCTGAGGCCCAATAAGCCGCCACGAGTTCCGTCACCGGATGTCCGTCCTGCGCCGTCCGAATCGCCGCCGCCAGGTCTTCCGCCAGCTTCTTTCGCCCAAATTTGTCCGCCAGCTTTTGCCATCCATCCACCGCGCCCGGCACTGTAATTGCGTTCACTCCCTGTTGCGGCATTTCCCGCAATCCCTGCTTGTGCAAATACTCGATGGTCAGCCCTTTCGGTGCCCATCCGCTCGCGTTCAATCCGTATAGTTTGTTGGCCTTCGCATCGTACACAATCGCGAAGAGGTCGCCGCCGATCCCATTCATCATCGGCGAAACCACGCCCATCATGGCGTTCGTCGCGATCGCCGCATCCACGGCGTTGCCGCCGCGTTCGAGTATGCGCACTCCCGCCTGCGCTGCCAGCGGCGATTCCGCCGCCACGATGCCGTTCCGCGAAATCACCATCGACCGCGCCTGCCCGCGGTCCTGCGCATCTGCTGCCGAAGGTCCAATCATCCAGCTCATAATGGCAAGAGGCAGTAGAATGCGCGGTCTCTTCGAGATTCGCATGGTCGTCTTCCACTCCTTGGTTGCAACTCTTCCGTCCAGTCGTTCAATCTTTTCATCCGTCGCAAAATTGTTTTTCCTTTCGCACTCTACTCCGCCCTCCGGCCTCCCGCAAGCGAACTTGGCGCCGGCGAGAGAAGGACACAATGTCCCCCGGGAACGTTTGGCAATTCCTGCCGGACACCCTAGAATTCTGAAGACGCCCGCGTCCCGGAGATGCCCGCATTGTCCAAGGAACGCACATCTGCCGCTCATACCGCCTCGCTCGGCGCGAAACGGGACGCGCAGTTAGACGCCCAAATCGACGCACTCCTTGCCGGACGTCACGCCGATCCCTTTGCCCTCCTTGGGCCGCATCCCGTCTCTGGCGGATGGGCCGTCCGTGTTTTTCTTCCGTCGGCCGCCGAAGCCTCTATTTCTCTGAAGGGCGCGGCAAAGGTCGCGGACGCCGTCAAGCTCCGCCCCGAAGGCTTCTTCGAAGCTACCTGGCCTCCCAGCCAAGCTACCGCTCCCGCGCCCGCCAGCTACAAAATCCAGGGCCGCACCCATCAAGGCGAACCCTTCGAAATCTACGACCCCTATGCCTTCCCCTATCTCCTCACCGAATTCGATCTTCACCTCATGGGCGAAGGCCGCCACTCCGACGCCTATGAAAAACTCGGCGCCCACGTAAAAACTCTTGCAGGCGTCGCAGGCGTGCACTTTGCCGTTTGGGCTCCCAGCGCAAAACGCGTCAGCGTGGTCGGCGATTTCAATCACTGGGATGGCCGTGTGCATCCCATGCGCTCCCGCGGCTCCTCCGGCATTTGGGAAATCTTCCTGCCTGAGCTCGCCGAGGGCGCCATCTACAAATACGAAATCATCGGCCCCCACGGCGAGGTGCTCCCGCTCAAGGCCGATCCCTACGGCTTCCGCTCTGAGCTGCGGCCCAATACGGGCTCGGTCGTCGCCAACCTCGACAATTATCAATGGAATGACGCTGAGTGGATCCAGCAACGCTCACAAAAAAATTGGTTCGAATCTCCCGTTTCCATCTACGAAGTTCATCTCGGGTCCTGGCGGCGCAGCCCGGAAAACTCTAACCGCTGGCTCACGTACCGCGAACTCGGCGCCCAACTCATCCCTTACGTCAAAGAACTCGGCTACTCCCACATCGAACTCCTTCCCATCATGGAGCATCCTTATGATGGGTCTTGGGGCTATCAAACTCTCGGTTACTTCGCCGCCACCAGTCGCTACGGCTCTCCCGCCGAATTCATGGAATTTGTCGATCGCTGTCATCAGGCTGGGATCGGTGTCCTCCTGGACTGGACCCCGGCGCATTTCCCTCGCGATGCTCACGGCCTCGCGCAATTCGACGGCACGCACCTCTATGAGCACTCCGATCCCCGCCAGGGGACTCATCCTGACTGGGGCACGCTCGTTTACAACTACGGCCGCAACGAAGTCCAAAATTTTCTCATCTCCAACGCTCTCTTCTGGCTCGACAAGTACCACATCGACGGCCTCCGGGTAGACGCCGTTGCTTCCATGCTCTATCTCGACTATTCCCGCAAGCCCGGCGAATGGATTCCCAACGAATTCGGTGGCCGGGAGAATCTCGCCGCCATAGCTTTCCTTAAGCGCATGAACGAAATCGTCCACGGCAGGTTCCCCGGCGTCCTCACCATTGCCGAAGAATCCACTTCCTGGCCCAGCGTTACCCGCCCCACTTATCTTGGTGGCCTGGGTTTCAGCTTCAAATGGAACATGGGTTGGATGAATGACACGCTGAAATATTTCTCCGCCGATCCCGTCTACCGCAAATACGAGCACAACAAGCTCACGTTCTCGTTTCTCTACGCCTTCAGCGAAAATTTCCTCCTTTCCTTCTCGCACGATGAAGTCGTCCACGGCAAAAATTCGCTGCTTCACAAAATGCCTGGCGATCTCTGGCAGCAATTCGCGAATCTCCGTCTTCTTTTCGGTTATCACTACGCGCACCCCGGAAAGAAACTCCTCTTCATGGGCCAGGAATTCGCCCAGCGCCACGAATGGAGCGAAGCTCGGAGCCTCGATTGGCATCTGCTCCAACACGATTCCCATCGCGGCATCCAGCGCCTGGTCACCGACCTCAACAAACTTTACGCAGCGCAACCCGCCCTGCACCAGGTTGATTTCGACTGGCACGGTTTCGAATGGCTCGACGCCAACGACGCCGACAACAGCGTCCTCTCTTTCCTCCGCCACGGGAAAGACCCTGCAAGTCTGCTCGCGGTGGTTGTGAACGCCACGCCCGTAGTGCGCGAAGGCTACCTTATCGGCGTGCCACAACCCGGCTTTTACGCCGAAATCCTGAATACCGACGCCGGCATTTACGGTGGCTCGAACGTCGGCAATCTCGGTGGGGTCCACGCCGAGAACATCCCCCACATGGCCCACCCGTATTCCATTGCCCTCACCTTGCCACCCCTCGCCACTCTCTTCCTCCGGCACCAGAGCGTCTAGAACTCTTCACCTAAGTGCATCACATCAAGGCACGGCGGAACGTGTCCCGCCTGCCCCGACTTGTCCCGACCCGGTCGGGAGCTTCTCGGGGACTCTTGTCGGGGCCAGGCCAATATGCAGCCAAAGAATCAGGGGCTCTAGAGTCTGTGTGGCAACTTCCGTATTCGTCAGGGCACGACTTCAGTCGTGCCGTAAAGTCAGCAGAATCGATGCGGCTTCAGCCTCTGAGGGCACATTTCAGGGGTTGCCACACAGACTCTCCAGCCCCCGGGGCGCTTGTCGCGGCGCATGCATTCAATCCGAGGGCGTTGTTGAGGCATCCAACTGTCCTTCGCGTGATTCGACACCCCTCATCCAATTTGCGGCCTGTACTTCGTACTAACTATGCTGGAACCTCAACCGCCGCTTCGTCTGCAGGGTGAAACTCCATCCCACCGTCCCAGTGCAACGGTCAGTTTTATATGTCTTAATATCAATCACTTAGCCAAAGAAATGCCCATTTTCGCTTGGCGGACAGCCTAGCCAGTACTACAACCATCGTTCCCCTCGCTACCTGTACGTGCTCGGACCCTCGTCCTACTCAAACGTGGGCCACCTGGCCTACCCCAAATTGGCACCCCTGCTCCATAGCCTCTCGCTATTGCCAATCTTAAACTTGCCTTGCGATTGAGTTCACTGTTCTTCGTCCCCGGAATAAATTTCCGGAGTTCCGCGATCATCATGATTATCGCGGCCATCGCCATTCCCAATCTTCTCTCCTCCCGCATGTCCGCAAATGAATCTTCCGCGGTGGGATCTCTCCGCACGTACACCACGGCGATGCTCGCTTATTCCTTGCAATGCATGAATGTCGGATACCCCAACGACTTGACGGCCCTTGGACCCGGTGCGGGCGACTGTACGGGAATGGGTATTGTGGACGATATCCTCGGCGGTTCCATTACGCCCTCTAAGAGCGGTTATACTTTCACCTACGTGGTCGTGCCTGGTCCTGCCCTCAACGACACCTACACACTGAATGCGGATCCTCAATCGCGTGGCACGACCGGACGGCGCAGCTTTTATACGGACCAGGCCGGCGTGATTTACTACAACCAGTCTGCACCGGCGGCCCCGACCGACCCCGCGCTCCAGTAGGAACACGCCGGCTGGAACGATTCTCGCTGGCCACGTCTTTCTGAAGAGTCGCTCGGCCCTTGCGTCCGGTGCAACAGGTAGTAAGATACAAGCGGACCGGACCTCTGAGAATTCTCGATTGCCTCTCCGTCGCTCTGGGGTCCCAGTCCATAGCGATGGCTGATAGCAAGGTAAAGAAAACGCGGCGTCACCCGCGAGTTAAATCGCCAAAAGGGCTTTTCGTTGCCTGGGAGACTGGCTCCCGGCGTGCCGTCTCGCGATTGGAAACCCTCAGCCTGGGCGGAGTCTTTATCCACACGGCCGAGCCGCCGCCCGTCGGGAGCACGCTCAACATGCTTCTAGATATGCAAAACGGGGATGTGCGCGCTCGCGCCATCGTGCGACGCGTGGCGCCCAGCAAAGGGATGGGGATTGAGTTTATTTCGATGACTCCGGAAGATCGCGCCCGCCTCAACAAGCAGCTTCGGCAGATATTAAGCAGCTGATTGCCAGATTTCGCTTTTCTCCGATGTTTGCCAAGCCCCGCCCAATCCCGGGCCACTCCGCAGGGCTGCTGGGCGCCTTAACTATCTCCTCGACTTGCCCCTTTGAACAGCACCAACCGCGCAATTCCTCAGGTACAATAGAGCCTACTCAGCCCACTCGACAGGCGGAGGTGCGACATGTCTGAAGCCTGGAAACAGTGGGAAGGCCAGGTTGTCGATAGGCGATTCCCGCTTCGGCGAGCTGGATAATGTCGCGCTTCTCTATCTGGTGATGGAGTATGCTGCGGAAAATCTCTCGCAAATTCTTCCTCAACGGCCGCTCACCCCGGAGGAAACTCGCGACGTGTTCGTTCCCGTTCTCGACGCCCTTGCCTGCGTTCATCGTCAGGGTTTTGTGCTCGGTCATCTGAAGCCCGCAAATGTCATGGCCGTGGGGGATAAAATCAAACTCTCGACCGACGGGCTCCTTCGCGCGAGCGAAACTCTTCGCATTCCCAAGCCCGGCGTATATGACCCGCCCGAATCCTCCAGCGGAAGGCTTTCCCCGGCGAGCGACGTGTGGTCTCTTGGCATGACTCTGGTCGAAAGCATGACCCAGCGCGCGCCCGTTTGGGATAGGATGGGGCACGGAGATCCCATCCTCCCGAAGTCGCTCCCGTCACCGTTCTTTGATATTGCGCGCAACTGTCTCCGCCGTGACCCACCGCAACGTTGCACCATCGCTGACATCTCCGCGCGCCTGCGTCCAGCCTCAGCCGTTCCCCTCGCTCCCGCTTCAGCCGCGCCCGCACCTCAGAGCTACTCTGTGCCTCCGCGACCCGCGATAAGGCCGCCGAAAAAAACTGCACCGCGACGCTCCATCTCCCTTCCCAAATTCACTTTTCCCAAATTCACTTTTCCCAAATTCACTTTTCCCAAATTCACTTTTCCCAAATTCACTCTTCCCAATTTCGCTCTTCCCCTCCTCGCGGCTGTTTTGGTAATCGCTGGGATTATTACCGTTCCAAAACTTTTGAGCCGCCGCCCGGAACCTCAAAAAACTTCATCTCTTGCTTCCGAAAGTTCGACTCCTCCGCCGCGAGTTCAGCCGAAGCCTGGGAAAACGCAAGCGTCCCGCCAGTCGGCTCCGTCAATGCCACGTTCCACGCAGCAGTCCGCGCAGAAACCTTTGAAAACCGCCAGTGAAAAACAGCCCGTCAAGAAAGAAGACGCCGCGGCCGTGCCGGAACCTTCCCCTCTCATCCCTCGGCCGGAAGAACAGCCGAAGGCATCTGCGGCGGAAGTTGTTCCCGGTGAAGTTCTCAATGAAATCCTGCCGGACGTCTCCCAAAAAGCCCGCGACACCATTCGGGGCAGAGTCCGCGTCCGCGTGAAAGTTCATGTGGATTCGTCAGGCGATCTGGCGGGCGCGGAGCTCGATTCGCCCGGCCCCAGCAAGTATTTTGCTGGCCTGGCCTTGCAAGCCGCACGCCAGTGGGAGTTTGCCCCGGCGAAGGTGGCCGGCAGCAGCGTTTCGACCGATTGGGTCGTGCGCTTCGAGTTTTCGCCACTCGATACGAAAGTCTTTCCCGTGCAAACCTCGCCCCGCTAGGGAGAGGTCACACAGCCGTTTGCGCCCCGGTCTAGTATTTCGGCGTAACTCCCAAGTTGTAAAACAGGAACGAGTAAATGTCCCCGGGATCCAAAAACAGTTCAGGTGTTCCGTTCAGCCCCTTCTGAATGTAAAGCACGCTCTGATTTTGCAAACCATCGTTCTTGAAAAAAAAGAAATACTCGCCCCGCCGGAACGGCGCGCTGTACCTGGGATAATTGAATAGCTGTTCCAGCCGCTTCATGACTTGGGGGCGGTACGGAATCTTGTCCAAATACGAAAACGTGATCTGATTTTCGGCCTTGACCCACTGCGCGGTCTCCTCCGATCGATCGTCCTCCAGCCAGCGGTAAGGATCGGCGACTTTAGTCCCGTGATAGATATCGACGTCGTCTACTTTACGAGTCTCGGGATAATCCAGGCTCTGCGCGGAAGCAAGCGGCGCCAACAGACCGAAGCCAACTAGGACTGCACCCGCCCAGTTCATTTGGAAAAAAGTTTTTTTCACAGGTCGCGCACGATTTCCGACAAGAACCAGGTTCGGCGCTCCGTATCGTTGATCCAGACCTCAATCAGGCTGGCGGTAGCGACATCGTTGTATTTCTCGCAGACCTCATGCGCGGAACGCAAGGACCGTGTCAGATGCTGGTTGTCGGCAGTAAGCTCTGCCAGCATGTTTTTCGGAGTGACATCTTCTTCGTTGCTGTCTTTCAGACGTTGGTGCCGCGAGATATCGCTGATAGAGCGCAGCGTGGTCCCGCCGATCTTCCGCGCTCGCTCTGCAATATCGTCCGTCATGCCAAAGATTTGCTCGCCGTGCTCATCGAGCAGCAAATGGTAATCGCGAAAGTGTTGCCCGCTCATGTGCCAGTGGAAATTCTTCGTTTTCACATAAAGCGCGAACACGTCCGCGAGCAATGGACGCAGCGCAGTGGAGATCTCGGCGACACCTTC
>WNFP01006832.1_pt1 | contig 11455 bp, 10 predicted proteins | sample 5400201 | NCBI WGS metagenome assembly WNFP01 (sample SAMN13153355, study PRJNA577476) | soil metagenome | isolation source: 115 cm saprolite under Madrone tree | place: USA:California | collected 2016-06-14
CGGGGTTCTCCAGGTGTCCATAAGGAGTGGACCAGGGCGCGCCAAAGGCGCTCTGGTGGAATTGCGCCAGTACTAGCGCCCAGGGCGCGGCGCCCAGGGCCAGCGAAAGCCCGCCGCGCCGGTGAAAGAGGAGCGCGGCCGCGACGAGGATCGCTGCCGCCGGGGCCGCCGGGTACTCCAGCGCGACCGCCAGCGCGGAGAAGAACCCGCACCAGAAGGGGCGGAAGTCCCCCCAGAATGCGCAGAGCAAGGCAGCGCCGAGCGCGAGCGCGGCCATCTGGTGGCCGGCGAACATCTGCCCGTAGGTGAGGGAAAGCGATCCCAGGGATCCGGCCAGCGTACAGACCAGGGCCGCGTTCTGTGGGACGCCCGAATCGAGCATCCACCGGCGCAGCAGGATCCAGAACGCGATGGACGGAAGGATCACGCAAGCCCAGCGCAGCGCGAACACAGCGGGCGTCTTCCGCACCGGTCCGAACAACTTGAGCACCGCGAGCACCGGCGCTCCGATCAGCGACGCTCCCGGGGCCTTCGCCGAGTACAAGCGGCCCGCGCAAGCGGGAGGTCTCGCGCTCGGGTCGTCGCAGGTCAGCGCCTTGTCGTTGACCCAACCCCACTCGGAGTAGACGGGCCCCTGATCGACGAAACGGCCAAAACGCGCCTCCCGCGTTCCGATCGCCCAGGTGCCGTGCTCCGCCAGGGCGCGCGCCGCGTAGACGCGGACCAGCTCGTTGGGATTGTTGATCCGCTCGAAGAAGACGAAGAACCAGCCGTACGCGACCAGCAGCAAGAGAAGGAGTCGGCCTTCGCCGCGGCGCAAGCGCACGTCGCATGCTACCGCACGACGGGCGGGCAAGCGTGCGGTTTGCTCTGGCCCCTGCGGATGACCATGCGCAGGCTTCCGCAGGGGGGGCCGTATGCGCCGGTCCATCGTCGTGCTCGCGGTCCTGGGGACCGCTTGTAGCCAGTACACTGCCAAGGCAACCGTCACCGTCGCCGTCTCGGGTCCGGGCGCGGTGCGCAGCTCCGCGCTGCAGGGAGATTGCCGCGGGACCTGCTGGTTCTCGGTTTCGCGCGAGACACCGGTCCATCTCGAGCCCATCGTGGACGGGCAGGCTTCGTTCGCGGGCTGGAGCGGGGCATGCAACGGGACAGGCGCCTGCGATCTGAAGCCGGACACCGACGCGTCGGTCGCGGCCACCTTCCTGTCCGCGCCGCCGCGGCAGCCCCGGCACCTCCAGGTCTCGATGAACGGATCGGGGAACGTTCGCAGCGATCCGCCCGGGATCGATTGTCCGCGGACCTGCGCCGCCGACTTTCCAGACGGCACTGCAGTCAGCCTGAACGCGACGGGGGCGTCGGGATGGGACTTCACCGGCTTCGGCGGAGCTTACAGCGGGATGTCGTGCGCGGTGACGCTCTCGAGCGACGTGTCGGCGCTGGCGACCTTCCTGCAGCGGCCGCTCACCCTCTCCGTGCAGTTGGTGGGAAGCGGCTCGGTGGTGTCGAACCCCGGGGGAATCGATTGCCCGCGGATCTGCTCGACCGCCTTCTCGTCGGGGACAAATCTGATGTTGACCGCTTCTCCCGAGGCAGGGTTCGCCTTCTCCGGTTTCTCCGGCGCCTGCAACGGGCCGAGCTGTGGGCTGCAATTGTCATCCGACACCCAGGTGTCGGCGGCGTTCAGCGCGATCCCTTCCTTCAACCTGACGGTGGTCACGGGCGGCTCCGGAGCGGGGAAGGTGACCTCGTTGCCCCCCGGAATCGACTGCCCCGGGACGTGCAGCGCGACCTTCCTGCAGCACACCTCCGTGGCGCTGTCCGCTGCTCCCGACGCGCTTTCGAAGTTCAAGGGTTGGAGCGGGAGCTGCCGCGGCGCTTCCTGCACGATCGCGCTCGAGTCGGACACGGCAGTCGCAGCGGAGTTCGGGCAACGGCGTTATGCGGCGATCGACCTGGGGACGCCGCCCGACGGGTGGTTCACGGTGCCCGCCGGGATCAGCCCGCAGGGGACCTTCGTGGCGGGAAGATGGGGCGGACCCAGTCAGGGATTTCTTTGGGATGGGCGCATGCAGGTGATCGGACCGCTCAATTCCACGCCGGCGGCCGTCAACGACTCCGCCGTGGTCGTCGGCGCATACGGCAATGCTTCCGGGTGGCCGCAAGCCTATCGCTGGGCAGCCGGACTGGCCACCGACCTGGCGACGTTGGGCGGCCAGGCGAGCGGGGCGAATGCCGTCAATCGCGACGGTGTCGCCGTCGGCTGGGCCGCCCGTGCCGACGCGACGACACGGGCGGTGTACTGGACTGCAAAGGGGCCGACCGATCTGGGCTCGCTCGGCGGCGCGTGGAACGGGTGCTCCAATGCCCACGGCATCAACTCGGACGGCGTGATCGTCGGCGAGTCATGTGTCGTTCCATACGGGTCCCGACCCGTCCGCTTTCGCGACGTGGGGGTGATCGACGACCTCGGCACGCTGGGCGGTGCTTACGGCCTGGCGAACGCCATCAACGACGCCGGTGTGATCGTCGGGTACTCCAGCCTCGCCACGGGCGCCCTGCACGGATTCGTCTATTCCGACGGAAGGATGATCGATGCGGGCTCGCTTCCGGGGTTGACCCACAGTCAATTGCTCGCGATCAATCGCTCCGGCATCGCGGTCGGGAACGCTCACGACGGCCCTTCCCGGGGTGTCCTCTATGCTGCCGGAAAAATGGTCGATCTGAACTCCTTGGTCGATCAGTCGGCCTTCGTCATCACCAGCGCGAACGGGATCGACGAGGCGGGAAACATCGTCGCGCAAGGCGACAATGCCGGCACGACGCGGGCGCTGCTTCTCCGCCCCCAATGATCAGAGCCCGATCTCCGTCGCAATCGGCTTCAGCGCCTCGATCAAGAACGCCACGTGCTCGACCAGCGGCCGCCCCACCGCCTCGGCGCCGCCGTAGGCGTAGCTCCGGTCGACGCTGCGCGCGAACGCCTTGTCCTTGAGCTTCTTCACCACCGACTCCGGCGGCAGGTCCACGATCTTCTTCGTCGGCCGCACCTTCACGCAAGCGCCGATGAATCCCACCATCTCGTCGCAGGCGTAGATGGCCTTCTTCAGGGGCGTGTCGCGCGGGATCTTCATGTAGTCGGCGTGCGAGGCCACCGCCTCGATGACTTCCTCCGGCCAGCCGCGCTCCCGCATCACCCGCGTCCCGGCGTGCAGGTGCGTCTCTTCGGTGGGATTCTGCTCGTAGTCGAAGTCGTGGAGCAGCCCGACGATGCCCCACTTCTCGATCTCCGCCGGATCGCTCACCCCGAACCAGCGCGCATACGCGCGCATCGCCTCCTCCACGCCGCGCGCGTGCTTCCGCAGCGCGTCGGACTGCGTGAACTCGTGGAGCAGGGCCAGGGCGTCCGCGCGCGTCTTCATCGCTAGTGATGCGTCTGGGGCGACTCGGCGCCGGCGGGAAGAGGGAGCTGGAACGTCCTCCGGCCCACCAGGAGATCGCGGAACGCCTTCGCGTCGAGGGCGCGCGAGAACCAGTACCCCTGGCCGCAGTCCACCCGCAGCGCCTGGAGCTGCTGCGCCTGGGCGGCGTTCTCCACGCCCTCCGCCACCACCTCCAGCTGCAGCGCGCGGGCGAGGCCGACGATGGTGCGCACGATCTCCGCCTGCTTGCCGGATTGCTCCAGCCTGGCCACGAAGCTGCGGTCGATCTTCAGGGTGTCGAAGCGGAAGTTGTGCAGGTAGCTGAGCGACGAATAGCCGGTGCCGAAGTCGTCGAGGACCAGGCCCACCGAGAGCGCCTTGAGCTGGTTGAGCAGCAACGCCGCCGGCCCGGCGTTCTCCATGATCACGCTCTCCGTCACCTCCAGCCGGAGCCGGCGCGCCTCCAGGCCGCTGCGCTGCAGCGCGCCGCGCACGTCCTCCAGGAGCTCCGGCCGGACGAGCTGCTTGGCGGAGAGGTTGACGCTGACCGACACTCCCGGCGCGCGGGAGATCGCGTCGTTCCACGCCTTCGCGTCCATGCAGGCTTGCGAAAGCGCCCAGCGGCCGATCGGCACGATCAGGCCGGTCTCTTCCGCCGTGGGAATGAAGTCGCCGGGCGGGATCTGCCCCCGGGTCGGGTGCTCCCAGAAGATCAGCGCTTCGCAGCCGGTGATCTGCCCGGAGAAGAGCGAGACCACCGGCTGGTAGCGCAGGCGAAGCTCCTCGCGCTCGATGGCCCGCCGCAGGTCCGTATCCAGCCGCAGCAGCGCCTGCGCTCGCGCGCGCATGGAAGGATCGAACACGGCGTGGCGGGCGCGTCCCAGGTCCTTGGCCCGGTACATCGCCGCATCCGCGTCGCGCAGCAGCTCCTCCGGCCGCGAATACTCGCGCGAGCCCACCGCCACGCCGATGGAGGCCGTGGCGAACACTTCGGTGCCGTCCAGATCGTACGGAGTCGAGAGCGCCGTCTGCAGCCGCTCGGCGGCGCGCTGCGGCTCTTCCGGGTCGGTGAAGTCGCCCAGGAGCAGCGCGAACTCGTCGCCGCCCAGCCGCGCCACCGTGTCGCCCGGGCGGGCCATCTCGCGCAGCCTGCGGGCGATCTGCACCAGGAGGACGTCGCCCTGGGTATGGCCCAGGCTCTCGTTCACCGTCTTGAACCGGTCGAGGTCGAGGAACAGGACCGCGAAGCGGTAGTCGGCGCGCCGCTGCTGGAACGCCAGCGCCTGGCCGAGGCGGTCGAGGAAGAGCGATCGGTTGGGCAGGCCGGTGAGCCCGTCGTGGAGCGCGTCGTGCAGCAGCTTCTCCTCGGCTTGCTTGCGGGCGGTGATGTCGGTCTGCGAGCCCGCCAGCCGGTACGCCTTGCCCGCGGCGTCCCGGACCGCGGCGCCCCGCACCAGCATCCAGCGCCAGCTGCCGTCCAGATGGCGCACCCGATGCTCGTTCTCCAGATGCGGAGAGCGGCCGTCGAGGTGCACCTCCAGATCGGCGAAGAGACGTTCCCGGTCGTCGGGGTGGACCCGCTCGAACCACTCGTCGGGGTCGTCGCCCAGCTCCGAGTCCTTGGCCCCGACCTGCTCCTTCCAGCGCGCGGAGAGGAAGATGCGGTTCTCCCGCAGGTCCCAGTCCCAGAGCCCGTCGTTGCTGCCCAGGGCCGCGAGCGCGTACCGCTCCTCGCTCTCGCGCATCGCCTCTTCCGCCCGCCTCCGCTCGGTGATGTCGCGGGCGATCCCCTGCACGCCGACCGGCATCTGCCCGCGGTAGACGAGCCGGCTCTTCAGCTCCAGCGGGACGCGCCGGCCGTCCTTGGCCAGCACCTCCACTTCGAAGGTCTGCATCTCCCCGGAGAGGTTCTTCTCCATCGCGCTCCGGTACTCGGGCGCCACCAGGTCCCAGATCCTCAGCCGCAGCGTCTCTTCGCGGGTGTACCCGGTGACGCGCTCGCAGGCCCGGTTCACCCAGGTGAACCGCCCCTCCAGGTCGTGCGCGTAGATGATGTCGCTGGCGTTCTCCACCAGCTCGCGATAGTTCGCTTCCTCCACCGGCGGGATGGTAGCCACGCGAAGGCGCGCCGGAAAGCAAACGATGGTAGAGACAGCGGGAACGTGAACAACCGCGGCTTCCATGCCAGGGTGCGGATGTTCGGACGGCAGGGAGCCGCGGACGCATGATGGAGTGGCTCAGCTTCAGCCTGCTGTCGCTCTCGGCGATCTTCTTCGTCGTGGACCCGATGGGGGCCATCCCCGTCTTCATCGCCATGACCCGCGGCGATCCGCCGCGCAAGCGCCGCGAGATGGCCAAGCGCGCCAGCGTCGCCACCTTCTTCATCCTCAGCACCTTCGCCGTCGCCGGCACGCTGATCTTCAAGGTGTTCGGCATCACGCTGGGCGCCTTCAAGGTGGCCGGGGGCGTGCTCTTGCTGCTCACCTCCATCGAGATGCTCCGCGCCCAGCAGCAGCGGACCAAGGTCACCCCCGAGGAAACGCAGGAAGGGGCGGAAAAGGAGGACGTGGCCATCTTTCCCCTGGCCATCCCGCTCCTCGCCGGCCCCGGCTCCATCGCCACGGTCACGGCGCTGATGGGGCGCGCCGACCGCAAGCTGTTCGCGGTTCCGGTCATCGCCTCGATCGCCCTCACCTGCGTGGCCAGCTACCTCATGCTGGTGGCCGCTGACCGCATCTCGAAGTTCCTGGGGGTGACGGGGCTGAGCGTCATGAACCGGGTGATCGGATTGATCATCGGCGCGCTGGCGGTGCAGTTCATGTTCGACGGGATTCGGGACACCTTCCCGGGGCTCGCCGGTTGAACCGCGCCCTGGCCGCGTTGCTCTGCTCGGGGTGCGCGCTTCCGGCGGTGAGCGCGGGCACCTTCTTGCCGGCGGGAGACCTCGCGGCCGGCGACGTCCACGCCAGCATCTCCCTGGAGGCCGGCCGGGTGCTGGCGGGCCCGAGCGACATCCACGACCAGCCCGGCACGCCGCGCCAGGCGCAGCAGTACGAGGTGACCACCTGGGTGGCGTCGGACGTCTCGGTGCGGTGGCAGGCCACCCAGCTCCTGACGCTGGAAGGGCAGCTCAAGCTGACCAATCCGGTGACGCCGTTCACTCCGAACCTGGTGGGCGGAGCCTTGGGGGGCAGGGTGCGGCTGAGGCACGTACCACCGGGCGGGGGCCTCGCCGTGGAGTTGGGCACCCGCATCGTCTTCGTCTCGGCGGTGCAGAGCCTCGATCGGGAATCGGGCGGCAGCTTCCAGCGGGACGTCTGGAACTACCGCTCGGTCGGCATCGAGGCGCCGCTGATCGTCACCTGGCGGTTCAACCCGCTGTTCGCCCTGACCGCCTCGCCCTTCCTGCGCGCGTACTGGATTCGTGCCTGGCACGACAAGGCCATCGGCGTCGTGGACACCTCCGGCAAGGTCACCACGCTCACCGACTCCCAGGCGATCCTCCAGTGGTCGCCCGTCCTGTCGGCCGGTCTGGGAGTGGCAGGCGCCTTCGATCTCGGCGCCGTGCAGCTGTCACCCGGCGTGGCCGTCGAGCTGGTCACCAAGCCCGGCCCCAACGCCACGACCCATTTCATCTTCGAGCCCGGCATCTCGGTGGGGACGCGGTTTTGAGCTGGGTCGCCGTGGCCGTCGAGTACCTGATCTTCTGGCTGATGCTGCCCTTCCTCCTGCTGCATCCGCGCGTGCGGCAGGGGATCCGCTTCCGGCTCGGCCTCTACGACGGTGTCGCCGTCCCTCGCGGCGGGCCGCGCATCTGGCTGCACGGCGCGTCGGCCGGCGACGTGCTCGGGCTGGTGCCCATCGTCCGTGAGCTGAAGGCGCTGCGGCCGGACGCGCGCGTGATCGTCTCCTCCATCACCGACTCCGGCGCCTCGATGGCGCGGCAGAAGCTCGTTCCGGAAGGCCTGGCCGAGCTGGTGACGTTCCTGCCCTACGATCTCCCCGGCGCATGCCGGAGGGCCATCGCCGCGCTGCGGCCCGACGTGCTCGTGCTCGAGTACACCGAGCTGTGGCCGCAGCTCATCCATGCCGCCGCGGCCGCCGGCGTCAAGCTCGCGCTCACCAACGGCCGCCTGCGCCCGCGCAACGTTCCCCGCTACCGGCTGCTCTTCGCCTTTGCCGGGAATCTCCTGGAGCGATTCGACGTCCTGATGATGCGCGCCGACGACGAGGCGGAGCGCGCGCTCCTGCTCGGGGCTCCCGACGACCGGGTCCACGTCACCGGCAACACCAAGTTCGACGCGCTCGCGGTCAGCGTCCCGCCGGCGGAGGACGCTGCCCTGCGGCAGGCGCTGGCCCTCGGCCGCGAGCGCCTCTGGGTCTGCGGCTCCACCCACGAAGGCGAGGAAGGAAGGCTGCTCCACGTCTATTCCATCCTCCGCAAGGAGTATCCGGATCTGCGTCTCTTGATCGCTCCCCGGTACATCGAGCGGGCCCACCGGGTGCTTGGGCTGGCGCGCTCGATGGGGCTCGTCGGGCGGCTCCGTTCGGCGGGCGGAGGCCCCGCTCCCGTGATCGTGCTGGACACCATCGGGGAGCTGGTGCGGGCCTACCAGCTGGCGACGGTGGTGTTCGTGGGAGGAAGCTTCGGCCGGCGCGGCGGCCAGAACATCCTCGAGCCCGCCGCCTGCGGCAAGCCGGTCCTCTTCGGCCCGCGGATGGAGAACTTCCAGGACAGCGTGCAGGTGCTGGTCGGGCGGGGAGGGCTCCAGGTCAAGGACCCGGTGGCGCTCTTGCGGCTGATGCGCGATCTGCTGGCGCGTCCCGAGGAGATCCGCAAGCTGGGCGAGCTGGCGCGGGACGCCGTCTCCTCGGTGCGAGGCGCCTCGGCCCGCGACGCGCGGCTGATCGCGGAGCTGCTCCCGTGAACTTCTGGTGGCAGCGGGACCCTCCGGCCTGGTCGGCGCCGCTGGCGGCCCTGTCGCCCGTGTACCGCGCCGGCTCGATCCTGCATCGGGCGGTGTCGAAACCCGTCCGGGTCGCGGTGCCGGTCATCTCGGTTGGAAATCTCACAGTGGGCGGAGCGGGGAAGACGCCCGTCACCCTGGAGCTGGCGCGGCGTCTCTCCGCTCGGGGAAGGCGGCCGGCGGTGCTGAGCCGCGGCTACGGCCGGCGCTCCCGCGAGCCGCTGGAAGTGACCGCGGACGCGCGGGTGGAAGCCGCGGGCGACGAGCCGCTCCTCATCGCCCGACGCGGATTCCGCGTCTTCGTCGGACCCAGCCGGGCGGCGCTGGCGCAGCTGGCCATCCGGCGCGGCGCCGACGTCCTGCTGCTCGACGACGGCTTGCAGCACCACGGTCTGGCCCGCGACCTCGACGTCATCGTGGCCGACGCCTCCAATCCCTTCGGCAACGGCCGCCTGCTTCCGGCCGGGCCGCTGCGCGAGCCCGTCTCGGCGCTGGACCGCGTGCGCCTGGGCCTGGTCTGGTGGACGCGCTGCGATCTCCCTCGCGACGCGCGCACGGCGGAGCTGCGCCCGTTTCCCGCCGTCGAGAGCGCGTTCGAGGCGCAGCCCGACCTGCGCGGCAAGCGCGTCTTCCTCTTCGCCGGGATCGCGCGCCCGGAGGGATTCGCGGCCACGGTGCGCGCGCTGGGGGGCGACGTCAGCGGCACGCGGTGGTTCCGCGACCATCATCTCTATACCGACCCCGCGTGGACCTCCGCGTGGTCAAGGGCGAGGACGCGCTCGAGCGCGCGCTGGAGGAAGTGCTGTGAGAGGGATCCTGGTGCGCCTCGGTGAATGGATCGGGGGCCTGGCCTGGGCGCTGGGGATCCGCCGGTCGGTGGCCCTCGATGGGCTGCGGCGCGCTTTTCCCGCGCTGTCCGATTCCGAGCGGCGGAGGATCGGCCGCGCTTCGTATCTGCAGCTCGGACGCAGCCTGGCGGAGCTCCTGCTTCCCGCCGCGGAAACCGAGAACGGAATGCGATTCGAGCCTTGGGAGCTGTACGAGACGGCGCACGCCAAGGGCCGTGGAGTCGTCCTCGCCGTCGCCCATTTCGGGAACTTCGAGTTGCTGGCGCGGGCGGCCGTGCGCCGCGGCATGAAGGTCTCGGTCATCGTCCGCAGCCTGGGAGACGCCTTCGGCCGCTGGATCATCGCGGGCCGCGGCCGCAGCGGCGTCCAGCAGCTCGCGGAGCGCGGCTCGACCCAGAGCGCACTGGCGGTCCTCCGGCGGGGGGAAGTGCTGGGGATCATCGTCGACCAGAACATGCGCAAGAATCGGGGGATCTTCGTCGACTTCTTCGGGGAGAAGGCCTGCACCACGCCGGCGGCGGCGGTGTTCGCGCTGCGCAGCGGCGCAACCCTGCTGGCCCTCTTTCCCGTCCGCCAGCCCGATGGCACGCACCAGGTCCACATGCGCGGGCCCTTCACTACCGACCTGTCCGGGCACGCCGGGGTCGAGGATCTGACCCAGCAGCTCACCCGGGCGCTCGAGGACGAAGTGCGGGCGCATCCCGACCACTGGTTCTGGGTGCACCGCCGCTGGAAGACGAGGCCGGAGTAGAGTGGCGGCCATGAATTCCGACCTCGGGCAGCTCCTCGGCCGCTTCTCGCGCGCCCGGATCGCGGCGGTGGGCGACCTGGTGGCCGACGAGTTCATCTACGGCGAGACCGAGCGCATCAGCCGCGAGGCCCCGGTGCTCATCGTCCGCTACGAGTCCGCCGAGCTGAAGCCGGGATGCGGGGCGAACGCCATCATGAACCTCTGCGCGCTGGGCGCCCGCGTGCAGGCCATCGGCCTGATCGGCGACGACGAGATCGGCCGCCGCTTGCGCGCGATGCTCCGCGACGCCGGTACGGACGACTCGACCGTCTTCTCCGTGGAGGGACCCACTTCCACCAAGACGCGCGTGCTGGCAGGTGGGAAGAACACGCGCCGCCAGCAGATGCTTCGCATCGACCGCGACGGACCGCGCCCTCCCGCGCACGCGCTCTCGCAGAAGCTGCTGAAGGCGCTCGCCCAGGCCGCCTCGCGCTGCGACGCGATCATGGTCTCCGACTACGGGCTCGGTCTCCTCTCGCCGCCTCTGGTCGAGGCGGTGCGCTCGCTCGCCTCCCAGGGACGCACCGTCTGCGTCGATGCCCGCTACGGCCTCTCGAAGTACCGCGGGGTGACGCTGGTCAAGCCCAACGAGGTGGAGCTGGAGCAGGCGGTGGGGCGGCCCATCGGCGACGACCCGCTGGCGCTGGAAGAGGCAGGCCGTGAGCTGCTGAAGACCCTGCACGCGCAGGCGGTACTGGTCACCCGCGGCCGCAACGGTATGGCGCTCCTGCGCCCGGGCGCGCCCACCGCCACCGTGGCGGTGCACGGATCCGCGGACGCGGTGGACGTCACTGGAGCGGGCGACACCGTGATGGCCGCGTGCACGGCGGCCATCGCCACGGGGGCGGACGCGGTGCAGGCGATGCGCATCGCCAACGTAGCTGGAGCGCTCAAGGTCCAGAAGCCGGGCACCTTCGCCGTCTCCGGCGAGGAGCTGAAGGCGGAGCTCAAGCGCGCCGAAGTGGCGCAGCCCACCGTGATCGTGCAGCCGCGCGCCGCTTCGCGAGGGCGCAGGTGATCTGCACGTCGGGCACCTCCGCTACCTGGAGGCGGCGAAGGCGGCGACGGGCAGCGGCGTCCTGATCGTGGGCGTGAACACGGACGCTTCGGTGCGCGCGTCCAAAGGGCCCCGGCGCCCCGTCATCCCCGAGCGCGAGCGCGCCGAGCTGGTCGACGCGCTTCGCTGCGTGGACCGGGTGGTGCTCTTCTCCGAGCCGACCGCGGCGGAGTTGCTCAGCGCGCTGCGGCCCGACCTGCACGTCAAGGGCACGGATTACACGGCGGAGTCGGTGCCGGAGCGCGACCTGGTGGCGAGCTTCGGCGGCCGGACCGTCGTCGCCGGAGATCCCAAGGACCACTCCACCACGGACCTGATCGCCCGCCTCAAGACCTTGCTGTGACGCGGCTCTAGGCAACCATCATCGCGCAGGA